>Ga0210248_100186_pt1 | contig 51630 bp, 57 predicted proteins | sample ChrtobMetP3_32mM_FD_155493 | JGI IMG/M metagenome (GOLD analysis project Ga0210248, IMG submission 155493) | Chrysochromulina tobin associated microbial communities from unialgal haptophyte culture, Seattle, Washington, United States - P3_32mM | ecosystem: Host-associated > Algae > Haptophytes >...
TTGCCGAGCTCGTCTGCCCCATCACCTTCTCGCTGCCCGTCGACCCCGTCACGGCGGAGGACGGCAAGGTGTACGAGCGCTCGGCCATCGAGGAGTGGCTCAAGCAGCAGCACAAGAGCCCGGTGACAAACTTGGCGATGGGCACGAGGCTGCTGCCGGCGCTGCAGGTCAAGAACATGATCCGCACGATGGTCGCCTCGGGCGCTCTCACGGGCGACAAGGTGGACGCGTGGAAGCTGAAGCTTGAGGAGGAGGAGGAGGTGGTGGCGGAGATGCGGCGTAAGCCGCCGGGATTTGGCCCGTCAGTGCCGCCTCAAGTCGCGCCCAGTACGACGCCGTGGGGCCCGTCAGTGCCGCCTCAAGTCGCGCCCAGTACGACGCTTCATGTCGCGCCCAGTACGACGCTTCAAATCGCGCCCAGTACGACGCTTCATGTCGCGCCGCCGCCGCCGCCGCCGCCGCCGCGGCCAGTGGCGCCACCGCCGCCGCCGCGGCCAGTGGCGCCGCCGCCGCCGCCGCGGCCAGTGGCGCCGCCGCCACCGTCGCGGCCAGTGGCGCCGCCGCCACCAATAGTCGGTTCTTTGGCGCTGCCCGCCGCCGCCGCCGCCCTGCCGCCGCCGCCACCACCGCCGCGATCGACGCCAGGAGCGATGCCGCCACCACCACCGCCGCCGCGGCCAGCGGCCAATCCACCCTCCGGTCTCGGGCTGCCACCACCGCCACCACGGCCGGCTCAGCTGTTGGGGCAGCCGCCGCCGCGGAGTCTGCCGCCAGGGCCACCGCCCTTTGCACCCCCTGCCAACAGCTCATCTGCTCCACCCTCCAACCCGTCGGCACCACCGCCATTCAACCTCTCTGCATCGCCCGCTTATCCCTATGCTACAGCCGCCAACGGGCTGCCGCCGCCTCCAGCGGCTCCGCCGCCGCCACTGCGGCCGGCTGCTCTGCCGCCACCGGCGAGGGCTCTGCCGCCAGTGCCATCGTTCCCGACGCGAGGCGCCGTAGCGGGCGCACCGGCATCTCCAGCGGTGGCCTTGGAGCAGCAGCTGCAGCAGGCGCAGGCCTCGAGTGACTGGCATCGCTGTAAGCTTCTCCAAGAGGCCCTCGCACGCAAACAGATCCTCCATCAGCAGATCAGCGCCGCATCCGCCGCAGGCCAGTTTGACCAATGCATCCAGCTGCAGCAGGAGATGGATCAATTGAGTGCAACGGCGCTTTCCGCCTCCATCATCTGAGCTGGCGCGGTGAAAGCACCGAGACAGCCTCGAGCCCCCGCGTGGAGCCCACGCGGTGACGCCCCGGTCTGGGGTCTCGTCCGTCCGGCTATACCGTATACGGAGGAAGCACCGACTCTAGACTAATAACTCAAGGCTGGTTCGCGCCACAGCCCTCGATCGGGTAAGGGTTCTAATACCAACCTTTATACCAACGTGGGACCGGACGTGAGAGCCGCTCTTGCGGGCTCGGGGCTGGGAGGCCGGCGAACGGAGCGCACCCGACCGCCGTTCCGCTTTCCGGCGCGGCGGCGCGGCGCGGGCGGGGCGTTCACACCACAGTGCACCTGACCGCCTATCCCCACCTGGCACGAAATGATTGTTCAAATCCAGTGTGTACGCTTTATGCTATCGGAAGAGCTGCTGGAATGCCAGCAGGGCGATGAGTGCCGTGCGTGAGACAGACAGCTCTGGCATGTGAAAGTCTTCTGCGCCTGCATGCTCTTGGTGACCTGCCGCAGAATCTAGTCCCCACACGTCAAAGAGAGGTACACAAGCCTGAGCTGCAACCACGTTGATGGATGCCGACATCAAGCCAAGGGCCTGAAACTGCTGGTTCTTGGCGCCAGGCCGAGAATCATTCACACCTGTGTGGCAATTGCGGAGCAGTAGCCGGCCAGTGGGGCCGAGTGAAGCTCTTGTCAGCCGTACTGCTGCCCGCAAGTTGGCAGAGAACCCATCGTAGATTTGGCGGTCACTCAAGCCAGCGCCCCGACGAATGCAGGGCGCCCCGAGTGTGCGCACTGGCTCGTTCCATTCCTTGCAAGGCGGATCGTCCGCTTTCTTGTGCGTCTCGCACAGGCCGTCAAGAACTGTGACATTTTGCGTCGCAGGCGGCGGTTCACACGTGGCACCCGGGGCCATGTGGGGGTAGTACTCTCCGCTTCGATTGACCTGTGGCAGGTCCCACGCGCACGAGTGCAGGAAGAGGAGATCGGGCTGCGGGCTTCTCGCCGTCCAGTAGCCCCCAAGCGGATCCTGACTGAATGAGTCGGAGGCGTACACTAAGTTTGGTGGGCGTCTCCGGGAACGCTCCAGCCAGTTGGGGTAGTGCAGCCGCTGGCGCCAGTCATCTGCGTTGCGTTCCAGCTTGTGCAGATCAAGTCCGCGCAGAAATCTCATAGAGATGAGCAGCGTGCTGAAAGCGTGGCCTGCCCTACTGAAAGTGACAACGGTGTCGTGGTCCTTTTGTAAGTCGTCATCAATGATCACCCACCCTCCAACGCGCGGTACTGCAACACGCAAAGTCGCGTTGAAGCAGTCTCGCAGATGTTTCAGGAACGCGTCATGTAAATTGCGGTGCGTCGAGTCACCGGCGAACACAATCCATCGGTTGTGTAGTCTCCATGGCTGGAGAGGTGTTGCAGTGCTGGAGCCACTGCACCGCCAGTGCCGCCTGCAATAGCGGTTGCTAGTCAGTAATCGCTTTGCAGTGCCCACGACGCACACAGGGAGCGCTTGCGAAGCACAAACTGGCATGGTCGGTCCGGCAAGAACGAGGAGGAGAAGTTCACATGATTATTATAGTGCCCTTTTGTGTGTCAAGTCAAGTCAAGTCAAGTCAAGTCCTCCCCTGCTGGCTTCCGGAGCACATTCGATAGGCTTCCGTATGGTTGTCTGTTGTTTATGTATAGACTTGACTTGACTTGACTTGACCTTTGTGTGCGCTGGGCCGAATGACATACCCGGTATTCTGTGTGAAGAGACACTTCGGAGCTTGCTGTGAACGCCGCCGATAGTCACATACCGGGTCGCATGCTTCTGGGGAGGAGTTGTTTTTAGAACGCGCATGCAACCAACCACATTCAGAAATCATGCAATCATATTCGTGGAACCAATGTGTGCCATGTTTTCACGGCTGTGCTGCTTACGTGTTGTGTGTATTCATAATGTGCAAGGCACCGTGTACGTGGTCAAGTGATTCAAAGGGTCAATGGCACGAGCGCTAACTCGAGCGCCCGCTACGGCATTCATAGTCACTGGCCAGTGCCGTCAAGGCGGCTCCGTCTTCAAAACCAATGTGAGCATCGCTGCGGCCACAAGACTGTTCCTTGAATCGCACGCTAAGCACGTGGTGCTTCCGTTCGACATGGACGCGAATGCTTCAGCCGTTTTCTTGCTGCTGCAAGAGGACGACACGGGTGCATGTGGTGGCGAGGAGCTATGCAACATGTATTCTCATCATGTGTGCATGCCGTGCCAGTATGCGCGCATCGCGAGTTCTTCGTGTCACCGCGCCTGCCCGAAGTGCAAAGTGTTGCGTAACGGCCTGCCCGCTCTGCTCCACTCGAGTTGCTTCAGCCAAAATACGCTCGCAACGTGGACGCCGCTCTGGTGCTCATTGTGGTTGGCATGGGATCATGTTCAGAAGCACGAGCAGAGCAGCGGGCTCAAGTTCAGTCGAGTCGTGTACAGTAGAGTTGATGTGCTCTTCGAGTCGTCGATGGGACATTGGACGGCTTACACGGAGGAGTGGCACTCCGGCCATATGTATTGCCACGACTTCTACTGGGTGCTCTCTCGTCGTGCCGCCTCGTGCGCCCTCGGCGTGTACGCCGTGCAATTGAGCTGCACTCCAGGCCATACATGCTGCAACCCCCATTGGAAAGTGAGCTGGTGGCCTTGGAGCTACCGCACTACGCCCTCCATCAGTCCGCAAATGCCGCACCTGCATGCGGTGCAAGGAGACTTTTTGCTCGAAACACGGCGCGATGGTCTGCGTCGGTGCTTAGGAGCTCCTAAGTTCACCGTCAAGCAAGACCATTCGTTGCCCCGAGCACAACAGCGCCTCGCAGACCAGGCCGGAAGACCTTTCCGGGGGGCGAAATCAGGTGCGAAGGAGCCCCCGCCAACCCCAAAGTTCAGCAATAAAACCTTGAGCTACCAGTAGGGCCCCGCGCCAGGTGAGGACGTCCCGGGGATCGGGTGTGTGGTCTGGCGCGTGAGTCGGTGAGTGGGGTTGGCTTTGAGGTGGTTCGTGAGGTTCGTGAGTCGTCTCGTTGTGCTGCCGCACATCATTCATGTTAAGACACACATCATTCACAGCAAGCAAAAATGGCGACCAAGCTCGCTGAAGCCTTGCTCGCGCGGCGCTGAGCCGCGCCATCACTCTCGCCGAGTCGCGCGCACCGCGACATCGTGCAAGCAAAAATGGCGACCAAGCTCGCTGAAGCCTTGCTCGCGCGTGACCGCGCGGCGCTGAGCCGCGCCATCACTCTCGCCGAGTCGCGCGCACCGCGACATCGTGAAGCTATTAACACAATGCTGAACGCGCTTCTGCCGAGGCGTGCAGGGCTGCGCAGCAGCCTGCGTATAGGCATCTCCGGTCCGCCAGGAGCGGGCAAGTCGACGCTGATTGAGGCCCTTGGAAACGAGCTCCTGTCGCGAGGTAATGCGCTCGCCGTGCTCGCAATTGACCCATCATCCTCGCGAAGTGGAGGATCGATTCTTGGCGATAAGACACGCATGCCAACACTTGCCGCTGACCGTCGGGCCTTCGTGCGACCATCGCCGACGCGAGGTGCACTCGGTGGCGTCGCACGACGCACCGAGGACGCGATCCTTCTGTGCGAATGCGCAGGTTATGACCGTGTCATCGTCGAGACGGTGGGTGTCGGGCAGTCCGAAGTGGCCGTGGCCGGGATGGTGGACGTGTTCGTGTTGCTCGTCCCTCCGGCAGCGGGCGATGAGTTGCAAGGGATCAAGCGCGGGATTATGGAGCTGGCCGACATCGTGATCGTGACGAAGGCCGACGGGCCGCTGCGTGCGGCAGCGGGTAAGGCCGCGAGCCAGCTGCGCTCCGCGTTGAAGGTGATGCAGCCCCGATCGCCGCATTGGAATACGCGTGTTCTACAAGTCTCAGCGCTCAGCCAGCTCCGAGCGCCACAACCCCAGTTTGACATTGGCGGCGAGACGGGCGACGACGGCGAGAGCGGGAGCGGCGACGGCGAGAGCGGGAGCGGCGACGGCGAGAGTGTTGCCCGAGCGAGCGATTCGACGAAACTGGATAGCGGACGTTCCAAGCGGAGGGCAGCGGCGCTGGTTGAGAGCGTAGCGACAGTTGCCGACTGTCTCGACGAGTTCCAGGCGGTGATGACGGCCGCCGGCGCGCACACTCGCCGCCGGGAGGCGCAAGCGACGCTCTCAGTGCGCACCCACGCACTCGCGGCTCTCCTGGAGCGATTGGGGGAGGAGGGCGAGGTGGAGGCGCTTGTTAGCACCTTGGCCGCGCAGACGGCGAGAGGCACGCTCGCCGCAAGCCAAGCCGGCGCGCTCATCGCGGCGCGCGTTCTGGGAGGGGGCGCTCCCTTGCGCCCTTCACTCGAGGCCGCGAAGGCAATACGTTCAGATTTGACGTGACGTGCCTGACCCCCGGCGACCGCCGACACACGACACACAGCGCGGGCACACACACCCCGACGCGCCCCTGCGCTTGCCGTGTCGGTGTCTGAACGGAAAACGTTTCGCCGGTAACAGCGTACTCGGTATCGGTGTATAGTTGTGAATTCGTAAAGGACCTCAAAGTGACGACACACACCATATGCTATTTCAGTTTGACAGCACCACAGCAGACGCTGAGACTTTTCGGATACACAACTCGGATGTGGGAACTTTTCGGGATTCTTGGGACTTTGGGCGCGTGTGGGTGTGCAAGTTGTGAGTGAACCAGCACATTCTTCCACGTGAGAGTTGCACATTTGGCGATCACTGGGCACGACTACCCAGCGCTCCGGGACAACTCTCAACTGGGCGCTATGGTCGAGATGCCTGATCGCCAAGTACCGTTACATCACAGCCCGTTATAGTTTGGTGACGTCCTGACCGTTAAGTTCCGTCAACGCTCGTCACAGCGGTGTTGTCAAAGCTCATCCCAGTCATCCGGCATCGAACGTGGAAGGGTCGCCGAGGACGAGGCTGGCTGCCCGGCACCCATCGGAGTCGGAGTCGACCCGAGCGTTGTGGCGGGCACCTCCTCCATCGGAGTCGGAGTCGAACCGAGCGTTGTGGCGGGCACCTCTGTTGCCCCTCTCTGAACAAGCGTCTTGGCGGGCACCTCCTCAAGCGGCTTGGTGGGCACCTCCACAAGCGTCTTAGCGGGCACCTCCTCAAGCTCCTTGGCTTGCACCTCCACTGGCACTTCGCGCGTCGATCGTCCCGACACACGCACACGGACGATATAGAACACGGAGAGGATGTAAGGCTTCCATTCACGGTATGCCGCGATGGTTGCCACCGTCATCACCGTCGTGACGACGGCGAGGCAGAAAGCAAGCAAGCAATAGCGTGTGTACACCAAGTAGTCTAGCTGACGCCACGGGTCGCCGCTGGATTGGACACACGGCCAGGCGCGCGGCACCCAATCGAACCAGAGCTCGGTGGTGGTCGAGCCGTTGAGCATGACCACCGGGATCTCAGTTCGGTTCGTCCGGGCCTTATAGGCCTGCATCACGCGGTTCAGATTGGAGCTGACCGTCCAGAGCTCGTACCTGCAATCAGGCGCACCCAGACAGACACGAATGGCACTCAGAGGCAGCTGGTGAGAGACCGCCCATAGCTCTCCCCAAGGGTCTCCCCACAGGTCTCCCCATAGCTCTCCCCACTGGTCTCCCCACAGCTCTCGTGGAGCCAATGTGGCAATCCAAGTCGCAATCACAGGCCAGCAGGGCGTCAGTAGGGCGGTTCGCAGCGTACATCCGGCCGTCGACGGGAGCCGAGGTCGCCGCATACGCCGGCAGCGGCGGCGGCAGCATCGGCAGCACCCCACTCTGAAGCGCACGCGCGCGCCTCCGAGTGGTGCCACTCGAAATGCCTGGACCCGCGCCGAGGCTGCTCAAGATCACTCGCAGGTCGTCGCCGTTGACGTTGGACGCGACGCGCCAGTACCGATCGGCAGGGCACATCGTCAAGGTGTCGTTACGGGTGACTGGCCCGGAGAACAAATCGTAGCGCAAGGCGTCCGTGCTTTGCACCACGATGCGCGACGTGTTGCTGCCGAGGGCCGCCTGCGTCGTCACCTCCAGCATCCAAAGCCGCCAGAGCGACTCGGCCGAGCTCAAGGGGAGATACGTGCGGTACGTACGCGGGGCGCATCCGAGCACGTCGTTGAGCCCGAGCGTCGCCGCGACCCGCATAATCTCTGCCTGCAGCGCGGCGCCGTCGGCCGTGAGCATCGAAATAAGGGGCGAAGGCGCCATCCCTATCCGATACACAAATTTCGCTGAAAACCACAAAGAGAACTTCAGAGTGCTGTACTGTACCCCCCGCGCGGTGTCTTTTCAAGAACCCGACGGATCCGTACGGGCAGAGCTCGGAAAGAGCTCGGTACCAGTAAAAAGACTCCGGGGGGGCCGCCGGGACACACACGGGGCGCACGGGCGCTCACGGGCACACGGATGCATCTCACACGTGCTTAGTTTTGCAGAGACAGGTGCGCGAAGCCGCCGGACCGGCGTCGCGGGCACGAAACCCCGATTTTTCATTTTCGTGTGCGCGCTGCGCGGCTCTGACCTGCAGGTCGCACGCTGTCGGATCCGATGCCATCTTCTGCCAAAGAAGCACACAAGCCTGCACCGACTCAGAAGACCGGACCGTCCCGATGCGTCACCCTGTAAGTCATTCCCGCCTACGGGGTTAAAGGGGTGACGCGTAAGTCACTCCTCACATTCCCGCCTCACGCCTCAAAGTTGCGCTTCACGGTCACGCCCTCACCACGTGTCACGAAGTAAAAGTCAGTTTCGTACCACACGCTCGGCCCGGGGCTGACGGTGACGAGGTCCCCCGTCTCGTCGACCCAGTCGTCGCCGTCGTTAGTCGACTTCCAGACAGCCGTTCCGTACTCGCCGCGGTCGATGGCGCTCAGGTCGCCGCCCGCGAGCACGAGCGTCTTGCCAGTCCATGAGAGGCTCCCATCAAAGGTGGCGCCGTATTTGAACAGAGGCGCAGCCGACGTGAGCTCAGCCCATGTGTCCCCACCGTCGTTGGTGCGCAACGGTACCGCAGACTTGCGCATCATAAAGAGGGTCCTCGAGTCCTTGATCAGAAGCTTCGAGAACTTGCCCGTCAGCCCCGTCTTGTTCCAGCACGTGGACCAGGATGCGCCCTGGTCGTCGCTATGGCTCAGGCAGCTCTCCGTGTACGCGAAGACGCTCTGCCCATCTGTTGGGTCGACGGCGATGGCGCCCGGTTGCAGCGCCTTGGGGAAAGGGGTCCATGTCCAGTTCAAGCCAAAGTCGTGCGTCACGACGAGGTACTGCACATTCTCATTGGACGGCGAGGGCGGCGGCAGACCCGGGTAGTAAACGGGGGCCTCCTCCTCGCCGTCGTCGTCATCGTCATCGTCGAGGAGCGGGGAGTAAGGTTTGTCGTAGAGATGCCTGTCGGGGCATGTCTGATTTTTCAACCATCGTAGGCAGCGGCCATCGTCGTCGTCGTCGTCGTGACGCTCCTTCTCGTCGCCGTCGTCGCGACGGAACCACGCCGCCTTGCGTGCCGGCGCCCCCATGATCGTAAACCACGTCTCGGCAGGCTCCGAGCGCGAGCCCGGCTTGCGCACGTAATCAAACGCGCCAGCTCCGCCTGGCAGATTGTGCCGCACCCAATTGTGCCCGCCATCGGCCGTCACAGCGAGCCACTGGCCGTGGAACATGACCCCATAACCGCTCGCGCCGAGGTTCTGGCCGCCGCCGCCCTCGCCGCAGTAGCCCGGGCTTGCCTCTCCGTCGAGCCAGCCCGCCCACGTCGCGCCGTCGTCCCAAGAGGCGACGACGTTCCAATCCCACATGTTGACGACGAGGTTGCGGCTGCCGGGTACGGTCTTGCTGGGCGCGATGATCGCTGAGAGGGACATGGCGTTCTTCATGTCGCCCACGGCGATCGAGAGGTTGAAGATGCCTGCGCGGATCGCCGTCCGGTTCACATAGTGAAGACCCTGGTCGGAGGGGATTGCGATCTGGTTGCTACGAAAGTCTGGCACGATCCGTTGAAAGTCGTGGGGCACGCGGTCGATGACGCGCCCCGGCGGCGAGATGGACTCGAACCACACATGCAGCGCAGTCCACGTATCGCCGCCGTTGGTGCTCACGAAGGCGCCCGACTGCGTCGCCGTGTAAAACCAGCCCGCATGGTCAATCATGACGAAGAAGGCGGACGAGTGCGTGAACTCGCGCACGGTCAGTCCGCCGTCCTTGCTCTCATACGCATGGAACTGCCCTCCCTTGGAGAAGAGGAGATGGTTGCGGTCCTTCGGGTCGACGGCCGCGTTGGAGCAGTCGATGTTGCCGCCCGGGAAGAGGCCGGGCGCACCTGATGAGGGAGGCAATGAGATGTCATCAGGTGAGGGAGGCAATCAGAAGTCATCAGGTGAGAGGAGGCAATCAGATGTCATCAGGGAAGAGGTTTGTGCGCACGCCCGGAGTCGACGTCGGCCTGTGGCTGCGGGTCGAATACGAAGGACGTGATCACGTAGCACCAGCCCGCGTAAACTCCAAGGCCGCTTACCTGATGAGGGATGCAATCAGATGTCATCAGATGTCATCATCAGAGGTCATCATCAGAGGTCATCATCAGAGGTCATCAGCCCGCGAAGTCTCCGAGGCCGCTCACGTTGTGCTGGTACGTGTATGACGCGACCACGAGGCCACTCGCGTTGACGGCCTTCTCGCACGCCGAGAGGTCGGCGAACTGGCCGATCGGGTGGACGTCGGTGTCGCACTGGTTGGGCTTCTGGCACTTGCCGAAGATCTGACTAGTGCCCGGGAAGAGGTCCCACGTGTTGTATGTCTGGTTCTTGAGCTGGATGGGGCCAACCCAGGTGATGTCGGTGGGTGTGTCTACGCTACCGTAATACAGGGTGCCGCCGCCCCAGCCGCCGATGCAAGTGACGACCTCGGTCAGGCCGTCGGTAATCACTACGCTAAGGTGATGGTTGTTCGCGATGCCGCCGGGGGCCTTGATCTTCTGCCACGTGCCGCCTTCCATGGGCTTCGTGAAGATGTAGCCGCTCGCGCCGTTGGCGAGAATATAATCCTTGCCCTGGATGACGCCCGCGCGGAAGGAAATCACGTCACCCCAGCCGCGCGTCTCGTTGCAGAACGTCCAGCTCTCGGCGGCATCTTGGCTCTCGTAGATGCCGCTGTAAGTCCCTGCGAAGACGTGGCTCCCCATCGGCGAATCGGGATGCACCCACACGCCGGAGATCCGCGTGTCCCAGAGGCCCTTGGATTTGCGCTGCCAGTGCCTGCCGCCGTCGGCCGACTTGATGACGCCGCTCGACACGCCGTTGTTCTGGCCGCCCGCGTAGATGATGTCAGGGTTGGCCTCGGGCGAGGCTGCGGTCGCGAGTGTACCTGCCTCGCCGAGGAATGGGTCCTTGGCGTTGAAGATGTTCCACGGGCCGATGCGGTCCCACGGGGCAGCCCAGCAAGCATTGAGGAAGAAGACGGCAGGCATTTGTCTCCCCCCCCCACACAGAAAAGAGAGGAAAGAGATGGTTTCGGCAATTGTACCGGGTACCAGCAATTGTACCGGTAAAGGGTGAATTGTAGCTCCATGCGCCCTTCGCCTTTTTTGCGGGGTTCTGTGTGTCCAATCTTCAAACGTTTGAGTAATTTCTCTGTGAATCACAGCTGGACAATTGATGAATGATGTGTCAAAAGCTCAAAACTGTGCTGACACCGCAAAAACTTGTACTTGAAAATAAACACCGTCGTGGTTTTGAGATTATGGTGACCGTCTTTCTGTCAACTTTCTATCACCCGACATCAACCGAGGACGGAAGCCGTGTGGAAGGCGGGGGCGTCTTTATGCAGCGCTCTGCGTCCGGGGAGCACCCCGGGTACAAGGCAAGGTAGGGCACCGGCATCTCTCGCGTGCGGGCTGCCTCCTCGGGCGCGAGGCACACGCACTGCTCGGGCGACGCGCCGCCGACGCCGCCGCCACTGCCGCCGCCGCCACTGCCACCGTCGCCACGGCTACCCTGCGCCGCGGGGTCTAACGACTCTGTGTAGCGGCGCGGCACGCCGATCCAGTCACGCTCAATGCCTCCGCTCTTCACCGAGCACCACACCTCCGAACCCTCGTTGGCCGACCAGCGGGAGTTGCACTGCGGACGGCGCCGCTTGCGCTCGGCTTCCTCGGCCGCAGCCTGCTCCAGAGCCTCCCGTGGAAAGGCGTGCGTCGGCGACCCGTCGGAATGATAGTGACGTCCGATGACGCGGCCGGCACGCGTGTACGTCCCGTGGTTGGCGAAGAAGCTATGCCAGCTGCCGATGCTATGCAGCGCCTCGTCGTCCAGGCCGCTCACGTCGTCGGTGAGGCCGGAGGCGGTGTTGTCGCCGGTCGCAAAGGCACGCGAGGCGTCGCGACCCGCAAAATGTGCATACGACGAGCCCTTGGCGTAGTGTGTCGCGCCAGTCGTCACGTCAAAAACGTCGCCAAGGATAGCAAGCAGGATGGGTTTGGTCGTGTGTTGCGAGAGTTGCTCAGGTGTGAAGAGCGGATGGGCGGCAGCGGCGGCAGCGGTGGCGAGATCGGTGAGATCGGTGGCAGCGGCGTTGATATCTGGCGGTGATACCGCAGGTGGAAGATCATTGAGATGGTACGCGAGGATCGCGGCGTGCACGAAGGCGAGGAGCGCGGCGGTGATCTTGCCCACACGAAAGGGCTCCATCGGCCAAGGGGCTGGCGTGCCCCTTGCGTCGGCCATCGGGGAATTCGAGATGGCGTTTCGGAAACACTGAAGAGTGAGTCTTGCAAAAAGAAAGGCTCGCTGTCAGAGTCGCCGCGTGTGCTATCCTGGCGCAGGATGAATTCACAGTTGGGGCACATATTCACAATGGCGAACCTCTTGGGCGAGCGGGGCGCTGCCCGCTCGGCTTCCGATGGCGCTTCTTCATCATCGAGGGCGCCCAGCCAGGAGGTTCCGACCGAGCGTGCAGCACCCTGGTGCATGTCGCTCGAGGAGATCGACAACTCGCCCTCGCGCGCCTACTTCGCAAAGAAGTACGGAGCCGAAAAGGCGAAGAGCCGTGAGCAGGAGTGCCGCCTGACGACGTGCGCCTTCCTGCAAGAGTCTGGCATGAAGCTGCGTCTGTGAGCTTGGCACGCCCTCTCTCGAACGCCCTGCGCGCGCCGCCGTCGAACAGAACGCGACGGTTGCTTCTCCTGCCTCTGTACACCTCGCAGGCCACAGCTGAGCATCGCAACAGCCATCGTCTTCTACCACCGCTTTTATGCGACGGAGTCGTACGAGCACTACGAACGCTTTCAGGCAAACTGCCGCCCGCGCGCCAGTCTGCAGCGCGGTGGGATGCGGCGGCACTGCCACGTCGTGTCTCCGTATCAGCGGACACCACTGCTGCTGCACGCCCACAGGTGGCCACGACGTGCCTCTTCCTGGCCTCGAAGGTGGAGGAGTCGCCCAAGAAGCTGCGCGACGTGATTGTCGAGACGTACAAGGTGCAGCACACGACCCACCAGGGCCCCGAGAGTGACCAGGACCTCTGGAAGCTCAAGGAACAGGTGCTCATCTGTGAGCGCGAGCTGCTCCGTGTGCTCGGCTTCGACCTCTCCGTCGAGCATGCGTACCGGTGCGTGCCCTTGCCGCCGCACGTGCCGCACGTGCCGTACGTGTCGCACGTGCCGCCGCTGCTGCCACGCATCCCGTTTGCAGCCATGCTCCGGCTGTTATCTCCTCGCTCACTCGTGCCCACTCGTTCTTTCGTCCCGCGCCGCGTCCGTGCGTGCGTCTGTGCGCACGTGCGTGGGCGTGCGTGGCGTGCCTCTATCCTCGATGCGGCGGCAGGCCCCTTCTCGCCTATGTGAAGAGCATCAACGGGCGGCGCGACCTGGCGCAGATTGCGTGGAACTTCATCAACGACTCACTACGCACGACCGTGTGCCTGCAGTACGCGCCGCGCTGCCTCGCCGCCGCGGCCGCATGGATGGCTGCCTCCTACCTGGAGGCCAAGGCTGCCCGAGGCGAAGGCGAGGCCTTCACACTGCCGTCCTACCCGCCGGGCTCGGACGGCAAGTGGTATCACGCCTTCCAGGTGCACTGGGCGACCATCGAAGCCATCGTCCAACAGATTCAGCATATGTACGAGGCGAACAAGGGTCCCGGCGGCGAGCATGGGCTTCACGCAGCCCTCGCTAACCAGGGAGCTGCGGAGCGCATGCGATTGCCGCAAGCGCCCACGCCGAATGCCGCGCCAAGCGCCGCGCCCGTTCATGAGAGGACGGGCTCGAATGGCGGCGGCGGTGGCGGCGGCGGTGGCGGCGGCGGCGGCGGCGGCGGTGGCGGCGGCGGCGGCGGCGGTTGCGGCGGCGGCGGCGATGGCGGCGGTGGTAGCAGTGGCACCTCGAGCGCTCGAAGCGACGCGAATGGCGCGGTCACGCGAGAGGTACCGCCCGACACGGCGCCGAGCCTGAAAAAGCGCGAGGCACCGTCCGAGACGACGCGGGGGAAGGAGGAGGCGGCCGAGGATGGCGAGACTGAGGAAGGTGAGCTCGCGCCACCGAGCAAGAAGCCGCGTGAGGAGGAATGAGGGCGAGCGGATCCTACGTGCCCACCTATGTGCGCGTCCTCCCGCCCTGCCTGGGCGCGCCACTGCTCTCATGTGCTCCCTTGAGCTTGGCAAGCCTGTTAGATGCCAATCTTTACCCGCCGCCATGGCCGCTGCAAACGAAGCGCAAAGGGCATGAACCGCTTTGCTGCTCGGCAGATGTGGATAACCCCGGACCTTCCGCACGGACTCGGCGAAACTATTCAAAGCTGAAGCTGGAACCCGCGACGGCAGCGCTGTGGTTCCTGCGAGGCTTCTGAAAGCGGTTTCAGAGCGGTTCTCGATACCCTACGAAAATTTAGCGTGTTAGGCTTGAGACTGAGTTTCATAATTCCCGCACCGGCAGAGGCCATGGCAGAGGCTAAGCGGAAAGAAACGTAAAAATAGCGCGCGAACCGGAAGCCGCTAACAACAAGTAGTCCAAACGCGCTACCTATCCGTCTGTTGCTTCTCCGCCCCGCCGGTCTACGATCGCGCCGGACGCGGCTCCATTGTCGTGCGTCCGGTATACTCTAACACAGGCGTCAACCCTCGGCAATGTCCCACACGAGCGTGATCACCTGATTATACGCCTGGCGCTTCGATGGATTTATCAGCACCTTGTACGCGCGGTTCGCCTGCTTGAACCGGTCGGCCGCGAGGGCCGCTCCCTCGGGCCCGTCACTCTTCTGTTTGTCCGGGTGGTACTTTTTCGCGAGCCGTTGGTACGCTCTTCGAATCTCCAAATCGGTCGCCCCGTATCCCACCCCGAGGATCTCATAGTAGTGATGCTCGGGCGAGAGCATCGGCGACGGCGGCGCCTCGGTGCCATCCTGACCCCTCGGCGGCGGCGGCGGCGGCGGCGGCGCAGACACGTTCGGCCCCCCAGCGCCGCCAGGCGGCGTCTGCTGCGGCGTCTGCTGCGGCGTCGGCGGTGGCGTCTGCGTCTGTGGCGTCTGTGGCGTCTGCGTCTGCGTCCGCGTCTGCGTCTGCGTCTGCGGCAGCGGCTGCGGCTGCGGCGCGTTAGCGGCGCCGCCCTTGGAGCCGCCAGCCGCAGCGGAGGCCGCGGGCGGCGGCGGCGGCGGCGGTGGCGAGCATAGAGACCCCTTCGGCGCCTCCGCTCGTGCTTGCAGCGGCGGTACCTGCCAATGCGGCGGCAGTGGCGGCAGCGGCGGCAGCGGCGGCAGCGGCGGCAACGGCGGCAACGGCGGCGGTATGCCGGCGGGGTTCAGTTGCGGCCCCGGCTGTTGGTGGAATGTTGGCGGCGGCGACGGCGGCGGTGGTGGCTTCCCGGCGTAGGTCGACGGCGGCGCTGGCTGCATCCTGCCCGGCCCCGGCGGCATGCTCAGCGCCGCGACGGGCGGCGGCGGCAGCGGTGCCCGCGCTGCAAAGCTCCCGGCATGCGCGGTAGATGGTGGCGGCGGCAGCGGGTACGGAGTTGCCGCTAGCTTGCTGACGAAGGCGGCGGTGTCAACCGGCGCCGAAGGGAGCACTGGGTAGGAGCCAATACCGCTCAGCTCGCTATTGACGACCCCTGGTGGTGGTGCAGCTCGCGGGCGCGGCGGCGGCGGCGGCGGCGGCAGTAGCTCGGGCTTGACCCATGCGCTTTCGCCAGTCTGGCGATTGTAGTAGTAGATCCGTTGGGTGATTAGGTCGAGCTTCTCATCCCAAACTTCCACCTCGGCCGGCGCCGCCGCCGCCGCCGGCAGCACCGAAGCACCGATGGGCATGCCGAATTGCGTGACAGGCGGAGGTGGTGGGCCACCTTCGCTGCCGGACATCGGCGGCGGCATGTCTGATTTCGCGAACACGGTTTTAGTGCTTGTTTTTTGCGCCCGACGCGCCTCCGAAAACTTTTCTCAACTTGGATTTAAACTAGGTCTGTACCCGCGGCCCATGATGCGCCATGGCCCATGCCCGCCTCCCAGCCCTGCGCGCGCTGCTCACGCTTCATGTGCATCTCCATCGGCTCTCGCGTCGCCAGCGCAGCGAGCTCAGCGTCGCTCATCGGCGCCGTCGCAAACGCGAGCGCGTGCGAGCGCTGGAGCGTCACGTGGCGCAGGAAGACGAAGCCTGCGCTCTCGATGGCCGCGGCCCACTCACGCAGCCGGGTCTGGTCGCGCCACGAGCGCGCGCGTCTGTCGACGGAGTACGTATCCACGATGAGGAGCAGTCCCCGACGCCAGCGCACCCCACTGATCTCGCCCCTGCTCACACCGCTGCTAGTGGCCGGATCGGCATCGTGCATGGCGGCCTGGGCGGCGGCCTGGGCGGCGGCAGTCAGCTGCGTTGAGCACGCGTCCGGCGTGGGGAGCAGCTGGCGAGCCTTGAGGATCATCGCATGTCGCTGGCGCGGGATGGGCAAGTACGAGAGCACCAGGGAGAGCACGACGACGTCAAAGGAGGCCGCGGGCAGGGAGGTCAGTCGACCCGCCGGGAAGCGCTCGTGTGGCTCGATGGCCGGAGCGCCATCCGATGGCCCTATCCCAAGCTGCAGGAAGTCGCATTGGAGCACGTGGCCGTTGCCTTCTTGGGGGCATAGGTCAAGCGCCGTGCATGCAAGAGCGTCGTACCGAGCGTCGAATAGCGTTCCACACGAGCCGACATCGAGGAGCCGAAGAGGCTCGGTGGGGGCGCGCCCGCCCTCCGACGCGGCGGTGCACATCAGCCACTCGACCGTCGGCCCGTCCGGAGGGCCGCCGCTCGTCGCGTACGAATAGCCGAGCACCTCGCGCTTCGTCAGGCGCGCACTGCCGCCCTCACGGAAGAAACCGTTGGCTTGCGCCACCGACCAATCGATACCCGCGCGCACCCACGCGCGCGTGCCGATCTGCGTCGCCGCAGCCGCATACTCGCGTAGAGATGACTCGTCGGCGGTCGCGTGGCGCCACGCCTCGGCGTCGTCGGCGGCGGTAGGCGCCGCGGAGGCTGCACCCGAAGCTGGTGCGATGCCGCCGTCGCTGCTGCCGCTGCTGCTGCCGCCGTCGTCACGAACGCCGGCGGCAGAGGACCCAGGCCCCTCGATTGCGGTCTTGGCCACCTTGCGCATCTCACGGTGGTGCCCGTTGATCACGTTGTACATCTGCACGGCGGCACGACGCCTTTGCGACTGTGCCTCCGCCAACTGGAGGAGACCCACCTCGCCATTTGCGCAAGCGACGCGCAGCGCCGGGTCGTTCTCGATGGCGAGGGCAGCTTGCACCGCCACCTTGTGCACCCGCGCGCTACGCTTCTTCAAATCGGCCGGGTTCAGCGCGTCGGCGGCCGCAGAGCTGCGACCATCCAGATCCGCCGCAAGGCCGTCCACAAGTGCTGGCACCCGCTCGTGGATCGCGACGTTGTCGATTCGCCCGCTGGCCACGCCCGTGAGCGCCGCACTCACGCGCCGCTCGAGGAATAAGCGAAGCTTTGGCTCCAGGGCGTCTGCTGTTGCCATGATGACGAGGACGGCGATCCACGGTGCCGCTCCACGCATACGCCGCACGGGCGACGTCGAGACCCGCTTTCCTCATTGTGAATGGCACATTGAGACGTTTTGAGAACCCCGACAACCCACATTAACGAATGACTCACTTCGGTCCTTTCGAAACCCATGCCTGTCGGCGCCTAGGTCGAGTTACCATTCTCGGCAAGTTCTGACCTCGCGGATGGCAGACCACTCGCGCGATCGGGGCGCTGCCCGCTCGGCTTCCAACGGCGCTTCTTCATCATCGAGGGCGCCCAGCCAGGAAGTTCCGACCGAGCGTGCAGCGCCCTGGTGCATGTCGCTCGAGGAGATCGACAACTCGCCCTCGCGCGCCTACTTCGCAAAGAAGTACGGCGCCGAAAAGGCGAAGAGCCGTGAGCAGGAGTGCCGCCTGGCGACGTGCGCCTTCCTGCAAGAGTCTGGCCATAGGCTGCGTCTGTGAGCTTGGCATGCCCTCTCTCGAACGCCCTGCGCGCGCCGCCGTCGAACAGAACGCGACGGTTGCTTCTCCTGCCTCTGTACACCTCGCAGGCCACAGCTGAGCATCGCAACAGCCATCGTCTTCTACCACCGCTTTTATGCGACGGAGTCGCACGAGCACTATGAACGCTTTCAGGCAAACTGCCGCCCGCGCGCCAGTCTGCAGCGCGGTGGGATGCGGCGGCACTGCCACGTCGTGTCTCCGTATCAGCGGACACCACTGCTCCTGCACGCCCACAGGTGGCCACGACGTGCCTCTTCCTGGCCTCGAAGGTGGAGGAGACGCCCAAGAAGCTGCGCGACGTTATTGTCGAGACGTACAAGGTGCAGCACACGACCCACCAGGGCCCCGAGAGTGACCAGGACCTCTCGAAGCTCAGGGAACAGGTGCTCATCTGTGAGCGCGAGCTGCTCCGTGTGCTCGGCTTCGACCTCTCCGTCGAGCATGCATACCGGTGCGTGCCCTTGCCGCCGCTCGTGCCGCACGTGCCGCACGTGCCGCACGTGCCGCCGCTGCTGCCGCTGCTGCCACGCATCCCGTTTGCAGCCATGCTCCGGCTGTCATCTCCTCGCTCACTCGTGCCCACTCGTTCTTTCGTCCCGCGCCGCGTCCGTGCGTGCGTCCGTGCGCACGTGCGTGGGCGTGCGTGGCGTGCCTCTATCCTCGATGCGGCGGCAGGCCCCTTTTCGTATATCTGAAAAGTATCAACGGGGGGCACGCGCTGTGGCAGGTTGCGCGTATCATCATCAACGACTCACTACGCACGACCGTGTGCCTGCAGTACGCGCCGCGCTGCCTCGCCGCGGCGGCCGCATGGATGGCTGCCTCCTACCTGGAGGCCAAGGCTGCCCGAGGCGAAGGCGAGGCCTTCACACTGCCGTCCTACCCGCCGGGCTCGGACGGCAAGTGGTATCACGCCTTCCAGGTGCACTGGGCGACCATCGAAGCCATCGTCCAACAGATTCAGCATATGTACGAGGCGAACAAGGGTCCCGGCGGCGAGCATGGGCTTCACGCAGCCCTCGCTAACCAGGGAGCTGCGGAGCGCATGCGATTGCCGCAAGCGCCCACGCCGAATGCCGCGCCAAGCGCCGCGCCCGTTCATGAGAGGACGGGCTCGAATGGCGGCGGAGGTGGCGGCGGCGGCGGCGGCGGCGGCGGCGGCGGCGGCGGCGGCGGCGGCGATGGCGGCGGTGGTAGCAGTGGCACCTCGAGCTCCCGAAGCGACGCGAACGGCGCGGTCACGCGAGAGGCGCCGCCCGGCATGGCGCCGAGCCTGAAAAAGCGAGAGGCACCGTCCGAGACGACGCGGGGGAAGGAGGAGGAGGCCGAGGAGGGCGAGATTGAGGAGGGCGAGATTGAGGAAGGTGAGCTCGCGCCACCGAGCAAGAAGCCGCGTGAGGCGATGCGGACATGACAAAATGGGCGATGACGCAACGGCTTGAGGTTTCTCAGGTGTTTAACCACGTCGTCAAACCAGCGGGCAGGTTCTCGAGGTGTTTAAGTCTTTAAGAGCGGACATGCCTAACGTAACGTGCTCTGGCGGGCACACGCCCCCCCCGCGAACCAGCGTTATAGGCTAAGGCTTCAAACACGCTCGGACGCGGCGCGCGCCCCGGCGGCCTGTTCGGCCTAATACCGCCATCCGGCATGCCTACCGCCTACGACGAACCCGCTACGAATCCCTAATTGCCATCCCTAATGGCCACAACCTTGGTGACGGCGAGAGACTGGACGGCACCGGACCGTCCATCTACGGGCGCGTGGGCCCGGCCGTATGTGGGCGATCGCGTGTTCTGGTTCTTGCATCTTGGAACTTGGATCATGCGCGGCGATGCGGGCACCGACTTCAATCTCAATCCGCATCCGGATAGTTGTTGGCCACCCAACGCACCGCACTCGCGCTCACTCGATAGAAGAGCGCCGCATGGCCCGCTGGATTCGGGCCCAGCACGGAGAAGCGGCAGTAGTAGAGCAAGGAGTCCGAATAGGCTGCGGCCTCGCCCACCGGTCTCCAAAATCGGGAGTCGAGCTGCGGGAAAGGGCTTTCCTGTTGCGGGCTCTCGTCCAGGCAGGTGCTCTTCGGAGCCAGCCGCAGGTCCCACACCATCTGATGGTTGCCCGGGCTCCACTCAAAGCCATTCGGGTCGCTCGGATCATCTCGCAGCTGAAGCTGGATCGCCATCCTCTCGGTGGCTTGGTGCCCCGACGCTGTCCGAAACGAGACTCGCCCGCGCGGCACATTGGCATCCCCTAGTATTTTGAGCGCCTCGATACGCCCGTCGTCGTTCTCCATAATCTGAACGATCTCCGTCCATGACGGCCGGCCGTAGAAGCCGTCGCTGTTTCCAAAGTACCCCAGCATTCCTGATGCATTCAGCCGCGACTCGCCCACCTCGACGGTGGGGCCGAACTCGGTGGAACCATCGGCGGCCACACGCACCTGTGACCAGTCGATGATGGCGGTCTGAGCCGATGCGTACTGCACCAATGGGAAGAGCAGGAAGCATGTGGTTGAGGGCAAAAGTCGGTACATTACAGAAACATCGCTCCCGTCAGTGCCGCCCGAGAGGTAGAGTCGATCGGTGAGTCCGTCGGGCGTCAACACATGTTCGTCACCCGCCGACAATACTTGTTTGAACTTCGCGTTGCAAGGTCGGACACTTCGCTGCCTCGGAAATCTCGATGTTCCTCTCGCTGCTCTGGACACCCATGGCCTTCGGGCCTGTGCACATGGCGTCTCAATTGCGCCCGGCCATTCACGCCCGCGCGGCGTCCTCACCGTCGATGCTCCTCGATGGCAGCACCTTCCAGCTGCTCGCCGATGCCATCCTGCTGCCAGATGCTCAGGCAACCGCGGCAGCGCAGGCGGCAGCTGCTGCGGCCGAACCAGGCTGGTTCGACATGTGCGCTCCGCGCACTGCCGCAGGCCCTACGTCTCTGCCAGTGCCCTTGCAGCTGCCTCAGGAATCGCTCTGACGTCGGCTGCACAACCCTCTCCTCGCTTCTGCGTGCAGTATCCTGGTCAAGCCCTTTGAGACTGCCATCACTACGCTGCATGATGCGCTCAAGGGCGCCGGCGTGGTCGAGGCGTTTGGGCCAGCCATCATCCTGTTCACCATCTGTGCGTGCCTTGCGCGTGGCCATGCGCTTGTCGCCCGCGCCGCGCTGCTTCGTGCATCTATTCACTCCGTGCTTTGCCACATTGCTCATCACTCGCCCTCTGACGCTGCTTCTTCGTCTGCCTGCCCGGCTGGCAGCGCTCAAGCTGCTCACGCTGCCGCTGAACAAGCAGCAGATCGAGTCGACGGCCAAGATGCAGGCCATCCAGCCCGCGGCCAAGCGGCTGCAGGAGAAGTACCGCAATGCGGACCCGGCGCGTTTGAATCTGGAGCTGCAGAAGCTCTACCAGGAGAACCAGGTCAACCCGCTCGCTGGCTGCCTGCCCTCGCTCGCGCAGATCCCGATCTTCATCGCGCTCTACCGGTCGGTGCTCAACCTAGCCAAAGCCGACCGTCTCGAGGAATCGTTCCTGTGGCTGCCGTCGCTCGAGGGCCCCGTGGATGACTACACGAAAGGGACCAGTTGGCTCTTTGGGAACGCAGCCCTTGGGTACGAGTGGCACGGCCTGTCGCCGCCGCTCGGCTGGCACGACACGCTCGCGTACCTCGTGCTGCCTGTGTTGCTCGTGCTCTCTCAGTACGTCTCCATGTCCATCCTGACACCCAAGAACGATGATCCGGCGCAGGCGCAGACGCAGGCGATCCTCAAGTTCCTGCCGCTCATGATCGGCTGGTTCTCGTTGAGCGTGCCCTCTGGTCTCGGGTTGTACTGGATGACCAACAACATCCTCACCACGCTCACGACGGTCCTCATTAAGAAGGGCGTCGCAACGACCGCGATGGCGGGCGGGCCCGACGTGAGCAGCGCGCCCGCCGACGTGCCGCCGCCACCGCAGGGCTTCGGACGCAAGTTCGGGGAGATCGTCGAGACCACCGCTTCGGACGGCACGCGAGTACGGATCTCACCGCCGGGCTCGAAGCGCGCTGCGCGTCGCCAGGCAGCTGCAGCCGACGCGGCGGCCACCGTGTTGGATGCGGATGTCACGTCGATGGATGACGAGGCGGATGAGGTACCAGACGCGCCGGACATGGGGATGGGCGCCTCGGCGGCCAAGCCGCGGCCGACGAAGAAAAAGGGCGGCAAGAAGAAGGAGAAGCCCAGCTGGTAAAGAGTGGAAAGTTGGAAACACTTGAGGAGCTCAACTGCGCGGCGGGCATCAGCGCGCGCCGCCGACGGGGCGCGGCCGGTGTGGGTGTGCGTGAGAGCGTACTGAGCGCAGCATGTGAGCATGTCCATGTGTAGAAGCGGCTGGAACGAATTGCACGGTGGGCCTGCGACTTTGGGCGGCGGCGGGCGCGCGCGCGCTATTTGCCGGCGCCTCGGAAGTGCTATAGGGCAACGTCAATTTCTTAAGTGTTACCTAACTTTGACACCTTGACTTGACTTGACTAGGGTGGGGGGGGGGGTACTTGACTTGACTTGACTTGACTTGACTTCCTGAACTTCTTCCGCGAGCGCTCCGAGCACGCTCTCCTAGAACATGGTCGCCCACACGCGTGCGGCGGCGGCGCGGGCGGGCGGTGGGCGGCGGGCGCGAATTCCTTTACCCGTCGTGATGTCCGTCCTCGAAACGCCGGAGCTCCTGAACCTCATCATGGTGCAGCTCATCCGCAGCTACCGAGCGTGGCACATTGACTGCATGCTGCCCGCCTCGGTGGCGAAGGAGTGGCGCAAAGCACTGGCACGTGCGCGCGGCGACACGGACACCTGGGGCGAGGCATCATGGGATATAGGCAAGCTGAGCGAGGCCAAAGTAACGAAGCACCTCACCATCGGGCCCTTCAGCTGGGTCGCCGAGCTGTGGTCCGAGAAAGAGCCCCATGTCCCACATCCCATGCCAGCCCCCTGGGTCAAGATGGTTCTCACCGTGCCCAGCCCCGAGCTGCTGCCGCCGGGATGGTCTCGCCGGACGGAGGCCGAGGTTGAGCTGCGTTCTCTCAAGGATCCAGAGCGCGTCAAATTCATGTTCACGCGCCACCTCTTCTGTGAAGGCGTGCCAGCGGATCGTGAGGTGGAGGTCGCCGGTGGCGCGCTGGCGGTCAGCCTGGACGAGCATGAGGGCGATGAGACGTCGACGACGAGCGCAGGCGAGCGCCTTACCCTGGAGGACTACGGTTACATGTTCCGAAAGCACCACGAGTGCCCCAATCACGACGACGACGACGACGACGACGACGACCTCCTTGACGACTATGGGCACCGCGTAGAAGCAAACCCTGAGCTCATAGAGGCGGGGTTGCGGCTGACGATTCGGCTGCGCGTGCACCCGGGCACGCGCGCGCGAATCTGCTCTGCAGGCTGCGTGCCCCACCCCCTCGAGCTCCACAACAGGCTGCTGGAGCGATGGAGCCACGGGTATCGCGTCTATTGCGACTTGTGCAAGACCGAGGTCGAGGGCGAAGGGATGCTCAGCGACTTCACCCGCTCGATGCGGCGCTGTGCGCGCGGCTGCAACTTTGACGTGTGCGAGGCGTGCATGGTGGCCCATCGCGAGCTGCTGTCCCTGCGCGAAGTCGCCTTACCAGCCGCCGAGCCTCGCTCGCAGCGTCTCGACAGTGTACTGTGATACAGGAGGGTGAACGTGTGTACCAGTTTGAGGAGGTACGCGTTACTGCTTGCTTAAGAGGTTGCATGCTACGCTCCTGTACTCATGCTTCACAGTCAACAAGACTGGTCACATGCAGGTGCTGCCGCACTTGAAGCGGATTCCAAAAATGGAAGTGAACCATGGTGAACGACGCACACGCAGACGGCGCAGCCCTTCCGGCCTTCCGCAGCGCCTTCCGCCTACCATAAAATCAAACTCGAATGATACTTGCGGTTTCGCTACTCATCGGCCTCCCGCTTGAGGCGATTGGCAATAGTGAAGTGAGCAGGCAGCCCAGCCGCGCACAGGTGCTCGTCATCGTCTCTGACTCGGGAAGCGGCACAACAGACTTCGGCGAAGCGCTCAATAAACACCCATGCATGTTCAACTTGGGAGAGCCCTTCATGCAAAGCGCAATGATGTGGTCTAAGAGCGAGATCGCCGGATGCGTGTATCCTGACGCACTCTTCGATGCGGACTCTGGCCTTCTCAAGCACAACAACAACACGCAGCTGACTCGCAAGATCGGTGAGCTCAGATCCAGCAAAGCTCGGCAAGCTTGGCAAGAGACAGGCAAGCGACCGGACGAGAATCTCGCCGGTGACTCTCCCTTGCTGTACGAGGGCCTGGACTACAACCTCGCGGACTACTTCGTCCGCATCCGCGATCACATCTGCGCGAGTGTCCCCGATGAGATCTGCCCACTCTCAGATTGCACAATCTCCCTGAAGATGTTCCCGCAGTTCGTGAACGCCCACACGGGCCCAACACCGCCCACACCAGGCAGGTGCACGGACGCGCGTAACGAGAAGGCGATGACGGCGTGGAAGCAGGCGCTCGAATCCATGAAGAGCAACCCGAAGGTCGCGACGTTTGCGCTCCTCCGGAACGAGCTCGATAGGCAGTTTTCCGTCTTCCGCAGATTCAGTCTCCCTGGTACTCAGTTTGACTGCAGCACGCCGCGCGCGCCCAGCGCGTTCGCCAACGTGTCGACCAACTACACCGACACCCAGATGCAGATCGAGAGCTGTTGGAAAGATGCGGCGGGTGCCGACGAGTGCGTTGGCCACGCTCTTGGGCTCGTAGGCCTGTCATCCATGCCGGTTCTAGGGGACGCGGGGAAGGCCGTCAACATCATGCAGGCGGGCGAGGTCTCGTTCTTGTACCACGCGGCGCAGGCGAGTTTCTCCACGGAGCACGGACCCCTGATTGCCACGATCAATTGCCACCATCAACTAACCATCAACTGCTCACCAATTGCCACACCAATCGCCACTATAATTGCGCGCAGGCGAGTTGCGCCACGGACCCCGACGCCATCTTCAAGCGGGTGGGGCAGGACAAGTGCGTTGGACAAGTCGATGCGTTGGACAAGTGCGTCATAATAGAGGGCCGCTCTCAACCTCTGCACTCCCAACCCCTAGCCAACGCGGCGTTCGCGGCACCAAAGGGCGTCTCGGACCTAATCTCGGACCTACCGGACGTATCGAGCGATGCGGTGGTGAAGAGCGACGGCGCGTTGGTGTTCGCCAACTACGTCACCAACCTTGTGCGCCCTCAGCAGGGCCACCCTAGTACGCCGGGCGAGAGCTATCCTCGTTCATGGCCCGATAGCTTCCCGGCCCCTCATCCGAGCCGAGCCCTGCAGCCCGAGGACCAAACTACGCAGAAGCACGCCGTAGGTGCCGCCGACTGCCGGTGCCTCGCCCCTAGCGAGTGCGACCAGCTTCTGGACCTGGTGCTGCCCGGCACCCCGATGGTTCAGCAGGCCAAGTGTGGCTGCTCGCCCAACTGCATGCTGGTGCACTGGCAGCCAGTGCACAAGATCACGGAGCCTGTCGACATGGGCCATGACGCCCTCCCTCCCCTAACACCTTCTCCCGCCCCCGAACCAGATGGCGTTGCGCATGCTCTCAGTCTGATGCCATCGATGTTGTAGCTACTTACGGTACTGTGTGCAGAACGTCGACGACAAATACATCGACCCCCGCGATCCCAGTGTACTATGATGCGACGTGCGGGGGATGTGCGTGCTCCAGACCACCGAGGGGCGGATCGAAACCAGTCCGTCTGGTGCGTTGCCAGACTGCCATGTCGGTCACGTGTTGGTCCCGGCGCCCCGCGGCATGGGCGGGGCGGCGAGGCCGGCCGCGTGCGTGGAGCTGCGTGTGTACCCGGACCACTGTCAGTCACGCAGATCCAGGAGATGCGTGATCCATGATGGATCGCAGATTCGTCGCAGTGTGTCTGACGTACATCGTTGGCGTGGAGAAACGAAAACGTCTTTAAGTAAATATCGAGCTCCCACCTCCAGACTGTAAATACTAGTGCGGGCTCGTCCAACGCTCTATCGAGACTTGACACGGTCGTCGCTCTCTTGGACCCACCATCGGAAGAGTCCGCTACTGGGCGCCTTCCACTCAGCCGACAATGGGTCAGTGTCGCTCGCGTAGAGCTTCTCGCTTGCGGTCATCGCATAGCCTCGCATTTCTTGGTCCGAGGTGGCGGGCCCAAAGGAGTCAAACGGCGACTCGGCGACTACCAGCGCACGCCTGCGGTTGCGCAGTACTGGCACCTTCTCCCAACCGAGTGCGATGCGAGCCTTCTCCAGTCGATTCCGATTGGCGCCAAAATCGGGTGCGCCGCCGCGCCTCGAGGAGCGAAACTGGACCAGCGTATCGTTGGGCGTGAAAAAGAATTCGGCCTCATCCACCGCGGCCATGCCGAGCGGGCCCTTGTCTTCAAACTCCACACGCAGAAATCGCTCTTCGTCGGCAGCAGTGACTCGTCCCCCCAGACGTTCAACGACAGTGCGCCTCAGTGCCTTATAGTCGTCGTTCAGCGTGCCCTCCGCTATCCACGGGTTGTCCCACACGGGCGGCCGATCGTCCTGCGACGAGACACAAGAGCTTTCGCCTGGGCAGTCGGCAAAAAGACCGTCGACCGGCCACAGCGATGCATCAGCATGTGCAGCAGCTCTGCGAGAGACTGCCGCAGCAAGCGCAGCCGCGACGGCGCCACGGCGTGAGACGACGGAAGCCGACGCGGAAGCCGACGCGGAAAGCGACAGGATCGCTGCGCAGACGGCGCTGGGCATTTTGTGCTGTGCACAAGAAGGTGCTTTCTCCTGAGAAAATTCCTCAGAACGAATGAAACGTCGATCGCGCTGCCCAGGGTTGACGCAGACAAACGTTAAAAATTTCCCCACACGAGTGACGTGAAACTTGGCGTTCCGAAAATAGCTCGACAGCACCTGCTCGCTGCTCGCTCTCACACGCGATGATGCCCGTCTTGACCCTGGACGACCTGCTGAGTCTTGCGGACGAAATCGAGCAGAACGAGCAGACATCCATTCAGAACGAAGCCCCAGGATCTGAGGATGCCGAGGAGCGAGGATTTGACGACGAGGAGGTTGTACTACTGTCACGGATCGGGCAGGCATTGAGCGAGGCCATGAGCAACGAGTTAAGTGAGATGGATCTGAATGACGAGCTCTCTGATGAGGAGCACCAAGAGATCATGTTCACTATCTTCGACAAAGTTCTCAAGGCGGTGAAGAAAAAGGGCAACAAGGACCTCGACGAGGCGGACCTTGCGTTCGTAAAGGCTCGCATCGAGAAGGAAGCGATCAAGCGCAATTTGCAGCAGCCGCACGCGACGAAACGCCGCTTCGCGCCACTGGATCGCGTGGTCTGCCGCGTTCGCGGCGATCGTGAATGGGCCGCCGGCACCGTACAGGCCTTGGACCAGGAGAATGACGACGTCGACCCATATAGGACGTTCCCATATCTCGTCAAGGTGGACCCGCCGGGTAGCTCGGGCGTGTTGGTTCCCGAGGACACCAACAACGAGGTGCGCGCCGAGATGTGCTTCGGCCAACGCACCGATGGACTCTTGTGGACGTTGCGCTGCTTGCCGCGTACCAAGGCGAGAGGTTCACATCACAAGCGGCGGTTCGTCGTCGGCGAACGGGTGGCCTGCGCTGTCGAGTCAGATGACGGAAACCTTTTCGCGCCAGACAATGGTTACACCGACTGGGCCGCCGGCACCGTGATCGCCGTCGACCATCCGGTGGAAGGCATGGGCGCAATGCCGGGGGGCATCGTGCCGTACCGTGTGGCGATGGACAGCGGCGCGACGGTGCTTGTTCATCAAGATGAGCATTGGCTCATTCGTGACTTGACACTGCAGCCAACGGGGCCTCGCGTCTCGGCGGACGGCACGCGAGAGCTGACGCGGATGGGCACGTGCAAGCTGCGAGATGGCTTGTGGCACGTAGTCGATCACGTGACACGCAACGTGCGCAAACTCGAGCAGGAGGTAGAGCAATGTGACGTCGACTAAGCGAAGAAACAAGTGGCGACCCTCTCGTGCAGCTGTGGAGTGTCTCCCCGCGGGCACAACAGACACACCCACAAGCACACCGCTCAAGGGAGCGCTGCGCTGACGGAGTTGAGCATGGCCACCTGCACTCGAGTGCGGTGTTCCATTTGCATCATTTACTCGCTCTGCGCGGGTCGATCACGTCGCGTCGTATTTCTGGACGATTGACCACAATTGCTTCAGAGGGCGCTATCGGACGGGTCCCACAGCGAGGTGAAGGCGACGTTATAAATAACACCGAAAAGTCTCCATAAACTATATGTAGGTCCTCGCGAGCCCTATCCAAGAGGCTCGAGGTGTGATTAGCCCGCCCCCGTGGTTTCCTCTACCGCGGCGGCCGGGCCGCCTTTTCAGTTTGAGTTTCACGGTTTCACCATTCCCGGCTCCCTTTGCCTTTCCGCCCCTCCCCCTGCACCGCGCGCACGCACCGCCGTCAACCGGTCGGCCGCGGTCGGCGTCGCCGTCGGGCCCCACCGATCGCCGGCGTCGCTGTCTCCTCCAACCTACCCACCAACGCCCCGACCCCGGGCCACGCCACCTCCATGATGGTCCATGCACCCGTGCGAGCGATGCGCATGGCGATGCATCTGACACGAAAAAGGGTGCTCTCTCCAAGCCCCCGTTAATACCGTTAACAGACGAGACGCAGCACGCGCACACACACATCACAGATGCAGCTCACAGATGCAGATTAAACCCAGCCTTTCCTTGCGCTACGAAACGAATCGAGGCCTTCCCTTCCTCGCCCATGGCATTGTTCGAGACGTCGCACTCCATCAATGTGCCTGTGACGGCCACCATGGCGGCCACAGACTTTGCTCCCACAGGACCGATGCTGTTGGCGCCCATGTTGAGTGACGCAAGCTTGGTCTCCTTGTTGCTCTGGATGGCCTCGCAGACTGCGCTTACGCTATCATCATTGAGGTTGTTGAAGGACAAATCCAGGGCCGTCAGCCCGCCGTTGACACCAAGAGCGGCGGCAAGCTCCTTGATGCCTGTCATGTCTCCGCCGAAGTTGGTGAGACGATTTTTGGACAGGTTGATGCTCGTCAGCGCGCCTGTGACGCTCGTGCGGAGCGACTCGGCGATCAGCTTGACACCAACAGGGCCGATGTTCTCGTCGGACGCGTCCATAGACATGATCTTGCTGTCCTTGTTGCCGCAGATGGCGGCAAAGATGGCACCCCAGCCCTCGTCCCCGAGCGTGTTGCCCCTGAGCTTGACGGACGTCAATGAGCCGTTGACGCCAAGCATGTTGGCCACGTGCTTGGCACCTGCTGACCCTCCGATGCCTGTGTGATTGCCAGCCCCGCTGATGTCAATCTCCTTGAGCGACTTGTTCTGTTCCAGTGCCTCGCAGATGGCTTTGGTGCCCTCCTCCCCCAACCTGTTTCTGGCGAGGGACAGCATCGTCAGCACGCCTGTGACAGCTACCATAGCCGCCAAAGCGTTTGCTCCGCCTGGACTGATGCTATTGTTCTTGAAGTTGAGCGACGCGAGCTTGGTCTCCTTGTTACTCTGGATGGCCTTGCAGACTGCGCATACGCCCTCATCCTTGAGGTCATTGGACGACAAATCAAGGGCCGTCAGCCCGCCTGTGACGGCCGCCATGGCGGCCACAGACTTTGCTCCCACAGGACCGATGCTGTTGGCGCCCATGTTGAGTGATACAAGCTTGGTCTCCTTGTTGCTCTGGATGGCCTCGCAGACTGCGCTTACGCCATCATCATGGAGGTCGTTGAGGGACAAATCCAGGGCCGTCAGCGCGCCTGTGACGGCTACCATAGCCGCCACAGCGTTTCCTCCAACTGGACCAATGTTCTCAGATGACGCGTCCAAGGATGTGATTTTGCTGTCCTTGTTGCCGCAAATGGCGGCAAAAATGGCGCCCCATCCCTTGTCCCCGAGCTGGTTGCCCCTGAGCTCGAGGGACGTCAATGCGCCATTAACGCGAAGTGCATCAGCAATGGCGTTGATGCCCTCTGTGATGTAGTTGCCTTTCCGCGTGCCATACTCAACCCAGACACCACAGAGACGATTGTTCGAGAGATTCAACTGCCCAAAAAGACACAGATGGGTCAGGGGAGAAGAGCAGTCAGGAGGCTGTGGGCTGACAAGTCTCCCATACCTCCATCAGCCCGCCGTTGACGCCAATCAGCGAGGCGATCACGATGGCGGAGGCAACACTGAGGCCCTTGTTTGAGAGGTCGAGCGACTCGACTGGCTCAGTGCCCTTGAGCTTCTTGATGGGCAGCGCATAGCCGTCGAGGTTCACCTGTACGTGGAGAGTGCAAACTGTCAGCTCAGAACAGGTCACACTCGTGGGCTGGAGTTATCAGCGGTACCTCTGTTAGCGAGCTATTAGCAGCGAACTTGCCAATCTGTACTCCCATCTCGTGCCTCTTATCAGGAGCGCCGTCTCTGAAATGAGAGTCGAGAGATACGTCGAGAGACTTGAGAGTAGCTGCACACTTTGCCGCCGCATTGATGAGCGCCATTTCACTAGGAAACAAACGGCCCCTGGCGGGGAACTCTTCAATCAAGGCCATCTTCATCACGAGCGGCATGTGCGTCGAAGTGAGAGCATCCGATTCGAGGCGTCGCATCCGCGGGAGGTTGCACACGTGCTTGAAGAGAGCTGTGACGCCCTCCTCCGTGGCCTTAGTGCCCTTGAGTTGCAAGTTGAGCGACTCGAGCGAATTGGGCAGTGCCGCCATGAGCAGTTGCAGCTCCTTGTCGGTGCACTTGATCAGATTTGAGAGATCGATGACAAGAGACGTGGATGCCGACGCCTTCATGGCAGCAAAGTACGGGCCAAGCTGCTTGCCTCGTGCGATGACGGTACGTACCATGCCTGCGGCAAATCGGCCAGCGAGCATGTTGTTCAGCCGTGTATAGCTCGCATGCTCTTCGGGCGGCTCCGCGTCGGAAGCCGCGCCGACAATTGCGTTGAGGATGGTCTTGCGGTCGGCCTCCACAGAGGCTTGCGCGGACTGCAGCTGAATGTCGAGGCGCACACGCTCGAGCGGAAAACCCGACTCGCGCTTCTGCTTCGCGCCCGCGTCCTTATCTCCTGCGCTCAGCCCTTCAACGAGGCCAACAGCCCCGCCCTTAAGGCACGTGTACACGTCGTACGTCTTGTGCTTGTCGCCGGCAAGGCTCGTAAAGATTTCATAGCCACACCAGATTCGAGAGAAGGTGATGCCACCCTCATCAAGGACGGTGACGGTGCCGAACGAGAGCTTCATCGCCTTGCGGAACGAGGACTCCTCAAGGGAGCCCCCAATCTCATCGTCGAGCTTCCACTGGTTGTTGGCGTACGCGCAGACCCAATATGGGCTGTCGACGCCCAGCCCGCGATCGACAGCGTGCTGCTCGAGGCACTTCACAAAATCGAGAACCGGTTCGCCCCACCAGTGGCTCACAAAGTAGAGCGGCACCTGCTCTCCGAAGGCGATAAGCTCCACGAGTGAGCACTGCGCGGCGTACGTCGCCGGCTTGATGACGAAGCGCGCCGCGTCGTAGAGGGTGACGGTGCCGGGTGTCCTTTGCTTGCCACTCTTGTCGGCCCACCCCTCGGGCTTGCATCGCCGACAAATGTGCGAGCACACGCGCTGCAGCTGTGCGCCAGTGATGGCCCGTTTGGCAGTCTCCGCGATGGTGCAGCCGCCGCGCTGAGCACCGTGCAGGTCGGCAAAGTCCTCGGCGGCCGGCGGCCTGACGTGGACAAAGCTGCTCGCATAAAAACCTTTGCGCCACTCGTCGATTGTAATGCAGCCATCCGAGTCGAGGTCGAGCTCGCCCATCAGGGTTGCGAAAACCACGTCGTCGTAGCCTTGCTTTTGCAATGCGCTCTTCAACTCATCGCAAGAGATGGTCTGATCGCTGTCGACGTCGATCTCCTTGAAGATCCTCGTCGGGTCTTGCCACTGGAGCGTCTCCGGCGTGCGCACCTCGACCCCATCGTCAGGATTTGGCGCCACCTTCGTGACGGAGCCGCCCATCCTCGAGTGAAGGAAGGTCCTGTACACTGAACAGCACTGTGCTTGTTCCCAGTGAAATTAAGAAGCAGGGTTTCGTCAATGGATCTGCGTCGGACGTCGCCGACGTCACGGCCGACATTATGTTGTAATAACCCGTACCGGGGTCGTTCGACATTCACAGGTTCTGACCATTTCTGCTTCTGTTCACACACGCTCACTTTCGACTTGGTTTGGGGTCGCCAGATTCACCCGAGGAACTGTGCTTCACATGAAACGGGGAGCGTTGCACATCGCGCGTGAACCCGTGAAGATCTCATCTGAGTTCCTTTGGCTAATATTTCTACATTTTCAGAAGTTGGCGTCGCAGAGCGCTTCGAGCCAAGGCGCGCTCTCGCCATGACGGATGCCTCGCACCTCGCGCAGCAGCCGTCGTATGAGCACATCCTCGTGCATTTGGAGCGCAAAGTACGCGGTCCAGCCGTGCCGATCGCCGGGGTGTGTGAAGAACTGGTCGGGTCGCATCGCCGGCGGCGCACCCTCTCCCAACCGAGGCCCACCGGCTCGGCGCACGATTTCCTCAAACCACGCGTCGTCCTGAGCGCCACCCTCGCCCGCGTGGACGCTCGCGTTGCGCGCCGCGTCGTCGTGGCGGAGCGCGCCATGCTGGGCGCATGCTGTTCGGAGCAGACGGATGTCGTCAGCGACCGTTGGATCCGTCGATGGCGCCGTGCTGGGCGCCCGGGGCGGCGCCTGCCCGGCCGCCTGCCCGGCCACCTCGGACCGCCCAGCACGGCGCGTGTGCTTCGTGTGTGCATGCGGAGGCGAGGCCGCCGCACACAGCGCCGCCCGGACACGGTTGCAGCCGGCGGCACGGCCGGTGCGCTGAAGGACGCTCGGAGAGCGCGGTCGCGCCGTGAAGACGTTTCCGGCGGCGTCGGTGGGCACCACCCCCGCCAGGGCGGCGCAGCCGGCGGTGGCACACGAGCGTGCGATGCAGCAGGCGACGCAGCTGCCGGCGCCGTGTCGGGCGCGCGGTGCGTCGAGTCGTCGGCGCCGTGTCGGGCGCGCGGTGAGCAAGGAGCTTCGTGAAGAAGCGTCGGATGATGGGAAGGGGAAGGCGCCTGCATGCAAGTGCTCACCACGGCGCCATGGCGATGGGAAGAGGTCAACGGCCGCCGGGCACGGTGCACCTGCTCGGCACGGCGCGCACCTGAAGGCGGGCTCGAAGGCGGCGCACGCGTCCGGGGTGGAGGTGGCGTTCTGGACGGGAACCAGCGCAGAGCACAGGACCGGCTGCGCAACGCCCTCCCAATCAAACGCCCGGCGCAAGTCGGCTTCACGCTCGTCGTCGCGCCGTCGTGGGCGCAGCCGTACAATCTGCGACACGCGCCCAAGCCGACCGGTCCACGTACCTGTGGGGAGCGCGCGCGCCGTGCTGAGCACTTGCATGCGCACGTGAGGGACTGTGACACGCGCCCGAGCCGACCGGTCCACGTACCTGTGGGGAGAGCGAGCGCCGTGCTGAGCACTTGCATGCGCACGCGAGCACTGACACGTGCCCGAGCCGACCGACCCGCTTACCTGGAACCGCTGCCCTCACCGCCGTGTCGACAAGCAGCACCTCCGGCGGCAGCATCAGGCCCGTGTCGACCAGCTGCACGTCAAACCGAGCAAAATGCGAGCGCATCAGGCAATGCGTAGGCATCGACCAGCCGTCCATATCGGGGAACTCTGCTCGGTAGCGCGCGTTGCAATTGCGTGGGCATGCCAGCCGGACCGGCGTCATCGCTCCGCCGCTCGCGCCGCCGCTTGTTGCGCCGCCGCTTGCTGCGCCGCCGCTTGCGCCGCCGCTTGCGCCGCCGCTTGTTGCGCCAGCCACGTTCGTCGGCGCCCGCATGGTCTTCAGAACCGGCCAGAGCGCGCGCGGCACGAGCAGCAGCACATCATCCTCACTCACGATCGTCTGCGGGCTGAGCCTCGCCGCCATTGTCGCCAATCGGCCCCCATCGGCGACCGGTACCTTGAAGACTTGATCGGTGCGCACCTAATGAGGGAGGCAATCATACTGATGAGCCAGGCAATCAGCCTTCGGCCACCGGTAACTTGGAGACTTGATCGGTGCGCACCTTGAGCATCGCGTCGTAAATGTACGGCGCGCCCTCATCCTCGTGCTCGGCCCGGCGCGCACCACCACGCTCGGCGCGGCGCGCCTCGTACTGCTCGATGAGCTCGACGCAATCTGCCCAACGGCCAAATTGGGCAGTCGAGGGCAGCCCGCAACTAATGGGCTCCGGCACCGTGCGCAGGCGCACTCCGAGAGGGCGCAGGCCGGTGAGCGCCGTGCCGAGCAGCTCCGCGTGCGCCGCGGGCGCCTCCCACGGCCCCGCCGCCTGCCGCTGCTTGGTGGATCGCCAGCTAAAAGACTCGCGCCATTGACTTGGTGGGAAGAGATCCGACGCATCTGTGTAGCGGTGCGAGCGCGCGGCGGCGCCGTAGGGCGAGTCCTCGGGCCCGGTCGAGAGCACGACGAAGGCGTCGAGGCCCGGCTCGGCGCGCGCGCCGTGGGTGCGCCCGAGCACATGCTGCTCGATACTCCTCCACACGGTCGGGTGCACGAGACTGCGCGGCATGCCCGCGATGCATACGGCGACGCGCGCTGCCCGAGCCGAGGTTGGCGCGGGCACGGGCGGCGGCGGTGGCCGTCGCTGATGGCGCTGCTGCACCTGGAGCCACGGGAAGTGCGACGCGTTGCCGATGCGCGGCCGAGGCTGCCGACGAAAGTGTGGCCGCTCGTGGCTGCCTCGGAGCGGCTCCGGCATCAGGCAGTGCTCTGCGCACGGCGGCGCGAGCAACACGCCGGCCACGCAACCGCTAGCTGGGTGGGCTCGATGCAGTGGCAGGTGCATCTTCATGCAGCATCGCGACGCGATGGGCGGCGACGCCACGGGCAAATACGGCGCGTTGCACACGGCCGTCACATACGTCCACGCGAGGCAGCCGAGCGTGGCTGCGCAGAGCTCGCAGCACTCGTCTGCGGTCGACACGGGCTCACACGGGCCAAGTTGCGCGGTTGGCCGTAGCCAGCTGCCGTCGGGATCGCGCGCCGTCGGCGTCAACCACGAGGCGTTGGATGTGTGCGAACAGGCCTCCATGGCATGAAATACATGTTCTCTTCTGTACGGCCGTTCATGTGTGAACGTTAACACGACACACGTGTAAACCTCAACCTGAAAAACTTTGGATCTAATTTCTTACTGCACATATATCTATGCATCTAAGGGATAACCCTGTAGCTCCCTGTATGAATGCACATCATGATGTTGAGCACAGAGGGCTTCTGCAGCTGGAGGTAAAAACTATAGCGGTGGTCGGCAGGGCGCCGCGGCTCCTCGTGTGCCCTCCACTTCTAAGCCGCGCGCACTGAGATCTTCAGAAGCGCGGCGGCGGCGGCCCAGTCGCCGGCCTGGCCACGGCGGTGGCTCCCGGCCGAGGCGAGGCGTAACCGCCGTAACCACCCCCCGGGGGTGGTGTGTCCATGCCGCCCGGCGCTGGATACCACGGCGGCTGCGGCGGCTGCGGCGGCTGCGGCGGCGGCGGCGGCGGCGGCGCGTATCCATGCGAGGCGCGGCCGGCCGCGGAGGCAGAGGCAGTGCACGCGCGAGGCGACTTGGGAGGGGTGCCCGGGGCGGCGCCCGGGGCGGCGCCCGCCCGAGGCGGTGGCGGCCGTCGCTGCGGCGAGGCGAGAGCGACCTGCCGATCGGCGAGGAGGAGCGATGCGAGGTGCACGAATGAGGCAGGCAATCAGCATGCAATCAGAGATCATCAGAGCGACCTACCTGGAGTGACTCGAGCTCCTGCGCGAGCTGCCCCACCTCATGGAGCGCCACCTCGCGCTGCGAGGTCACTCGCTCCGCCGCGAGCTGCTGCGAGCTCCGCTGCATCTCGGCGTGATCTCGCTCCTCCTTGAGCACCGCGTACGCCCTCCGGATCTCGGCGAGATCGCGCTTGGCGGCGACGAGCGCCGCCTTGGCGGCCTCCTCTCGCCGCCTCGCCTCGTCGGCTGCCTCCTTGGCCTGCGCGAGCGCCTGCCCCGCACCCTCCTTCTCCTGTCGTATTTGGGTCGCCTGCCGCTTTTCAGCCTTGAGTCGCTGTGCGGTCGCCTGGTGCGCAGCCGTCTGTTCCCTGAGCTCCTCGCGCACCTGATGAGGGAGGCGATCAGAGGCCATCAGAGGTGATAAGAGGCGATCAGAGGCGATAAGAGGGCATCAAAGGTCGAGAGCTTCACACGCACAGCCGCGAGCGCCTTGGCGAGCTTGCGCGACTCGCGATGCGATCCCATGAGCTCATCCGCCTCCGCCTCGGACACGTCCGCCGGCCGGCCGAGAGCGACGAGCGCCCACCGGTGCAACGCGCGCGCACACCTGTGGGGAGAGCGCGCCGTGGTGAGCACTTGCATGCATACGACGAGCGCCCGCAGGTGCGACGCGCGCGCGCACCGGTCGCGACGGATCAGAGGCAATCAGAGGCAATTAGAGGACAACTAGAGGCAATTAGAGGCCAATTAGAGGACAATTAGATGACAATTAGAGGCAATCCGAGGCAATCAGAGCGCGCGCGCACCGGTCGCGACGGACGCCACAGCGGAGGAGATGTTCGAGACGGGCGGCGCCCGCAAGCCTTCGGGCCTGCTTGCCAGCGTCGGCATGGGCGAGCACCTGTGAGGGGTTCGTCAACGGCACTCAGAGAGAGGCACGCAATCAGAGAGAGGCATGCCGAAAGGCGAGCACCTCGCCGCGCTCGAGCGCCGTCTCGGTCATCTCGAGGGCCTTGCGCGCGTGCGCCTCGGCGGCATCCGCGCGCGCGCTCTCGGCGTCCTTGTCCGTCTTGAGCTTCTCCATCGCCGCGCGGTGCAGCCGCGCGCGCTCGAGCGCGGCTGCTTCCCGAGCGGCGGCGTCCTTGCGATCGGCCTTGAGCTCGGCGATCTCGCGGAGCAGCGTCGAGCGCTCCTGTGGGGAATGGAGGGGGGGGGCGCTGTGGTGAGCACCTGCATGCAAGGGCAGGGCTCGGCGATCTCGCGGAGCAGCGTCGAGCGCTCATCACAGCGCGCCGTTGGGGACGTCGCTGCTTCGCGTTGCCTCGAGCGCTCATCACAGCGCACCTTTTGTGACGTCGCCGCCTCGCGTTGCTTCGCCTTCTCGCGCTCGATGGCCGCCTCGGCGTCGGTCTTGCCCGCCTTGAGCGCCTCGCGCGCCTCGCGCAGGCTGCGTGCCAATCCGAGGCAATTAGAGGCAATTAGAGGCAATTAATAGAGGCCATCATCAGAGGCCATCATCAGAGGCCATCATCAGAGGCCATCATCAGAGGCCATCATCAGAGGCCATCATCAGAGGCCATCAGAGGCCATCAGAGGCCTTCAGAGGCCTTCAGAGGCCTTCAGAGGCACTTGGAGGCACTCACCTGCGTGCCAATCCGTCGCGCTCGGCCTGCAGCGTCGCCACCGTCTTGCGCAGCGACCCCTCCTCGAGCGTGCCCGACACGGCGCGCTGCGCCTCGGCCTGGGACGTGGCGAGGGAGGCCGCGAGGGCCGTGCGCTCCTCGCGAAGCGTCGCGAGGCCCTTCTTGAGCGCCTTCTCGCGCTCGGTCGCCGCGTCGCGCTCGTACCGGAGACGTTTCGATTCCTCGAGCAGCTCCTGCATGCAATGAGGGAGGCCATCAGAGGCGCACTCAGAGGGGCGCGCGCTCAGGCGCACTCAGGCGCACTCAGGCGCGCTCAGGCGCCTTCAGGCGCGCTCAGGCGCGCTCAGGCGCCTTCAGGCCCTCCATGAGTCGATCGAGACGGAATCGAGATCGAATCGAGATCGAATCGAGATCGAATCCGAGGGTTTCGTCGCGCACCTTGGCACCGAGCAGCCGGGCGGTTTCGCGCCACGCCCAGAGCACACGGAGGCACGAGCCGCCCCCAAATGGAGAGAGCCACACGACGCGCTGGAGCTCGAGCAGCCGTGCGGTGCGACGCCCGGCGGCCTCGACGGTCGTGGCCTTTAAGCCGCCGGCGCCGGCGCCGCCACCGTTTGCCATCGCGGCGGCAAAGGCGCTGTTGGCGGCGGCGAAGGCGGTGGCGCCCCCGGGCTGAGCGCCGTACTGAGCGCTCACGGCACTCGCGCTCGAGAGCGTCGTGCTGAGCGCTTGGCGTTCGGGCACCGGCTGCAGCGCGAGCGCCGTGCCGAGCGCGTGGTTCGGCGGCGGCGGCAGCGACGCGCGCGTCGACGGCGGCGCACGCGGCGGCGGCGAGAGCGAGGGCGAGGTGACGGGCGGCTTGTCGCGCTCGTCGCGGCGCTCCTGTGCCGTGTGGAGGGTGTGGAGGGTGTGGAGGGTCCGTCGGAAGGGGCAATTGGGCTCCGGCGCTGTGGTGAGCACTCGCATGCAAGGGAAGGTCATCAGTGGCAATCAACGTACCTGGAGGGTGCGTCGGAAAGGGAAGTTGGGCTCGGGCCCACTCGAGGCGTAATAGACCCATCGACGGAGCGCCTCCCCCGCCACACAGAGCCAGGAGGCGGTGAGGCACGCGTCCAACCGGCGCGCCGCCGCGAGCAGCTCCGACTTGCTCAGTTGCTCCTCTAGAGAGGGTACCTCGGCAAGCACCTGATGACGAGGGAGGCCATCGAGGGTGTGAATTGAGGCCATCATCAGAGGCCATCATCAGAGGCCGATTCAGATACCATCTCCCGAGAGCGCATCTCCCGAGATCGCACTTCCCTGGCCCTCAGCTTAAGGGAGATCGAGGGCACTCAAGGGAGATCGAAGGAGATCGAAGGAGATAGAGGGAGATCATGGGAGATCAGGGGAGATCGCACCTCCTTGGCATCCCTCAGCTCGCGCCGTGCCGCGAGCGCCTCCGCCGCCTTGGCCTTCGCGTCCTCCCGAGCGCCCTCCGCCTCCCGCGCCGCCCCCTCGAGCTGCTCGCGGAGTGCGGCTTCGCGTGCTGCCGCGGCCGCGCGCGTCGCTTCGTGTGCACGATCTCGCTCGAGCTCCTGCGCGGCGCTCGCGGCCTGAGGGCGCTGTGGTGAGCACTCGCATGCAAGGGCAGGTCATCAGTGGCCATCAACGTACCTGGAGGGTGCGCAGTCGCTCGTGCTCCGCCGCCGCCGCCTCCTCGAGCTCCGCCCGCAAAGCCGCACGCGCCTCCGCCGCCGTTGCCGCCTCCGCCGCCGCCGCGGACCAACGGTCGCGCATCTCGTCCACCTCGCGCTCGACCGCGCTCAACTCGGCGCTCAGCGCCGCGCGGACGGCGTCGGCGTCGGCGAGCGCCGAGTTGAGCGCGAGGTTGCCGAGATGGCGCTGCTCGTCGCGCTGGCGGAGCGCCGTACCGAGCGCCGACTGGAGCCGCTGCGCCTCCATTTGCGTGGCGCCGAGCTGTCGCTGCACCTCCCTCTGCATCGCCTGCAGCGCCGCGTGCTGCTCGAGCTGCTTCTGAGAGCCCTCCACGAGCGTCATCGAATCGAGCAGCTGGGCTCGCAGCTCCACCTGCAGCCCATCTGCGTGGATCCGAGCCTGCGCCACCTCCACCTCCACCTCGCCGAGCGCCGTGCTGAGCACGCGCTGCGACGCCTCGAACGCGCGCACGTGCGCGCTCATCTCGGCGACCAGCTGGGCGCGCGCCGTCTCGGTGCGCTCCCGTTGGGCGCGCGCCTCGAAGGTGAGCGCCTCCATCGCCTCGTCCGCCGCCGCGCGCGCCGCCTGCGCCGTCTCGAGTGCGCGCGCGCCCGCCTGGAGTTGATGGCGGAGGTGGCCGAGCTCACCACGGCGCGGCAGCTCGGGGTGATTCTCGAGCCGCTCGAGCGACCTGTGGGGAGGTGAGGGCGCCGTGGTGAGCACTTGCATGCAGGTAGCTCGGGATGATTCTCGAGCCGCTCGAGCGACCTCCACGCGCGCTTTGCCGTTACGAGCCATCCCTGGCTCGTCATTTGGGTCGTCGTTTGGTCATGGCCGATTGGTGTGGCCTTGGGCCGCGGCCGATCAGCCGCCGCCGCTGCGCCCGCCGCAGCGCCGAAGCCACCTATCTTTGCGGCGGCGGGCGGGGCGGCGGGCGGGGCGGCGGGCGGGGCGGGGCCGTCTGCGCTGCTTCTCGCGCTTGCCGCGGGGGTGGGCGTCGTCTTGGGCACCAGGCGTTCCTCGAGGGCCGCGAGGCCCTCCGCGAGGTCGTCGAGCGCCGAGGCGGCCGCGTACCTAATGAGGAAGGCAATCATCCTAATGAGGGAGGCAATCATGATAATGAGGGGGGCCATCGTCCTAATGAGGGGGGCATCCATCCTAATGAGGGAGGCACTCCTCCTAATGAATGCCTCACTCCTCCTAATGAATGCCTCACTCATCCTAATGAGTGCGCCACTCAATCCTCCGCGAGGTCATCGAGCGCCGAGCCGGGCGCGTACCCGTCTTCGAGGCGCAGCGCCGCCGCGAGCTCGAGAGCAGCCGCATGTCGACGCACCTGTGGGGAGGCGATGGCGCCGTAGTGAGCACATGCGTGCTTGGAGAGGGCAGCCGCATGTCGACGCACCGCATGCCCCTGCTCGGCCGCCGCCTCCTTGGCCACCGCCAGATCGCCCTCGAGCTGCGATCTCGCGGTCTCGAGCTGCGATCTCGAGGCCGCCAGATCGCCCTCGAGCTGCGCCGCGCGCGCGCGTGCCTCTTCGACCTCGGCGGAGAGCGTGTCGATCGTCTGGTCCGCCACCAACAACGACTCCGCCACCTGATGAGGAAGGCAATCAGAGGTCATCAGAGAGGTCATCAGAGGTCATCAGAGGTCATCAACAACGACTCCGCCACCTCGGCCGCATCAGTCTCGGTCTTGAGACGCAGCTGCTCTTCGGCCGCACAGGCGGCCGCCTTGGCCGCCGCGACCTCCTTGGCAACACGCAGCCGCTCACGTAGCGCCGCCCCTTGCGTCTCCTCGGCCCCGATGGCAATCTGCACCGGCGCGCGAGAGGGGAGGTGAGCAGCAGTCCAGATCACTCAGCGGTCACTCCGAGGTCACTCCGAGGTCACTCCGAGGTCACTCCGAGGTCACTCCCAGGTCACTCCGAGGTCACTCCGAGGTCACTCCGAGGTCACTCCCAGGTCACTCCGAGGTCACTCCGAGGGCACTCCGAGGTCACTCCCAGGTCACTCCGAGGTCACTCCGAGGTCACTCCGAGGTCACTCCGAGGTCACTCCGAGGTCACTCCGAGGTCACTCCGAGGTCACCCCGAGGCCATCAGAGGTCGCGAGCACACCTGCACCGCCGCGAGTGATGTGAGCAGTTGGTCGAGCGAGGGAGGGAGCGCCTCGTGCAGCGGCGGCAGCGGCGAGGTATGCGTGAGCGGCACGAGGCTCGCGTGCACCTGATGAGGGGGGCAATCATGAGTGTCATCAGATGCGGGAGGCTGACGAGGGAGGCTGATGAGGGAGGCAATCAGGCACGAGGCTCGCGTGCACCGTCCCAAGCAGCTCGCCGATCTCGAATAATTGGACTAATTGGGTCTCCTGCTCGAGCTCGAGCAGAGATTGCTGGAAGTGCCACTCGGACTCGGCCGCGCGCGCGAGCTCCATCTGCGCCTGCGCCTGCGCCTGCGCCAGCTGCGCCTCCGCCTGCGCCCTCGACAGCACCTCCGCCGCCGTCTCATACGAGAGGGGTTCTCCCCCGTGCATGGGAGCGTCATAGAGCGTCTCGTCGAGCAAGTGGAGCCCCTCCTCCCCCGCCTCGGCATGGGGCGACGCATGCAAGTGCCCACCACGGCGCGCGCGAGAGGGGAGCCCCTCCTCCCCCGCCTCGGCATGGGGCGACAGCGGCGGCTCGCGGTGCTCGCGACGGCGCGAGGCCAATGGGGGGGGCGCCGTACCGGGCGCGTGCTGCGGCGACGGCGCGGGCGGCGGATGCGAAGGCAGCAGCTGCGGCAGCGGCGAGGGACCGTGCGTCGGGAGCTGTGCGGGTGCCCAGGACGGCGCCACGTGCGAGTCGCGCCGCAGCTGCGTGGCGCCCAGTACGGCGCCCTCGAGGCGCCTCTGCCGTTCGCGCTCCTCCATTTGAGTCGCCCTCGCCATGCGCGCCTCCGCCTTCGCGCGCTGCTCGGCCAACGCCTGGAGCTGCCCTTGGACGCTCGTGTGGAGCTGCCCTTGGACGCTCGTGTGGAACTGCCCTTGGACGGAGCGAGAGTGCACCTGGCCGGCGCGAGATTGCATCTGGCGCTCGTCCGCTGAGCGAGATTGCATCTGGCGCTCGTCCGCTGAGGCATCGGCGCGTGCGCCCATCAGCTGCGCCTGCGCACATTCAGCGTCCCGGCGGGCCGCCACCGCCGAGTCCGACGCCGACGCTCGGAAGTCTCTCGGAAGTCTCTCGGAAGTCTCTCGGAAGTCTCTCGGAAGTCTCTCGGAAGTCTCTCGGAAGTCCGACGCCGACGCCGAGAGAGTCTGAAGTCGCTCGGAAGTCTCTCGGAAGCGGGCCAGCGCCGCCTCCGTCTCCGGCGCACCCGCCGATGCGAAGTACGGGGGGGCGGAGGCGTGCGGCAGCGTCGAGTTGGGCGGAGGCGCGACCACCGAGAACTGTGCCGAAAGCGAGCACGCGGCACGGGGGGCGCCCGCCACGACGCCCGGCGCACCGCCCGCCACGACGCCCGGCGCGACGCCCTGTGAACGGTCCGTTGGCGAGGCCAGGTGTGAACGGCCCCCTGGCGAGGGCCGGTGTGAACGTGTGCCCGAGCTGCGAGGCGGCGACATGAACTCGTCGGTGGGCGTCGTGGTGGGCGCGGCGCTGCCTGCTGGCGGTTCCGGGGGTGAGGTGTTCGGGGGGGAGGTGTTCGGGTAGGTGGGTTGGCGTGGCTCATAGCACTGAGGCGCGGGCTGTGGCGAAGGGGGGAGCGCATCGACTTCATGCGGGACGCCGAGCCGCGCCTCTCTCCCCCTCATCGGCCCGCCGCCTCCTCCCACCCCAACGGCAGCCGCGCTACCCGCCAGCACGGCGCCAGCGGAGCCGCCCGCCACGATGCCCGCGCCCGAGGCCGCCAAGTTGCGCTCGACACAGCGCTCGGGCCCGCGCGCTGGCGACGAGGAGTTGACGAACCCCCGTTCGGGGTGGCAGGCAGGGACAATGCGAGCGCCCGCCGTGCTGCGCGTGGCCGACGGCGCCGTGCCGGGCGCGGTGCGCGCCGTGCCGGGCGCGGCGGCGCCCGCCTCCGCGCCAGTCGCGCGCATGGGGCGGCTCGGCTTCGGTTGTCGCGCCGCCGCCGGGTCGACGCACTGCGGGCGCTCCCAGTGGACCTCGGCCGCGTACCCGCCGCTCGTGCCGCAGCCGCCGCCCACTCCGATGACGGAGGGGGGCGCCCAGTTGGGCGCCCACGACGGCGCGGGCGCCAGGGCCGCTCCGCGCGCCAACGGCAGCCCATTCACAGGCTGATTCACAGGCTGGTTCACCATATGGGCCGGCGCCGAGTTGAGCGCCGGCGCGAGTGAATGGAGAGTGGGCGGCTGGGCGAACCGGGGCGCCGAGTTGAGCGCCATCGAGCGTGCCGCGCTGGGCGCCGTCGTGGGCGCATCCTCCGGCGGCGAAGGCGGCGGCGACATGGGATTCGAACCGCACGGCTCGAACGGCGCTACTTCCATGCCGTGCAGTAGTTCGGGCTTCCGATCGGGCGCTGTCGTGGGCTTCCGATCGGGCGCTGTCGTGGGCTTCCGATCGGGCGCTGTCGTGGGCTTCCGATCGAGCCACGCCTCCGACCAGCGTTCCACAGCTTGGCCCAGCAGAGCCTCGCGACGCTCCTCCGCGCGCTCCGCGAGGCGCCCACGACAGCGCTCCGCGTGCTCGGCGAGTCGGCGCTTCTCGGCCTGCCGCGCACCTGTGGGGAGAGGGGCGTGGTCGCGCCGTGGTGAGCACTTGCATGCGGCGCGCGGCGTACGCGTGCTCGGCCGACCGCGCCGTCGTGGGCGACGCACCGTGCTTGAGACGTTCCGCCTCCGCCGCGGATGTCTGCGTGTCGTAAAGTTGGGGCGGCGGCGCCCGCATGAGCTCTTCACAGCCCTCGGCTGCGCCGTGCATCGCCGCTTCCGCCGCGATCACGACGCCGTAGACGGCCGCAAAGAGATCCGAATCGTTCATCGCGCCGTGGTGAGCACTTGCATGCGCAAAGAGATCCGAATCGTTCATCGCGCCGTGGTGAGCACTTGCATGCGCAAAGAGATCCGAATCGTCCCTCGCCGCCGCCGCCGCCTCGGACTGCGGACTTGGCGGCCGGTCGAGGGTCACCCCCTGTGGGAAATGGAGCAAGGGCAGCACCCTGCAGGCGGGCACGCTGCAGGCGCCCACGGCAGCGCTGCAGACGCCCGCAGACGCGGCCGGCTCCGCGGATGACGACGACCCCGCGTGTGCATCGAGGGCGTTGGTCCTTGACGAACCTTGACGAACCTTGACGGACCTTGTCGGCGACCCCGCGTGTGCATCGAGGGCGTGAGGGAAATGGGAGGAGGCGTCGGCATGCGATGTGGCGGCGGGCGCGCTGTGGTGGGCATGCGCGCTGTGATGGGCATGCGCGCTGTGGTGGGCATGGGAGGAGGTGTCGGCATGAGATGTGGCGGCGGGCAGAGCGGCGGCGCTGTGGTGGGCATACGCGCTGTGGTGGACATGCGCGCTGTGGTGGGCATGAGCGCTGTGGTGGGCATGCGCGCTGTGGCGAGCATGGGCGCTGCGCCATAGTTCGAGCTCTGCCTGCGCGGCTGCCAAGCTGTCCCTGGCAGTGAGCAACTCCTGTGGCTGCTGCTGCCGCAGCTCCTCGTCCTCGTCCTCGTCCTCGTCCTCGTCGTGCTGCTGCTGCTGCTGCTGCTGGACAGCGCCTGCGAGCGGTGCCGCCGTGGTGGGCATGTGCGCCGTGGTGGGCATGTGCGCCGTGGTGGGCATGTGCGCCGTGGTGGGCATGGGAGTACTCCGCGGCCGCGACGGCGTCGCGCCGCTCAGCCACGCCGCACGCGCCATGGCCGCCGGACCGAGAGGATCTGGACTCGACACGTGGTTGCCTAATTTGGTATCCAAACTCGTTCCAACGACGGGGGCCGTTGCAACGGAGGTAGCTGCCACGTGGCAGCCTGACGTAACGGAGGTAGCTGCCACGTGGCAGCCGGACGTAACGGAGGTAGCTGCCACGTGGCAGCCTGACTTAGCTGGCAGCGCTGGCGGCAGCACGGGCGGCGATGGCGAGGAGAAGTGTGGCTCGGCCCGGGCGAGGACGACGCGCGCTGCATCGAGCAACGCCGCGGCGCTTGAGAGCGAAGGTGACTCGCGCGCCGGCGCGCCGCCGTGCTCGGCGGCGTGCACGTGGGCAAACGCCTGTGCGAATGCATGCACGTCGGGCACGCCGCTGCTGCCGGTGCCGCCGCCGCGCGCACGGCCGCCGCGCTGCTGCCGCCGCTGCTGCCGTTGATGGCGCTCCTCGTCCTGCGCTCCTCGTCCTGGGGAGGAGAGGGCGCCGTAGTGAGCACTTGCATGCTGCTGCCGTTGATGGCGCTCCTCGTCCTGCGCCTGAAGCCAGCGCTGCTGCTGCTCGAGCTGCTGAAGCTGCTGCTGCTGTTGTAGCTGCTGCTGAAGCTGCTGCTGCTCGTACGCGTGCTCGTCCTCCTCCTCACCCTTGAAGAGATTCGATCTCATCGGCTGAGATGCGATCTCCTCCTCACCCTCGGGGAGCCGATGGCGGCGCCGTGAGCTCAGGCTGGGAGGTGGCGGAGGCGGCAGGTGCGGCGGTAGGTGCGGCGGCGGCGGCGGCGGCGGCGGCGGCGGCGGCGGCGGCGGCGGCGGCGGCGGCGGCGGCGGCGGCGGCGGCGGCGGCGGCCGTTGCGGCCGCTCTGCGTTCAATGCAGCCAGTGCCGTTTGGCTCGGCGTCGGCTCGGCCAAAGTGGTCGAGGCGCTCCGTGGGATGGAGCGCCCTCCGTGAAGCAGAAGCCCTCGAAGCTCGCCTTCCTCGAGCAGATTGTCGCGAAGGTCGAGGGCATGCAGCGTCGGGTTCTCCGCGAGTGCCGCGGCGAGCGCACGCGCGCCGTAATGGCCGATCTGGTTTTGGCACAGGGATATGTGCCTCAGCCGCCGCGTGCGCTTCAGCACCGCGGCGATGGCTGCGGCGCCGTCGTCAGAGATAGCGTTCCCGCGCAGCTCGATGTGATCAAGCAGCGGGTTAGCCGGTGCAGCCAGGTGGTCGGCGAGCGCCAGCGCGCCGCGATTGGTGATGCCATTGTTCGACAGGCCGAGGAAGCGCAGCTTACGCCCGATGCCTGGCTGGCGCAGCACGCGCAGCAGCCCAACGAGCCCGGGATCGCCCAGCTCGTTGGATCCAACGTCCAGAGAGGCGAGCGAGTCACCGTGATGCAGCAGACGCGTGCCAAGGAGCACGCTGTCGCCGTGCTCGGTGAGCGAGCCGGTTAGATCGAGGCTCTCGAGGCTCGACTCCGGCATGATTGAGTTGGATGGCGGGTAAGAGGCAGCGCACAGGAGCCAGGCAAGGCAAGTCAAGTTAGAGAGTCGCGCCCTGGCGGGCGCCCCGCCTCGTCCGACTTGAGCATTCGTAACTAAGCTGGATTAGGCCAAAGTGACCTCACGACGGACCGGGGAATCCCCCACGGCCGCGCCGCGTCCCCCGTCCCTCACCGCCCTCAGTGACCGGCAAGCCCCTGGAGGCCCACACACCGGATCACGTCATCGGGTGGGAACGGGTGGACGCAGACACAGACACAGAGAACGACCGACACGCGTACCAGCCACAAGGGCGGCCGCGGACCCCACAGACCCTCACCGGTCCCTATCCTATCGCGCCTCGTCAACGCGGCCCTCCGCACACAGGTGAGCGGATGCCACGGCCAGAGGACCATGCGATCTCCCTAAACTCCCCTCCCCGTGATGCAGAGGTGGGTGGGTGGGCATCACGCGACCGCCGCGGCCCCGCCCGGGCTGATGACGGCCGAAGGCAGCCGCTAGGTCGAAAGAAAGCGGGGAATCAGGATCTCGAATCATCCCTATTTCCCCCTATCTAATCAGCGATCTCCCCGAGATCCACATGCATGCATGCCAACGGCGATGTCGAAAGGGGTTACCCTCCGGCACTCCGCCGGCCTCGCGTGGCGCCCTCGTGGGCGCGACCCCACTCCTGGTGACTGGAACTCGCGCCCTGGCGGGCGCCCCGCCTCGTCCGACTTGAGCATTCGTAACTAAGCTGGATTAGGCCAAAGTGACCTCACGACGGACCGGGGAATCCCCCACGGCCGCGCCGCGTCCCCCGTCCCTCACCGCCCTCAGTGACCGGCAAGCCCCTGGAGGCCCACACACCACTGCGGCGAAGCGCCCGGCGCGTCGAGCGCCGGCATAAGGGCCACAGCGCTGCTGCCGGTACGGGTTGGTTGGTTGGTTGGTTGGATGGTTGGTAGAGACGACTGCTGGCCGTCTCATATCGCTCCGCTGTAAGCTTAGCGATCTATAGCAAGCACCCGCTCGCGCGGGTGCCCTTAGAAGAACGTGTCGTCGTCGAGCTCGTCGTTGCCGTCGAACTCTGGCGCCACGTCCATCTCTGAAGGGAGAGGCTCGAGCTCCTCCGTGTGGAACGCGCCGCGTTCCAGGTCGTCGAAAGCGGTCGAGCCGATGACACCCGTCATGCGGGCCGCCGCCTGCTGCGTGAGGCGCGTGTAGATCTCGAAGATGTCCGAGTTCCACCGGCCCATGACGCGGATGACCGAGGGCGGCACGCCGGCCGCCGCCGCCGCCGTCGCGCCGCCGATGCGCAGGCTGTGCGCTCCGAAGCGTGCCGGGTCGAGGCCAAGGGAGCTCATCAAGGTCTTGATCTCGATGCGCACCTGGTCGACGGTCAGCGAGCCTGTCGTCCCGCGGCCGCGAAGACGGAACAGGGGCGTCACGTGTTCGACCGCCTCGGGCACTGGGTCCCCGGCGTAGAGCTCCCAAAGGGCGCTCACCGGGTCGATGAGGGTGCCGCCGCCCGCGAGGACGATGGGCACCGTCTTGCCGCGCATGTACTTCCCGTTCTTGCACGGCCTCATCATAAGCACTGCGTATAGCGCGCCGTGCTCGTCGTAGTGGAACTTGACGTCCGCCCGGCTCAGGTTGAGCTCAGGGTGCCAGGTCTCACCGGGTTGGAGCGCCATCTCGGCCGCCCGTAGCAGCCCGCAGAAGGCGGTCGAGAGCGCCGCCTTCTTGTTGAGCCGGTTGAGGCGCTTGGTGTCGTCGCCGACGCCGTGCGCCAACGGCGCGTACGCGGTGGACATCGCTTTGGCTAGGTCCTGCGTGCGCACGCCATACCTGACTCTCTTGGGGGGGACACCGAGTTCTCGGCGCAGCCCCTTCAGCATATCCTTGAGGCTAGCGAGCTCAAGATCTGCTCCGATACGGCGATGGAACCTCCTCAGGTGCCACGCCTTGACGGTACTGACGTACTTGGCCGCGGTGTTGACGCTGATCGAGCGGCCCGAGGGCTTCGACAGCACTAGCCACAGCGCGAAATCCATCAGGAACGCTTCGTCCGCCACTTTCATGGCGAGCGGGTCCGACACGTCCGTCTCTCGCATCGGCGATACGTGCCTGCCGTATACGCAGAAGCGAAGGTAGTGCCGTACGGCGGGCGTCATCGCGCCGCCATTCTTGTCAGCCATCGCCGCGTTAACGTAATTAGCGCGTAGCGCCGCCCAGTCGAGGGCGTCGATGCTCGCTCGTAGTACGCCTTCAGCGACGGCGCCTGCGCAGAATGAGCAGGTGGAGGCACACAAGCGCTTAGGCTTGCGTGGGGGAAGGGTGGGGCTCGTCGGTCCACGTCGCGCCCCGCCACTCGGGCGGAGCCTCGACCACCCTGACGCGTAGCCCGAGGGCCTGCGCCTGTCGTACGACCTCGGAGGCCTGCAGGCGAGACCCGAGGTCCGCCCATAGGTTGGCACCCGTCGTGATCCGCTCGGCGGCCTCGAGGATGCCCCTCTGCTCCATCCATTGGAGCCGGGCGGCGACCATGCGCTCGGCTCGGATCGAGCGAGGCTTGAGGCGACGCATCGCGCTCATCGCGTTCGTGTTATCCGTGAAGGAGTACACGTATCGCAGGTCGGTTATCGGCGCCAGGGTGATCAGCCCGAGCGTCGATGCGAGGAGCTCCTTCTCGGCGATCGAGAAGGTGCTGTCGGCGAGCTCCTCCTCTGTCCACTCGCCGTGAGTAAGGAAGATCTCGCCTTGGTGCGCCGTCCACGCCGCCCAGCCTTGCAGGCCGGAGGCGTCGGCATAGACCGCACCGACCCCGGGCTTGCCCATCGGCGGGAACTCGGTGTGCGCGAGGGGCACTCCTACGTGCATCCCGCTCTCGAGCGTGACGGCCCACTGGTGGAGCCCGTCGCGTGCGCGGCGCGGCAGCAGCACGCGCTCGCCGTCGCCCGTCCGGAAGGTCGCCTTGGCCGCTCGCCAAACGGGGCTAAGCCACTGGCGCCCTTTCGGGAAGCACCCCGCTGCGAACTGCAGCTTGCTGAGGATGCGGATGAGGTCGTCCTTGAGGCACGTGGTTTCCTGTAGGATCCCACGCACGCCGGTCGCGTAGCTATCGCATTTGGCCGGCAACAGCCTCATCCTGTCGAGCTCGAGGTCAAACTCGACCCCGAGGCTGTCTAGTGAGATGCCGCCTCTCGGCCGTCCGGCCGTGGGCCATGGCGGTTGCTCCTTCGAGGGGGATGACTCGTGACCGAGCCAAAGGATCGCCTCGAGCGCCGCCTCAAAGTGAAGGACGGCGCGGGTAACCTGGAGTCCGCCCCGAATGAGCGGCAGATCGGCGTCAGCACCTTGACCGATGAAGATGTCATCGTCGATCGAGGCGCCCGAACCGTCATCGACGTATACATCGATTGAATGGAGGGAGAGGTAGCGCTCGCGCGTCTCCGATTCGTCGCAGCCGGCCTCGGCCGCTGCCGCGCGACGCTCGTCGAGCCATGCGAGAACGCGCGGGTCACGGGTGGGGTGCGCCGCGTCCACCCCCTTCAGCGCTACCTTGATCGCGCTAGCGACCAGGTTCGACACCCGGCAGCACTTGGTCGCATCGGCCGCCGAGCCGAAGCAGCAGCGTTCGTCTAGCTGGAAGCCGTGTAAGGTGGCGATGGCGTTACGCCATAGCTGCGCCCGCTGGCGGCCCATCTTGCGGTAGAAGGCTTCGCAGTCGAAGCCCCATAGCGCACATGGCGCTCCGCTCGACTTGAGGACCGCCGCCGCTTCGGCGAGCTTGTGAGCCCGAGGGAGCCTGTTGACAGGCCACCGCGAGCGATCGATGGAGCCGTTGATGGACTCGATGAAGGACCCCTCCGTGTCCATCATCATACCCCAATGGGGCCAGGACATGTCGTTGGTTATACGAAACTTCGGGGCGCCCGCCCTTGCGGTCTCGTCAACCATCGAGTACGGCGAGGCGCGTATTGGCCAGCAGGGGAGTTCCCAGCCGCCCGTCGCCCAGCCGCGCTCCTCATTCTTGTCCAGCTTCTTCTGCGCCTCGTTGAAGAAGCGCAGCGCCCCGCCGTGCGGTGCGCAGAGCAGTGTGCCGCGCGAGCACGTTGCGTCGTCTTCGATTCCGTCAAGGAGCTCAGCAACGATCTCCTTGTCGGCGAAGCCGTTGGCTGCCTGCTCGACCGCCGCACGGATAACGTCCCCTGGTGGCGGAGATCCGTCGCGCGACGAGCGAGTGAGCGGGTGGGCGGGTAAGCCCTGCGCCAGTGGGCGGAGGTCCCAATCCCACGGTGCTGCCTCGGGCAGCATGCTCTCGTCGATCGAAAGCCAGAGGTCCGGCGGGCGAAGCCGCCGAGCCATCGAGGCGTTGCCGGCCGCGGCCATCTTGAGGCAGCGGCGCAGCTGGCGCGTCCACCGGGCCACCTTCTGCAAGGCTGCCTTGGTGAGCACCTGGTCGACCCGAGTCACGACCGGGGGCGGTCCGGTTGGCTCGGGCCGTGGTTGGGGCGCCTCAGTCTGGGGCGCCACGTTGAAGACCGGTAAGGGTCGGCAGCGAAGCTCTGAGACGTCCGCCGCCCTGTGGGCGATTGGATCGAAGGAGGCGCCTTGCCTGACGGTGGGCGCCTTCCCTACGTTGACCCGGTGCCCGATACCGTGCGGGTCGTGCGATCCTAATGCCACGGTAGTTGCCACCAGACGTAGTCCGGTGGCGGGTGTTCTCGCAGGCTCAAAGTCCTGCTCAGCCGTCGCGCAGGGCGGCGGGTAAGGTCGGATCGAGCTCTCGTGAGAGGGCTCGGGGGTTATCGGACGGTCTGACGACCGTGATGCCGGCATGCAAGCGCACGCGCTCGGCAGGTTAGGTTCGGAGGCGGGGGCGAGGTTCAGTGCTCTCGGTCAGGTAGTGACCGGGTGCTCTTGTTCGGCCGCGTCTCGGTGGGGCAGTGCCGGCTCGCCTATCGGTGCGCCGGCGAGTGGAAGCACGTCAGTGCCTCACTGCGCCGCTGCTGGAGCTGCCTCCGCTGCTGGTTTGCCCGCTCCTTTGGACGGGTGCGTTAGCTTGGGCTTGGTTCCGCCACCACGTCCACCGTTCGGCGTCGCCGGCCGGCTGGACTCGGAGCCGCTCTCGTCGCTACCGAAGTTGGCCTTGGTCTCCTTCCAGCGCTTTGAGCAGAGCTGCTCGAGCTCGGTGAGGCGCTTGTTCATGGTCTCGATCTTGGTCGTGGCCTTGTGCGCCTCGTCGGCCGCGGTCTTCAGCTTGGCCGCCTGCTCCGTCACGAGCGCCTCGAGCGCTGTGACTTTGATGCTCTCGCCGCCCGCGCTCG
>Ga0210248_100192_pt1 | contig 50783 bp, 42 predicted proteins | sample ChrtobMetP3_32mM_FD_155493 | JGI IMG/M metagenome (GOLD analysis project Ga0210248, IMG submission 155493) | Chrysochromulina tobin associated microbial communities from unialgal haptophyte culture, Seattle, Washington, United States - P3_32mM | ecosystem: Host-associated > Algae > Haptophytes >...
GGGGTGCGATGGGCGCCGTTTTGGGCGTTCTGTTACGAAATTACGGATTTACGGATTTACCCCCCTCCCTCCCCCTCCCACGCTCCGACCCGGTCACGCGTATCTCCGAATCAAGTTACCGCCGGTAGTACATGCCTACACGTCGACAGTAAGAGTAACACGCCACTATTTGGAATATTCAGTAACTGTAACGGTTGGGCATTATTTTTATGGTAACGCCCAGCAAAACTGCGCATTGGTATATTGTCACTCGCCTTGGTCACTCGGTCGGGCAGGCTCGGGCCTCGGCTTCGTCCCTGTCCGACTCGGAGGCCCCGGAGTCCGCGTACGCAGCGGCGTCGTCCTGAGCGTCGCCCTGAGCGTCGTCCTCCCCGAGCAGCAGGTCGAGTTGCGCTTTGAGCTTGGCATTCTCGCGCTCGCGCGCCGCGAGTAGTCCGAGGAGTCGCCCATTCTCGCGCTCGAGCTTGGCCTTGTCCACCGCAACCAGGCGTACGCGCTCCTGAGCCTTGCTGCGCTCCGCCGCTGCGTGCGCATGGGCCGCTTGCAGCTGGGCCTCGAGGTCCGCCAGCATCGCCTGCGTGTCTCTCTCGAGCTCCCGCAGCTGGCGCTCGCGAGCATGCAGCGCTCGTTGCATGCTCCGCTCGTGCGCGCGAAGGCGCGCGCCGACGTGGGCGATCAGGCTGTCCACCGCTGGCCGGAGCGTCGTGATGAGCGCGGCCAAGCCCAATGGCGCGTCGTCGTGGGCACATGCCGGCGGAGCTCCGGCGGAGATGTGGGGAGATGTGGGGAGATGTGGGGAGGCGGAGATGTGGGGAGGCGGAGCTCCGGCGGAGATGTGGGGAGATGTGGGGAGATGTGGGGAGGCGGAGATGTGGGGAGGCGGAGCTCCGGCGGAGATGGCGGCGGCGGGCGGGGCGGCGGTTTCGTGGCGGCTCTCTTGCGATGAGTCCATCCGCTCTATCAGGCGCTCGAGGACGCGCCCCTCCCCACCCAACGGCTCGCCGAGCGCCCATACTGATTGCATGCTGATTGCATGCTGATGGCCTCCCTCATTAGGCGCCTCCCCACCCAACGGCTCGCCGAGCGCCCTGTTGCTCTCGCCGACGAGATCACCGCTGGGCTCGGCTGGCGCCGTGGTGGGCGCATGCCCATCGTAGCCGCTCGCCACGGCGCTCGGCGCGAGCAGCGACCCGTCCGTCGATTGCCAGTCCGACTCCGCCTGCTGGAGCTCGAGTAACGTGCGCGCGAGCTCTCGCAGGGCGCCGTGGTGGGCGTCAGGGAGCGCGAGCGTCGCATGCATGCACTCGTCGAGCTGCTGCGAGATGACAATCTCGAAGAGCTCGAGATCGTCCACCTCGCGTCGCGCCGCCTCAAGCTCCATCACAAGCGCCGTCTCAAGCACGTCACACCCCGCGCCGGACGCATCGAAGGGGTGTGAACGATCACACCCCGCGCCGGATGCATCGAAGAGGTCCTCGGGCGCCGTCTCGGGCGCCGTCTCGGGCGCCGTCTCGGGCGCCGTCTCTGGCGCCGTCTCGGCAGCAGCAGCAGCTGCGTCGGCGGTGCTCGCGACGGCGCTCGACGGCTTCGTCGCTGCCGTGCGCAGCCCGGCCTTGATTGCGATCTCGCGCGCCAGATTGCCGAGCGCCCCCTCGCTCGAAGAGACGGCGCTCGCGACGGCGCTCGCACCCGCCGCTTGCCGCGCCCCGAGCAGGGCAGCCTCTGCGGCGTGCAGGGCATCACGTGCCCTTCCCCTCTGGCCCGCCACCTGCGCCTGCAGCGCCTCGAGCACCAGACCCAATCTCGCGCCCAGATCGCCCACGGCGCGCTCCTCGGCCTCGGTCGCGCCGAGTTGGGCACTCAGCCCTTCGAGGGCGCGGCAGGTCGCGAGCGTCGTGGCGGGCGCGCGCGTCGTGGCGGGCGGGTGCGTTGTGGCGGACGCGCGCGTTGTGCCATTGGCCTCGGTGCCCACGGCAGCGCTTGACGGCGTGGGAGGAGCCGCTGCCGCCGTCGACTTCGCCGCCGCCGTGTTGGGCGATGGCGCCGTGTTGGGCGATCTGGCGCGCGCCTCGTCCGCGTCACGCTGGGCGTTCACACTTGCGTTCACACTTCGCAGATGCACCGCCCGATCTCGAACGACGAGATCGGCCTGACGAACCAGCAGCGCCACGTGGGCGCCGAGTTGGGCGGAGCGCTCGCGCCGTTCACGCACGAGGGCTCGTCGCGTCGTCTCGAGCGCTTCGATCGTATCTGCCGCCTCGAGCTCCATTTCCATTGCGAGCCACTGGGCATTCGACACGTCGAGCTGGCGATCTGGCCGGTCGAGCTGGCGATCTGGCCGGTCGAGCTGGCGATCTGGCCGGTCGAGCTGGCGATATGGCCGGTCGAGCTGGCGATCTGGCCGGTCGAGGTGGCGATCTGGGCGGTCGAGGTGGCGATCTGGGCGGTCGAGCACCAAGCGGGCGCAGTGCTCGCTCACGGCGCCGATCATCGCGTGGCATTGCATCTCGCCCAGCAGATCGAACGCCCCGAGGCGGCCGGTGTGCACCTCACCAAGCACCTCACCAAGCACCTCACCAAGCACCTCACTGTCGAGGCAAGGCTCGATCGCGCCGTCGTGAGCGCCCGCGCCGCCGCCGTTGTGAGCACTCGCGCCGTAGTGAGCTCCCTCGCCGCCGTCGTGAGCGCCCGCGCCGTCGTGAGCGGACCTCGGGAGGGCGAGAGTCATGTGGAGGGGTCGCGCCGAGGAGCCAATCTGACGGCTGAGCTCCCGGCAATCGAGATCGCTCACGTCCAGCGCATTGAGGGAGAGGCACCAGCTGCCCACGAGCACCCCTGCCAGAGCCGCCGCCGAGCCGGCCGCCACCTCGCTCACGACGACGCCGCCGCCGCTGCCAGGTGCGTCGCTCAGCCCGAGCCCCAGCCGCCCTTCCCCAAAGCTGACCTCGAGCAATCTCGGCGCATCTCGATCGATCTCCACCTTGGGCGGCGGTGGAGGCGGCGGAGGCGGCGTTGGAGGCGGCGGAGGGCTTGTCCCCATCGAGACGTTGGCGCTCAGCACGGCGCCCGTGGCGCAGCTCACGACCGGTTCGACCGGTAGATTTGCATGTAGAGCCTCGACGAGCTGCATCTCCTTCTCGCGGGAGATTGCAATCTCCTTCTCGCGGGAGATGGCAATCTCCCTGGGCTTGGGCTTTGGGCGAGGGCTGGGACTGGCCGACGATTTAACTCTCGACGAGCCTAACATGGGCTTCTGAGGAATGGGGCTGCCTAATATGGGCTTCTGACTGCCCAGGAGAGCGCGAGCGCTGCCGCGAGCGCTGCTCCCGCGGCTGCCCTCGCGATCGGGGCTGTGTCCTGGGCTCGGTGGAAGCTTCAGTGGCGGCAGGCCGGCGTGTGGCGAGCTCGAGGTCGAGATTGCAACCTCCGAGCTCGAGGTCGAGATTGCAACCTCCGAGCTCGAGGTCGAGATTGCAACCTCCGAGCTCGAGGTCGAGATTGAAACCTCCGAGCTCGAGGTCGAGATTGCAACCTCCGAGCTCGAGGTCGAGATTGCAACCTCCGAGCTCGAGGTCGAGATTGCAACCTCCGAGCTCGGGGTCGAGATTGCAACCTCCGAGCCCGCCACGTCCTCCGCCGTCTCCGATACGGTGCGGGAGGAGGACGTGGCCGAAGCCGTCGCCTCGTCGCACATACCGTCCGAGTTCCATAATAGGCAAGTTCCTTCCACTGAGCGCAGAAGCGCCGTGCTCGGGACGGCGCCCTCGCTCATCGCCGCTGGCCCGTGCGCCAGCCGCCGTGAGCTCGGCTCGATCTCGATCTCGACGTGGCAGATCCGCTTGAGGAGCGAGCTGGGCACGTCGGCGAGGTGCGGCGTGAGAGCGTCGGACGCGACGGAGTACACGTAGCTCAGGCAGCCGAGGGACGCCTCGCGTACAAAGTAAGCCGACCCCTCGAGGTGAGGCACGAGTGCCCGCGACAGCGCCTCGAGCCGCGCGCGCAGTTGCGTCGCCGTCAACCGGCGCACGAGGCGCGCGAGCGCGCGCACGCCGAGCGCCTGACCGCGCGGCGGGAGCGGCGCCGTGCTGGGCGCTGTGCTGGGCGCCGGTGGCTCGTCTGCCTCGCGCGCCGTGCCGGGCGTGTGTCGCGCCGTGCCGGGCGTGTGTCGCGCCGTGTTGGGCTCGACGCGCGCCGTGTTGGGCTCGAGCAGCGCGGTGAGTGCGTCGACACTCCGATGGGCTTCAAAGGCGCTCACGAGGCACTCGAGGGCCTCGGCGGCCCTTTCGGCGACCTTATCATGGATCGCATCGAGCGCCAGGGGAGGTGGCGAGACAACCCTCGACTGCCCCGACGCCACAGCACCGCCGCCGCCGCCGCCGCCGCCGCCGCCGCCGCCGCCGCCGCCGCCGCCGCCGCCGCCGCCGCCGCCGCCGCCGCCGCCGCCGCCGCCGCCGCCGCCGCACACGAGGGTAGTCGGGACGCCTCCCGCGGCGCAGTGAAGGATGGCGGCGAGCAGCTGCGGCAGCGCCGCGCGAAGGCGCCACGGGTGTGTGATGAGGAGGTCGCGCACACAGCCAAGCGCACGCTCGCGCACCTCGGTGGAGGGCTGGTACAGCGCGCCGTCCTGAGCGCCGCACAGCGCCGTGAGCATCGGGTGGAGGTGCGCCTTCCACAGCGGCGCATCGGGCGGCAGCCGGAGGATCATGCGCTGGAGCCGAAGCAGCGCCTCGCTCGCCTGCATGTCCGAGCGGCGCGCATAGCTCGCTGGGGGGTCGGACGCTCGGGCGCCGTACCGGGCACGGTCGAGCGTCGTGCTGAGCGTCGCGAGCAGCTGCGGCGCGGCGGCGTGCCAGTCGGTCAGGTCGACCGTCTCGAGGTGACGAAACTTGAGGCTTCGGCACGCGAGCTGCAACCTCGCGGCGCCGAGCGTCGTGATGAGCGCCGACGAGTCACTCAGGAGGAGCTGCTCGAGATTGACGAAGCCGGCCGCCGCGCCGATGAGCGCGTCGACGCCCGCGTCCGTCACGGCCGAGCCGAAGCCGAGCTTCGTCAACGCGCTCATCCGGCCGCGCGCCGCCGCCGCCGCGAGCGCCCGAGCGCCCACGTCGCCCACGCGGTTGCCATTCGTGGTGAAGGCTTCGAGGGTGGGCGGGCGCTTGCCGCTTGCGAGCGCGCCCACGAGCGCGTTGAAGCCCGCGTCGGTCAGTCCGCAAGCATCCAGTGCAAGGACCTGCAGTGGCAATCAGCGGCAATCAGCGGCAATCAGTGGCAATCAGTGGCAATCAGTGGCAATCAGTGGCAATCAGTGGCAATCAGTGGCAATCAGTGGCAATCAGTGGCAATCATCCAGTGCGAGGACCTGCAGCACTGGCAGGCTGTGGAGCGCCGTAGCGAGCACGCGCGCGCCCTCGTCGCCGATCGACGGGTTGCCCGAGAGCAAGAGGGTTCGCAGCGCGCGGTGCTGTGGCCGCAGCGCCGTGGTGAGCACATGCTGTGGCCTCAGCGCCGTCTTGGGCGTCGGCCCCGGCGTCAGCTCCGGGGCGACCAGGAGCGCAGTCAGCCCTCGGACGCCGATGCTTTGGTTGTGTGCGAGGTTCAGACCGGACAGGGCGCGGCAGGTGCCGAGCGCCGCGCCGAGCACTTCGAGCTCATCATCTCCCCATCCGAGATGGTCGAGATCGAGCGACTGCGCCGAGCCGAGCAGCGCGCCCACCACGGCGCCATACAGCGCGCCCACGATCATCTCCTCCTCCGACGGCACACCGGGGGCGGCCTCGCCCCCGTGCCCTTCGCCCCCGCCCTCGTGCCCTTCGCCCTCGCGCCGCAGCTGCTCGATCCACCGACGGAAGGCGGCCGGGGAGCGAGGGGGCAGGCGCGTGGCTTGCAGCCGCCCGAACACCCCTGGCGCCAAGTCGTGCGCGTAGCCGGCGCTCACGACGGCGCCACCGAGCTCGGTCGCGAGCTCGAGCTTGCCGAGATCGAGCTCGGTCGCGAGATCGAGCTTGCCGAGATCGAGCACGTGCTTCGACGGCGAGAGGAGCGCGGCGGCGCTCGCCTCATACGCCGCCCACCCTCGGGAGCCAAACGCGCCGTACCGGGCGCCCACGCAGTGCCGGGGGGCGCCCGGTACGGCGCTCATGAGGAGCTTGACTGTGTGGCTGTGCGCGAAGAGCACATCGAGGTAGCCTAGGGCACGCCGATACGACTCGGCGGCGGCGGCATCGTCCACGGCGGCGGCGGCGGATGCGGCGGCGCCGGCAGGCGCGGCGGCGGCGAGTGTGGCGGCGGCGGCGGGGGCGTGCGCAGTGGCCGCGGTCGGCGAGAGATGCGCTGTGGTGAGCACATGCATACCTGCCGGGGGCTGATGGATGCTGCAGAAGGCGATGAAGACGGCCGCATCACAGGGCTCGCCGTGCCGGTCGGATCGCTCGCGGCAGTACCAGTCGAGAGCGCGGGCGAGGAGCCTCAGTTGGCATCCCTCTGGGTCGGGGTGCGCGGCACTCCATGAGAGCATTGAGACCACGAGCAGCGGCGGGAAGGTCATGTCGATAGCACGCTCGTACGCACTCGGCCGTGAGTCCGCAATCTCGGCGTCCATCTCGTCCAGATAGGCCGCGAGCTGCGGCGCTGTCACGAGGGCTTCGGGCGGCAGCGCGCACCGCGGCGGCAACGGCTGCCGATCGCGCGCGCGCGCGATGCACCAGCGCGCGGAGAGGAGCACCACATCCGATGCCGCCACATCCGATGCCGCCGCCACATCCGATGCCACCGCCACATCCGATGCCACCGCCACATCTGATGCCACCGCCACATCCGATGCCGCCACATCCGATGCCGCTGGGTGCACGCTGGGAGCTGGCGCGACATCTGGCGCCGCCGCCGCCGCCGCGACGCGCGTCGTATCGGGCGGCCGCAGTAGCAGCCGTCGCAGCGCGGTGGTCTCGAGATATCGAGCTCGCGCACTCTCGCTGATCTCGATCGAGAACGGTACCTCCACCTGAGGGCTGTTGCTGCCGGCGCTCGCGGGGGGGCCGCCGGCAAGTGCGGCGCTGTCGGCCGTGACGTCGCTCGCCACGGCGCTCGCGGGAGCCTGCAGCATGGCTTGCTCTGTGAATGTGAATGGCCCCAGCATGGCTTGCGCTGCCACTCCACCTTTCGATGCGTCCGCTGTGAATGTGAATGGCTCTCCACCTGTCGAGGACGCGTCTGCCGAGGCTGCCTGGGCGGGCGGCGGCGGCGGCGGCGGTGGCGGCGGCGGCGGCGGCGGCGGCGGCGGCGGCGGCGGCGGCAGCTCTGCTGGCGGCGTCGGCTGCTGGTGCTGCCTGAGCTCGCCTATCTGCTCCTCACGCAGCTGCAGTGTCGCCTGTGCCGCCTCGAGCTCGGCGCGCACACGCTCGAGCTCATCCTGCAGATCGGCCGCCGCCGGCGCCGCCGGCATCATCGCGGCGGGCGCGGCGGCGGCGGCGGCGGCGGCGCGCAGAAAGCGTGACACCGGTGTTGGTGACGACGTGGTCCCCGGTGCAGCGGCTGCCGGAGCGAGGGCAGCAGCGGCTGATGGCGCTGCCAACGACTCTTGCAGACCCTGCCGGCAAAAGTACTCGGCGGCGCACCGCATCGGGCAGACATGCCGTCGTGCGAGCGACAGCGCCTTCTTGAGCTGAACCTGGAGCGCTTGCACGTCGGCAGCGCTCATCGTGCCCGATCGTAGCCGCGATGGCTTCACGCTCGGCAGTGGCTGGTTGTTGAGCCGCGCGTATAGGCATTCGCTGATGTGTGCGGCCTGCTCTGAGGGCCGCAGCAAGACAGCGATGGTGACGGCCTCACTCAGCGCCGCCTGCAGCGCTTTGACGCCGTCCGGCTGGTGCCGCGAGCTGATGGGCGTCGAGCTCGAGGAACCCGGGCTCGAACCTCGAGGTGACCTGTGGCTGCTGCTGCTCCTCCTGCTGCTGGAAGAGCGCGACGAGCGCGACGAGCGCATCGATCAGTCCACCCTCCACCTCGACCCTAATCGTTTTCGAGAGAACCGAAGTCGCCTTTTTGGGAAAAAATCGTCGCGAAATGAGTCAGGTAATCAGACGATACCTACCCAATGAATTGGACAGAAGTGGTACGTGCATAGAATTCCGGTAGGTCGCGTGTCGGAGAGTGGCTACTGCATTCGTGCTTGTCCTCTTGCCCCGAGTCCTCTCAGCAAAGGGGGTTCAGGGAACGGTTACATGTAGACGGTTACGGCGCTCTTGGTCTTGCGACAAAAACGCGCTGTTTCACGCTTGCCCAGAAAACAACTTGATTGCGGAGCGTCGGCGCGCGCTGGTTGGAGAAGTTCAAGTTCAAGTTCAAGTTCAAGTTATTTTCCTCAATAAGGGGCCATCGAGCCATCAGAGGTCCAGACAACAGGCAAGGCGCCAGTCGACTACATGGCCGCCATTGCTGCGCCGGAGGCGGAGCGCGCGCACCACATCGTCAAGATCCCGGCCGCTCGCGACCCCTGGCATTCTTCCGCGCCCGCTCGCAGCTGCACGGCGGGATGCGCACGACGCGCCCAACAGCCGCCGCGGACTGAGCCGCAACGAGCGCAGACTGGCGAGACGTGCCAGTTGCCCCGGTGGCACGGTCCGGCGAATATCCGGCAACCAGTCAATTCGGTCCCGATGGGACAGGCACGTGCAGCCCCAACCTTGCCTGCCCTGTCACTCACAAACTCACTCCAGATGACTCATTTGCACACCCTCCCCCCACCACCCCCGCCTCAACAGGTCGACGTCTTCTTCGCCCTTGCAAAGGGAAACTGGCACTGCGGAAACCCGCGATGCTGCAAACCGCTGGATGCTTGGGCGGCTCCTGGGGCAGACAACGCGATGTGCATCTCGCCGACAAGGAGCGCAACATTGACACCTCCAAGGAGGAGTACATCGGCCGCTACGTGGTCAAGGAGGACAGACGCTCGGGGTGCCGTAATGCGGCGGCGATCATTATGTGCTCCCCGGCCGGCCAGATCGCGCTCGGAGCGCCGAGGCCCAAGACCAAGTCGAACGGCGAGCTGACCCTCTGCCACAACCTGAACGTGGTGGACGCGGCGGCGCCCGCCTCAACAGGTCGACGTTCCCTCTGCCACAACCTGAACGTGGTGGACGCGGCGGCGCCCGCCTCAACAGGTCGACGTCTTCTTCGCCCTTGCAAAGGGAAACTGGCACTGCGGAAACCCGCGATGCTGCAAACCGCTGGATGCTTGGGCGGCTCCTGGGGCAGACAACGCGATGTGCATCGCAAGAGGAGAAAACTACATCTACCACAACGGCCCGCGACATCTCTCCCGAAGCTCAACAAGCTCATAGCGGCATCTTCGACTTGATCATCAAGATCCCGGCCGGACGACTCGCTCCTCGTGCCTGTTGCCAAGCTGGACAACAGGCAAGGCGCCAGTCGACTACATGGCCGCCATTGCTGCGCTGGAGGCGGAGCGCGCGCACCACATCGTCAAGATCCCGGCCGCTCGCGACCGACGGCACCCTGGCATTCTTCCGCGCCCGCTCGCAGCTGCACGGCGGGATAGTTGTCAAGGATGGAGATCAAGGAGGGCACGACGAATACGCAGCAGTTTCGACGCACGGTGCTCGGCCTGCGGGATGCAAGGGAGAAGATCACATTCCGAGTTGGGAAACATGTCACGCTCGAAATTGCTCAGGGGGGGGACCTTTGTACTCTCTTCGACATGGCGGCCAAAGAGGCCGAGGTGAGCGGGCAGTCCGAGGTCGTTGCCAATGTTTCTGTGGCACCGCCCAATGGCGACGGGGGCATCGGCGCCCACGGCGGTGTCCACCTCTCCGCGCACGGCATCGCCGGGGGTGCGGTCGGAGGTCGGGGCGGTGGCGCCGCAAATCGGCTGGGCGGTGGGGGTGTTGTCGGCGGCAGCGGCCGCAGTGGCGGCGGAGGCGGCGGCAGAGGCGGAGGCGGCGGTGGAGACGGCGCCAGCAGCGCCTCGACCGTGGGTCCGTGGCGGCGGCGGCGGCGGCAGCGAAGGCTCGGGCAGCGACGGCGCCAGCAGCACCTCGACCGCGCCGCCACCGCCGTCCTCTCCCATGGAGCTCATGGCGGCGCTCGCGGTCGAGCTCGTGTGCGAGGTTGGGCCGCAGACGATCCTACGCCGGTGGCGCGTCAGCTGATCGCTGCGCATTGCTACGGACATGGTGAACCCATATTCTGAGTGATGCGAAGCTTCCGGACATCCAGGCAGACATCAAGGCATGGCGTTGCCGCATTGCGTTCGCATGAAACCGCTCCCCCCCTTCCCCCCTTATCTCCCCACTTAGTTTGTTGCATGCTGCCGCTGGACATTCCACAGTCCCTCCCCACACTTGCGAAACCCTCGATGAAGGCACCCGCGGGCGACAGCGGCGGCGGCGGCGGCGGCGGCGGCGCTTCCCTGGGCGTCGATGCTTTAGTGCAGCTGCTGCGCGCGTGTCTCGCCGAGGGCACCCTTGAGCAGTGCCTGAACCTCGAGCACGAGCTCACCGCTCTCGGCCACCAGGCAACATCGGGCGACCGCAGCGCCCTTGTCGTCAAGCTCGCCGCAGAGCCGTCCGCGGCGATGACGTCGCGTGCCACGTCGCTCTTCACGGCGATCCAGCGCGACGGTTACACGCCGAGCGAGGCGGCGTACGGCGCTATCTTCACCCTCACAAGCCGCGCCGCACTCTCGATGGCCAACGCGGACGCAGTCGGTGCGGCCCACGCCCTCCTCACACAGATAGTGGACGCCGGCTGGACGCCCCCGGTCGCCGGGGTCACCACGCTCCTGGCCGCAAGCTGCCGCGCCAACCAGCGCGCCGTCGCCCTCGCGTCGTTCCGGGCGCTGCTCGCGGCCCATGAGCACGCGCCCGAGACGGCGCCCGAGACGGTGCTCGAGCCGGCGCTTCTGCGCTCTCTCACACTCACCCTTGGTGGCGGTGGCGGTGGCGACAGCGGTGGCGGTGGCGGCAGCGGTGGCGACAACGGTAGTGGTAGTGGTGGCGGCGGTGGTGGTGGCGGCGGCGGCGCGGTAGCGGAGGAGCTGCCGGCGGCGGACATGCGCGCGCTGCTCTCCCTCTACGACACTGTGATTGCGACGCACACGGAGGCGGCGTCCGTCGGAGCTCTTCGGGAGATTGACGACACTGTGATTGCGACGCACATGGAGGCGGCGTCCGTCGGAGCTCTTCGGGAGATTGACGACACTGTGATTGCGACGCACATGGAGGCGGCGTCCGTCGGAGCTCTTCGGGAGGTTGAGCCGATCTCCGTCGGAGCTCTTCGGGAGGTTGAGCCGATCTCCGTCGGAGCTCTTCGGGAGGTTGAGCCGATCATCGAGACCCTCCGGGATGATCTCGAGAGGGCTCGGAGGAAGGGATGCAAAGCGGCGATCTCGGGAGGAATCTCGGAAGGAAGGGACGATCTCGGGAGGAAGGGATGCAAAGCGGCGGCCGCCGCCACCGATGCGGCACGTGATGCCCACGCCGCCATCGATGCTACCACGTCGCCCCTCATCGGCCACCCCCGTAGCGCCCAGGACGACGCGCCCCTCATCGGCCACATCCGTGGCGCTCAGGACGACGCGCTCGCGGCTGGCGATGCGGCACGTGTGGTGCGGTGCCGCCAGACGCTACGCCGCGCCATCCGCCTGTCTGACGAGCGGTCGACACGTCACTGCCTCCGCCGCTGGCACTCGACATTGGTGGTGGCGGCGCTCGAGGGCAGTCGACGCGCGACCCATCGAGCGACGGCCTATGCCCGGGCACGTAGCCATGCCCATGCCCTCAGCCTGCTGAACACCCTCGGACAGTGCTGGGATGCGCGGAGAGTGCAGGACGCGTGCCGGGTGTGGCGAGCGTTCGTGCAGCAGCAGCAGCCGCAGCCGCAGCAGCAGCAGGTTGCCGCCGCTGAAGCCGCTGCCCGTTGCGCAACGACTACGCTGGGGCTGCCGCCGCCAAACCGCCACCCTACTGTCTCCAACGCCTCCGCTACTGGCGTCGTGGTGAGCGCTTGCATGCAACGCACGTCATCAGAGGCACTCAACGCACCTGCTCTCCCTACCGTCTCCACCGCTAACCCTAACCCTAACCCTACTGTCTCCGCCGCCTCCAGCGCTTCCGCTACTGGCGTCGCCGCCGCTTCCGGCGCTTCCGCGGGCAGCGTTGCCGCCGAGGGCGAGGCCATTTGGCGGGAGCGCCTAGTGCAGGCACACTGGGCGCTGCGCCGCACGCGCGCCGTGATGGGCGAGGAGCAGCGAGCGCTCGGCCACTGGTGTGGTGCGGTTCTTGTGCGCTCGTGGGCTCGCCACTGGGCCCGCTCGCTCGTCTTCGCGAGCCTTCATCGGTGGCGTGCGTTCGTGGCGATTGAGGACAGCGGAAGGGCTGCTGGCATTGGCGCAGGTGCCAGAGCGGGCGGCGGCGATGGCTTCGGCAGCGGCGTCGGCGGCGGTGGTTTCTCCGCTCTGTCCTCTCGACGGCTGATGTGCGACGAGGCCCGACGAGCCTCGCGTGCCTCCTCCTCCTCCGCCTCGCTCGCCTCCCTCGACGATTTCCAAGATGCCGAGCCAAGCACCCCTCCCGGAAATGACGGGGATGCCCCAGAGCCTCCCCCCCGGACCCAATTCCACGACGCACAGCCTTGGACCCCCCCTGGGACCCCAAATTCGGACCAGAGCTTGGGAGGGCGCCGCAAGCTGAGTCACAAGCTGAGGAGCGTGGCCTCGCCGCCGAGCGCACCGTCGTCTGCGCCAGCCTACCCTGACGGTGCGGCACTGGCTGCGTAGCCGTAAAGCCTAATGGGGGTGGCGATGCATCCTATTTCTCGTACTTTCCTTCACCGAATGCAGTATGCACGCGTCTCGGTGCTGTGCGCGGTGAATCGTGATCGGCGACGGTACGGCACATCGTGACGTTCATGTTTGGTCCATCTCGGGGACATCCTAATGTACACGAATGTATACTAAAACACCCGACCGTTATGACCTTGGCTTTTGACAAGAAAATCCCCTTGGCACAGCGTTTCCACATGCGTTTCCATGAGCGCTCGAAATAAAGTGTTCGTACAGTGCGGGTCCGACCGGACCCGACACGTCAGTACATATACCTAAGAGGCTACGTATGTTGCGGCAAGACAACGACGGCAGAGTACAGAACATAGAGCCTGCCCGTCCTATTCACACTCAACTTGCGACGTTGCGAGCGTGAGAGTCATGCTGGAGCTGATCGACGCATTCACAAACGACCTGATCCGCGACCCGGTGCTCGCGGCCGATGGCCACGTCTACGATCGCTCCTCGCTCCTCAAGTACTTTGCCGCCCGCAAGTCCGAAGGACTGCCGATTGTCTCGCCTCAGGACCCGGAGCAGCCCATGCACGAGGAGTTGGGCGAGGCGCCGGCCGACGTGGTTGCGGCGCTGGCGCAGCTGCGCGCGGACGGCGAGCTGCTAAAGGCGCGCCAGGCACGATCCGTCACCTTCAAGAGCCTCGAGGCCCTCAAGGTGGTGTTTGATGTGCTGGACCCGCTGTCGGAGCTGCTGGCTGCGACGCTGGAGGGTTGGAAGACCCCGGTTGTGATCGTCTTCGGCCAGGAGACGAGCGGCAAGTCGTCGCTGCTCGAGCGACTCGCGATGATGCCGCTGCTGCCGCGCGGCGAGGACACGTGCACGCGGCTGCCCATCCTGCTCAAGCTGCGTCACACAAAGGAGGCGCAGCTGCCGGTGCTGGTGGTGCGCGACAGTGCGACAGGCAAGGAGGAGGTGCGGCGTACAGTGTCGCTCGCGGGCGGGCAGGTGGACGTGCGGCATGAGATGGAGCGCGTGCTTGCTGCCGAGCACGGCGGCCTCACCTCGGTCAGCACGACGCGCACGATCGAGGTGCACGTGCACTCGCCGGCGGTGCCAAGCATCGACCTGGTCGACCTACCCGGGCTGAGGCTGTCGGCGGGCTCGGACGCGGCGGACATGCCGGAGAAGGCAAAGGCCCTGGTCAAGGCGCAGGTCGAGCAGCACAAGGGATCGGCCATCTTCCTCGTGAGCTGCACAGCCTCCATGCCTCCGTCCCAGTCGCTCGGCTTGCAGCTGGTGGAGGAGTTGGGCCTGCAGAGCGACACGATCGGCGTGGTGACGATGTGCGACAACGTCGGGAAGCTGGACATGAAGAAGCTGCCGGACCGGCTGAGGCAGACGTCGGGCGATGCGTTTCAGCTCGCACCGCACGGCTTCATCGGCACGATGACGGAGCCGATCAAGGGTGAGGGTTTGAGCAACGTGCAGCGGCTTGAGGCGATGGCGACGGCCGAGCGCAAGTGGTTTGCGTCGCAGCCGCTGCTAGCGCCGCTGTTGTCCGATGGCCTGCTGACGTGCGACGCGCTCGTGGACAAGCTGAGCAGCGTCTACGCCCGATATCTGCGCAGCACCTGGGCACCACAGACGCTGATCCGCCTCAACGGAGAGCTCAAGCGGCTGCAGGCGAAGTGCGATGCGCTCGGCTTGCCTGAGGCGGTCGAGGCGCCGACCGGCCCGGCCCTCGACGAGCTTCGGGCGGCGGCGTGCCGAGCTGCCGAGGCGGTGCTGGACGAGGCGATGGGTGGGGTGGCTGATGAATGCTTTGATAGCATCATCAAGCCGACGGTTTCGAAGCTGGTGAAGCCTGGTGGTTGCACTGGGCTCGCCGCGATGCACCTGGCGATGGTGAAGAGCGCTATGGAGAGCCAGCACAGGTTTGTGAGCCAGGCGAAGCAGGCGTTCGCCGCTGACGCCTCAACTTTCAAGTTGCAGCGATTCCCCGCGTTTACCGAGGCGATCGTGGCAAAGCTGCAAACGCAGGCCTCACACGAGCGCGGCACGTTTGTTTGGCGCGAGCAGTCGACGGCGGAGCTCGTGCTCGAGGCGGCCAACGAGATGACGGACTGGAAGGAGGCCTGTGCGGCCGAGCGCGTCATGATCCGCGAGCAGATGCTTCAGGTGGAGCCGATGAAGGCAAAGACACTCGAGGTGCTCGGAATCGCCTCGGAGAGCGTTCTCACCACCGAGGAGGTGGAGCGCGCTGTGGCTAACGTGGATCCGGCTGCGGCGCTGGTGGCATTGCTCCAAGCGTGCGCCATCGGTGCGCGGACGCCGGTGGCGAGTGGCATCGCCAGTCTCGCCGACGCACCGCCAGCTCAATCGACGGATCCGATGCGTGGGGCACTCGCCGCGGCCGGCGCCCTCCCGCCGCTGGTGGCGATGCTCAGAGATGGTACCGCTGAGGAGCGTGCCGCAGCCGCGGAGGCCTTGGGGAAGCTAGCGCACAACAAAGCCAACAAGGCGGCGATGGCGGCGGCGGGCGCCGTTGAGGCGCTCGTGGCGCTCGTGCGCGACGGTGACGCTCAGGGCAAAGCGAACGCGGCCGGCGCGTTGTGGACTCTGGCTGCCGGCAACGCCGCCATCCAAGCGGCGATGGAGGCGATCGTGTCGGGATCGGACGACCGGACGATCGAAGTCTGCAGGGATTCAGGTGCGCCGCGAGCTCAAAATCGCCCCTCCTTGTCCAAAAGTGACTCCTGCTGGCTCGTCTGGCAGGCACACTGGAGCTGTTGAGCGAGAAGACCAACGCCCACAGCAACATCGTCAGTTCGGTGGCGTTTTCCCCAGACGGGACCAAGATTGTCTCAGGATCGTACGACGGGACGATCAAAGTCTGGGATTCGGGTGCGCCGCGAGCTCAAAATCGCCCTTCCTTGGCCAAAACTGACGCTTGTTGGCTTGTCTCGCAGGCGCGCTGGGGCTCTTGAGCGAGAAGACGAACGAGCACAGCAGCGAGATCAAATCGGTGGCGTTCTCCCTGGACGGGACCAAGATTGTGTCGGGATCGGAGGACGGGACGATCACAGTTTGGGATTCAGGTGCACCGTGAGCCCTCAGAATCGCCCCTCCTTGGCCAACACTGTTGGATTGTCTGACAGATAACTTGGAGCTGTTGAGCGAGGAGACGGATGCGCACAGCGGCATCGTCATGTCGGTGGCGTTTTCCCCGTACGGGACCATGATCGTTTCGGGATCGGTCGACGGGACGATCAAAGTCTGGGATTCAGGTGCGCCGTGAGCCCTCAAAATTGCCCCTCCTTCGCCAAAACTGACGCTTGTTGGATTGTCTGATAGACAACTTGGAGCTGTTGAGCGAGGAGACGGACGCCCACAGCAACATCGTCAGTTCGGTGGCGTTTTCCCCAGACGGGACCAAGATTGTCTCAGCATCGCACGACAGGACGATCAAAGTCTGGGATTCGTGTGCGCCGCGAGCTCAAAATCGCCCCTCCTCGGCCAATACTAACGCTTCTTGGCTTGTCTGGCAGGCAAGCTGGAGATGCTGAGCGAGAAGACGAACGCACACAGCAGCTGGATCAGGTCGGTCGCGTTTTCCCCGGACGGGACCAAGATTGTGTCCGGATCGGACGACAATACGATCACAGTCTGGGATTTGGGTGCGCCGCGAGCTCAAAATCGCCCCTCCTTGGCCAAAACTGACGCTTGTTGGCTTGTCTCGCAGGCGCGCTGGGGCTCTTGAGCGAGAAGACGAACGAGCACAGCAGCGAGATCATGTCGGTGGCGTTCTCCCTGGACGGGACCAAGATTGTCTCTGGATCGTACGACGGGACGATCAAAGTTTGGGATTCAGGTGCGCCGTGAGCCCTCAGAATCGCCCCTCCTTGGCCAAAACTGACGGATGCTGGCTTGTCTGGCAGAGCTGGAGCTGTTGAGCGAGAAGACGGACGCGCACAGCAGCCACGTCATGTCGGTGGCGTTTTCCCCGGACGGATCGAAGATCGTGTCGGGATCGGTCGACGGGATGATCAAACTCTGGGAATCAGGTGCGCTTTTGGCAAACGCTGCCGGCGCGTTGCGGACTCTGGCGCTCGGCGACCCCGCCATCAGGGTGGCGATTCGGACTCTGGCGGACGGCGACGCCGCCATCAGGGCGGCGATTGCGGAGGCGGGCGGATTCTATTAACCGCTTGTGGCGCGCTTGTGCATGTCCATGGTGATCTTTAATTGAAGAGGAGATTAGCAGCGGCTCTCCTGCAGCTGCACCTTGGCAGACCGAGTCCCGAGGCTGGGGCACGGCGACGATCATGCATCGAGGAAGAGGATGTGGAACCGTGTGAATGTGGTCGAGAACCAACGGGCATGGTCTTCACAGACACAAATCATGAGCGAATTCGGAACGTGGTGGAGAGGTTTACGCTCAGTCTGCAAGGCCTTGCTGTCTGTTCCCGGCTCCGCCCACCGCAAGGTCGGGAGTTGAAGGAGTCTTTACGCGTAAACGGACGCGTGGCATGTTTGATCGTCGTGTCCTCGTCGACTTGTGGCAAACAGGAGCGGAGTCCATTACGTTCCGACTAGAGCGTTACATTCCTGTTTCCATGGAAATAGCTGTTACAGAACGGAATACCTGTTAGGTCGAGTAATGAAATAGCTGTTAGGTCGAGTAATGTTGGACCGGACGACAGACCGGACGAACTCGAACACATGGACATGCTCGAACAAGTCGAACGCAGGATCGGATGGGAGCGGAGCTTTTCCGCGCGAGCGAGTCGTGGAGAGTGTCCAGTGTGATGCCCTAGAGCACCTTTCAGCTTTCAGTCCGTCCGGGAGGAACCAGGAGACTACTCTGTTACTGTTTTATTACTGTGGCCCCTCCAAAAGGGATGCAAGCGTTCCGGGAGCCTGTAGTCCGGCTCCGGATTCCATGTGGCCCCCAAACGGAGGCTCAGCCGGCCTCGAGAATGCCGCTGTCCGCAAACACCAGCCCGGTGGGTGGCGCGGGATGCGCCGTCAGCTCCTGCCGCCCCGACGTGGCCATGCGAAGCAGCGTGGACCCAGGAGCCACGTCATCGCCTTCCTCGACGTCGCCCATCGCGTCGCCAGAGCCGCATTCCCTGGCAGCATGCACCGCCGTTGCGACGAGGGTGCGCACCTGTCGGCGCAAGAAGCGATCTCCGACGAGCTCGAACCGGATCGCGCGTGCGCCGCCCTCGAGCTGCACCGCGCGCGCACTCGCATGCTGCAGCCTCATCCGTGGGCTCTTGCCTCGAGGCAGCCCTCGACCGAGTGCGCCGTAGTGGGCCTCACCCGCGTCGACGAGCGGACGGAGCTGCCGGTCGATCGCGTCGGCGTCGGCGCCGAGGGTGGCGTCGTTGGCGGGGAGCAGGTACACGTACTTTCTCCACGCCGTCGAGAAGGTGGCGTGGAAGGAGCGCGGCACCGTCTGCGCCGACACGAGGCGGAGCGTGCCAACCGACGGCGCTGCCGCGGCGACAGCGCGGCTGAGCGCCTCAAAGTTGAGTGTGGGATCGAAGGTGCTGAACGTGACGAGCTGGCCGATCGCAGACACCCCCGCATCCGTGCGCCCGGCGCAAGCAAGCACCGTGCGCTCTCCGAGCAGCGAGGCGATCGCCGCCTCCACGCACCCTGACACGGAGGTGCCACTTGGCTGCCAAGCAAACCCACAGTAGGACGGGCCGTGGTAGGCGACTCGCAACGCCCATGTATGGCGAGGAGGCTCGTGGGCATGCCGCGGCCGAGGCGTAGGCAGAGGCGACAGCGGTGCGGGTTGAAGGTCACCTGGCAGCGCCACTCCGGACGAGACGGCACGGGAGATGGCTTCGTTCACGTGGCTCCAATCCAGCTCATGCTGCAGTTGATCGTACAGCTCCTCACGCCAGGGCTCGCGCCACGGCTTGTCGTCCACGGCGCACGCCAGCGGATTGCGGGAGCGCCATGGACCGACTGCGACCCCGCCGAATCCGACCAGCATAATGTCGCCGAAACTCGGCGTCGCGCTCAATAGAGCTTCTTATGGACTCCTTCTTATGCGATTGTAATCGTGATGCCGATGCAAGGTTGAGGATCTGCCGCACGCCGCGCATTCACGTGAAATCGGATGTCTAGTGTCTTCGAGGGGAAGCAAAATGGCGTACCAAGCCGCGATGATGGCCGAGCAGGAGCGCCTGGCCAAGGCACAGAAGCGCAATTTCGAAATGGCCAGCGGCTCCGTCGGCGGCAGTGACGACGAGCGCGACACCAAGGAAGAAGCGTGGGCTTCCGTGTTCGCCTCGACGAGCGCGGCGGGCGCCGAATCAGCCGAGGAGCAGCGCCGGCGCAAGCTGCAGCGCAAGACCGAGCGGCGCAAGGAGAAGGCCGCCGCCGCCGAGGCCAACGTGGCCAATTTCACCGCCTACGTTACGGGTATCCCGAAGGAGGTCGTCTGGACAGCGGTGCAGACGCTCTTCTCGAAGGCGGGCGAGGTGCGCAGGGTCAAGCTGTACAAGGATGCGGCCGGTGAGCCGAAGGGCGATGGCTTGGTGACCTTTGCGACCGACGCGGGCCTGCAGGCCGCCCTCTCGCGCGACTGGGCTCTCTTCGGCGACACGCTCACGGTGAGCGCGGCGCACTTGGCGGAGGGAGACGCCGTTGCATGCAGGTGCTCACCACGGCGCGCCCACCCTCTTTCCCACAGGTGAGCGCAGCGCACTTCGAGGCGCGCGGCGCCGTGCCCAAGGAGGACTGGGCACGCGTGGTGGTGCTGACGAACCTCTTCTCCATCGAAGAGCTTGGCAGCTGCGGGGACGTGCGTATGATTGCATGCTGATTGCCGCCCTCATCAGATGGGCAGCTGCGGCGACGTGCGTATGATTGGCTATGATTGCATTGGAGTGCGTATGATTGCCTATGCTGGTCAACTGATGACGTGCTGATGACGTGCTGATGGCAGGTGCGCGCTTTTCTCGGTGCCCTTGAGGAATCTGTCTGGTGCGAGTGCTTTGATTGCATGCTGATTGGATGACGATTGCACGACGAGCGAGATGCTGATTGCATGCTGATTGCATGCTGATTGCATGCTGATTGCATGCTGATTGCATGCTGATTGCTGATGGCAGGTGCGAGTGCTTGCGTTTCGGCGAGGTCGAGCGAGTGCAGTCCTTCGCGGCAGAGATGGACGGGCCGATGGCCGTCCGTTTCACACAGGCGGCAAGCGCGCAGGCATGCCTCTGATTGCTCCCATCATCAGGCAGGCATGCCTCTGATTGCTCCCATCATCAGGGCAGGCCTCGCCACCGAAAGCCTCTGAGTGCGACAGCTGATGGCGCCTGATTGCTCCCATCATCAGGCATGCCTCGCCGCCATGGATGGCCGTTGGTTCAACGAACGGCGGTTGCATGCGTCCCTGTACGATGGCAATCGCAAGCGCGCCCCGGATGGCACGGTCGATGAGGCGCGGCGGATGTCGTTACGACGGCCGACCACGCCGCCGCCAGCACCGCCGGAGCCACACGCGCTGTACCGAGCGCCCGAGCCAGCGGCGGCGGCGGCGTCCCGAGCACCGACCGGAGTCGCCGCGTGCGCCTCTACCGGTCAGCCATCGGCTGCGGCGGCGGCGGCAATGGCGGCAGCGGAGGGGGCGGCACCCGCCTCGTCAGGTGGCGCTCCACACGGCGCTCTGATGACGCTGCCCATCGACGGGTACGTCAAGCTGCGCTTAAGGGGAATGATTGCATGCTGATTGCATGCTGATTGCATGCTGATTGCATGCTGATTGCATGCTGATTGCATGCTGATTGCATGCTGATTGCCTCCCTCATCAGGTACGTCAAGCTGCGCGGGCTCAAGGGGGCTGCCGAACGCAACGGGCAGGTGTGGGCGTGCTCAAGGGGAACTGATTGCATGCTGATGGCCGCCCTCATCAGATGGGCAGGTGTGGGCGTGCTCAAGGGGTACTGATTGCATGCTGATTGCAAGCTGATTGCATGCTGATGGCCGCCCTCATCGGATGGGCAGGTGGGCGTCCTCAAGGGGTATGAGAGCGAGGCGGATCGATACACAGTGGCGCTGCGGGACGGCACGTTGCTGCGCGTGCGCCGTCTCAATCTGCTCCAGATGCTCGAAGTGCGCTGATTGCATGCTGATTGCATGCTGATTGCATGCCGATTGCATGCTGATTGCATGCTGATTTCATTCGGATTGCCTCCCTCATCAGGTGCGCATTGAAGGGCTCGTGGGCGAGCACAGCGCTCACAACGGCGCGAGCGCGACCGTCTTTGAGTTTGACGAAGCCGCGCAGCTGTACGGCGTCGAGCTCGGCTCGGGAGATGCAATCCCGCTGCCCGTCGGCGCGGCGGTGCTGCCCGTGCAGAGCGTCGGCGTCGTCGCGGGCTTGCAGGCGTCCACGGCGACGCATCTGAATGGTGAGCTCGCGCGCGTGCTCGAGCACGATACCGAGACGGCGCGCTATCTCGTCGAGCTCGGCAACGGCAAGCAGCTTCGGGTACGCCGGCAGTGCGTCCAGCTCGCGGGCTGAGACAAGACGAGGGTGTGGAAGGGCATACGGCGAGCGGGTGCATCCAGGCAATGAGCCGCCAAGGCAATGAGCGCGAACCGTGTCCTGTTCCAAACACTCACCGAATTCAGATTTGAGATTTTCCAGATCCATTTGCGACGCCAAACCACAATGCTCGCCGCAAACATGCTCGGGTTCCACTCAGCACTCGACGCTGTCGCATGCGCCTCCTACGGGCTGAGCGCCGGCCATCGTTGCAGGCAACGAGTGAGCGCCATCAGCTTGCAGCAGCCGCCGGACGGACCCACGGCACTCTTTACGGCGCTCCTCACCGAGCACGATCCGCTGACCGCTATCACGCTGGAAGGGTCAGCGCGTGGCAGCGGCGGCCGGCGGCTGGTGACGCGTCGCGCAGTGAGCAAGGGTGACATTGTACTCTCGGTTCCCGCCAGCTTGCTGCTCACCGCGCATCGCTCAGGACGCATCGGTGGTCTTCAGGGCCAAACGGAAGTCATGTGGGAGGCCGCTGGCGACTTGCGCGAGGAGGTCGGCGAGGAGCTCTTCCAGCGCGGCGCCACATGGGATGTGCGGCTCGCGCTCGCCGTCTACGAAGCGACCGCGGGCGGAGCGGGCGGCTTCTGGGACGACTATCGCAAGTTGATGCCGCCGCCGCCGTCGATGACGCACCCGCTCTGTCTTCCACAGGCTATGCTGCCGGAGCTGCAGAATGTGGAGCTGCAAGCGAAGGTGCAGGCCAAGAGGGCGCTCTTCCAGGATCTGCACCCATCGCTCCACGCGCACGCGACGCACCCGGTCACCGCCTCCTACACAAACAGGGGCTTCCCGATGGAATACATCCCTCGTCCACTGCCCTACGCGTATGCGCTCGTGGTCTCGCGCTGCTTTGCGATGGCCGACGGCGACACATTCGCCTTCGTGCCGTTCTTGGACATGGCGCAGCACGCGGACGTGCCCACGGCCAACTTCCGCGTCGATGCCCAAGACGGCGCGACGCTCACCGCGCTAGCCGACCTCAAGCCAGGGGAGGAGGTGACCATCAATTACGATCCGGACTACTCGAGTGAGGACTGATTGCATCTGATTGCACCTGATTGCATCCATCATCAATTACGTCTGCTTGCACCTTCTGCTTGCGTCTGCTTGCGTCTTCTGCTCGCATCTGATGGCATCTGCGTGCCTCCTCATCAGGTGAGCAACTCTTCGCTCAGTATGGCTTCGTGCCAAGCGACGGGTGTGCCAAGGATGCGAAGCTTTTGCGTGCGACCCTCGGCGCTGCCATCGCGGCCAACGCCCCGGGGGTTACGGCAGCTGCCGCCGCAAGTCCCTCGACACCGCTCACCGAGTCGAGCGCGGCGATCGGCGGTTTGCTGGCGGCGTTTGACGCGCATCGCGGCTCGTCGCTGGCCTCGTCGGCGCGGCTCGCGGCTGTGTTTGAGTGCCTGCTGGGGGAGGTGCGCTGATTGCCCTTGCATGGCCATCATCATCGTTCGAGTGCCTGCTGGGGGAGGTGCCCAAGGGCGAGGAGCCCATCAGACTGATTGAGTCTGATTGCATGCTGATGGCCTCCCTCATCAGGTGCCCAAGGGCGAGGAGCCCATCAGACTGATTGAGTCTGATTGCATGCTGATGGCCTCCCTCATCAGGTGCCCAAGGGCGAGGAGCCCATCAGACCCGCGCCTGATTGCATGCTGATGGCCTCCCTCATCAGGTGCCCAAGGGCGAGGAGCCCATCAGACCCGCGCCGCTGCTCGCCGCCATCCGGTGGAGATTGGGCGAGATGACGACCTCGCTCGATGAGGACGCGAAGGAGCTGCTCGCGCTCGAGATGGCATCTGCGCGGGGAGATCCGGTGCTCCCGTGCCAGATTGCGCTCGTCTCGTACCGGCTCTCGCTCAAGAAGCAGCTCGCGCTCGCGGCGGCGGTGCTCGCCACCTTCCTGGGCGACGAGTCGGGCGCCAAGAACGCATCCCCTGAGATGCGGTGACGAATCCGTTGAGAGATGCCGGAGGCAGAGCTCACATATTTTTGGAAGTGCGTGAAGTGTCTCCACGTGTTCCAGGCGGATCGACGTGCATGCGATGGGTGCCGTGTGCGGACCAAGGAATTCACGCATCTCATATTCATAATATCTTCCTCGAAGACCATCCCACAAGGTCGATGGCAGCGGTCGCCCGTACACAAAAACAGCCTCGCGCGGGCACAAAAACAGCGGCGCGCGGCGCGTGTTAGTAACCCGGGGCCGCGCAACGCCCCAAACCGCTTTCGTTTCCCTTAAAACTAAACGCCGGTGCCGCTAAGTCTGTATAATGCCGAGCGTAAAAGAACACAGTGCAAAGCTTGTGGCGGATGTGACGTCTGCGACTGTGACCAGCCCGTCGTCAACTACCACTCCCCGGCTTCACCCACACGTTGCCCCACTTGCCACCGGTACGGAACTCGGCCGTCGGGTCGTACGGCGGGCCCCCGATCGCTCCGGAAGTATACGGCACGTGAGTCGGAGAACAATGCCACGGTTCCTTGTGCTTGCAGCCTGGGCGCACGCGCCGGTGCCAAAGAAGCCACTCCTGCGTGTACTTGCCGCGCTGACGAAAGCTTGAGTCCGCCTGCACGTCCTGGAGACGTCGCAGCCAGCACTCGCCAAACGTGTGGTTGTTGCCCGAGTCGAGACCCCAGCAGACGGGCAACGGGCAGAACGTCCACGAGTTGCAGTGCTTCGGGTGTGCCTTGCACTTGTCGCAGCACTCCTGCGCAGAGCCGGCGCGGAAGTCCTTGCCCCAGGTGAGGAGCGCACCATCGCGCCCGGAGTGAGGATGCTCTCCGCAAGATGGGTGAGTCGACACTGGCGGGCAATTGCTGTTGTCGGGATGGCACCGGGAGCCGTTGCACTGTTCTCCAAGAGGTGCTTGGGAGCAGGGTGCCGGGCCGTAGAGCACGCCGCCCAGTAGGGCGGTTTGGAGCGGCAGCCGCAGCATGATGTCCCGCGAGACGCGTTTCGTCCTTTGCCGCGCGAGTAGGCCCGCGACGTGTGAACGAACTCGTGAACGCAGTGTTTCGTCTCAAGTTCAGCACATGTATTCAATCAACTCCACCACTCATTCACGGTCCAGAAGATCACTGTGTCATTGCGAAAAAAGTCAGCTCCCGTATTCTCGGAGAGAACCTCTTCACATGTCTGGCAAGAAAGTGCGTCGCGACGCGATGCCGATGCCGCAGCTGTCCGACGCCAAGGCGCGGCAACAGTACATCTATGGACTGGCCACGCAAGCTGCGGCGAAGAAGCAGAAGAGCGCGGCAGATCCGACCGATCTCCAGGCTGTGGAGGCGGCCGCAAAGAAGGCCGCCAAGGATGCAGACGCGAAGCTCTTATTCGGGTTGGAGCCAAGAGACAAAGTGCGTACCGACGCCACGGCAGGCACAGGTCTCCGCAATCTCGGGGCAACATGCTACATGAACTCGCTGCTTCAATGCCTGCACATGAATGTCGGATTCCGCCGTGGCATCTACAAGTGGGCTGGTGGGGCAGGTGCTGGTGGCGGTAGCAGTGGGCAGCCACCACCGCCCGAGGCAGCGGCGGCGGCGGCCTCCACCGGCTCGTCGCGCCGCCCAGAGGAGGTGCGGGCCGATGAGGTCTGCCGCCAGCTGCAACTCCTGTTTGCGAATCTTCAGCATTCGGACTCCGCGTGCTACGACCCGGCGGCCCTCACGTCCGCGCTCAGCCTCGACGTGTCCGTGCAGCAGGATGCGTCGGAGTTTTGCAAGCTGCTGCTCTCATTCCTAGAGGAGCAGCTGAAGCTTTCTCCGGAGCCGGCCATACAAACCCTCGTTCAGGACCACTTTCGCGGCTCGTTTTGCTACCACACGCAGTGCTGCACCTGCCGCACGCCCTCCGACTCGTCGTCCATCTGCTTCCCGTTCTATGAACTGGATCTCAATGTGCGCCCGACGCTGCAGCAAGCGCTCGACGAGTATATAGCAGTGGAGCATCTCGACGGGAGCAACCAGTACGAGTGCATTCACTGCAAGGGCCGTCGCGACGCCACACGGCAGATCGCGATTCGCCAGCTGCCGCCGGTGCTCTGCCTGCAGCTCAAGCGCTTTGTGTACGATCCGAACAAGGATGCCAAGAAGAAGGTGAGCGACCCGATCATTTTCCCAGAGCTCCTTGACACGAGCTCGCTTGTCTTCGGCCCGGCTGGCGGCCACAGCCATGTTCACAGCAATGCGCCCTCGACCCAAGCTGTGAACACCTATCGACTGACGGCGGTCTTGATGCATTCGGGGGCGTCGGCGCACTCGGGGCACTATACGGCGCGTATTCTCGAACAGAGTCCGGCCGCACGCTGGCTGACGGTGAACGACGAGCTCGTCACAGAGGAAGATTTCGACCCTGCCAAGGCGGCGACCAAGCCCAAGCCGAACGGCGTGACGCTCCTCAAGCAGAGCGCCCCCTGCGACGGGCGGCTCTTTGCATCGCACGAGGCGTACATGCTCATGTACACGCGCGACGATGTGATCGCGGAGGCGCAGGCGACGCACGCGGAGGTGCAGGCGCCGGCGACGGTGCGCGAGGCGGTGCATGCGGCGAATGTGGCGCTGCGTGCCGCCACCGAGAAGTATCAGGACGCTCTGTGCGCGCACACTGAGCGCCTCACGGCGCGGCAGACTCTTATCGACGAGCTCCGTCCGATCCTTCGCTCTGATGGCCACGACGGCCGATGGATCGAGAGCAGGTGGCTGCAAGCGTGCCTGACACTGGGGCCACGAGGCACCACCGACGAGCTCGGACCCATTCGCAACCAATTTATCGAGTGCTGCCACGGTGGAGCGGCGGACCCGAAGCACGTGAGCACCGGCGCGATGAAACTCATCTCGGTAGCCGCATGGCAAAAGCTCCTCGGGCTCTTTGGAGGAGGACCGGAGCTACTTGCGACCGGGTGCGTCGAGTGTGCGGACGCGGAATGGGAGAGGAGGCAGCTGGAGATGGCCAAGGAGGCGCACAAGGCCGCGCTGGCGGTCGCCCTCAACAGCGCCTCGTCCAGTCTGACGAAACACGCCTCAGTGGAGGCGAACGGAGGCGATGGGGGCGTGCCGCATGACGACTACTACTACGTGCCCAGGCTCACTGGAAGCAAATGGGTCAGATGGCTTAGCGAGGGACAGAGGGATGCGACACGCGAGCTCTTCTGCCCACACGATAAGCTGCTGCGGCTCGAGGCGCATGCACGCACGATCGGCGCCGAGGCGTGGGGGCATCTCTTTGCCCTGTTCCCCGACAGCATTCCGATACTGGTCGAGGCCGTTGGCAGAGGCGACGGCGATGGCCGTCTGGTCGAGTGCGCGGCGTGCCTGGTGTCGGAATGCGAGAGGGAAGCCGCCAAGGCGGATGAGAAGATGAGCGCCAAGTTGAGCGCCAAGTCGGAGATCGCCTCACGCTCAGCGCAGCGGCAGCGCTTGGGGCGGCTGCTGCAGGAGGATGGGCGGCTCGACCCCGACGTCCTACGTTCTACGAGGCCGCTCTACCTCCTGGATGGCACATGGATCGCCGAATGGCGCCATGCCGTGCAATCGACCCACGTAAGCAAGCCTGGCGCGCCACGCGGCGCCGAGTGCTGCACGGATCATGGCAAGCTGCTCATTCAGCCTGAGCTGTGTGTCCGCAACGTGATGGGCCTTCTGCCTCGGAATGGATCCTTTGAAGGCCGCTATGGAGAGCGCGGCGGCAGCGGCGGTGCGCTCAGCCGCCGTGAGGCCGAGCGAGACAAGCAATTAGGCGCACGCTTGTGCATGGTCACTGCAGAGGAAGCGCTCGAGCTTGCCAACGGAGCTTCGCTGTCCGATCTCACGGATCTGCGGCTGCCGAGCTGCGAGCTGCGTGACGACGGCAGCTTCGTATGTCAGCCCCCCGTGTGCGAGGGGTGCTCGACGAAACTGGGCTTAGAAGTGCTCGGTGCGCTCCTCGAGTACACGGAGCAGCCCGTGCATTTGAAGAAGCTGGCGGCTCTGCCAAACGTGGATAAAGCAAGCGGGAGCGGCGGCGGCAGCGGCGGCGGCGGGGGCGGCGGGGGCGGCAGCGTCGATGTGGCGGACAGCAGCGGCGGCGGCGACAGCGGGCGGCCCGCCCGCCGATCGTCGCGTGCGTCGGCAGGCTCGAAGTTGAGCGTTCGCGCCAGCTCGTCCATCAACGTCCTCAATCTGAAGCTGCGTATCTACCAAGCGACCGAATGGTCGCCGTCTCAGCAGCGCCTCTTTATTGACGGCGATGAGCTGCTCAATGACGAGCAGACGCTCTCCGATGCTGGCGTGCTTCCGAACTCGTTCATCCACGTTTACATCGACACGAGCCGCGTGGCAGAGATGCCCGCGATCGAGGAGGCGTTCGGCAGCGCGAGTGGAGGCAAACCGCGTGCACCCGAGGACGGGTTTGCCGGCTCCGCGCTCGTCTCGGCGTCGCTTGGGGCATCGCGGAGCGCTGCTGCTGCTGGTGAGAGTGATGCGAGTGCCAACGTGATGGACCTCACGTGATTATATTTGAGACGAGAGAACTCCGCGGAACGCCGGAACCCCTGGGAGATCGCAAACCTATTACGTATAGATTTATACTTCACGACTGATCTAACTATCATGCATACCGTACTGACTGATGCTCCCCATCCCCATATCCATTCGACCGCTGAGCTCCTTATCGTCTTCCTCCTCTTCACCGCGCATCGTCATCAATATCCTCGTCCTCGTCCTCGTCTTCCTCGTCTTCCTCGTCCTCCTCGTCCTCCTCGTCCTCCTCGTCCTCCTCGTCCTCCTCGTGCACGTAGATGACGCGTGGCCTCCAAGCTGGCTTGAGCGAGAACGACATCACGAACAAGTGACGCGTGCCTTCCAAAACAGGCAAGCCCGCGTGCGTTACATCGCCCCCGAAGAGGATTGCCGTGCCCGCGGGCGGCTTGAGCACGAGCTGAGGCGGCAGCCAGTTCGTGCGGTCCGCATGCGCGCGCATACGCTCCTCCGTGCTCAAACCGTCCACTCCCAAATCGGGACGGAGGTGGCTGGTCGCCCCCCAGAACGCAGTGCCCCCGCCTTCAAAGCCGCCGCTGAGCGGCATGAGCATGGTGAGGTGCTCCTCGTCCGTGTGCGGCGCGAACTCGCCACCGACCGTGTAGATGTTGATCGCAGGTTCCCCGGCTGAGTATCGGAACGTCATCTCACTTAGCCCGGCGCCCTGTCCAAAAAGGTCCGTGGCCCATCGCAGCTCATCGCCTGGCCACGCCTCGATGAGCGAGAGCAGACGAGCGTGGAGCCTCGCGTGCAGGCGCCGTGCCTCACTGCTCGCAGCAACGGGGATGCGCTCGCGTGGCTGGGGCTCCCGGTCGTACGAAGCCAGCACTTCGTAAGCCGCCGCAATGAGGCTCTCGCACTCCGCCGCAGTCGCGAACCCCTCGACTGTGGACACGAGGGGCAGCTCTGCGCATGGCGTGACGCGGAGCTCCGCCACATTCGTGGGTGGAGGCGGCACTGGCAGTGGGGTTGGCGGCAGCGGCGCAGGTGCAGGTGTGAGTGGCTCCGCAGCAGCCGGCGGCACAGTCGGCGATGGCAGTGCCGCCGCCGCCCAATCGGCGTCAATCTGCGCTCGACCCTCTTGCATCGCTTCGAGCTCTTGCATCGCATCGAGGACCGAGGTTGGCGTGCTGTTCGAGTCACGCCACTCATGTGCCTTGGCGGGGCCGGGCGTGGCTCCCTCGTTCTTGAACACCTCGTGATGGAGCAGCATGTCGGTCGAACGTGGCGTTTGCATTTTTCCAAATTCCATTTTCGGCATCCAACTCGTGTTCACGTTCACATCCAACTCGTGTGAACTGGCTGTTAATACTCGGCCGCCTACTCGAGGGCATGCAGGATGGGGTTCGTTGATGATGTACCGTAGTTGTCGTTATCGTTGGAAAAAGTGTGTGTCTTGTCGTCGTCGCATCGTCAGAAGATTCCAACTCGCAACTCTATACGTGTTTCAAGGTGACCGGTTTACCGAAAAAGACAACAAGCAAGGCAAAAAGACACTCCTGAAGAGCCTGCACAAAGACACCGGGGGGGAGCCGGGGGCGGGGCACACACCGGTACACTGACACACTGGGGCGAGACGAGACCATGCACCATCGACGAGACCACAGCAGGGCTTGCTGTAAGAAGCAGAGTGGTCGGAAGGCGGGACATGGGACAAGGGGATCATTTTCGCGCATTATGTTTGTGGGCTCTAAACGATTGTGCGGGCGGCGAAAGAACCCAATTTCACGTCGAAGCAGCTGCGACTGAGGAGTGCGGGGTGCTCATTTTCCACTGTTAGCCGCCAGTGCCCCCTCGGGAGCACTCCGCCCGGTATGAACATGAACGACTGCAGGTGACCCCTCGGAAGCACTCCTACCGGTACGCTGCTTCGACAGGACCTTCTCGCGCTCGAGCTTCCGCCGCTGCTTCTCCTTCCGTCGCCGGGCCTTTGCCTCCAAGTCCTGTGACCATGTTCCTGGTGAGTTGGAGGCCGCCGCCGCCGCCGCCGCCGCCGCCACCACCACCACCGTAGAAGGCTGCTCCTCCGCCTGCGCGTCCTTCTCCCGCCTCTTACTCGTGCCTGCCCGTGCCTCGTCCTCACTCCCGCCGTCGCCGCCCCCCTTCGCCATCCTGGCCATCCTCTCCAATTTCCGCCTCCTGCGCGCTTTCTTTGCCTCGTCCTCAGTCTCGCCGCCGCCGCCGCCCTCCACCCCTGTCTCGGCGATGCCCTCGCTCCCGCCACCGCCGCCCTTATTTGCCATTGCCTCCACCTTTTGCCACCAGTACTCCATACTAAGCCGTTTGAGGACCTCCGCGCGCTTCTCCGGCTGTTCAAACGCCGGGCGAAGCTCCTTGAGCCATGCCTGCAATTTGGTCGGCGACAACGCATCGGCTGACCAGCGCGTCACCCACGCGACGGGAAGCCCCTCGAACACTTCGGTGAGACTGCCCATTCCCTCGGGGTCGCGTGCGAGGATCGGAATCGAGCCCGCGAGCAATGCCTCCCACGCCTTCGGATTGGGCGAGAGACCGCCTCCGTGCACACAGAGTGTGAACTCGTGTCGAGCCAGTGTCGCGACCCACTGCTCGGACGAAATCAGGTCGACCTTCCCCCCCGCGTCGCCCCTGCGTGTCGCGGACGTGCTCGTAAATCCCGCCCACGGGCCACGACAGAGCTTCTGCACGTCTTGCCGGTCCAACCACTGGGGACGCATCACCGGTGGCAGCCGTGCCACGCACAGAGCACGCGCCGGGGGGCACCGGGGCGCGCCCGGTACGACGCCCGGTACGGAGCAACTTCGACGCACCGGGGGGCTCATCGCTACCCTATCGAGCTCGGGCCGCGCCTCAATCATGCCGATGGGCAGTGCCGACATCTTGGGCAAGCCAGCCGTGTCGAGGTTCTCTGCGAACCAGTGCACCAGCCGCGGGTCGGTTCGTAGAGCGTCGAGCTGACGGCCGAGCTCGGTTCCAACGTACGATGGGAAGCGGCTGTCGACCTGCTTTGGAACCGTCATATCCGAATCGCCCGTGAGCAGCACGAAACGTGTCGTGTTTCTTATGAGTGGGAGCACCCGTGCGAAGAAGCGCTCGAGGATCCATTTATCGGCTCTCACGAAGATGTGTCGTGGCTGCCGCGACGCACTGCCATAGACGCGCAGCTCCATGCCTTTGGACCCTTGCTTGGTCTTCTGTCCGTGCATCAATACTGTCCAATCGCAACGTCGAGCGATGCCCTGCGGAAAATGGAAGCAAGGATCCGATAGATTATGCTGGCCACGCCAGCGAGTGCTCATCCAGCGCATGGGGCGAGCAGGACATGCAGCATCGTACGGCACGAAGTGCGGCTTCCATTTTTTCGTTGGCCCGGCCTCCTCTAGTCGCGTCCACCATGCTGGCAGCGTGCTGCGCTGCTCGGAAGTACGTCGCATGAACTCCGATTGCCGATTGACCGTCGTGCCTGCGGAGCGCGTAGAATGGGATATAGTTGAGCGGGGGTTTCGGAAGGTCGCTCGGGCACGTTAGATCGGGCGCGAGGCTCACCGTGGTCTGGCATGAGGGAGAACATTTTACGGGAAGGGAGAGCGATCCTTGCGTGAATCAACTCGTGAACTGGCTTGTGAATTGCAATGTGTCCATCGAAGCCAACTGTAGCTTACTTCCACAAATGCATGCAATCGGGGTTTTGTGCAAAAGGGAATATCGGACGTTTCACAAGTCCCCCACTGTGCGCGTCTTCGAGACGAGGAGGCCGTCCAGCCGGAGGAGCTCGCTCGATGTTGTCGCCAACTTTGGGCATCCCGCCGCCACGGCCTCGGCGGGTGGTCGCGTCTCACTCAACCGAAGCGTCGCCCGACGACGCGGCGAGGTCGAGAACAGCCTTGCACATGTCCCCTCGCGAAAGAACAAGCGGCCGATCCGTGCCACCTCTGATATTTGAGTACTGCGTCTCTGCGCCGGGCCCGCTGCCACCACCACCGGGCGTGGATGCTGCGGCTGCCTTGTACGGGGCTCCACAATCCAAGCTCACCAAGCTCCTCAGTGATGGTGCTCGGCTTGATCCGTCTCGTCGGAAGAGCGAGCTCATCAAGTGCAGGTCGTCGCCGACCCTCGCGCCGCTCTCCACACTCGGACGAGTGCTCCACAGGTCGCCCATCGAGGTGGCACGGCTCCTGAACGTGCGGGTCTGGGCGCAGGAACGCATGCGGATCCGAGAGCTGCTCACCAAGCTCGACGACGGCCACGGCTTTGTCGACAAGACGATCCTCGCGGATGGCCTCTGGCAGATAACGCAGCACGAGTCGGTGTGGCCGCCGCTCAATATCTCGGTGGTTGAGATTCAAGGGCTGCTCGACGCTCTACCCGGCGTGGAGCTGCTCACCTCCTCCGAGGACGGCGTGCAATCAGCATGCAATCACTCCGAGGACGGCGGTGCGCTCTCCTCTGGATCTGCGGACTTCGACCTCGACGGCGGCATCGACGATGCCGCCCCCGATGCCGACAGCCCTGAGCCGGAGCTTGGTCGTGCCATCATCGAGCCTGAGCACGAGACCCTCATCAGGCATGCCTCCCGATCCGTGGCTGCGCATGAGCTGCTGCGCGCCCTCGCTCGTGGCAATGTGCCGCCACGTGCCGTGGCGGACTCTTCGGCCGCACTGGAGTCGCTCAAGGACGACGGGAGACCGACGAGGTCGCACTTGCGCAATCGCCCGACCCTCTCCTACATGCCGACGATGGCCATCGTGTGGCCACAGGCGAAGACGTACTCGGGCGATATGCTCGTAGAGAAGCTGCAGGAGTGCCTCATTCGAAGTGGCGCGCGCACGATCGACATGCTCCGTCAATGGGACACGGACGCGACCAACAGCGTCGACGAGAAGGAGTTTGGAGCCGCCCTGAAGGCGGCGGGCTGCCCAGCGGACAAGCATGACTTGCATGCCCTCTTTGAACGCTTGGATGTGGACGGCGATGGTGAGCTCACCCTCCTCGAGATGCACCGCATGATTCGTCACGGCGGACCCACGCGTTTCGTCAAGCGCACGACACGTCATCCGATCACCCAAAAGGAGATCTGCGAAATGCCACCTCCCAAGCCCGGCTCCCCGCTGCCGGCGGAGCCAGGCTCACCACACGAGCTTGAACCCGGGGGTCAGGCTGGGGACACGGCCGCCAAAAAGGTCCTCGACGAGTGGAGTAACGGCTCGATGAATCGACGGAGATCGAGGGAGAAACTGATGTTCGCGGATTCTTTCTTCGAGACGGCGGGTTGCTGGGGCGTCACGCGGGGCGCCAACGCCAAAGGTCTGTTGATCGAGGTCCTCCTCTCCCAGGCGCATGAGCATGGCGGTGCGCTCAACCGCCGCCAGTTTGGGGCCGCCCTCCCTCGCACGGGGAGTGTCGGAATCAACCCGTTGGGCGTCGATAAGCTCTTCTTGGCCTTCGATGCCGAAGCGCGCGGAAGGGTGAAGGTTGAGGACTTGCATGCCCTTCGCGCGCAGTCGCGAGCGGGCGGTGCACAGGATGAGTCGAGCCCTCACGCACTCGTCCTCCAGTACTTTGAAGCCGTGCAGCCACTCAGCTTGCAGCTCGCCGAGCACGCGGACGAGGCGCTCGCCTTCTTCCGCAAATGGGACTATGATGGCGACGGCAAGCTGCTGCGTGCCGACTTCCAATTGGCGACGATGATCGACCTTGGGTTCAGTACGACCCTCCCTCATCAAGTGGATGAACTCTTTGCGAAGCTTGCTCCGGTGATCCGCATGCTGATTGCCTCCTTCATCAAGTGGATCAGCTCTTTGCGAAGCTTGCTCCGGTGATTGATGGATTGATGGCTGATGTGATCGTTAGGTACTCTATAGGATGACGCGCCGATTGCACGCTGATGGCAGGCTGATGGCAGGCTGATGGCAGGCTGATGGCAGGCTGGATGCAGGCTGATCGAATATTGATGGCTGTGCATGCAGGTGAGCCCGTTCACAATCTATCGGATGCTGCGCCGCGGCGAGCTTGCCCTTGCGAATAAGTCCTCACGCAAGACAGGCCCGAAGCCGCCGCCGCCCGCCAAGCCTCCAAGCAAGTGGGAACGGCTGGCGCTGTCCAGCCGGGGCTCGAGCCGTGGCTCGCGCTCGAAAAGCGGGGAGATTCAATCTCCCGCGCTCCTGACGAACCGCGGGGAGATGCAACCTCCCGCGCTCCTGAGTGAGAGTGTCTTCGAAGAGCGCCGGGCTCGACGCTTGATCGTCGAGCCCATCGTTAAATTGGACCTCTACCGGCAACAAGTGTGACGAACCCTCTGATGAGCTCTGATTGCTTGAGCGTCGAGCCCATCGTTACCCATCGTCAGTATTGGGCCTCTATTGGCAACAAGTGTGACGAATCCTCTGATGAGCTCTGATTGCTTCCCTCGTCACCACAGGTATGTCAGAATGTGGCTGTCGATCAGCTCCTCGAGTCGATGAGAGGGGCAATGCGCACCCGAACGGCGGTGACGAAGCCCATTGAGAACCTCGTTGATGGCCTCTGATTGCATCTGATGTCTTCGAATGGCCTCGAATTGCCTCCCTCATCACAGGTGACGAAACTCATGGAGAAGGAGGCCAAGCAACGCGATGTGCGCGCAGCAGGGAGGCAAGCAGCTCGATCTGTAGACGAAGTGCGCACTGCATGCAATCGCACCAAGAACTCAAAATCAAAAGAGGGCCTCTGATTGCGCCTGAGGACCTCTCTGATTGCGTCTGAGGACCTCTCTGATTGCGTCTGAGGACCTCTCTGATTGCGTCTGAGGACCTCTCTGATTGCGTCTGAGGACCTCTCTGATTGCGATTGAGGGCCTCTCTGATTGCGATAGATGGCCTCGAATGGCCTTCCCCTATCACAGGTGCGCACTGGGCACCATGCAAGGCGGGCTCCGGTGATTGCTAGTGATTGCATGCTGATTGCATGCTGATATGGCCTCGATCATCTCAGGTGCGCACGGGCACCATGCAAGACGGGCTCCTGGACTTTGGTGAGTTCTGCGACTTCATCCGTGCGCGCGAGCAAGGGGAGCGCAGCGAGGGTCGCAGCGAGGGTCGCAGCGAGGGGGACAGTGAGGGGCGTAGCGAGGGGCTCAGCGACGAGGCGCTGCGCCGGCGCTTCGACGCACTCGACACCACAGGCGACGGGAGCGTCGACATCAGGGAGGTCATCAACCATGAGCTGCACGCAGCGATCTCTCGCTCATCAGCACGCGTAATCGACCTGCTCACACTATGGGATGAGGACTGCAACGGCAAGATCGATCAACACGAATTCTTCCGCTCTCTGCGCGCCCTTGGGTTTAACGTGACGCAGGCGGAGTCGGACGAGTGCTTCGCCTCACTCGACAAGGACGAGGGCGGCAGGATTGAGTACAAGGAGCTCAACACGTTGCTGCAGACGGCGGTGAGCCTAGCGGACCAGCGCAAAAAAGGGCTCGCTGCCGGGCACCGCTCGCAGGCCGTCGGCAAGGGCGCCGTGACGGGCGCGGGCGTTCCTCCCGCCGGCCCGAGCTTCCGCGAGCAGGTGCAATCAACGATGAGCTCCGTCGACGAGACGCTCGCGACGGCGCTTGCTGAGGGTGTCCTCAAGCTTGTGCGGTGCAGCTGGCTGCTGGGGCTGCAGGGGCTCCCTCTCGCGAGCAACGGCAGCGGCGGCGGCGGCGGCCACGGAGGCGGTCACGGAGGCGGTCATGGAGGCAGTGGCGGAGGCAGTGGCGGAGGCGGTATGGCGCGAGCCCCTGCAGAGAAAGGCCCTTTCAAAAATATAATGATCTCTCCGCTGATGTTCCCTTTCGAGATATGATCTCTCCGCTGATTGGCACTGTCTACTCACCATGCGAGGGCGTCTGTGCTTGCGATTGCATGCAGGTTCGAGCGGGGGCCCTACAGCCGCAGCGAGGAGTGTGCCGAGCGCCTTGGCGAGCGGTCACCTTCCCCCGCTTACGCGCAGCTCGAGCGGCAGCCCTCCCCCGCTTTCGTGCAGCCAGACAAGCAGCAGCCCTTCCCCGCTCACGCGCCGCGCCTCGGTTGACACGATCCCGCCGCCCCCGCCGCCCCCGCCGCCCTCGCGCTTCCAGCGCATGCAAGAGCTACCTGCCGACGCCTTCGCGACGCCCGAGGAGGCGGTAGCCGCTATCCGACGTGCGCCCTGATGACGACTGATGACGACTGATGACGACTGAGGAGGCGGTAGCCGCTATCCGACGTGCGCCCTGATGACGACTGATGACGACTGATGACGACTGATGACGACTGATGACGACTGATGACGACTGATGACGACTGAGGAGGCGGTTGCCGCTATCCGACGTGCGCCCTGATGACGAGTGATGACGAGTGATGACGAGTGATGACGACTGATGACGAGTGATGACGACTGAGGAGGCCGTTGCCGCTATCCGGCGTGCGTCGGATTGCGATCGTACCCATGAGTGCGTCTGATTGCGATCGCAGGTGCTGACCGTTCCATCCTCGTGCTCAACGCGGCGGCATTGCAGCCTGGGACACGGGCAGAGGGGGCGTCGATGAAGGAGGCGGGGAAGGAGGCAGTAGAGCCACGAGCCCTAGGATACGATCTCGTCGCCGAGATCGAGCCGAGGGTCGACCTCGATAGCCCCGAAGCGAGCGCCGCCTTTGCCAACCTCATCGCTCACCTCCATCGTGAGACGAAACGGCAAAGCCTTTCAGAGCTCTTTCTGTTCGTAAACGTGAGCTGTGTGCCACAGCCACCATGGACAGCTTCGGAGGAAGCCACGTATAGGCGCGCCATGGGCTGCACCTGCGCGCTCTTCGCTAGCCTGTCGACATCGGTCTTGCAGGTCACCCCGCACCTACCCCACGCCCAACCCCAGACTCCCCGCACGTACCCCACGCCCTACCAGACCCCCCCCCCGCACCTACCCCACACCCTATCCAAACACTTTACCCCCAACCCCAACCCAACCCCAACCCCCACCCCTACCCCTCACCTCCCCAGGACTTCGGGACGTCTCGTCCGTCACCTTCTATGAGACAACGCGCCCAGCTCGGCGCCTCGACCGTTCTTCCACAGCCCTTGGCGCCAATTGCCCCTCCGCTGGGCTGGTGCTTGGTGCACGAGGCTTGGGCGATGCTCATGAGTGGCTTTGTTCACAGCTACTGGCCCAACCAGGCGTGTGATCGCCTCTGAGTGCCCTGCTCCTCTGAGTGCCTCGGACTGCCCACCCAGGCGAGTGCTGTGTAGTGCTGTGCGTGCCATGTGCTTCTGTCGACACACCGCCACTACCCGTGCTCCCGCGCCACACAGGTTGAGAAGGCGAAGGCGTCCATGCGTCCCACGTCAGCGGATGAGGCCAAGAAGAAGCCCGAGGTGCTCGTGTTGGCGCAGCGATTCCGCGAGAAGCTCGTGCGTATCGAGGGGGCGCAGGAGCGCGCGATGGCTCTGCAGCTCCCCCGGTCGGTGGAGGCGCTCGTCAAGCGCTTGGAGGAGGAGGCGGGCTTTGACGACCTGCAGGACGAGATGCTGATGGCGAGGCTGACGCGCGACTTTGAACGGCGATTCCTCAGCGCGCTGCGCCGGGCGTTTTGGGTCTCTTGACGATTCCTGAGCGCGCTGCGCCGGGCGTTTTGGGTCTCTTGACGATTCCTGAGCGCGCTGCGCCGGGCGTTTTGGGTCTCTTGAGAGACGTGAGCTCGAGGGAGATCAACATCTCGAGGGAGATCAACTTGAGAGACGTGAGCTCGCTCTGCTACTCTCGAGATGGTGATCTCCCTCGAGATGGTGATCTCCCCTGCGCAGGGTCACTCAGCGAGGTCGCTCGTGCAGAACGAGGTGCACTCGACGTGTAGAGGCACACGCTGGATGGCACTAGCTTGGGCGTCGGCACATGCTTGATGGGCATGTGATGTGTGTGAAGCGCATGTGATGTGAAGCGCATGTGACGATGGCACGTGGATGCAAGGTTTCGAGGCCATGAGCTGCTTTCGCTTTCAAAGTTGGGTCTGTGGCGCATGCAAGCAGCTTGCGCTTTCCAAAGTTGGGTCTGTGGCGCATGCAAGCGGCTTGTGGGTCTGGAACGGTGAGCTTCTGCTCGTTATGACGACGCGGATCGCGCCGTGCTGGATGGGCTTGGGGTCGTTGAAATGGGGTGGAGCCGCTGTGCCTGTGGAGCGTGTGGAGTACACTATGTGGCCGGTGGATGGCGCTTGCGGCTTGGGCCAGATCGCATGGGGCGTTGCGTTCGGCGATGATGCAATCATGGATGAATCTGGGACGTGGGAGTGCCTCCTGGTAACAGCTTGTTGCCGTCCTGGTTGCCGTCACTCCGAGTCACTGCGTGTTTTGGATTTTGCTAGCTTGCACGTGCCGAGCTCAGCTGGTTCTCGCACCCGATAGAAATGTTCCATGTACGTGTTTGTATACTACGATGTAAGCGCAGCACAAAAGGTCCAACGTCACTTTTTAGACATGTTTAGAAGTAAAGCCCTTCATACATGTAGCTCATAGTAGGGAAATGCATGCTTCGCGAGCATGTTCGCATGTGTATCGCTCGGCGAGGGATGGCGCAGCTATTCAACGCGGTCTTCCGTGGCGACACTGCCGAGGTGCGGCGCTTGATCGCCGACGGCGCGGACAGTAATCAGCGACTGATTACTGATCGCGACTGGACGGCGCTGCTGGTAGCCAGCATCTACAGCCGCGTCGAGATCGCCACTGTGCTGCTCGAGCACGGTGCCGATGTGAACAAGGCCCTCCCGAATGGAGAAACGCCGATGAGCATCGCCTGCCTCAACGGCAACCTCACCATGGGCCAGCTCCTCTCCTCATACGGCGCCGAGCGCGCCTTCACCGTCAACGGAACCAATCTCACAGTTGAGGATCTGGCACGGCGCAGCAGCCACAGCGCCCTCACCACCTGGCTCACCACTTCCCACAAGTGGACCACGCCGCTCCACCACCTCGCCATCATCCCCGCCGCCCGCGCCCACGCCCTTCTCCGCAAGGGCGCCTCCATCCACGCCGCGGCCGAACCCGGCGACCCCACGCCGCTCTCGCTCGCACGCGAGCTGCACGCCACGGGCGAGGCGGCCGAGGGCTCGGCGGCGGCGCTCGTGCCCAAGGCGGCAGCGCTGTGGAGCCGCGCGACACACGAACTCTTCCCGGATGATGCGCGCGCATACGCGGTGCAGATGCTGCTTGTCGGGCATCGCCTCTCGCGGCTGCCCAAGTACGAGACGGTGGCGCAGGCTGTCTTCGACCTGTGGGTGGACCACATGATGCCGCACATGGTCGAGCGCGAGAGCGAGTGACGGCTGGTAAGTAAATCTGGGAGCTGTGGTTTGTCATATAGTACATATGGTACATGAATCAGCTAGTAAATGAAAGTGTTGGAGATTTTGATGTCATAGTAGAGATTCAACACACGTACACGAAGCGGCAGTATATGTGCTGCGCAAAATTTATAAATATAATCAGCCTGATAATCAGCACGTGTATGCTGCTGCTGGTGCGAGTGAGGTCTGTGGTCTGGTGTGGGTCAGCTCGCAGTGTATGGACGTCTATGCTCAATTCTGTCGTGTTGCCGCATTTCGCGAGGCGCATATAACCTTAGAACGACGTATCACTTTACCTTGTAAACCGCCTTGAAAGGTCCTGTGTGGCTATGCGCGCGTGCGGTCACCGCGTTGACGGACAATCGTGCGCACAAAGCGCAACGACGTGCCTGAAGCCAGCGATGCACTTGTCGAAGTCTCTCGCGACGCGCTCCCTGCGACGCGCCGAGTCGAGGCGCACCTGTAGGGAAGGAGGGCGGGCGTCGTGGTGAGCACTTGCATGCAGAGGCGCTCGTTGCGGCGCGCCGAGTCGAGCGCGCACCTCGCGCAGCGTGGGAGTGCCCATTACGACGCGCTGCTGCTCGCGCACCGAGGCTCGATGCTCGAGGAGGGAGCAGCCCACCTGATGAGGGAGGTCATCAGTGAGCCAGTCACAGAGAGATCCGTTAGAGGCCATCAGCATGCCATCAGCGGCCGTCAGAGAGAGTAGCCTTTACCGGATTCGGGCAGATGTAACCTGATGAGGGAGGCAATCAGCATGCCATCAGCGGCCGTGAGAGAGAGTAGCCTTTACCGGATTCGGGCGGATGTAGTATGGACCATCACGCGCCGAAGCGGCGCTCGCGCGTTGACGAAGCTCGATGAAGCGCCCCATCAGCGGCGAGCATGCCGCCATGTCGCGTCGAGTACGTCGGAGAGACGGGAGCGTGCCTGATGAGGGGCGCCATCAGAGGCTATCAGAAGCCATCCGAGGCTATCAGAAGCCATCAGAAGCTATCAAAGGCCGTCAAAGGTCCTACTCGAGTATTCACATCAAAGGTCCTATTCATGGGCTTTCGGGTGCGTCGTCAGTGCCTCAAGGGGGGAGCGTGCCTATGATGCATGAGTGAGGCTCATCGAGCTTCTTCACATTCACACCTTGGAGCGCAAGGCGCTCCGCTTCGGCCCTCTCTCGAAGGCTTTGCCGAAACGCCGCCTGCGCCTCCGACGAGCCGTTGGCATTCGAGATCCCAATTAGGGACCTGTGATGAGGGAAGCAATCACGTTGGCATTCGAGATCCCAATTAGGGACCTCTGATGAGGGAAGCAATCAAGACTCTCAATCGGTGGCACTCAGTGTGTGGAGATCGGTCGCAATCAACGTCAATCAACGGCCATCAAGTATACAAGTAGAAGGATATAGGTATTTTGCACAGGTCATGGCAGCTTGCGTACGCGAGCGTCTGCCGTTTCCAATCGATGCTCAGCGGGATGCTTTCGCGTACGCTGAGCGCGGCGACCTCGCTCCGCTGCTCCGTCCAAAGCGCCAGGGCCGCTTGGCGAGAGTCCCCCGCGCTGTCCCGGGCGCTCTTTGCATGCGCGTCGCCGCCACCACGGCTGCTTGACGCGAGAGCTCTGGTCTGCAGGCTGCCTGTGCTGCCCGCGATGCCTGTTCGACCGCCCGCGTGGCCACGTCCATCTCCAACTCCTGCCGCACCTCCTACCGAACCTCCCCTGTGACCTCCCCTGTGGATCACCGCCTCTGTCGATTCGTTCACGTTCACACTCGATTCGGGGACGCTGGCGCGTTCGGTGTGGCGCGAGGTCGTGGCGCACTCTACGTCGCGCACGCCCCCAAATCCGGATGAGAAGAAAACGAAACGGTCGAACAGGGTGCGCCGCAGCGTTGCATCAAACGTCCTTCTGGCCTGGTCCCGCTCTCCCCCAAGCGTCGGGTAGGCCTCGCGCAGCGCGGTGACGGCGGCGGCGGCGATCGCCTCGGGTAGGTACCTGTGATGAAGGAGAGGTCATCAGAGGTCATCAAAGGTCATCAAAGGTCATCAGAGGTGCTCCTCAGGGGTCCTCAGGAAGTTTCGATAGCCTCGGGGTAAGGGGTAAGTACCATGCGAGAGTGTCCTTCTGGTCGGCCGTTCGCGCGCTTCTGAGCGCGCGTGCGTACGCGGTGGCCACGTGCGAGAAGATGCGGTCCGCGGTGGCAGCGTCCTTCTCTTGGAACTGCTCGCAGACGGCGTGCCACGTGAAGCTTGCGGTGAGCTCGCGGCAATGCTGCTGCGTCCAGAGCCGCGAGAAGCGAGCCTCGTGCGCGCCGGCCCCAAAGCTAACCGCTGCAAGCGCCTCGCTCATGATCGGGCCCAGTGCGACGTCGTTCGGCAGCGAGTGCTGAGGCTCGTCCGGCACCTTGGCCTTCGCCGGAGACGACTCGCAGTGGTCCTCGAAACTCACACTCGAGGCGACGCTGTCCATGCTGAGCTTGCGAGAGCGCATGGGGGCATCTCCGGGCGTGGGCGCTGCCTCGAAACTCACAACCGAGCCACGCGTAGTCGACGCAGAGGTGAGGAATATCGAGTCGTCGGTGGTGTCTGACGTCGTGCAAGCGACCACCATTTGTGAGGCGCGTTGAACGTCTGGGCACAGTTTTGAAAGCACGCGCATGCATCAGGGCCTTCATTAAGAGCCGTAAGGGAGCGGCGCGCGCTCTATGGCTCACGGGTGTGAATTCACGGAGCCTTTTGCTCCGAGCGAGAATGAAGGACCTTTTTGGATTTTTGGACGGTGCTGGTGGATCTTTTAGTGGGTCTTTTAGTGCCTTTCCCCACAGTCGCGCGAGTCTTTTAGTGCAAGCTTCACGGCTTTTTCACGACCATTCGAGCGGCTTTTAGTGCGCTTCCTCATGGCTGTCAGCGCCCGTCATGGCCAGAACGGCACGAGCCAAGGACAGCAAGCAAGCGGCCTGTCCCCGTTGAGCGAGCCACCATCCTGCCGTGCTCGCTCGCCTTGCACAATCCACCCATCGCTGACACAGCGTGCTTCCTAAACCCGTGTGCAGGCTTTGAGCAACAGAAGCGGCCCGAAGGCGGTCGCCGGGATGAGCAGGGCGGTGGTCAAGCGGCAGCGGTGGCCGTGATTACGAGCACCTAGGTGCTGCCATGGCGGCTGGCAGGTGCTCAGCGGGCCACCTTTCCTCGGCTGGTCGTTTGGTGGCTGCGACCGTGCTCGGGGATTGGTCAGCGGGCCGTTCAGAGGCACGCGGCGCGATCTTCGCGCGTCATCTTGACGCGTCGCACGGTCCCCGCGCTTGCATCACGCAAGCGCAAGACAGCCGTGGCCGAGCCGAGGCGGCCAGCATGGCAGCCGGCGAGCCTCCAGCGCAGTGGCGATCATCGGTAGAGGATAGGCCGCATGCGCACGCAGCGCTGCGTCGCCATGGGATACCCGAGGTCCGCTCGAGTGCACGTCGACGAGTTCACTCACTCAACCCATACGCATGTCCCATTGGCCGATCACATGCACCTCGACCGTAATGCGGTCGTGATCGGTGATCAGCTAATGGGACAGCTTTGCGTCCGCGTGTGTGTGTCAGGTAAGTACACGTGTAGTCATTGTGTTACTCATCGAACGCTCGATCATGAGTGAGGACGGTCACACTCTCTTAAGAGCGAGCTTTGCGTCCGTGTGGTATTTTTAAATGGAGTAACACAAGTACTAGTGAGTCCTCGCTCGCTCCCCGGGGCTACCGCGTCAATTTCGCCTATCGAGCCCTAGGACGATACAAAATCAGACGGGCGGGGGGTCCCCACTTACAGGTTTGATCGAAGTGGCAGATGTCTTTGGGCTCGGATCACGCAGATCTGGCAGCTGCGATTCGCGTGCGCACGCGCTGCGCTGCGCGCGTGAATGGCCTCTGTGTATGCAGCCCATCTATGCAGAGTACGTTCAGTCTTTCCCCTCTTTCTCCCCTCTTTTTCTCTTTTTTTATTATCCTTCCACCAGCACGGGAAAAAAGCCCCTTTTTGGCGCTCGATGGCGGTGTAAGCGCGCCTCTTACACCAACGCAGCTGTAAAATGGAATGCCTCAATGACGGACGACCTTGTGACCTCCCTCCGTCAAACGAGTGAGCGGCTCTACAGTGCGGCTCAACAGGCCGGCCGGCCACACTGGATGCTGCTGCTCCACGTCCACAAATCAGGAGGCACGACCCTGCGGGAGCTGGCCAAGCGCGTCAACGAGGTCGTCGACTGGCAGGCGGACTATTTTCGTAGGGTTGCACTTTCCTATGGCCATACTCGATGCGGTCATGCAAAGAGTTCGAGAGGTGATGTCGACCGTTGCGGTGTCGACGAGCAGCTTTGTTTACTGCAGGGTCGATGGCGCAGTGTGACCTTCTTGGCAAACGAGCATGTGGGCCTGTCCGGCGCCATCCTCCTCGGGCTGCCACTCATCTACATCGCGTCGTTTCGACATCCGGTGGCGCGGATAACGAGCAATTGGGCACACAGTTGCCGGAGTGGGGAGCGCATCGGGCCATTACTCGACTTTGCGCGAAGCCGCGACGACCCGCGCTCCAATGAGTACACCGTTCGATACTTTGCGGGGCTCGTCCTTGATGTGCGCGACTTGAAGGCCATGGGTGTGCCCTTGCAAGCGGTGGGGCACAAGGAGCTGATGATCGCCAAGCGTCGTTTACGCGTCCTGTCCGCGATCGTGATTCTGGAGCAGCTCGATAAGACGCTTGTGAACCTGCACCAGTTCGGGTGGCCGCTGTCCGTCTTGAGACGCCCGCCGCACCTGCAATCAACGCCACGCTGCGGGCCGCGAGGTTCTCCCACGCACTCCGACGCATGCAGGAGAGCCTACCTGCGCTATATTGACCAAAGTCACCTGCCCGAGAGTGCGTGCCTCGTCAACGAGAGCACGCACGCTGGGCTCGGGAGCGCGGCCGCGTATGCCGAGGTCTCCGCGCGCAATCGGCTCTCGATCGATCTCTACAACGAGGCCGTAGCGCTCGCGCTGGAGCAGGCGGCTGTCCGTGCCCCAGCTGCACCGGCATTCACATTCACAGCCCCAGCTGTACCGGCAGACGTACAATCTGAACCGTCCAGGAACAGGCGATCATGGCGACATAGCGACAATTGACTTGACCATCGCCATGATGGCAAACATGCCAGAGAAGATACGCCCCTTTTCGATCCAAGCTCTACCGCGAGATTTTGACCTTTTGGGGGACTCTCACTACTAACAGGAGCTACCTGCATGGTGTTTCAACACTCTGGAGTCTGGTCTCGACCAGGAGATTTTCGAGTTCGTTTGACCTTCGGCGGCGCCGGGGATGGGCGCTGCCTCGCACTAAACTAAAGTACAAGGTATAGATGGTAGTTCGCCAAGTTAGCCTATGGTGTATGTCGGAATAAACACCGCGTAAAACTGGTTAAAAACACTCATCGAAACCTGTGTATTTGGGTCAGAAACTCTCGTCGTCTATATAAGTGTGTATGGGTCATGTCAATGGTCCGTATGTATGTACCCTCGATGGGCTCTCGTCATGGCTCTCGTCGCGTGGATCAGATATCGATCAAGACGCGATCTGGACGGACGCCTTCCGGCAGCACGTTCCGCACCGGAAGTTCTGTCAGTAGTCGCCTGACCATCCATCCCATCAACCGTAGCGTCGCCGCCTGCGCCGCCTTGCAGGTTTGGCCGAGTCGCAGCATGTCGACGTGTGTAAGTTGCAGCAGGATCGGCGAGCTGATGTCCTCGTTGGCGAGCAGTTCCAGAAGTCGGTCTTCGGGCTGGCTGGTGGCGCACGACATTGTCCACTTCGCCGCTTTCAGGCGAGTGACGCCACGCCGCGCCAGATTCGCCAAGATCTGCGCATGTGGGCGGCACACACGGGTCTGCTGACGTGACCGGCGGCGGGGGACGCTAAGGGGGCGCATGCAGAAGCGGGCCTGGGTTCAGCTTTCCTGGAGTCGCGCTGACCTGATTCTGTTCTACCACCGCCCTTGTGGCCATGATCAGTTGCGCATTGCAGTCTGCCATCCGAAGGGTATTGCGCGTCATCATCTGCATTCGATCGTTGACATTCGCACCCAGGGCCGCCATCTCGTGCCGGACGAGTGAAAGCAAATCTTCTTGACGCATCGCAGCCGCACGTATCTTGTCCTTCTCGTCCTCGTGACGGGCGATCAGCTCCGAGATGATCCGCGCCGAGCGTTCCTCTTTCTCTGCAAGCTCGGTGTTCAAGGGTGTGACCACACTTGCAGTCTCGCCTTGAGGGCCGAGAAGAGACTTGACCATGGCGACAATGGACGACCATGGCGACATGGCGACAATTGAATTGGCCATCGCCATGATGGCAGACATTCCGGACGTGGCGACAATGGGCTTGACCATCGCCGACGATGGTCCAGCGCCGAAAGACAACTCGGTTACAGGGCTGTAATACAGGTTGGGGTTCGTCAACTTCATTCCAATTTGTCAACCCTAAGCAATGGCGCTCGCAATTAACGACTCGCTCACAATGAACGACTATTTCCTTTTCTGGTTTGGATTGGCATTACGGTTCAGAACTTGACTTTTCCTGGCATGTTCCGATGTTTCTTCATTCCAATTCACTCAGATTGAAAAGCACGACCTACAGTTCAAGGGGGTGACCAAAAAGCGAAAATCGTTCATGATTCGTCGGGTTTCGTTTACTCATAACTCCTAAGTTATCAAATCAGCCGAACATGGCCAACATCAAGGCGCAACCCGCAGGCGTCCTGGCGCCCACGGCGCTCTCGGAGCACGAGTCGTGGAAGCACGACCTCTTCCGATCGAGCCTTTCGCCGGGAGCCTCAGAGCTCTCGCTCAGCGACCTCAAGGGGGTGCTGAGCAAGCTGCACCTGCCCGATTCACGCGTCTCCGAAGTGTTTGCACGTGCGGACAGCAACGGCGATGGCCGGATCAGCTACGAGGAGTTCTCCTCGTACGTCGATCGCCACGAGCTCGAGCTGCGCACCGCCTTTGCGGCGATCGACACCGACGGGAGCGGCACCATCTCAGCAAGCGAGGTCCAGGCGCTGCTCGACCGCATGCAGATGGCGTGCAGCCCGGCACGGCGCGACGAGATCCTGAAGGCGATCGACACGGACGGGGACGGGACCATCAGCTACCCCGAGTACCGCTCCTTTTTCGCCCTGCTCGACCCCGAGGATCTACTCCGCTCGCTCGACGAGAAATCCTCGTTCGGCGACCTGCCCGTGGGCATGACAGCGGACCTGTTCAGGATGGCTGGCGCGCCAGCGCCTGCCATCCTTCGGTCGGAGCAGCGCCTCAAGGAGCTCGGAACGAATGCGGAGCGTCGTCGCCAAGATAACGGTACTCTCGAGGCCGCGAGGCAAGTGATGCTCCAGTTGGTGCCCGGAGGGATAGCGGGCGCGATGGCCCAGACGATTGTGCAGCCGGTCGAGACGCTCAAGGTGAGGCTGCAGGCCGAGTCGGCAGGCACTGCGCCGCCGCGCTACGGCTCGATGCTCAACGCGCTGCGACTCGTCACGTCGGAGGAAGGGTCGTTGGCGCTCTGGAAGGGCATGGTACCGTCTGCGCTGCGTGAGCTTTCGTACTCGACGCTGCGCTTTGGGTTGTACAAGCCGATCAAGACGGCGCTCGGAGCGGGCACACCACGCGACACGCCGGTGTGGAAGATGATGGCCGCGGGCGGCGCCGCGGGCGGCATTGCGAGCTTCATCGCCAACCCGACCGATTTGCTCAAGACGCGCATGCAGGCCGACGCAGGCCTGGTGCCCCAATCGATGGCTGCTCACATGTCCCAAATCTATCAGCAGTCGGGCGTGCTCGGCTTTTGGCGCGGCGCCTCGGCGACCGTCGCGCGCGCCGTGACGCTCGGCGCCGTCAAGATGGCCTCGTACGACGCGACCAAGATTGTGGCGGAGGACCGGCTGGGATGGAACAAGGGGACCCTGCCAAACACGCTCATCTCGTGCCTCGTCTCTTCGGGGTTTGTCGTGGCCTCGTCGGCGCCTATTGACTTTCTACGCACGCAGATGATGGCGGGCAAGGAGACGGGGGGCATGCTCTCGATTGCGACCAAAGCGATCCGCGCCCACGGTCCGCTCGTCCTCTGGCGGGGCTGGGTTCCCCAATACATGCGCATCCTCCCGTACGGCACCCTCCAGTTCATCTTCATGGAGCGGATCGCCAACGCCCTCGGTGCATCCATGACGTAACGCCCTCGGTGCATCCATGGCGTGGGGCGAGGCTCTGTGTGAGGACGGCGCGGCCGCGCTTACGGCCGCGTACAGGCCGGAGGCCGCTTGTCCTTTGTGATGGCACTGACGCGACTGCGACTCTCGGGACAATTTAGGAGCGTCTCATGAGAGGTCTGTGAGCGCATGACCTTCCTTCTCTCATGATGATGTGTTGTTTCGTTTGAAAACTAGAAAGAGACTGTCAATTCATTCCAGCTTCACAGCCATGTTCACAGCAATCTGACGACCTACCCGCGTGTGTCGATGACCGCCGTGGACGCGAGGAAGAAGGAGGGCGGAACCAAGAGGCTCGGCAGGCTGGGCGCTCTTACGATCTTCTTGGCGTGGCTTCCTCCGCACGGCTTTCTGTTCGGGACGCACTGGATCGTCATAGGTGCGCTGCTGGCCAAGCGGGGCGAGCGGATGCCCTGCGTGGTCCACTTCGTGACCATGATCATGGCCGTTGTGCTGCTCGCCGTTGGTGGGGTCTGGTGTCGCACCACTGGACGATACACAAATTGTACCAGTGGAGTGACGATGACACGCTCCTGCATGTGGGAGGACCAAGAGAACATCGACTACCAATTTGCGTACATCGGGCACTTTGTGGCGGGCTGCATCCTGCTCAGCAGCTGGATCCTCGACGGTCTTTCACTGCCGGGCTGGCTTTGGTCTGCCACTCGCGTGGAGGTTCGGAGAAGCTTCAAATGTGCCTACTCCAGCGAGCCGTTGTGGCCCCTGCACATGGGCCTCGTCGCGATCGCGTGGCTGGTCATGTGCGTGACCTGGATGGGGATAGCACCTTGGTCCACGGAGCCTCGCGCTGGCTCGGGCGAGATGGGGCTCGTCGCGCTCGCGGCGATCCTGATCGCCGAGTGCGTGCTCGTCTTTGCAATCGCATGCTTCGCAGCTGCCATCGGGCGTAGGCTCGGGCCCGAGGCCAGGCGCTCGAGTCAGCCCGCTGTGATGGTCGTCGCGGAAGGGGACGCGATACAGATGCGCGGGCTGTGATAGGAGTAGATTCTATTCGAGCACATGCACCCCTTCGTGTAATTTTAGGCGCATTACGAGAATCGTTACAGCTCTGACGTTATTCTCTGGTTGTAAATCGGACCATGGGACGCGGATAGTAGTCTGAAATGCGCGCGCGGCGTACACCACGCACGCACGCGCACGCGCACGCGCCGCGCGGCACAGCGCACCGGTCACCGTGCTCCGCTCCACGCCCGGCTTCAGGCCGAATGTGGGTACAGTCACGTGTGAAATCAGGGAGGGGTTGCACACGCGGTGCCCGCTAAATGCAGGGGCGTGCAGGGCTGTGAGCTGGAAAGGCGGCGCCCAGATATGGCCAAATATGGCATATCTGAGCGCCCAGATATGGCATGGCATTCGACCTCAGTTGAAATCATGAACGCCAGCGCCTACTGTGAGTGTGAATGGCTCACAGTCTTTGGAACCCGTCGGTCGAGACAGCGCGCGCCTGAGCGGCGACGTCATCAGCCACGTCATCAGGCCACGTCATCAGCGACATCATCAGCCACGTCATCGGTGGCCGAGTCGTGTGAGCTCGTCGTACGAGACCGAGCGCTGCCGAGCGTCGTGCCGAGCGCTCACTTCGGCGCGCGGGGGCGGCGGGAAGCCAAATGGCGCATGCATCGGCTGAGCGGGTGGGCGTGGGAAATGCATCGGGACGTGCTCGGTACAGCGCGCAGGGCCTCCATGACCCTCGGCGCTGCCGCTGCTGCCAGCCGGTACCGGTACGCACGGCAAGTGACCGAAGTCTCCATGACTCTCGGTACTGGTGCTGCCGCCGCCACCGCCGCCACCACCGCCGCCGCCGCCGCCGCTACCGCCGCCGCCGCTCCTACTACTACTACTACCGCCGCCGCCGCCGCCGCCGCCGCCGCCGCCGCCGCCGCCGCCGCCGCTACCGGCCTCGCCGCCTCCGGCGCAGCCACCGTCGGCGCCGCCGCCGCCTCCGCCCTCGAGCGGCATCGGCTTCACCGCTCGGGGCGCGAGGGCGGCCCGCGCCGCCGCCTCCTCATCCACCGCCCCCGAAACCCCCGCGGCTGTCACGGCGTCGGCGTCGATCGCTCCTCGCGCGGCGGTGGGCGCTAGCGCCGTCGTGGGCACTAGCGCCGTCATGGGCACTAGCGCCTCGAGGTTCGCGATCTCGGAGATTTCGACCTCCGACCTCCGAGATCGCGAGCCGGCCGCCGCGTACGTGGCGAACGCGGCCTGCTGTGCCAGCTGCTCAGCAAAGGCCCCGGCCGCTTCGCGTCGCTCGGCCGCCTCCTCAGCGGCCAGAGCGGCCTCCTCCGCCTCCAGCGCAGCCTCTTCGGCCTCGATCGCTGCGAGCTCCGCCGCGTTCGCCGCCGCCTCCGCCGCCGCGCTTGCCATGGCGCTGCCCCCCCTGTCGCTGCGTTGCCCGGAGCGACGGAACATCGGGTAGCCCATCAGAAAGTTGGTAGGGCTGCGCTGCCGTTGCCGTTCGTGCGGCTGCGTGACGATGCGCATGGAGCTCGCGGCGGCGCTGCGCCGCCACTGGCGGCGGCGCGCTTGCTGTAGCAAGCTCAGGCGCACGCCCGCGTCGTCGCCGTCGCTCTCATGGCTGGCCTCGCCCTTATCGCTGCCGCCGCCGCCGCCGCCGCCGCCGCCGCCGCCGCCACTCTTGCGTTGGACGGCGCGCTTGAGATTGGAGAGCTCGGCGAGCAGCTGCTCTCGCTGCCGGTTGAGCCAGCAGCAGCCGAGGAAGCAGCTGCACGCCAGGCAGCAAAATAAGAGCGTGGCTCCGGAGGCGATCGCTGCGATCGTCAGCGCGTCCAAGGCAAAGTGGGATGCCACGGCGATGTTGATCACATTTGGTAGCCTCGGTGGCAGCGGCGCGGGAGCTGGCGGTGGTGGCGGCAGAGGTGGGCGTGGCAGTGGCGGCGGAGGCGGCGGAGGCGGCGGAGGCGGCGGAGGCCACGGAGGGGCTGGCCTAGTTGGCGGTGTTGGGGGAGGTCGTAGCGGGAGCGGTGGGGGAGGCGGCGATGGCTCAGGCCCAGGTGGAGATGGCGGTGGCGATAGCCTGGGCGGCCAGGGCGGCGGAGGCGGAGGCCGAGGCAGCGTGGCTGAGGCTGCAGCCATCCCCAGAGGGAGGGCCGCAGCCATCTCTCGGCCACACAACTTGGAGGGCCACGGAGGCTCCAAGGTTCGCACGCAGCGAGGAAGTTCGTCTCCGCGCGATCAAGAACTTCTGTCGCCTTCGTACAGCGCCTTCGAAAGAAAAAGCTATAATAAACACTCGCAATGTCAGCCGTGACAATTTTTTTTTTTTTTTTTTTTTCGGCCC
>Ga0210248_100199_pt1 | contig 50503 bp, 30 predicted proteins | sample ChrtobMetP3_32mM_FD_155493 | JGI IMG/M metagenome (GOLD analysis project Ga0210248, IMG submission 155493) | Chrysochromulina tobin associated microbial communities from unialgal haptophyte culture, Seattle, Washington, United States - P3_32mM | ecosystem: Host-associated > Algae > Haptophytes >...
TGGGTGAAAACCGAGCATAGGCCCCTGATCCCCATCACTAGGGCACCCTTATTCCATAGAGACATCATCAGAATTGATCATTTTGGCGATGGTCAATTTTCGCTCCCCAGGCCGTCTGACCGAGCTATCGCATGCCGTTTTAATTTTTTTACGTGGGGTTTTGTGGCGTTAAGCCGTATGTCTACTGAGCGTGCTGTTCATGTGCGGACCTGTCTATCATGCTGTTCACGTGCGGACCTGTCTATCCGCTGGACATGTTCTACATCCCGTTCTACATGTGCGGACCTGTCTATCCCGTCCGCTGGACATGTTCTACTCTACATGTAAGCGAACAGTAACAAAAAGCCTGTGACTGTGTCATGATACATGTAATGTGACTGTGTCTGCATTATCATGATACGTGTAGACTTGAGTTCACCGCCGCGGCGCTTAGCGCCGCGGGTCTCGTCTAGTATTTAATTAATCTGATGGCGCAGCGAGCCAAGACAGGAGGACGGGCGTCGTGCGCGACACCTCAAGCCTCAATGGCTGAGTTACAACAGAACACCTCGACCAGCACCATTGTTTCCCCCGTCGCCGACACCCTTTCCCCAAGGATCTGCGAGATGGCATCGGCCGAAGAGCCATCGATTGGCAAGCAGCGCGCGGCACAGCGGATTCAGTTCGAGTACAGGCTTCGTCTTGCCTACCGCATGCCGCTGAACCTCGAGCTTGCCATGCGAATGGCCGATGATCGCATGCCACATGCTGACGACGGCAGGCTCTACCGGTGCAAGCCACTAACGGAACCATGCCGCAGCTGGCGCGATGGCGCTCCGGTCCCGGGCTTCAGCGCGTACTATCGTCTTGGAGTTGGCATTGCCCTCTACATGCGCATGGTGCGTGGCGGTCGGAATCTGATTCTACCGCTTGTCCTCGTTTCACTCGTGCCGCTCATCTACAATCTGACGGGAACGAAGGCGAAGGGCGCCGAAGCAGCCGTCTACGTGGTGCATTCGCTCGGCAATTCAGACGAGCTGTCGGTGCTCGCGCACGGGCTGCCCGACGCGGTTATCGTCCTTCTCGCCATGGTCATCCTTTGCTACTGCGCCCGCTCGAACCGCGCCGTGGCCGCTGAACTCAACCCACGCCGCGGGACCAAGCGTTCGGTGATAGACTACACGGTGATGATCGAGGGTCTCCCGCGCGATCCTTCGCTTAGCTTCGAAAGTCTCGTCACAGCGCTGCGACAGCTGTTGGGTGCGTATGGCGACGTGGTCTGCTGCTCGTTGGCGCGCGCCAACCGCAAGCATCTGCAGCTCTTGCGCGTGCAGCAGGATCTGAAGATGCAGCTCCATTACTATCGAATCGCGGCGCACCGAGCGCCGCTCGGAAGCGATCGCCTGGCCGCGCGCGCCAAGGTTGAGGCAAAGCTCAAGTGCATCGGCGCCGAAATTGACGCGCTTTGCAATCGGCCTGTGAACGAGCGTGCTTCGTGCGCTGGCGTCGGCTTCGTGACATTCAACTATCCTGCGGACGCGGGCGCGTGCATGCTCGACCTTCGCAAGAACCCGCAGCGCACGCTCATGCTGAAGAGCTTGCATGGCGGCGGTATTGTCGACGTGCGTGTCTCGCTCAAGGCGTCGGTGCCACCGCCACCCAGCCAGGTGCTATGGGAAAATCTGCAGTTCTCACTTGGCTCACGCGTCTGCAGGCGCTGGATCGTCAACAGCATCTTGCTGCTCCAGTGTACCCTCTCTACGTACGCCATTGTCCAGGTGACCAACATGAACGTGGCCGACACGCTGGATGTGAACTCGTCGACCAAGCTGGGCACGACGCTGTGGACGACGCTCGTCATCATCCTCTCCAACCTGCTCATTTTCCTCACAGCGCCGGCGTACGCAGAGTTCTTCGAGCGCGACATCCGCCTCGACCATCGCGAGACGCAGCTCGCGATGAAGCTCACCTTTTTCCAGCTAGTCAACTCCTTTGCCGCGGCTCTCTCATTCCTTTGGACCAAGCAGGTTGGCGCTAGAGGCTTTTTCGATCGCGCGTGGTACACGAATGGCGGGGCGACCACAGTCATCTCGATGGTGCTCGCGGACATATTCTTCATCAACCCGTTCGTCGAGGGCATGCGTATCTTCGACGTGCTCATCGCCAAGACGCTCCTCGCGCCGCGTGCGATGGCACAGGAGCAAATGAATCGTGTGTATGCCGCCGAGAATCCCCTCTACCTGCCCTTTCGGATGCAGCTGCTTCTCAAGCAGCTCGTCTACGGCCTCGCGTGGAGTTACTCCTTCCCTGTCTTCTTCCTGCTGGTGCTTGTCTATCTCGCCATGAGCGTGGTCGTAGACGAATCCGGGCTGTTCCGCACGTCCGATCGAGGGAGACGTGAACCTTCGCCAAACCCCTGTTTGCGTTCTTCCTGCTCACCTCGCGCGTCCGATCGTGCCCTGTGCAGGTTCAAGGGGATCGTCAGCTCGTCAGACAAGATGTACGACGCTGCAGTCACTCAGGTGCTCCCCGCGGCGCTCATGCTCCACTGCCTCCTTGGCTTCTTCATGGCCTACCATATGGAGCTCGAGAACCGCGGCCTCCTTCACGGTGGCCTCCTTCACAGCTCCGTCGAGCTCGACGCGACCCTGCGCAGCCCCGCCGTCGCACTTGCGTTTGCCATGCTCGTGTTCTCGGCTGCCTTCGCCCTTGTCTTCGTCACTGCATTCAAGGTGACTCGGCATCGCCTCAAGCTTAAGCCGCGGCACTCCGGGGCCGCCTTGGAAACGAACTTGTCAGCGAGCCCAACGGGCACGCCCGCTTCGCGTGAGGAGGTGGCCTTTCGCGAACTTGACTATGCTGACGTCAACCTCCAGCTCTACGTGCCGCCGCTCACGACGCTCCTCGTCGCCACTGCGCGCCGCCACACCTCCTCGCAGTCGTACAAGTTGTCTAAGCTGCGTATCAGGGACACAAGGCCTTATCAGAAGGCCGATCTTTCATCTGTTCAGGCAGCCACCGCGGAGAAGTCCGTGGAGTTTGTTTAGTAGAATTCGTGTCTCTAAAAGACACGTGGGGCGGGGAGCGGAGGGATGGGACACGCCCCGACGCCCGCCGAGTCACCGACGATTCTCACACGAGGCTCCGCGCGGCGTCGGCACCACGCCGTGTCGTGGTCCGTACCGTACGGCCGCGCGGGCGGCTGGCGCGCCGCGGACAACGGTATAACCAATCGAATGAAGCGCGTAACCGCCGTAAACCCGAACGCGCTCAACGCACGCCCGGGACCGGTCGGAAACCTACCGTGCTGATCTACTTGATTATGTAAAAAAGAGAAGCAAGCGAAGAGCTCGACTACCCTACCATCTCGACGAAAAGCGACACGTGCTTACATGGCCGACACGCCTTCAGCCGCGAGCACACGTGGCACCTGCTCGAGCGGCACGGTGTCGCCTTCATAGCCCTCTAGTGGCTCGAAGTCGTGGCAGACGAGCCATCCGCACTCATCCGCGCGGTACCGACCAACGTCCGGGCTCCAATCAAAGGCGGGCGCGAAGTGATTGATGACATCACCGTGTGTGACCACGAGTAAGGCCAGAGTACTTCCGCGACAAACCCGTAGCGCCTCGGCGCAGACCCGCGGCAGCAGGCGAACGCGCGCGTGAACATCGTCTGGTTGCGTGAGCACTGGATGTGCGTCTCGCCGCCACGTGACGTGCACCAGGCCGCCACCAGCGCCGCTCTCATCGACCAGGGCCCATTTCGCCGCCTCCTCGGTGCTCATGTACGAGTACTCGCCGATGGCCATGCCGGCGGCGCCCCAGCACCGATCTGCCGCATTGAGATCCTCGCCGAGGCGATTGTCGATGATGAGCCGACGGATACCAAGCTCCTGCGCCAAGATGCCCGCCGTTTGAAGGCAACGCCGATAGGGCGATGAGACGATCGCGTCAAAGCGCTCGAAGCCGCGGGTACGCAACTGCACCGCGGCCGCCCTTGGCAGCTCATGGTCTGCAATCGGTGAATCGTATGGCCGTACCGGCCGGTCTGGCCACGCGTCCTCTGCGATGCTAGCATGGCCGTTGGCATCGAGGCGCTTTGAGTGGCGCATCAAGCAGAGGATTGGTGCCGGGGTCACTCTGGCACGGCTGCTCCTTTTGGGAGAGGACGGCTCGTCCGGCAGCAGCACTGCTGCTTGCTCGCTTGATGGGATCCCCAGTATGCGGCCAAATAGGCGGGATAGAGAGGCCCAGGCGATGCGAAGGGAGCTCAGAAGGGAGCTCAGAAGGGATGACGCCGACGCCATTCGCCACAACTCCTCCCGCCCAGGTAGGGTTGGCATTTTTCCCCGCTTCACGCACGGAGGAACGCGGTGTGAACACGCGGAATTCCGCCTAGGGTTAACCCTTCCCGCGAGTAATAGGAGCGAGCGAGCGCGGCATTCTGCATTTGAATGCTTGCGATCGCATGCACACGCCCGGGCGACAGGGTGTGTGGCCTGGCAGCGAGGCCTCACCTCGACGCGCGCGCCGCGCGGCTTTCGGCTTTGGGTCCAAACACGAAACAGAAACGAAACAGTCCGCATTAGTGTGGGACATCATTCGCTTTACTGACTAGCTAGGTCCTAGGACTGGAGACACGAAGCGAAGATCACGATGTCTTACCTGAGGCTCCTGCTCATCTCCCCCGTCACTCCCCTATCACTCCCCCGGGGGGCGCCTTCCTCGTCTGTCCTGTGCAGTCCAGCGTCCTGTCTCCTGTGGTCTCTACTGTACAGAGTATCCTCTCTATCTAGAGCGCATGCTTGCGCGCGAGGGCGAGAAGCGTCCGGTGCTTGCCGCCAAGCGGCAGATGGTTGACGCCGCGTACCCAGAGGCGCGCCCTCTCCTCCGAGGGTGCGATCAGCTCGAGCTCATACGAGCGCAGCACGAGCCGGAAGCTTGCCGCGATCGCGCCCGGTGCAAGCTGGCCCGCGCTCGCGGCGAGCACGGCACCGCTCAGTCCGGGTAGAGCACCAAGAAGCGTCCCCGGCTTGAGCCCGTCCACGAGGAGCTCTGAGGTGCTTGGCACGACGCGCACGTACACATGGGTTGGTGCTTGCACCTGTGCGACACTCACCAGCCGCAGCCGCTCGCCGCCGACGACGTGGAGCACCGCGGTGACCACTCGCGCAGGTAGCTCAGTGTGTGTCGCCGCCTCGTCGCGCACGGCCTGCAGTGCCAGCTGCTCGTGGAGAACCTCTTCGGAAAGCATATCGGCCGCCCTGCGCACGGCCGCGGGAGCCTCCGCGGCCGCCGCCGTGCCGACGCTCACGTGGAGCGCCGCGAGGCCTTGACGAAGCACAGCCGCGCGTCGCGAGAGCGCGACGAGGTTGGAGCGGCCGGACTGCTGTGAGCTCCCGGCCAGCCAGCGCGCGTACGCAGCCTCAGCGCCGCTGGAGACGGTCGGCACAGGGGCGGCGGCCACCGTGTGAGCGACCTCGCCGAGCGTGCCGGCGGCGGCCGCGACTGTCGCGTCTCGGAGAGCTTCAAAGGCACCATCGCGAGCACCGTTGCCGAGGGCCACGACGCCCAACGGGCCGTGCTTCTCGAGGAGCTTGGCAGTGAGGGCTGGGTGCGGTGGCGTGGCGCCGCTTCTGGTCTGGTGAACCAACCGTTGGTGTTGGAGCCACCGCAGGGCAAAGCCGCTCTCGAAGGCCACCGAGCTCGTGGTCTCGGAGGTGAGATAGAGGAGGGCGAGACGCCACCATGCGCGCGAACGGAGCGCGAGCGGCACCGCCGCGCTGAGATCTATTTCGAAGCGTGCAGTGAACGAGTCGGGCGTCCACGCTGCATTGGCAGGCTCGCTCACCACGCCGCCGCAGCTCGGCCCACTAGCTCGAGCCGTCGCGCCGCCGTCGGCACGTGTGCGGGCTGCGGAGCTGACTCGAGAGGAAGGCCCTGCGCTGGCATCTCTCTGGGAGGCCGCCGATGTGGGGCGCGACGGGCGCGAGGCGGCCGAGGGAGGTCGAGAGATCGCGGGAGATCGATAGATCAGGCCGACACCGTGGTGAGCGCCGGTCGGAGCCACGGTCGGAGCGGCGCTGCCTAAGGTGTGATACTGGAAGGCCGGGGGTGGCGCCGGACCGACAAGCGCGAACCGGGGTCTTGATGGCATGGCGCTTGACACGGCGGGCCGGCGCGGCGTGCTCGGGTGTTCGGGTCGCGGGTGCGCGGGCGGGAGTGGGATCTGCGGAGCTCCAGCCGAGATGATGGGCGGGGTGTCACCTCGGCAGTTGGCGACGCCCGTCGCGAGGGCCAATCGTGGGTCGTGGCGCGTGACGGTACCGCCCGTAGAAACCCGTAGAAGTGGGGCACCACGGCCAGCTCTCTCCGAGATAGACTCCGAGATGCTCCCGCCGATGAGTGCTATCGGCAAGGGAAAGAGAAAAAGAAAGTTCCCAGCCGCAGCCGCAGCCGCAGCCTCAGCCGCAGCCGTGCCACTCGCACTGCCAGCACTCGCAGCTGCAGCAGACGAGGCCGGTAGGAGCAAGCGCAGGCAGCCGCTCGCACAGAGCTCCAACCGGAGGCTCGCGCCGCCGCCCGTGAGCAGCTGTGAAAAGGTCATCTGGGAACCACCCGCGAGCAGCTGGACATCCTGCGCTCTGAAAAGGTCAGCTGTGAAGACCACTCCTTCCGCACTCAGCAGTGGCGGTTGCACGGTGCGCCGTTCAAACGTAGCTCGCTCCGAGCTGCTGCCCTCCGCCGCAGCGGCCGACATGCCGCCCGACACGGCGCGAAGCTTGCGATCTGCGACGTTGAAGAGCGATCTGAGCCTCGAGATCGCGTGGAGCTCCTCCTTCCGAGAAAGTGCCGCGCGCCCGACATGGCTGCCCGGCGCTCCCCCTGCGTCGTCGTCGTGGTCTGCTGCTGCAGCTGCGAGTTCCATGTCCTCTGGCTCCAGCGGGTCAAAGGCCACATAGGTGAGATCCGCGGCCTCAAGGTGAGACCCAAGGCTGGCCGCTCCCTTGGATGCCGAGATTAATGCCGTCTGTGTCCCGATCGCCCACTTGAACTTCTCATGGAGAGCGCCCTTGCCGAACTGGAAATTTCGAGGGGGCGCGGTAGGAGCGGAGGCAACGTCCATTTTTGATTTCGAGGGAAGGAAAGCTGCGGCCGGTGCGGGTGCGGGCGCGAGTGCTCGCATGGCAAGCGGTTCAAGGACGGATGGAGCGCCGTAGTGGGCGGTGGGAGCGCCGTAGGGAGCGCCTTTTCCGCGTATCACCGTCGCGCCCATCGCCGCCGCCCGCGCCATCGACACCGCCACTGCGGAGGGGTCTTCGCCGGCCTGCAGCTTGCGACGCGTGCGTCGGCCACGGTGAACGCTCTGCAGCCGCGCAGCTGCCTCCGCTTGCGCCTTGGCGTCGCGCTGAGCACGCTCTTGCAGAGCACCCATCCTTGTGCGGCCGAGCTCCTGCCGCGCCGCCGAGCCGCGCGTCTGCGCCTGCAGCCGAATCGCCGCGGCCTCCTCCGCGGAAAGCTTCGCCTTCCGAGGCGCCAGCGGCAAGTCCGCCGGAGGGCATGCAGTAGATGCAGTGGCCGCGGGCCTCGCGGTCGAAGAGCGTGCCGCATGGAGGGCCGTGCCGGCCGCCGGGCGCGGCGATGCCTTCCAAAACGGGTGGTCGGGATGCCTCATCACCGGGATGACGATCGTCGTCGGCTTTGGCATCCGGGGCGAGGCCGTGTGTGGCCGTGGCCGAGCTGCTCGTGGCGTCGGGGCCGTCACAAACTGGGCCGTTTGTTTCTCCGAGAAAGGCTTCTCCGAGAAGGGCTCAACTGCCGGCCCAAAGCGCCGCCGCCCTGCTGTCCAAGGTTGCAATCGCTCCATTGTCCAGCCCGTCATCGTGGCACCGCGTGGAGTTCTTGCCATGCGTCGTCGCTGCTGCAATGCGTCCTTGTTCGGCTCGACGGTAGGCTCAGTCAAAGCGCCACCTGTCGCCGACCCGGGCCGTGACCGGACGACGACACTGATGATGCTAGAAGGGGCCATCGCGGGCGCCATCGCAGGTGCTATCGCAGATGCCATCGCTCGCGTTGCGACCGTTGCAAATTACCGGTACACTAACGTTACTGTAGTGTTCACAGTGATTGAATCTCACAACGGAACGGTCCACAGGGGGTTCAGTCTTGGACGGACGAGCCTTCGACGTATCGCCGTCAAGTCAAGTCAGATTTGACTTGACTTATCGCCGTTTACCACACACTCACTCCCTCTCCACCAACATCGCGATTGGGTTGCAACAAGGAGACGATCCCGCCGTCTATGCCACCATCCCAGTTCCGCCGGCCTTGCCCTTCTTGTTGGCAAGTGCGGCCATTGGGTTGTTGCACTCCGTCAGCAGCGTCTTGAGCGACACCGTGGGCGGCGCCGAGCCGAGCGCGCTCGCCGACTTGTACAGCGTCGTCGCGAGCGCGCTCAGCTCGGCCAACGCGGCCTGCGCATGCGCGGGGTCTGTCCAGCCCAGAGCCGTGCCCTCGTGATACCCAGCGTCACGCAAAACCGCCGAGTGGTTTCCGTCAGCTGCGGGAGAGTTGCGCCAGACGGCTGTCCACGCGCCCAGGACAGCGCCGGCGCAGCGCGCCGAGTACTTATGTGCACCGGCCCGGGCACAGATGCCCGCGGTGCACGCAATCCACGCCCGGCGCGTCACATCACGGTCCATGGGCTCCCAAGCCTCCTCCTCCTCTTTGCACATGCGGGATCGCTTCGAGCAAGTGAAGTAACCTTCTCCGCAAGAGCGGCGCGTCTGCTCACCGCCGTACGCGTAGGTCGGCGCGGGCCGCGCCGGCATCGTCGGCAGACCGCCCCTCTCCTTGTGCCAAGGGCGGGCAAGCACGTCGGCGGCGGTGCAAGAGTCCTCCGCACAATTAGGGCGCATCGCGCGGCAGCCAGAGCGTTCATACGCGCGCCCTAGGGAGAAGTCGTGCCCGACCATCCCATCGAAGCGCAGAGGTGCGCGCAGCCCCCACACCTGCATGCAATTAGGAAGGCAACAATCCGAGGCCATCAGAGGCCATCTGAGACCATCCCCTCCGAGGCGCGAGGCAGAACGGCAGGATGGAAGAGGGGAGAGGGAAGGGCGGTCGCAAGGCAAAGGGTGGCGGGCGGCCTCGAGGCACAGGGCAACGCTGTGAAGTCATCCAGGGCAGCGCTGTGAAGTCATCCAGGGCAGCGCTGTGAAGTCGCCGAGGGCAACGCTGTGAAGTCATCCAGGGCCCGCTGTGCGCCACATACCATGTGAAGACCCCAGTAGGCGTGACCCATGATAGTGGGCCGACTGTTGCGCGCCGAGTTGAGATGCTCCTGGTTGAGCAGCGTATAGTTGGCGTACAGCTTCTCGTCGGCCACGGTGCCGAAGTCGTCCGCGGCTGTAGAGTCCGATGCAAACCACCAGTCGAGTAGGTAGAACTCCCTGGCGCGTGGTGAGAGGTCAGGCTGGCACGGGCGGTGCGAGGGGTGGCACGCGGTGGCTGCGGTGGGCAGCTGGCCGGCACTCGACTCGCCGCCGCAAGCGAGCTTCCGGAAGGCGCTCAGCTGCTTCTCAACGTCCGATTGGCGGTCGACGCCACGCGCATGCGTGCAAAATGTGGGCACAGTGAATGCATGCTGCGAGAGGTCGAGCCGGCTGAGGATCAGCGGGCGGCTCCAGAGCACGTCCCATCGCGAGACGAGGACGACGTCGTACTTGAAGCCGTGCCGGCCCTCATGCTTCGCTTTCAGCTGGATTGCGCGCTGTATACCGAGCAGATGGTTCGCCGTCCGCTCACACGAGTTGGCGCCACGTCCGACACCTCCGAATCCTGCGAACGGCGCGCCGTGAACGCCCGATCCGTCGCTCGTGGCGTCATGGAGCATCTTACCTACCGTTAGGCACAGCTGCCGGTTGCGCGCGCGCGGCTCCGCCTCGTGCACGCTCGCGCGCGGCTGCCAGAGTGCGTCCAGCGCCTGGCCGATCTCTGGGCTCCACGAGTGACCAAAGATGTCGATCGCCGCCTCAGCGCGGTTCGCCTCCACAATGTGGCGCGTGGCGCCCGCGTAGCAGATCACGGCCAGATCGATGGTAGGTTCCGCACCGTCGACTGCCCGCGTCCAGCCCTGCCCGCGGTCAATGCCGCCGAGCTTGCCATGAAGCACGAGTGCTGCGCGGAGCTTTCCGCTCGCCGCGACTGCCGCGCCGCCGCGCCGCTTGCCGCCGCCGCTGCCACGCGTCGCCTTGCCCTCGAATCCGCCGCTGTGACGTGTGCCGTTGCCGCCCGAGCGCACGTCACGCGTCGGCTTGGCATGAAGTAGTCTCGAGGACATCTTGCGCCTCCTCCGTGAACCTATGAATTCTCTTGACTCGTGCTAGACTTTCGGAAATTAATTTCCCAAAGTCGCCGCTCGTGGAGCCACACGAATACGTAAACAGCTAACAGGAGTCTCGTAACCCTAACACTAACCCTAATGAGGCCCCACACTCGCTCCCCTCTCGAAGGCCTCGTCGGCTCTCGAGGGACGGAAGAGGACAGGCTGCAGTGGGATTGGCCGTCTGTTCTTCGCTGCCCCCCCCATGCCCCGCCCGGTACTCTCAGGTCCCTTGGCTTGAGGCCCCACTGTCACCCACACTCGCTCCCCTCTCGAAGGCCTCGTCGGCTCTCGAGGGACGGAAGAGGAGGCTGCAGTGGGATTGGCCGTCTTCTTCACTGTGTGTTGTATCTGGGGCGATGTCGGTAGGCACCTGTCGCCTCCATGAGCTCGATCATGCCCTCGTCTATCCTTGGAGCGGGTTTAAAGGAAGCCGACTGTGGCTTTTGCAAGGCATCTTCAAGGTTGCTCAGGTCGAACGTGTCAGTGGTGGTGGCTCGACGTCGACGCCAAGGTAGTGCCGTGGTGGCAGCGGTGGTAGTGGCAGCGGACGCTTCCGCTGCGGCATCGGCCGCCGAGGACGAGGAAGACGGAAAAGCTAAGAAGCGGCCGAGCACGGTCTTCCCCGTGGAGGCGTCGGCAGGAGCCTCCGGAGTGGCGGCAGCAGCAGCAGCAGCAGCGGTCAACGAAGGGGGGGCCGCGCTGGGAGTGGCCGCACGCAGGCGTGCAGCGGCCGCCACGAAGTCAGGCGAGACGCGGCTGTACTTGGCTTGCGAGTATGCGAGCTTTTCGGCAGGTTTCGCATCCTTCGATGGCTTGCGCGGCAGGTTGAACTCGGCGAACGCGGCTGCCGCGACGGTGTTGCCCACCTCGCGCATGACGGCCAGCTCGGCAGGATACCAAAGGTAGGTCCCGGTGTCGATCGCCTTCGTCTGGCTCACATGTCGACCCATGTCGCGGTGCGTCTGCGCGCAGTCGATGCATATGAACACGCCATGCGGAAGCACAGCCCAGCCTGGCTTGAGCGCTGTGCAGTCGAAGCACGTCGAGTTGCATGGGAGGGCGCGGAGCTTATTCAACTCCGCGTGGGAGGCATGATCGTTCTGGCGCGCACCGTCCGTGAGCGCGGCGGTCTTGCCCTGGCGCATGTACTCGATGTATCCGATCTGGGACGGCAGGAGTTTGGCTGCAGAACTGCTTGCACCGTGCTGTTCCTGCTGCTGCTGCTGCTTGAACTCGAGCTCAGAGCAGCGATCGATGATCTCCTGCGCCAGCATCATCCGACGGTGCGTGCTGTAGCGCAGCTTCACCACCGACTGTGGGGGGGCAGCAAGCCCCCCAGCTATTCGTGCATGGGTTTGACGAGGATGACCTTCCGGCGTCTCCTTAATTCCGGCTTTTGTATTTATAGATTCGGGGACGCCGTCGGAGGGCTGTCCGCATTTGGGGATGGACTCGCATGTTGCGTCAATATGAAAATAATCAAATAGCGTCAGCTTTCAATGTGGCTATTTTAATCTTTTTGCGCACGTTTCATCGCGCTCATGCTCGGACCAACTTTTGGAGCGAATAATCAATAAAAATATTTCGCGGGGTGCGGCGTGTTCTCTCTTTTTGATCCGGCTCGAATCCGGCTAAACCCTCAACCAGTATACACTTACGACATCGTACGGAACAACGGAAGTTCGTCTGGTGTGTGCATGCCACCCGCCCGTCATAACGACAAGTGTGCCCATGCTCCATTGCTCCACAAGGCCGCACTCTCCGACATATCGCATTCATGGTGCATGGCAAAGTCATGGCGATCTCTTTCAATACATGCTCATGATCATGCTTTGGGGATGCACTCGCGGCGGCCTCTACACAGTATCGCGTTCGCCATATTCTGAGTGGCGTGCATCAGTCGCAGCAGCACGAGGCAATCGGTTCGCAGTCGCTCGTCCGCACAGGGCACTTGTGCACGTCGCCCCCGGGCGCCGCGCAGCATTCGCCGCCGATTTGGATGCAGTTGGCCTGCGCGAGGCCACGGATGCCCTGCGGCCGCGGCTCAGCAAAGAGGGCAGCCATGTCGAGCTTGGTAAACTGGCGCTGGTAGGCCTCGAGCGGCCCGGAAGAACCGTCGGGGCGTGCGGTGGCCACGTACATGGCCATGGCGCTGTGGTCATAGACGGCGATGTGCACGTCGCCCGTGCGCACGTACGAGGTGATGTCGGAGATGGTGATCTCGGGCGTGAGCTGCCCGTGGTACTTTTGGAGCTGGTGCGAGAGCATCGTGTTGTCGTTGGGACACAACCAGTCCATCCCCCAGTAGACGACGTCATTGATGGGCGGGTGCCACGTAGCGTTGTAGGTCCACACGGCGGGGTTCTCTGGCTTGAAGACGTTCGCCACCTTGGGCGAGTACTGGTAGCCAGCAAAGTCGTTGCTCTTGCCGTCGCCGACTCCTAAAAGGAGGTCGCAAGTTCGGGTCGCCTCAGTGATGCGTTTGGTGGCCGCACTGAGCGTGCTATCGAATTGGATCACATCGCGGATGAGGAAGGCGAAGGGGTAGCCCTTGGCCAGGTATGTCTCCGCCCCAAAGGACTCGTCGGGGAACGACACGCCGATCTCAGACATACCGATTTGCTGCTCACTGAAGCCGGTGATGGCGGCCATCCAGCCTGTGAAGCCGAGGTTGGCCCAAGCGTTGCCGTTGCCCGGGTTCGGGTGGTAGACGACGATGGTGGCAAAGTTTCGGAAGGGCCCATCGACGTCCCAGTCGAGCGCGCGCAGCTGCAGCAGCTTGCCGCCGCGGCTCTGCGTCGCGCTATCCTTAGCGCCGAACATGCTGCACGCGCCTCGAGTGATCTCGCCGAGCCAATGCACGTCGCGGATGTCGGTGACGCTCACGCCGGTGCTGTCGGCCAGGCCCTGAATCTCCTCCATCACATACGGCTGGATGTAGGGCGCGGTCTGGTGGTAGCTCAAGTTGAGCGCCGCCTCGAGGCCCATCTTCATCACTTCTTTCAACCCCTCGCAGCGAGTAGGGAACTGGGCGCACCACGTCGCGTTGGCAACGTTGTGCACAATCTGGCCCTCAAGGTAGTCGTACACCTCAGTGATGAATCTGGTGACCTTGGGACCCATGAGCTGCCCAACGGCGTACCCGTTCTCGTACGGGCTGCCCCACACGTGGATCAAGTCCTTCTTGTCGCCCTCCGGTCCGACCGTGTAGAGTTTGCCATTGGGCACTTGCTTCACGAATTTAGGCGGAGCTGTGTCGATCGGATTGAGGTTGCGCGGCCCGGGTGTCGCATCGCCATTGCACGCCGCACTCTCGCACGCGACGAACAGAGAGGCAATGAGCACTGCAAGCCGCATTTTTAGCTCACGGATTGTCGTCGGCGCCTCCGAGCCTCCATCCCACACGCCCATTTTCCTGATGAATCAACTTCACGCTTTCCCCACAGCACGCTCACAGCACGCTGCGTGACGATCGGCGCGACACACAAAGGCCATTCTTTCAGTCGCAAGAACCGCCGCAAGTGGGCCAAGCGGTGTAGTATTTCCGCGCTGTCGCCGGAGCGCGGAGCCACCCGTCAACGCGGTCGCGGACGGCCTGTCCCTGTGCGACCCCTCTGAAGCAAGCCAATTGAAGCAAGCCCGCAGAGAGCCGCCTACCAACTACACGTGACCACGTCTCACAATGTTGCCTATTCGAAACTCACAGCCGCACAGGTCACTCGCCCAACTCCGAAAGCCTTTCGAACTCCAGGCGCACGCCCCCGCACCCGCCCCCTATACCCACCCTCGTACCCTCCGCACAGGCACACGTAATTATGAACTCAACGTTGTGAAAGTATGATTCCACAGCATCAGCCATCAGCGGGCATTCAATGCTGCGGCCCTGCGGCAGCAGCACGATCGTGGCCCTCTCTTCCACAAACCCCAGCTACTCGCCAATAACACCCAAGGCCGGTGTCCTTCCGCCTCGATCAGTACCACGCGCCTTGATGAGCTCGGCGCAGATACAACCATGGTCTCGCCGCGGGGCGCGGCACATCTCATGTGCGGGGCTGAAATGGTTGGTCGTAGAGAGCATGCGCCGAAGGCTGTGCTCAATATATTGGTGTTCAATAGCCACGCTCTTTGATGAACTCGGCGCAGATATCGGGTGTGAGGAACATGCGGCGCGGCGTGCGATGCGCGGCAACGTTGCCCTCAAAGAAGAAGACGCCGTGCGGCGTGATCATCGCGTCCCAGCCGACTGTGGTGAGCCACATCAGCTTGGAGGCGGAGTGCGCGGCCACTGCCTTTTCGCACGCGAGCTTGACGCCGGGCAGCATCTTGCCGATCAGGTTGGACTTCTGCTTGGCAAAGTAGGGCGAGTACCAGGCGGTAGGCGCGACGATTGTCTCGCTCTCCACATCGACGACGTAGCCGGCGGTGCACGAGTGCGAGGACCAGCCCTCGCAGTCCGTCCAGAGCAGCACGGTAAGGACCTTGACCCCTTCCCTGGTGCGCATCGTGATGATGTCGAGAGAGTGCACGTTGCTGAAGCCGTCCGACGAGAGCACAATCGACTCCGTCGGCACAATAAACTCGGTCAGGATGGCCTTCTTGCCCTTGTAGGCGGGGTCAGCCTCGAGGATCGCCTGGATGTCCGCGAGCGTGTCGAAGTCACCGCCGGCCGCCTTGCCACGCTTGAGCTTCTTGTCGCCAATGCCCAGGTACGAGTCATTGATCTTCGAGACCAGGTCCGAGTTGCCGTACTCGGGGCCGGGTCCTTCGGCCTTGGCCTTCTCGCCATCCCAGCTGGCGAGCTGGCGCGGGCGGCGCGCCTCCGCCTCGTCCAGCAGCCCGAGCCAGTACTCCTTGTTGCAGATCCAGTCGTACCATGTATGCGCCAACCCGTCGCGGTCGGTTCCAAACTGCAGGAACGAGCCGCAAAAGACCGAGTTGGCGATGTAAAAGTCCCAGAAGAGCGAGGCGATCAGGGTGTCTGGGCGCACGAAGAAGACGCGACCGGGTCCCTTCAGCTTCCAGTCCGTCTCCGCCCATGGCATCTTCTCGTTGATGCGCTTGAGCAACTCCATGGCGCACAAAGCAAAGGGCAGCACCGGCAGGTTGATCGTGAGGAGCACGCCGAGAATCTTGCCAAACCAGAGACTGTTGTAGCCCCATGCGAAGTAGAGCAGCGAGAAGGGCCGCAGCAGCAGGAACCGGTAGAAGGCGTACAGCGTGAGGCTCAGCCGAGTCACAGTGTCGAGGATCGAGAACCACCCGCCAGCAGGCGGCGCGGCGTGCAGGCACTTGTCATAGAGTGCTCCCGCGGTGACCGAGCCAGAGCCCGGCATCGGCGACTGCGGCACCTGACGAAGCGACGGCGAAGTCGCAGGTGAGCGACGCTGAGAGGAGCGTGATTGATTCGAGGGCGCGCTCAATGGTGGTGGGCGTGCCGTTCATGGGGGAACTTCGCACCTTCGTGCCGTTTCCCGACCTGGACGGCATGCCGATCGTATTCTGCGAGGGGGCGCGGTGGCAAAAGTGAGCTTTCGCTCGCCTTCACTCTCGCAAGTAGGGGCAGCTGAAGCGCGCCGGGGAGTCCGACGGACCGCTGAATCGCAAATGCACAAATGCTAAACGTGGGCACCTTGTGATGAACGAATTCATTTGCACGGTATATTCATCCCGAAAGCCAACGCCTTCCTGGACTGATCTGTCTGTCCTTATAATCATATGTAATCACATTTGAGAAGATGACAAACACTGATGAGGATGATTGCGTGACAAAGTTTGGACAGGTGAAGGGTTCCTGTCCAGCCGGCTGGCTGCGCTCACGCACAGTCCGACGCTCCCGCGTCAGCGATGTTCAATTTTGCCAACCCCAACGCTGCACGTAAATGGGAGCAGGCACACAACAAAAACGAGGCCAAGAGGCAGCAGGTGCCAGAGGCCGCGGCACAGATCCGAATGGCCGCCGAGGCGCAGATGGCCAAAGGAGCCTCATCGCTGAGCTCCAGCGCGCCTAAACCGCCACCGATGGTCGCGGTGCCCATGGGCGGTGCAACGAGAAGCAGTGACTCGCCCGGATCGCCTGACATGCCCGTTGGCGGGCAGTCAGCTCGCGACTCGGTGCCGCGCACGGCGGCATCGTCAATGCGCAGCCGCTCGCCACCGCTGGAGACGCCGGTGACCCGCGCGCCGCCGGCCGCCTCCGCGTCGACCGCCTCCAGCAGCACGGGTGCCAGGCTGGCGGGCAGCGGCCCCACGTCAGCAGCCTCGTCGTTCGGCCGCGGGTCGGCACCCTCGTTTGCTCCGTCGCCGCCGCTGCTGCCATCCGCGTCCAGTTCGGCCGCCAAGAGCGGCCCCACGTCGGCAGCCTCGTCGTTTGGGCGCGGCGGTTCGGCACCTTCGTTTACGCCCACTGGTCAGCCGACGTTACTGGTGCCGGGAGTGATGCCGGGCGTGATGCCGGGCGCTGCGAATGCGGAGCCTCAGAGCGTGGACCATCAGACCGACGAGGCGCGCAGGCGCGAGCAGGAGCAGCAGCGGGCCGAGCGCGAGGCGGCTGAGGCGGCTTCGAAGCGAGTGCAGCAGCAGCGCGAGCAGCAGCGCGAGCAGCTACGCGAGCAGCAGCAGCAGGCCGAGCGTGAGGCACAGGCTCGTGCACGAGAACAGGAACGTGCCAGAGAGCGCGAGAAGGACGATGCTAAGGCCAAGGAGGAGACCGAGGCTCTCCGCGTCGAGGCCGAGGCCCATCGCAAAAAGCAGCAGGAGGCAGCGAAGGAGGCGGCCGCGGCCGTGGCCATCGCGGCCGCGGCCGTCAAGGCCCCACTTCCCATCGCCCCGAGCGTTGGCGGCGTGGCAGGTGCACCCCAGGTGCGGCGCCCGGCCCAGGCGATGACCGACTTGATGGGGCGCGAGCTCGGGCGCTTCTCTCCGGCGCTGCAGACGTCGGTGACGCACCTGCGCCGCCTCTCCATCCGCATCGGAGGCGCGCGCGAGCTCAAGGTTGGTCCCGACGGCAAGCTGCGCAACGACAGCGGCGCCGGCGCAACGAAGCCGGGGCAGCTGCGCCCGTACGTGACCGCCTTCCTCGTGGGCTCCACCGGCAAGCGGCTCGAAGGGCGTGGGATGGTCCTCGAGACGAGTGCGCCCAAGCCGCACCTGAGCGCGCTCGAGTCGTCGCCGGTGTGGAACGAGCGGCACGTGATGCCTCTTTCCACCGAGGCGCTCGCGCAGCTCAGCGGCCACCTGACCCCGCAGGGCTCGGCGGCGGCGCTCGGCGGCTCGTCGGCGGCGCTCGTGCTCGTGCTCATGGACGCGGGCTCCGGGCGCACTGGCTGGCTCGGCGGCGCGCTCGGCGGCGCGCGCCCCGACGTGGCGCTCGCTCAGGCACGTGTCGAGTGGAACCTGCTGGCGACCTCGAACATGTTCGAAAAGGAGTTCGAGCTCCCCCTGCTGGATGAGTTCGGGCGCAAGACCGGCGCGACCCTCTCGGTGCGGGCCGAGCTCGTCGACCTGCAGGCGTGCCAGACGGAAATCTCGACGCTCAACGCGCGGCTCAGCGGCGCTCGACAGGCCATTTCACAGCTCGTCGAGCAGCGGCGCGCGGCGGACGTGCGGCTCGGTCACGAGGTGCGCATGATGACGACGGAGATGGAGCTCGATGCACGGCAGGCGGCCTCGAGCGAGGCGGCGGGGATCATGCGCGCCATGCAGTCGCAGCTTCTCGAGTTCGTCGAGGCGGAGGAGAAGCTGTGCTCTGACGTCGAGGCTCAGATGGAGTCTGAGATCGGAGAGAGCCTGGGCGCCCTCGACGGTGCCGTGGAGGCGAGCGCCGAGCTGTTGCACCCCGAGAAGGGATTCTATGCGGCCGAAGCGCCCTTGTTGCACCAGGCGATTGCATTCGGACTCAAGACCGGCACGTCGGAGCTGATCTCGTACGCGCAGCAGGCTAGCCTGCGACTCGTGCGGATCGTGGGCGATGGGCACTCAGCCGCGCTCAGCTTGTGCGAGGCGCGGCTGCACCAAGCGACCGACTATCAGGTCTTCCTGCATCGAGAGGCGATGGAGCGCGCGCGCGTCGCGGCTGCGGTCTGGTCGGGCATGCCGGCAGCCATGGTGCGGGAGGAGCTCGCACATGCGCAGTCCAGCTGGAGCGTCCGCCAGCAGGGATTGCGCGCGGAGGCGCTTGCGGCGGCGGCCATGATGCACGGGGCCCTCGTCGAGCTCAAGCTTGGCCACGACGACGAGGGCGTGGTCCGTCGTGAGCGGCAGCAGAGGAACGACGAGACGCTGCGCGCGATTCTGGGTGACTTCGTCACGTGGATGCATGCAGAGACGGCGAGGGCGCAGGCGGAGCACGACGAGGCGGCGAGCCGCTTCCAGGAGATCACCGCCGAGAAGCTCGGGGCGCTCGAGCGCATCGGTGAGGGGCGTGTGGCGCTGGCGAAGGCGGGGCTCGAGCGCATCGAGTCCGTCGTGGCCGAGTCGGCGTCCGCGTCCGCTGCGGAGGCAGCGGTGTGCGACCAGATCGCCGCCGAGGAGGCTCGTACCCGCGTGCTGCTGCTTGAAGAGGTGCACGGGCGCCGTCTGAATGTCATGTGCCGTTGGATCGCCGACACCGAAGAGGAAGCGCGCGGGCTCGCCGAAGCCGCCCAGGTGCAGGAAAAGGCCGCCGCGGCCGAGGCGCGCAAGGTGGGCGATGAGCTCGGCGCGATCTCGCAGGTCGAGGCGAGATCGCGCGATATGGAGGAGCGCGCGCGCCGCGAGCACATCGAGGCTGTGGCGCGCATGCACGCCGAGGTGGGGCCTCAGTTTACGCGCCTCGAGGCGGCGTATGAGCACAAGATGCACGCGATCCGTGCCGAGCTTGCCGCCCTCTCGTCAGCCGCGATCAGCGAGCACGTGTCCACGGTGCGGGGCAACATGTCCGAGGTGGTCGAGCTCGCATCGAGATTGCGCGCCAAGTCGGCGGCCCGACGCGCCGACGTGGGTGCCAAGCTGCTCGTGATGCACCTCGAGCACATTGAGCAGTCCTCGATTGCGAACGCCATCAAGCTGCAGGGCGCGTACGAGGAGGCAGTGCACAGTGTGCGCCTCGCCCATTTCAAGACGGGTACCGCGACCGAGATCTCGTTGTTGCGCCAGCGCCACCAGACCCTCACGGCCTTCCACGGCATCGCGTCCGGCGCGTTTGAGGCCTCATGGGAGCGCGAGCGCGCCCAACTGCTCGCCGAGAACGCCGCCATCGAGCTGGGGCGCCACGCGTTGGTGCGGCAGCACGTCGCGCTCGCCGAGAGGCAGACGCTGGACCACTACACACTGATGGCAGAGCAATATGACAAGTGGGCCGACGCCGAGGCGGCCGACGTGGCGGCACGCGCCGCAGCCGAGGCGCGGCTCGCGCACTGGCGGCGAGAGGAGCCCGGCCGCACGCGCGCCGAGCAGGTGGAGCTGCATCGACGCGGCGTGCTGAGCGGCAGCGCGATGCTGCAGGCGGAGACGGAGCGTTTCGTCGCTGCGCGGCGGGAAGCTGCCGAGGCTGCGACCATTCGCATCGAGGAAGAGACGGCGCTTGCGGATGAGCTCGTGCGCTCGGCGCAGCGCGAGTGGCGGCAGCAGGTGCGCGAGGGGATGCTTGCAGATACGGAGGCGCATCACGAGGGGCTCCTGGCCTCCGAGTTGCTGGCACACTCGGAGGCCATCGAGCGTGCGGACGCGACGGTGCGCCGCATGCACGAGCTGCGCGAGATGACGAGCGCGGCGCTCGACGGGCGTGCATTCCGTCAGCTGCTCGCGCGCCAGCAGCACGAGACGATCGTGCGGATGGCCAATGAGCGCGCGGATCGCGCCGTCGCCAAGATGAAGGCCGCACACGAGGCGGCGAGGCGGGTGGCGGACGAGACCGTCACGAAGGTGGCGGCGGCGGAGGAGAAGGCGCATGAGGCGCTGCTCAAGGCGGCGGCCGAGTCGAGCAACCTCCTCGAGCAGCACTGCTCGCTCCACAGCGCGCGGCTCGAGAGGGCGGCGCGGGAGCGCCATCAGAAGGCGATGGGCGCGTACGATGCCGCGCGCGCGTCGGCGGGTGCGGAGCTGCGGCAGGTGCGCGCGGCCGCGCTGCGGGGCCAGGACGCCGAGCTGCAGCTGCAGGCCGAGGAGGAGGAAGCGCTCTCGGCGCAGGTGGCCGCCGTCGTCGCGAGCGCGCGCGTCGCCCACGCCGAGACGCTCGAGAAGACACACGAGGCCATGGAGGAGCTCACCGCCGCGTGGCTCGCGGAGCACGAGGCGTCGTTCCGAGAGGGCGAGGCGTCCGCTATCGAGTGGCAGGCCAAGAGCTCGGAACGATTCGTGCGCCAGCTCGCGTCGACCTGGTGCCGGCAGCGCGTGCACTACGCCAACCTGTGCCGTGATCTGCAGCGCGCCCGCCGCGACGCCTTTGAGGGGCGCCGTGCCAAGCGCGCGGAGGCGATGTACCGGCTGGAGGGATCCCTGGCGGCAGAGCAGGCGGAGACGGATGCGGCGACGGTGGCGGCGCGCCGTGCGCTCGCGCAGGAGGCGCGGCGGACGCCCGCGAAGGTGATGCACGCCGCGCAGCGCGCGCTCGATCACTTGGCAGTCAAGAAGATCACCAAGACCGTGGCGACCCTTGAGCGCCGGTATCAGATGGCGGTCAAGGACGAGAAGGCGGTGGTCGACGCCGTCAGCGCTCAGCTCGACGCGTCCACGCGCTTGACGGCCGAGCAGCTCCAAGAGCTCTCCGCCGCCGGCACCAAGGCCGTGGGGCCCGCGCCGGGCGCCTTCGTGACACAGGTGCTCGGCGGTGCGCTCGCTTCGACGGCGCCCGACAAGGCAGAGTGGCTCGAGCACTGGGAAGCGGAGGAGGCGGGGGCGATGCGCGACGCCGTCGACAAGGCCGTGGCCGACGGCCTGCTCGCCCGGCGCGCGCGCGCTCGCGAGGCGGCGCTCGACGACGCGACGCGCGCCGCGGCGCGGGAGGCCACCGAGCGGCGCAAGGCCATGGCCGAGGCGGTGCAGCGGCTCCAGGCCGACGATGCCAAGCTCGAAGCGGAGTCGGCCAACCCGCTCACCCTGCAGAAGGAGCACGTGGCACAGTTCGAGGTGGCCTGGGACGCGCGTGCGCTCGGCCAGCACGCCGCGGCCGAGGAGCTCATGCGCTTCTACACGAACAATGCGAAGCGCGTGATGCCCGAGGCGGCGGCCAGACGCGAAGCATTCACAGCGGCGCGTTTCACGCCCGAGACGAGCCTCGAGGCGGCTTTCGTCGCGTACGCCACGCGTGCGCAGGTGCAGCGACTTGTCGCGGACGAGGCGCTCGAGTCCGAGGCGGCCTTCTACCAGGCGAGCCAGGCGCTCGAGGCGCGCCACGCGGCCGAGCTCGCGCAGGTCATTAAGGAGACGCGCGCGAGACGCGAGGCGCAGCTCGAGCGCGAGCTCGAGCGCACGGCATCGCAGCTCGACATGCAGATCGTCAAGCTCAGCGGGCCGCAGCTGGTCCATGCGACTGTGGCGCTCGCAGAAAAGGCGGCCAACGCCAACGACCGCGCGAGCCTCAAACGGCTGCAGACGCACTACCAGCTGCTGAACGCAGCCAAGGGGGCGGCCAAGGAGGCGCTCGCCTCGGCGCGCTCGGCGGGTGCGCTCAATACGGCGCGATCTCGCCTCGAGCTCGCGCTGGCCGAGGCCGAGACGCGCGTGCGCCACATTGAGCGCCAGGTGGAGGAGTATGGCGGCTCGCCACTCTCGTCGATGGCACCGCGGCCGCTGCCCCCCTCCCCACCCTCGCCGATGTCGCCCGGAGAGTCGTCGCGTCCGTCACTTGTGCCGTCCGCGCGCCCGGCGCCCGGCGCGAAGCCCCCACGGCGCAAGGCCGCCGACGAGCTCGCCAAGAAGCGTCAGGAGATCGCCGAGGAGAGCGACGAAGCCACGGGCGCGACGCCCTCGAAGAGTGCAAAAGGCGGGCGCGCCGCGAGCGCCGGCAAGCAGCGGCCTGCTCCGCCCAGCCCCGCAGCTAAAGCCTCGCCTGCTGCCTCGCCTGCCAAGAACAAGGCGCCCGGCGGCGACAAGGGCGCAGCGCGCGCAGCGAGCGCGCCCAAGGTGCGCCCAGGCAAATGAGATCGATCGAACAATAGAGAAGAACCCGCGGCGCACGCTGGCCACCCAGGCGGACTGCCAGAGTGGAGATCGCGCGGCTGTGAAGGGCGTCGCCCACTCATGGAACCTCGGCTTGCCCTTAGTTCGTTAGCGATCATCTTACCGTTTTTAGCGAAGATGCATGATGCGGGCCATGATCCGATCGATGATGCAGGCGGTTCGGCAGCGGCGGATGCATGCACGCGTCCATCGAGAGGTGTGGGCGCAGGGTGTGTGCTCATTATTACAAGGATCAAAGTTGAAAGTAGCTCACGCCTGATTACCGTACATTTGAATCAAGCATTTACTCGCCGAGAAAACTCGCACGTCGCAGGGTCGAAGCACGAAGCTCGACTTCCTACCACACCGCACACGCGCGGTCAGGTCCGGTGGACCGGTCGCTCCTGCCCTCCTCCGTCCCTTGACCTTCGTTCACGCCACACCGCGCGCCGCGCACCACCAGATCCTCTACTCCCGTCCGTTTCGCGTTTGGGCCGCACGCGTCTTCGACTCCGTCACCGTCTGCATCCGCTCCCTTCTTCAATCCTGGAGCTGGACATCCGGTCTCAGGTCGCGTCTCAGCTCCGGCTGCCCCTACCCCTGGAGCGCTCGCCGTGCTCTCTTTCTGGTCCTCGTCGCCGGTCTAATAATAATAATGATAGCGATAGCGAAGGATGGCGCTGGGAGGCACTCCAGCAGACCTCAGAGAGCTGTCTTGGAATCTCGCAGGCAGCTCGATGGACGTCATCGAGGAGCAGCCACGGAAGGCATCATCACCGAGGTTCAAGAGGCCAGCGGGCAGCGCGATTGACGTCATCGAGGAGCAGTCGTAGAAGGCGCCCCTGCCGAGGCTCGTGAGGCCGGCGGGCAGCGCGATCGACGTCAACGAGGAGCAGCCACCGAAGGCGTACTCACTGAGGCTCGTGAGGCCCGTGGGCAGCGCGATCGATGCCATCAAGGAGCAGCCGTAGAAGGCGCCCCCACCGAGGCTCGTGAGGCCGGCGGGCAGCTCGATTGACGTCATTGAGGAGCAGCCCTGGAAGGTGCGCGCACCGAGGCTCGTGAGGCCGGCGGGCAGCGTGATGGACGTCAACAAAAAGCAGAAAGTGAAGGCGAACCCACCCAGGCTTGTGAGGCCGGCGGGCAGCTCGATAGACGTCATCGAAGAGCAGCCAGCGAAGACGCTCAACCCGAGGCTCGTGAGGCCGGCGGGCAGCTCAATTGACGTCATCGAGGAGCAGTAGTAGAAGGCGTACTCACCAAGGCTTGTGAGGCTGACGGACAGCTCGACTGACGTCATCGAGGAGCAGCCCTGGAAGGCGCGATCGGGGAGGCTTGAGAGGCCTGCGGGCAGCGTGATCGACGTCATCGAGGAGCAGCCAGCGAAGGTGCCCGTACCGAGGCTCATGAGGCCGGCGGGCAGCTCGATTGACGTCATCGAGGAGCAGCCAGCGAAGGCATACTCACCGAGGCTCGTGAGGCCGGCGGGCAGCGCGATTGATGTCAACCAGGAGCAGCCCTTGAAGGCGCCATCAGGGAGGCTAGTGAGGCTGGCGGGCAGCTCGATCGACGTCATCGAGGAGCAGTTCTCGAAGGCGCGCTCGCCGAGGCTCGTGAGGCCGGCGGGCAGCGCGATTGACGTCAACGATTCGCAGCCATAGAAGGCGCCATCACCGAGGCTCATGAGGCCGGCAGGCAGCGCGATCGACGTCATCGAGGAGCAGCCACAGAAGGCGCCCTTGCCGAAGCTCGTGAGGCTGGCGGGCAGCTCAATCGACGTCAGCGAGTCGCAGCCACAGAAGGCGCCCTCGCCGAGGCTCGTGAGGCCGTCGGGCAGCTCGATCGACGTTATCGACGTGTCCCCACGGAACGCGCCCGGCGGCACGCACGCCTCGCCGTCACGCAGCGCGCACGCGGCGAGCAGCACATCCATCGGCACCTCGCCCTCGCCGCGGATGCACGCGCGCACCCCCACCATTGGATACGGCGGCGGACCCTCTTCATCTTCCAATTCACCCGAAGACTCCACTTGCCTCAGCGTGGCCACGTCCACATCGAAACCGCCCAGCCCCGTCACCTTTGCAAGGTTGGGCAGCCAGCACGACGCGTCGGCCGCGTCGGCGATGAGGCGGCCGGCTGCGCGGCTGTCCGAGAGGTCGAGCTCGGTCACCTCGACGAGGTTGCTCGTGAGCGGCAGGCCGACGCGTGCGCACAGCCGCGCGCACAGGACGCGCCGCGCCCGCGCGCGCCACGCGAGGCTCACACCCTTGAGCGCGCGCAGCGTCGGCACGTCGGCGTCCGCGAGGGCGTCCTCGAGAACGTCCTCGTTGACGAGCTGTGTCGAGAGCCAGCACACGGGCGCTGGCGGTGTGGGGTAGTCAGTCGCTCCCGGAGCAGTGGCGTCGTGCTGAGCGTCTTGCGTGTAGAGGGGCTCCTCCGTCGCCGCCTCCCGCTCCGCCTCGGTGGGCAAGTCGCACACGACACCCAGCAGCCGCCCGAGCTCCGGGCCACTCTTGCCGGCGAGGTGGCCGGTGCACAGGGAACGTGAGAGGAGTCGGAGAAGCTCATCGTCCACGTCGAGAAAGTGCGCGCCATGCAAAAGCTGCGCGAGCTGTGCGAGCGAGCACCCCTCCAGCGCCCCGTACTCCTCTTCACCGCCCTCGGCGACGCGCGAGAGCGTGCGGAGCGCAGCCGCAGGCACCAGAGTGGCGAACGCCCCCTCGGCGCCGCCCGTGTCGCTCACCCAGTTGGCCAGCGCCGCCGATCGCGCCGCGGCCGAGCGGGACCACGCGACCTCCTCGCCCTCGGCGCTTCGCACCCTCACATCGCCGTCGTCGCCGTCGCCGACAATGCGCCGCATTGCCGCCGCCGACGCGCGCCATTTCTGTCTCGAGTCACAATGAGACTGACGAGACTTTCCATTTATGGGGGTCGGAGTCTCGCTGTGAAACACACAACAACCCCGGACCCCAACCGCTATCGCACGGGGGTAGGCATGGCCGACACAGCCTGCTAGCGTGTCTCCACGGGACCTGTGGCTGTGCGTCTTGCCGAGAAGGCAATTTAACGTGAACGTGAACACAGCCTGCTAAACTCATCCTAAGGTTTAAGCTAAAACCGTGCAAGCTGCGTGATAAGATCCCGCCCGTGTTAGGGCTGGTGAGTGGTGTTACCCCGGCGATGATACACACGTCAAATCTCAAAAATACATCAAGGAGCACTCCTCTCTCCACTGACTCCAAGACGCGGACGTTGGCAACTTGAGACGTTGAAGATACATACGGTAACATTTGTTTCTTGCACTACGGTGTATCATAGCATAGCCACGCCGGCCTAGAAGTGGACGCTCCCTTAGAGCTTAATAGACCCAGATCGACTAGTTGACAGACTAACACACGAAGTTACCGGCAGTGCACGGGCACAGTCACTTCGAGCTCGGCATGCTTGATGCTTCCTCCAGAGCAGAGACGCACACTCTCCTTTCCGCGTTGGCGATCGCCTTCTGGCGCCTAGGTCGCTCCTACTGCGTGAGCGGCTCGCACACATCCATATTGATCGCTGCACCAAATTTGGCGGCGAAGGACGACTTTAGGCTGTGGCGATCATGGTCGCGATGGACCTTGAGCGCCGCCTGCACCGTTGTGAGCTCTGCGCGTGCGGTTCGGTCCTTGGGGTCCAGCTTGCACGCGCCCAGCAGGTCTGACTCCGCCATCGAGAGCAAGCCCGGTTTGCCCGAACCCATCCTGCTGCGCGCAATGCCGCGCCGAAGGAGCGCCTTCGAGTTTGCCCTGTCGAGCTCGATTACCTTTGAGGCGCTCAAGTCGGCGGACTCCCAATCCTCGAGCCTGATGAGTGCCGCGCATGCGTTGTTATGCAGCGAGATGAGCACCTGATTGACGAGCTCCTCGTCTGCCTCCAACGGCGGCGAGCGCTTCACTGCCTCGATTCCCTCATGGTATGCGGTGATAGCCGCTGCATTGTCACCTGCTTTGAAGTGCGCGTTGCCCACAGCTTTCTTCTGCTCTATTTCCTCAAGCAGAGACGTGGACGTGCCGTCGCGTCGGTAGTGCACCGTCGTCCCTGGAGGTGAGGACAGAGGGGAAAGGTGAATCTGCCGCGGATGAGAAAGGCTTGGGGGTTCCATCTTTTTTACCGCGGGGGTGTGGAAGTAAGTTCTCTTCATGTTAATACACACAACACGTACAGATCAAAGCACAGAAGAGAGGACAATACAATACAAGTTCTCTTCATGTTCACGACTCCATAATTATGCGCATCATTTTCCGAGACCCCGCTCGAGTTGCCTTTTGACGTTTTGAGGAAGATCTTGGTCCTTGATCCAGGTCCTTGAAGATGGTGGTCCAGAAGAAAGGGTAGTAGGGTACTACGTACTAATGGCGCTCTTCCTCGCGGCGGCTTTCGCCCAGGAGCTAGAGCTCTCGCACGGCTGGCCAGAGGGAAAGACCATCGCACCAGTGCGCGTTCGAGCCTCGCGTGTGGGCTCCTGCGTCCTGGCGCCTGGGGACAACAATGAGTAGCTTTCTAGCTATACAACCTATATACAATACAGGTGTTACAAAGTGTTACAGAAACGTAAACAGAAACGCGTACAGAAAGCGGCCCACGGGACTCGGGTGTCAAGGGAGTGTGTGACTCTAGTGTGTGACAAATATGAAATTCATGGAGTCAAGACAAGCCCGGCTACCTTGTACACCCGTTACTATGGTATGTCTACTAGGTACCGTTGCGGTCACTATGGTATGTTCCTCTACTACAGTGGATACTACTCGCCGCTGCGTGTAATGGGCGGGAATGGGGCGCTGACTAACCATTTACTGTTCGGTGGAAAGGGAACCTATCATGGGTCGGATGCCCGCCACTGCATCGACGTCGTCGCCGCCAAGGTAGAATGCAAGCATGTCCTGCACGTCCGTTGCGGGCGAATCCACTGCGACCCTCCCTATGTGGTGGGCCTCGGGCACACCTGTTCTCGGGAGGTGCTCCTCCCAGAAGAGCACTCGCAGAATCTCGTCGAGAGAGCGATGCTCGTCGAGACGTGGCGCGCGGCGCAGGGGCAAGGGCTTGATCACCTTGCGGTGGAGTGCCATTTGCATCACCTCGAACAAGTCCTCAGGTGACTCGGGGCTGGGAGCCTCGACGTCTGCTGCGAGCGACTCCAACCAGCTGGGTGAGCTCTGCAGTACGGCGAGCAGCGTCGCGCGCTGAGACCGTGTCAGACTGATCGACGCCTCGCTCGCACCCGCTGTGGCCGCAACCCTGCGTGGCTCGCTGTGAGAGAACGCCATCAAGGTATCGGAGATTCTCGCCGCTAATTCCCCGATTTGGAACTGACGCGTCAGTCGAAGCGTAGGGTGAAACTTCGGCAACAAACTCACGAAACATAGGGAACCTTAGCGCTTCCCAACCTACCTAATTCACGTCGCGACTAATAACTCAACTTTGGCGACTCTTTGGCGGGAGCCTATCGGGGCGTCGAGAGCCACACCGACGCCCATGGCGTCACGCTCGCTCCTGGAGCACCCCGATGCAGGACTGCTCCACTGTCGCCTAAGCATCCAGCTGAAGCTCGTGCGTGACGTGGCCATTCCGTTGGGTGCCTTTTCAAACATAGTGTGCACGATGCACGCGCCGCTCCTGCCGCGCTGCTCTTCGGGCGCTGCGAGCAAGCGGCTGGTCCGCACGTCGCCTCCGGTGCTTCTGCCGCGCCATGGCGAGGTTGCGCTGCCCTGGCCTGGTTGCACGCGCGACTTTGCGGTGCGCGGCATCGACGAGCTCCTTCCGGCGCTTGCTGAGGAGCCGCTCGCCGTCGAGCTGTGGCACCATGACAAGTACACGCAGAAGGTGCTGCTCGGCGTGGCGACCGTCGACGTGGCCGAGGTGCTCAGCGTGCGGCCGATCGCGGACGGCGAGCGGACCGCCGCGCATCGGCAGGAGCAGACAGTCTCCTTCGTCGCGCCCGCCACAGTGCCTGCAGAGCTCTCCTCGCGACGGAACAGGCATGAGCACATCAGCGGTGCGCAGGTGGCGCTGCTCGACCTCGTCTTGCGGCTCGAGCTCATCTCACCACGAGCGCCCTCGGAGGCGCCGCTGCAACCAACGCGTCGCGCGGTGGATGGTGCCGGAGCTCATGCCTCGCGCGGCTCGCGCAGGAGTGCGAGAGGCAGCTCGATGATCGATGACGACATCGACATTGTCGGGATCAGCCGGCGCCGCGACGGCGAGGGAGCCTCGGCGGCGGTGCCCGCGGCGACGGCGGCAGAGGCAGCGGCAGAGGCGGTGGCTCGGCTCGCCGAGTGGCGGCGGCGCGAGCACGCCAAGTGGAAGGCGGGCCTCGAGAAGGTCGAGGCGGCGCGGCTCGAGACTCTCGCGCGAGAGTGGTCCATACTCGAAAAGAGACGCGCGGCCGAGGCGAGAGCGCAGTGCCGCGCGATGGCCGAGGTGACGAAGGCCCTGCAACAGAAGCTGCGGCTGCTCGAGGCGCACGAGGAGACCATTGAGCAGACGGCCGAAGAACTCCAGCTGCGAGGCGCCGCTCTCGAACGCCATAGTGAGAACGAACGGGCAGAGCTCCTCTCGAGAGCGGAGAGGGAGCAAGCCGCACTTCGAACGGAGCGCGATGCGCTCGCGGCGCAGCTGCGTGCGGCGCGCGAGCACGGAGCAATGCTCGAGCAGCGCAACCTCGAGCTCAGCGCGCTCGAGTCCAAGGCAGAGACTGAGGCCATGGTGTGGAAGGAGGCCCATTCGAGCGCGGCGAAGGCGGCGATGGTGCTCGAATCGGATAAGGGACAGCTGGCTGCTCGACTGGAACAGGAGCAGCAGGAGCGGCAGGTTCTCAAGGAGGCCGAGGAACGCCGTCGCAATGAAGAGCGCAAACGGCTCGCGGCCGAGGCGAAGGCGGCGGCTGAGGTGAGCAGGCCCATCTGATCGCCCATCTGATCGCCCATCTGATGGTCTCTGATGACTTCTGAGTGCCTCCCACATCAGGCGGCCAAGGCGATGGCCCAGCTGCCCGAGCGCCTCGCCAAGGCGCGGCGCGTGCTCGCGTCGGCGAATGCCTACGAAGTGAGCGAAGTACGCTTCCGCGGAGCAGCAGCAGCAGCAGCAGCAGCTGCAGCTGCAGCAGCAGCAACCGAGGAAGCAGCAGCAGCAACCGGTGAGCCGGCCGAGGATGATCCCTCATGGTGGCTCGGGGCGCGCTCCGTCGAGGGCAGTGCTCCGAGGCCGATCGCGCTTGACGAGGCGCAGGCCGTGCAGCAGCGGCTGCGCGAGCACGCCGATGACCTACGGGAGGAGGCACGACACATCGAGCAGTTTCGTCAGGCGCTCGCAGCGCGCCAAGGGGAGAGCGCCGGGGGCGGGGGGGCGACGCCGTCGGCATCGCAGGCGAGTCGCGTGACATTCGCGCCCACACCAAAGTCGACTGCCGGCCGCTCGGCGCGGGAGCAACTGTTCCAGCAGGCGTCCGCTCCCTTGCTCCCAGCGCCGACGCCAACGTATAACCTGCGCAGCCTCGCCGATAGCCTCGAGCACGAGGAGACGTGGTGGGAAAGGTATCGGCGCGACGTGCTCATGGGGGCGGAGGCGGCGGTGGCCGAGTTGGAATAGTCAGTCAATCAGTGCGGTCGGTCGGGTTGTCGATTGTCTCTAACTACGGAACACTTCGACGTGACACGTGAGCAATGACGTCCGCCCCGGGGTCTCTCAGGGGGTCACGTCTATCTCAGCTCCTGTCCCGCGCGGGGGCCGCGGACGCTCGGGCACCGCGCGAGTCGACAGTGCGTGCGTGCCCCATGGCGCGTGCCCGTACGTTTGCCTCGCCAGTCGCCTCCGGCGTTCGGTCTTCCCGTTCGTTCGGGTTATTCGACCAGCCTATACGCTCACGCACTATATACTACCTACTACGGAGGCTATATACTGTAGTACTATTCTAGGCCCTTCAACGAAGGATCCTCGTCGTTCACGGTAGCACGTACCGCCTCGAGACGCCCCAATTTGGACCGGTGTGAAGTGTGCGAGGTGCTTGCACGGGTTCAGACCCGGGGTTGACCCCGCGGGTAGGAAGGTCGAACAGAAGGCCCCACACACCTACCACACACCAACCCAAAGTAACACACCATCCCAACGAATTCGCACTGCCCCCGCGCACGAGTGCGAACATCGCAGAGCACAGGCGCAGAGCCCGCGCAGTGCGAACCGACCGCGGGGCGCACTGGGCCGGAAGTACGCCCTCACACTGCTCCAGGGCAGTGCGAAATTTTCCTTCGCAGTGCGAACGCGTTGGGTTGGTGTGTGGGACCTTCCTATGGGCTATGGAGACTTTTGAGGTGATCAGGTGTGGAGGACGGGTGTGAACCGTGTCTGAGTTTATACATGTACTGAGAGCGCGGTAAGCGTTGCACCTCGCGAGCATGAGAATGAAGCGAGTGTGAACGTCTACGAGGTGTGTACGTGATGAGTGTGAGTGCGGTGGACTTGACATGTTGAGACTGTGAATTGTAACCATTGTCTGTGAAAAGAAGTTGACCCGGGGAATGGCGACCCTGAACCGTGTCTGTGAGCGCGGCACGCGTTCCACGTCGCGAGCATGAGAATGAAGCGACATCTGTGACGTGTGCGAGGTTTTCCCTTCACGCATCTTGAGTTTGGTTTGTGCGTTTTGGTGTATTGTGAACGAAGATGCGCCTTATCAAGGACGCGCAAAGGCGACCGGGCGGGGCTATAAGCTATAAACGGCCTGGCCCGGCGGCTGATCGAGTATGGCTGTGATAATAGGGGGTCCGGGGGTCCCCGAGCTAATGGTAACCGCATCCGTATGTACGCCGGTCCGGTGTCTTGGGTGTCGAATTTTAAACATTGGCTGTGAACGAAAAGAAGTGTGATCAATGGAGCTCTTCAGGCTAGCGCCCATCGCTCGCACCGAGGGCACTTCGATCCTTCACGCGGCCGCTGGCCGACGTCGTGTGGCTTTGGCGACCTCCTCCAACACATTGCTGCTTCTGGCGCCGGCGAGCGCCGCTTCGGCGGTCGCTCCGCTTGCACGGCAGCTACAGTGGTTTGCCGATCCGGCCAAGGGCATCGCGAGCCTTGCCATGCGCGACGATTCGCAGCTGCTCATCGTCACGCACGACGCGAGCGCCTTCGTGCTCTTCCTCAACCACGTGATGCGCTGCCCACCTCTCCCGTGCGGCGGTGGCTCGCTGAGCGAACAGCCTCCGCCTGCCGCTGGTCCTCTACTGGCAGCCATGTCCGAGATGCTCGCTGTGCACGCTGTGGCGGGCGCAAGGTCGTCCGGCGTGAGCTGCTGTGCGCTGTGCGACGCGGCCGGCGGTGCGAGCGCCGCCGCCATCGGCACCATCGACGGCGCCATCCATCTCATCGACCTTCAGCGGCGCGCGCTCGTGTGCACGGCGGATGCGGAGGCACCCATCCTGCGCCTCATGGACCTGCCCGCCGTGCCCACGACGGCGCCACACGACCCCAGTGGTGGCAGCGTCGATGACGCTGGCCCCGCCGGTGGCGGCGGTGCCTTGCTCGTGCGCACGCTTCAGGGCAAGTATCTGTTGATGGGGCTCGCCTCTCGTCCTCCGACTTTGCGCCCGCTCGTCCTCCCGCCAGGCGAGCTCATTGCATGCACATTGCATCCCGCCAGGCGAGCTCATTGCATGCACATTGCATCCCGCCAGGCGAGCTCATTGCATGCACATTGCATCCCGCCAGGCGAGCTCATTGCATGCACATTGCATCCCGCCAGGCGAGCTCATTGGATGCACATTGCATCCCGCCAGGCGAGCTCATTGCATGCACATTGCATCCCTTCTTGCTTGCTGATTGCCTCCCTTGTTGCCTGCTGATTGCCTCCCGCGCCAGGCGAGCACACTGACGACCATTGATTGCCTCAATGGTTGAGCGAGCCGCTTGCTCTGAATGGTGATGCGCAGGAGAGCTCACGGTGCTGAGGCGGCCGCCGTGGGGTGCTTCACATTCACAGCGGAGCCCGTGGCTGCTGCTGCACGCAGTCGAGGCATGCCAGCTGACCGTCTTCACCGCCGAGCTGCTCGATGGCGGTGCGATGCGCCCCACGCCCCTCTTCACCTACCGGCTGCCCGCACGCACATTGCCCGGCACGCTGTCCTTGGGCCAGCATGCGATCTTCTGCGCGTGCGACGCGGGCGAGGGCGAGGGCGTCGACGAGCCGAGCCAGCCCCTCTCTTCACATTCACAGCTCCTCGTCCTCTCTCGCACCGAGCTTGCCGAGTCCGACTGTGAATGTGAAGAGCCCGGGCGAGGCCGCGGCGTCGTGGCGGGCGGCGGCGCTGTGGCGGGCGCCGGAGCGCGGCACAGCCGGGCGGCACACGCAGCGGTGCTTCAGAGTCTTCCGATGCCAAGCGGCGTGGTGATGTTCGTGGCGCCGCTCGGCGAGTGCCCCGTCGCCGGAACCACCGCCCTACCCATCAGCTCGAGCGCTCTGGCTGCAGCCCCGCTGGGAGTCTGCCTTGTCGCGACTCGCTCCGCCCTGTACTCGCTCCGTATGCACCGCCGGCCCGAGCGCGTCTGCCGTCGGCTCTTGCGCCCATTGCGCCCATCCAGTATAGGCGCCGTCCTGGGCAGCGGATCTTCATCCGCGGTCGGATTCGAGGCGGCGGCAGCCTCGGCGCGCGTGGCGCATGCCTCGTTACTCGCGCGAAGTTTCGGACTGGATGTGAGTGTCCTCTTTGCTCGGGCAGCGGCGGAGGCGCTGGTCAACGTACCCTTGCATGCAACGTCCGCGCCTGATGGGTCGCTCGAGGCGAAATCGACGGCGGCGGCGCTGCTGTCGGCGAGACCGGCCGCTGCGCTGGACACTTTGAAGCTGCTCGCGGAGATGGGGCGGCTCCTCGAGCACAGCGCGATGCAGGTGCCTCTACCTCCCGACGGCGAAGGCTACGGGGCGTCGTCCCGGGCGTGGACCGACAGCTCGACGAGGGCGTGGACGAGAGCTACTGCGGCCGCGCGCGACGCCTCCTCATCTTCACATTCACAGCGAAGCGCCGCCGCCATCAAGCCGGTAGCCCCGCTGCTCAGCGACGTGGCAGTGCGAGCGCTCTGGCCCCTGTTTGAGCGTGGCTTCATGATGGCCAACACGATGGCAGACGCGCCCCCTGCCATCGACTGCACCGGCCACAGTGCGCCCTTCGCACCTTCCACGCCCTCGGCCTCGCCCGTAGACGCACGTGCGCCCTCGCCTGATGCAGCCGAGAGGTCGACACCGAGTTTGGAACGCCGTAGACGCGACGCGGCCGCTTCGCAACGCCGCCTTGCGCTCATTCGCCTCTGCTGTGCGCTGCACGCGCGTCTACTGCTACGTGGATCCTTGCCGATGCTGACAAGCGGCACGAAAACCGCAGTCAGGGCTGACGTGTACGCCGCTGATGCTGCCGCCACCGCCGCCGCTGCTGCCGCCGCTGCCGCCGCGCCTCTGGAGGAGGCGGCGCACGCGGCGCTCGTCGCAGCGCCGGCGGATGCAGCCCGCATCCTCGCCCTATGTGGCTACTGGTGGCTCGTGCTCACGCCGGCGCTCGTACCGCCCACGACGGCGCGATCGTCCACGACGGCGCGCAGGTCCACTACCGCCCACGACGGCGCGCTTGAGCCCAACACGGCGCTGTCGCCCAGTGCACCGCCCATGCCGAGCCTGCGCGCGCGCCTTCGGTGGCTGCGCGAGGCGGCGGCGCGAGGTACGCTGCAGCCGGCAGAGCGACGCACGCCCCCCGCAGAGTGGGCGAGGCTGCTGCGCGCGTGCATGCAAGAAGACTCAAGTGGTCGTGGTTACACGAGCGACACCTCGAGCGACGCGGGCGACGGGGCACCGGAGAGCGATGCGCCCATGCCGCCTGCGGCGTGCTTCCTCGAGCAGCTGCTTGCAAGCGTCGGCACTCGGGAGGGAAACGATCCAAATATGGACGATCCAAATGGACGCTTTCCAAATATGGACGATCAATTTGGACGCTTTCCAAATATGGACGATCCGGACGGCGCGACCGCGTCCGATGTGGCCGACGCATGCTTGCTCCTCAGGCTTGCGCTGTTGCCTCCGCCGCCGGCTTTGGATGCTTTGGATGCCGCGTGCGCACTCGGTGCACAGTTGGAGCCCTTTGTGCGCCAGTGGCTCTCCGCCGGCTGGCCGCGCCGGCCTCTGATCGCCGCGCTTCGTGGGCGCATGCTGGTGGCCGCACCCGCCGTGTGCTGGCTGCTCGAGCACCGGCCTGCGCTCATGGCCAAGGCGGCTCTCGGACCCGAGCTCCTCCTGGATTGCATCCGGGTGGCAGCGACGGTGGGCGAGGAGAGCAGTCGAGTTGGCTAGGCGCTGCACGCGTCCGGTTTAAGCTTTTATGCGCAAGCAAGGAAGCTTGCTTGTTTATGCGCAGAAAACGTCCGTAACGTGAATGCATGCTCCATCGCATGCATACTTTTAGTACCAACAGGAACAGAAATCAGACCTACCTTGTCGTTGTCCGGATCATCATGGATGCCAACCGAGCGCTCGCTCTTCTGTCCGCTCCCCCGCAGATCACGCCGTTGTCACTGCGCCTCGATGCCGCCGCTCTGCTCACGCGCATGATCGAGGAATATCGCCACTCGATCCGCCTCCTCGACGATGAGAGAGCGCTGACGGAGCCGCTGCTTGCGGCACTCGTCCCTGCGCTTCTGGAGCTCGACGCCCATGATGAAGAGCTGGAAGGCGCGCTGATCGCGCTGCTCACTTCGCTCCTTCGGGCATCGTGCCATGCCACTGAGCAGCTCTTTGTGCAGCTCGAAATCGTGATGGGCGGCAGCGGCGTGCAGGCCGCCCATGTGCTGCCCTGGGCACCGCCCAGTGTGAGCCTCGCGCTCATCTCGCTGATCGGGCTCGCTTTCGACGTCGATCTGCACGCGGCAGTGGCCGCGTTGCTCCAATGCCGTCACCTAGTGCGCACTCTCGCGCGCGGCGTGGACGCTGTCGCCGAGACGCGGGTGCATCCGGGCCGGGCCGACGTGCATGCGCCAGATCTGGCCACGTGCTCACTCCAGATCTTTGTGCAGCTACTACAGGCATGCGATGAGCCGGCGAGCCTGGTACTCGCCACGTGCAGCCTCTCACCGAAGCTCTTCATCGGCCTGCTGCCAGGCGTGGCGCGAGGAAGTCGCCCTTCACCGAGCGTCGAGCTCGTCGAGCTCCTCCACGAGATTGCAGCTGACCCAGCGATCGCTCCGCTGCTCGCGACACCGGCCGTGCTCGCGGCGCTCAAGCCGCCGCTACTTTCGGGTCACACATCGCTGCAGCTCGCGTGCATCGACGTGCTTGCGATGCTGCACGACCACGACCACGGCGACGCCATCGCGACTGAGGACATCGGCGCCTTTCTAATCGAGATGATTCGCCGCGAGGCACGCATGCCGTCGAGCGCCATGGCGAGCGCGACCGAGGGCCAAAAGCTCAGACGCGGCGTGCGCACGCTGCTGCGCGCATTGCTCAGCACGCCACGGCCGTCGCAAGCCACCCTCTGCGGACGCCTCCTCGATGCCTTGCTCAGCAGCAGCAGCGGCGGCGGTAGCGGCGGCGGCGCTGCCGACGGCCACTTGCGCGCAACGGCGGCGGATGATGAATGGAGCATGCAACTCGAAGTGCTCGCGCTCTGCCGAGGGCTCGAGTGGCATGTGCCGACGGCCCCACGCGAAACCTCGCAGCTCTGCCGCTTTTGCGAGCGCGTGGTACCGGCAATGCTCAGCGCTGCGTCGCGGAGTGAGGAGGCTGTCTCGACTATCGGCACCTCCGACCGCCGCCGCCGCCGCCACCGAGGCGCTGCGGCGGCGTGGGCGGTCGATGCACGGTGCAACGTCGTCGATCTCGTGCGCACGGCCATCGAGGGATGCGCGCGCGCGGCGGACGGCAGTGCCCTTCAAACGCTTCTGCGGCTGCTCACGACCGAAGCCGTGCTCGTACCGATGCTCAAGCTTCCAAATGCGGAGCGAGAGCTCGAGCTCAAGCTCGCGAGCTCCCTGGGCATGCTGCTCGGCGGCGACCATCCGCTCCCCGGCTCTCTGCGACGCGCCTCGGCGCATTGCATGGCGCCGGTAGTGCTCCCCTTCATCGCGCGTCTTGGTACGTGCCCTGAGACCTCGACGCTTGCCACGGCGCTCCTCGTGGCGCTCGGACGACTGCCCAACGCGGCGCTCGGTCGACTGCCGCCCGTAAGTGCGCCCGCCGGCCGTCGGGAGTCGACGGCCCTTGCCCTTCCGACCGAGTTGGAGACGTGCGCGCAGGAGCTCTTCCACTGGGGCGCCCGATCGGAGGGCGCGAGCTTCGGCGGAAGCGCGTTCGCGTCCGAGGAGCCGCCACTCGTCCACATCGAATGGTTCCTGCTGCACCTGCAGCACGCGCAGGCTGTGGACACGTGCCTCGAGGCGCTCGGCGCCTTTTGCTGCAGCGCCTTCCAAGTCGAGCGGCTGCCGCCGCCCACGCTGCGCCGCCTCGTGACGATATGGGCGCACCTCCTCCTGCAGCAGGAGAGAGAGCCCGCAGCTACCGTCGGAGCGGCGGACGAGGCAGCGACGGCGCGCGTGCGCTCGAGGCTCGATGAGCAGCGGGCGGCGGCGACCCAGCGCGCGCGGCGTGAGTCGGTCGGGCTGAACGTGCCGCTGCCTGCTGACTTCACATGCCCGATCACGTAGAACGACAAGATGAAGGACCCAGTCGTCGCGTCCGATGGCCATTCCTACGAGCGCAGCGCGATTGAGGAGATCCTCCGCGGCCCGCACCCGCTCAGCCCGCTCACGCGCGAGACGCTCGGTACGGCGCTGGTGCCAAACCTCAACCTGCGGCGGCGCATCGAGGAGCACGAGGCAGAGCTCGATCGGATGGCCGAGCAGATGGCGTCGCGCATGGCCTCCGCCGTCGCTGAGGCGGAATCGGCGTCCCAGGCGGAGATTGAGGTGTTACGTCAGCAGCTTGCCGATGCCAAGAAGCGCGCCCGAACGGAGGGCGAGGATCCACCCGTGATGGGCGCTGTGATGGGCGCTGTGATGGGCGAGGATCCACCCGCACCCAAGCGTGGCTGTGCAGTGGGCGCCAGCAGCCCACAGCCAGAGCAGTCAGATCAGAACGAGGTTGAGTGCTTGGGTGAATGGACGCGCGAAGAGGCCGAGGCTGCGCGCCACAAGGCAGGGACGCAGCAAGCTATCAACCTGGTTGATGACAACGAGGCGCTTTGAGGCGTGTCAGGCCCTTAACCCTTAACGGTTCGCATGGAGGTGCGGTGGGCATGGCGGTGGGACCATGCGGTGATGGGGCCGGGGCCATGGCCGTGGCCCAAGTCACACAGGCTCATACAGGTGGCTGGCGGCGGCACGCACAGCACGGCAATGAAAAATTTGTGTGTTTGCGGTAAAACGGTAAAAGTGACTGACAGAAAATGGGCTGAAAAATGGGCGTCGAAGACGGTACGGGTAGGAAAGTTCGGTTGCCCTTTGGCGAGATTCTCGTGAGAAGGTAAAAGTTCCGGATCTCCTCAATCGCGCTGCGCTCGTAGGAATGGCCATCGGATGCGACCACTGGATCCTTCATCTTGTCGTACGTGATCGGGCATGTGAAATCGGCAGGCAGCGCCACGTTCAGCCCGACGGACTCGCGCCGCGCGCGCCGCGTCGCCGCCGTCCGCAGCTCAACGAGCCGCGAGCGCACGCGTGCTGTCATCGCCTCGTCGGTCGTGCCCATTGCCGTCGCCATCGCCAGCGCCGCCTCCAATGCAGCAGCATCCTCGCCCGCCTCGGTGCGCTGCAGCCGCTCCGTCGCAACTAAGCGGAGCTTTTGCTGAAGGTGAGGGAAGGCGTCAAGAGGCGTGGCGGCGTCGGCGAGGGCGGCGAGGATGGCATGGCTACAAGTGTGGCTGTCTGAGAGATTCTGCAGCGCGCTCGCCGCATTCGTCGCCGCCTCCGAGCCAGCCCCCGCCTGCAGCAGCGCCACGAGCGGCGCGATGGCGCCCGCCTCGCGGATGGCGTTCCGGTTGGTGTCGGTTGAGTTGGCGAGGTTCCGCAGCGCGCCTGCCGCCTTCGTCGCCGCCTCCGAGCCAGCCCCCGCCTGCAGCAGCGCCACGAGCGGCGCGATGGCGCCCGCCTCGCGGATGGCGTTCTTGTTGGTGTTGTTTGAGGTGGCAAGGTTCCGCAGCGCGCCCGCCGCAATCGTCGCCGCCTTCGAGCCAGCCCCCGCCTGCAGCAGCGCCACGAGCGGCGCGATGGCGCCCGCCTCACGGATGGCAGTCCGGTTGGTGTCGGTTGAGTTGGCGAGGTTCCACAGCGCGCCCGCCGCACTCGTCGCCGCCGCCGAGCAAGCCCCCGCCTGCAGCAGCACCACGAGCGGCGCGATGGCGCCCGCCTCACAGATGGCGTTCCGGTTGGTGTCGGTTGAGTTGGCGAGGCTCCACAGCGCGCTCGCCGCATTCGTCGCCGTCTCCGAGCCAGCCCCCGCCTGCAGCAGTGCCACGAGCGGCGCGATGGCGCCCGCCTCACAGATGGCGTTCCGGTTGGTGTCGTTTAAGTAGGCGAGGGTCCACAGCGCGCCCGCCGCATTCGTCGCCGCCTCCGAGCCAGCCCCCGCCTGCAGCAGTGCCACGAGCGGCGCGATGGCGCCCGCCTCACAGATGGCGTTCGTGTTCGCGGCGCTGTTGACGGCAAGGTGGTCAATCGCGAGTGCAGCTGCCGAGGCTCCATGGCCGCCCTTGAGAAGCTGCACGAGTATTGGGATCGCGAGCGCGACGGCCTCCCTCTCGTCAGCGCTCATGCGAGGATTTGTGAGCTCACAGAGCTCCTTGGCGTGGCGCTCCAACGTGAGCGCCACGCGCTCGGCCAGCTGGACTTGGCGGGTCGGCATAAAAATTCACGACAATGTGTGTAGACTGTGAACGTGTCTCAGTAGAGTTGTGTACCGTTGATGAAGTTCTGAGCTGTGCGCACCGTTTCTTGCATGCATTCGCCGCTGCCGAACCTCGCTCGCATGCATCCCTAAATGGGATTATGATCGTGCTCTCGAAGGCGTTCCGTCGGCACTCACATGCGTTGCGGCCGTGCTGTGCGGGCACGAGCACAAGGGCGGCTACGCGTATGACGTCGCCTCCTGATCCAAGATGTCCAGTGACAGGGTCGGAGTTCCGCATGCAAGTACAGTTGAAAACAGTACGGATCCGGAAAGTTTACGGCACGAAACTTCCAGGGGGCACCCGCCAAGAAGCAGACCCAAACTCGAGCGCTCCATCGACACCCATCACAATCATGCCGACAAACAGGTCCAGCTTCGTGATCGAGTCCAGCTGTGTCAGCGCGCATCTGACTCGAGGTGATCGGGATCGCCCGTTGAACATCGCCTGAGGATATATTTAAGATATATTGGGGCGTTAACGGGGGTTGCCCTCACGGGACAGCGGCTGTGAGCTGCGCAGCGCCGTCGCCCGTGATGTTGTTATGGCGGACGCCGACGAAAAGTAGAGTTCGGTTCATATGATACGCTGTGGTATCATCATCGCACATCAGGTACACGGTCACGGGTCACGCTCACGGCTCACGCTCCATCATGCGGCGCTCAATCATCTCGCATCGCTCGCCGTCCCCGGTCGACGAGCTCTACCCTCAACCTGCTACCTGCTCCGCTCAGAGGGTGCAAGAGAGTCAGAGTGATGAGTGAGAGTGTGTCGGGTTCGGTTTTGAGACGAGATATTACATATTTCGTGGACCATGCGACCATCACTTTCATCACAGAGCGCGCCCTGCTAGAACGTTATCGAGCCAGAGTTGTACTTGTTAGCTCAAGGGGCTCCTGCCGCCTTGGGCACGAGGCGCACGGCGCGTGGCCGTACGCGAGGGGCTCGGAGCACCAATGCCGTCGCAGGTCGGCGTTCCCTCCTCTTCTGCTGTGGGATGCGCGTCGCCCTCCCTTGCAAGTACACTTGGCACCGCCGCCCCGCGAAGCAGGTATCTTTTTGGCTCCTGATGCGCTGACGAAGACTCGATGGGCAGTTGGCCATGCCCGACGCCGCCGCCCCCTCCGGAGACCTGATGGTGGTAAGCTGGGCCACCTGATGGGCCGAATAGGAGGGCCTTGTGCTGATGGATTTGCGCCGGGGGTGCCGCATCACACCGTAAAAAACACACCGCCCACCATGGCCCACACTCCGATGAGGAAGATGATGGAATGCCAGTGATCGAGCGGTTGACCACACAGTTGTGGCCGCTTCAGGTGCAGCCCGATGACCAGAAGCAGCGTCGAGGTGCCCTGCAACATGAGGAGCGGCCCGGCAAACCCGAAAAGGCCTGGCACGGTTGCGACGAGTGAGCTACTCGTATTGCATGCGCCAAGCCCTAACAGGGTTGCGCCCATAAAGGCTGTGCATGCGGAGAAGAATCCAAGAGAAATGTCCCCGCAGTGTCCTAAGCCCATGGGCAAAGTATTCTCCTGAGGCTTTTCTCTCCTGGGCTCGTACTGCAGAGGCTTGGTGCATACTGCGCAGCGACTTGTCTGGTGGGTCAGCATGAGCGACTCGAGGCAATTCGGATGGACACGCAGCCATTTGCAATCGCACACATTCATGAGCATGGCACCGTCATCCCCGAGGCATACGAAGCACGCTCCGGAGCATGGTGGAGCTCTTGGCCAGAGGCCGGAAACATCAATGTCCACCTTAGCTGTGCTCTTGCTTCCCTTGTGTTTCAAAATCTTCTCGAACTCTGATGCCCCATGGACTGTTGCGCCGTGAACTGCCGTGTCCTTGCGCCGAACCACGAGGTGTGCAGGGAGACACGTGATGTCCAGGGAAGGTGGTGTCCTGGGAACCGCGATTGTCAGGTCAGCGCATGCAAGCTCCCTCGGAGCGTCAATTAGCTCCACCGGTGTCTGCTCGTCCGGCGGAAGGAAAGTGATCGACGGCATCGGCATCTCCCTGGAGGGCAATTCCGCTCCATCACCCAGCATCTTCGGCTCGGTTTTATGATTCGGTGGCACCGGGTTTGACGAAACGCTCAACTATGAAAGACGTTCATTCGTCGGGCCGCAAGGACAGTACTCCACCCTCCTCCACCCCTCCCGACACCTCGACGACCCTTTTCCGTAGGCGGGTGAGTGTCATCATACCTGATGGCCGGTCTACAGCCGTATATTCCGGTATAAAAATCGCCGTTACTTAGTTACTACCGCCTGTACGAGTACGTGCGAATGTGATTGTAGTAGTGATTGGGTCCGGAGGTCCCCAGATGCAACCCTTGTTTCCAGTACCGCAGTAGACCCACACGGCCGCGCCACATTCAGAGCACAGAGGCCGAGGGGCCCGAACCTGCGTGACCCGACCTCTGTGCTCTGTCAATTCCACTGCCCAAGCTCGGGAGCCGACAGCCGCGCGCAATCGGGCTCCTCGACGCTCACATCGAGCCCAAAGCGCTGCTTGATCGCGCTATCAAAGCCGCCGCTGCTCGGGGTTGGCCACGAGCCACTCGGCAGCTTGTGAAAGAGCTTGCGCATGACCGTTCTCCACTTGGCGCGCATGATGGGCGCCATCTCGGCCGAGTGGCGGCGCATCTTGGCAGCGATGGCAGCGAAGTCGGCACTGGCGAGCTTGGCGGCGAGGTCGTCGGCCGACTCGAAATACTGCACGTGCGGGTACACGTAGTAATCGCTGAGCCGCAGCCAATGCTCCAGAGCTGCGCGGTCCTGCAGCGAGTTTGGATCGGGGGTGCTCGGCTTCAGGAGGGGGGAGGGTGTACGCTTCCAATAGATGCGTTCGGACATGATGTGACTCTGTTGCTCCCAGCGCACGAGCAGCGCGAGCGACGGCACAAAGATGGGAATCCCCATCCGGTACAGCTCGAAGAAGGTCATGGTGGACTTCGTGTAAGGCACCACGATCACTGCCGGATGAGAGGCGAGCTGCGTGTACTCGTAGCCGCCGCCCGCCGCATTCCCGGGGTACGCCTCCTCGATCGAGGACACGTAGAGCCCCGGATGCCCCTTGGCCGCCTTGCGCAAGTCCCGCAGCAGCTTGCGGCCGAGCTCATGGTGGCTACGCGCCACGAGAACCGGCTGGCCAGGAACGGGCCGGTAGCGCGCCGTAATGTAATTCGCAAGGGTGGGAAGGTAGAGGGGGCGTACACCGGTGAAGTGCTCGACGTACGCCTGGTCGTACCGGTTGTTGGCTGCGAGCACGGCGCGCGGCGCCTTGCTCATCGCCACGATCGTCTGCAGCCACTCTCGCCACCGCGTAGGGTTCTCGCGCGCAAGCTCCAAGTTGGCGGTGACAATGAGGAGGATGGACTTGTTGAACGGGAGCCACACCTCACAAAGCGCCGCCGGGTGAGAGCAGACGACGCTGTCCGTGCTCAGCATCATCTCGGAGCCGCGCAGCGCCTCGAAGGCCGCGCGGCGCAGCGCGTGCGGCTGCGGGCACAGAGTAAACGCCGAATCCTTCGTCAGCGGTGCGAGCTCGCGGGCTTGAGCGCACGTCTGGCGCCGGCCACACGCGCCGCTGAGCGACTTCTCAACAAAGGTCTGGCCGAGCTCCGTCAGTGTATGGCCTACGTCTTGCGCTGTCGCAATGTGATAGTCGACCGAGAGCCATCGGTATCGGCGGCGAGGGCCACCTGATTCGGCGGTGGCTGCGGTGGCTAGGGCTCTGACATCGTGATTGGCTTCGACTGCCTCCTCCTCCTCCTCCTCAATGTGCTCCTGGATCGCCGCCAGCATCTTAGCCGCGCGCTCGTCGGCCGGCATCGTGTCGCTGCCGGTGTCGCTCACGGCAGCTGCCTCCTCACCCTCGCTGACCGCATTGTCGAGCGACTTGGCCAAAGCGGAGGCCTCCTCGTCGGTCGTCTCGGACTCCTCAAAGTCGTCCTCATCGACGGGCTGAGCTGTTGCAATGCCCTCCCAGCTGCTGCCGCCGCTGCTCGCGCCGCTTGGGCGACCGGGCGGCTGCCAAGACGAGCGACCGAGACAACGCGATAGCCGGCCGTGCATGACACCGCGCGTGGGCAGGTGGTGCAGCACGCACTCTGCAAGTGCATGTGAGTCGACACTCTGGCGCAGGATGAGCGTGCGGGACTGCTCGGAGCAGCTGCAGTGCGCGGCGCCGGTTGGCGGTCCGGCAGACCGGCCGTGCATGTAGGCGACTATGTAAATCAACGCAGCGCTCCCAATGAAGAGCACGGAGGAGGATGCCCTCATGACGTGTCCCCGGTATGTACCGGTAAAAAGACACCGGTACCGGTAAAAAGATACCGGGGGGAGCCGGGACTCACACCGGTACCGGTAAAAAGACACCGGGGGAGCCGGGACACTAAGGACCTCGGAAAAAGACACCGGGGGAGCCGGGACACACAGTACAAGCGCCCACTCCCATCCACCACTGCTGCGACGCGAGCACTCGAGCACATTCGATAGGCTTGATCCGGACGGACGTTGATCTGTAGTTTATACCCGGTACCCGGCACCGGTACCGGTAATGTACCGGGTATTGCCTTGACTTGACATCTTTTCGTTCACATTCACACCCCAGTGAGAAAGCACAACGACACATATTCACATCACGCACAGCGCCCACTGCGGCGCTCTATAGAACTGTGTGCTTCATAGCGTCCTGATTTGGGCGGCGGCCGCGGACTTGCGACCACAGGAATCGCGGGATACTGTTGACGTCTGCTCCAACGAATGAAGCCCGTGCGGCTCCAGCGCTGCTCGCGCCTGCAGGCGCTGAGCTTGCTGCTGCTCAATCACGCGACCTTCCCTCCGCGCGAGCAGCAACGGCTGCCACCAGCTATTGCGCGTCTACCAATTGTGAGGCTCATGACCGACATGTGGTCTCTCCAAACGCGTCTACAACTCAACCACGTCATCGTGGCGTCGCGAAGCCCATTTAGGGTGCTCGGCTCAGTGGAGATACACACCACTGAGTACCTGCGAAAACGCGCTGGGAATATTACCGATGAGCAGGCAGCCAATCTCCAGCCATACCTGTGCTCCATGGCAGTGCGTGAGGACGAGCGCGGCAAGGGGCTCGCTCGACTATTGGTCGAGGCTGCCGTGGAGGTGGCCCGAACAACCGCGCCGCCGGGACAGTGGTTGATGCTGCAAGTCGAGTCGCGCAACATCGCCGCCTTCGAGCTCTACCAATCGTGCGGCTTTGTGCTCCTGAGCGACCCGCGCTGTGAGATCCTCTTGATGCGGCAGCGCTTGCGCGATCCCGTGCCCGCTCCGGCCATGGAGCCCAGCGAACAGGAAGCGGTGTGGCTAGACGCAGGGTAGCGACGGTTTCAAGATCGTACACGTGCGCGCAATGCCGATCACCGTCAGCCGCCGCGCGCGCCGCAGTCACACGACCGCACGTCCGGTCCGTAAGGATGGCTAGCCACAATGAGGGCGAGCTGAAGTTTGGGGAAGAAAAAGAAAAGGTCAGCTCGGTGCGGACTCGGCGCGTTCTTCCCCGGGACGTCAACGACCGAACGCGGGGCCTTCATGCGAGTCTTTGCCACCGCCGGCGAATACCTTCGCATTTGCGATGAGGACGCGGTGCGCAAGGTCGCAACGGCGCAGCCCACGTCAGCCTCCTCCTCGCAGGGGCCAGACTGGTCACAGATCGATTGGAGCCAGCAAGAGCGCGTCGCACGAAGCAGGCTGACTGCCGAGCGATCAGGAGTCACTCCAGCTGTGCCGCCGCCGCCGTCGCGGCCGTCTGCTACACGTGATGCGCTTCGTGAGTCGCTGACTGCGCAGATCAATCGCGAACGCCGCGCTCGAGGTACCACCATCTATTCCGTCGGATGCCTGAATAGATGGGGTGCTGCCGAGGCACGGCAACGTGGATTGCCGATCGTGCGACAGGCACCAGCGCTGCCGCCGTCGTTGGACGCAGCCTCGCGACCGTTGTCGGCTCGGCCACTGTCGTCGCAGTGGGAGATGGCGGCAACGTATCAAATAGGAGCACGAGCGCTTCAAAGGCCGGCGGACATGCCAGTGCCGCCGCCGCCGGCAAGCGGCTCCTCCGCAGCCTCTGATGTACCCATGGACACCTTCCCTGCTGCCGCCGCCAGCCGCTCGTCACATGAGCTCAATCGGCAGCGAGTCCCATTCCAGTCGCCGCCGGTTGCCGCATCCGCCACCCATCCGACGACCGCTTCCTCTCAGCCGATCTCGCCACGACGATCGCGCCTGCCCGCCTGCATACGCTCGACGGTGGCCGAGAAGCAGATGCTTCTCGAAGCGGAGCTCGAGGCGAGTCAGCAGGAGCGCGAGGAACTTGAGGCGCTCGAGGCGGCAAGAAAAATGGAAGAGGGAGCCGAGGAGGCGCTCGAAACGGTCCTAAATCAGGCTGGTGGCGTGGTGGAGGCGCTGGATGAGGTCGACGGTGCCATGGAGGCGGAGGCAATGGTGGCAGAGGCAATAGAGGCGGAGGCAGATTCAGAGGAGGTCACGATGGAGGAGGACGCGTCAGCGGAGCTCGCCGGCGCAGACCACGACGCGACTGAGATGATGGATCACGAGTCACGACCATCGGAGGCGGCCCAGGAAGCGAGGGCAGCACTGCAAGTGAGGGTCGTGGCAGAGGAGGCGCCAGAAAAGGCAGAGGAGGCGCCGACGGCGAAGGCGGCGAAGGCAGAGGAGCAGGCAGTGCCAGACTGCGAGCCTTCGGCCATCGAAGCCGACGCTCCGCCTCCGCCAAGTTCCGTCAAGTTCCGTCGTAAAGGTCCTGACGGGACGCCACGCCCCACACCGCCTTCCCGTGCCCCTCGCGCCCTCGCGCCTTCACCACTGCTATGCGGCATTCGTGCCACCGTCGCCGCCGCCGCCGCCGCTGGCGCAGCGGCTGCACCGCGGGCTCTGAGCTTTGGACCCGACGGAACGCCCATCGACCCCGAGACTGTGGCAGAGGAGGAGGCGATGGAGGAGGAAGCCGAAACGGTGCCGCGGGCGCCTGAGGCGGCGGCAGCGTCGGCCGATGCCGCAAAAGCGGCGAGGGCTGTGGCTGTGGCCTTGAGGGCGGCAGCGGCGACGCGGGACGCAGCGCAAAAGAAGGCGGCAGAGGCGGCAGCCGCAGCCGCTGCTGCCGAGGCCGCCGAGGCGACCGCGGCGCGCGTGGTGGCGGCGGCGGCGGCGGCTGTGCGGGCAGTTGGGCAGAGACGGCACAGCAGTCCATTCGAACCACCTGCCAGTAGCATCTCGTGCGCCGCCGTGGGCGGGCAGAGACACGCGGCCGCCGGTGAAGTCCCAAAATTCCGACTGCGTGTGGTGGAGGCGGCACGCGCGAGGCTGCAGGCGGAGGCCGAGGCGGAGGCGAAGGCTGAGGTAAAGGCGCGCGAGGAGGCGAAGGTTGCGGCAGAGGCGGCGGCGGCGGCGGCAGAGGCGGCGGCGGCGGCTGCAGAGGCCATGGCAGCAGCGGCGGCAGCAGAGGAGGCGGCTGCGATGGAGGCAGTGGAATCTGCGGACGCAACAGCTTACGAAGCCGATGAGACGGCAACCGAACCTCCCTGTGCCTCCGACCCCTTCCCCCTGACGTCTCCACTCGGGATTGTCCAAGCTCACTCCGCACAGGCTCCCGTGATGCCACACTCGCATGGCATCACGGCTGCCGTGCCGCCCGCTCCACCTACGCCGCCCGTGCCGCCCGCGCCCCCTTCGTCTGCCGCGGCGCCCGCGTACGCGCTCACCCTCGAAAGATCACAGGGATGCCCGCCCCACTGCGGTCGTCGCCACCCCATGCACTTGCCGCAGCGCATCGAGCTCCCGTCAGTCGCGGGGGAAGTGCTCACGTTGGGCCGCGCCGACGAATGCGACGTGCAGCTCGACTCCCTGCTATACCCTACGATGATCTCGCGCAAGCACGCGCGCCTCGTCGCCGCTGAGACTGAAGGCACGTGGATCGTCGACGACTGCGGCGCCGCCAACGGCACACACGTGAACGGGCACAGCGTCGGCGGCGCCAGCAAGGATGGCAACACTCAAGTCGCAAAGCGCGCTCGTGTTCTTCAAGTCGGCGACGTGCTTTGCTTAGGCACGATGCGCGGGCGAACGAGCTCTGACGCCGTCTACCGCGTCACGACGCTTTGAGCGCGGCCACAGCGAAGCTGCGGTTTTACGGCGTCTATAATGGGGCTATATTTGCACCCGCGGTCATCTAGGTGAACGAAACGAGGGTATCTACGACGCAACACAGTGTTGCGTGCTGTTGTCGGTGAATCATGTCTTCTATAAATCTCAGAGGTTAGCGTATCGCGTTGTGCCCTGTCCACTGTACGGGTCCCACAGCGGTCGACGGGACCGATGAGTCTTGACAGCTGCTAGCTAGTATGTGACCAAATTCCAGTGTGTTCGCGTGCTTACTCGATAAAAAAGGAAAACCTTTCGTTTACTCTGAGCTGCGACCGTCCGGGTCTCGCCTGTCTTTCGTTGGCGCACTCGCCGGCATTTTGCATGCGCTGCTGCGTCCGCCTGCTCCTCGTCGCCATGCTCGCCACCCAGCACACCGACTTCGAATCCTTCGCCAATGCGCTCGGTGCCCTTCCGAATCAGCCGCCCGTTCCGATGGCGTGCGAGCCGTCGCCGAGTCCCATCGATGTGGACGCCAATGCCATCGTCCAGCAAGTCTTCGATGTGCTGCTGAAGCACAGCCCTTCGCCCGCGGTGCATCTCGAGGTGCTCGGCCGTCGATGGCTCGCGCTCGCTCGCAACGAATCCGTGTCCAACCTCACGAGCACGCTCTTGCCTGCCAAGGTCCCTGCCATGAAGATGCGATACAACGCAGCCCGCGCGGTGCTCGAGCTCATGCCTGTGACACGAGACTGCCCCCAGGCGACGATCGCGCTCCTCATCAGCCAGGCGAACACGCATCGCTCGGCCGCGGACATCAAAGTCCTGCGGCGCTGCGGCAACCGGGCGGTGAAGCTCGCCGAGGACGGCCTCAAGCAGCCCACGGCGGTGACTAGCAAGGTCGTGTCAGCAGAAACAATCAAGGCGCTCGACGCGCATCGCGCTGCTGAGGTAGCAAACGCTGGCAAAAAACGTGCGTGGATGCGTTCCGAGGACGTCGCACTTCTGTAGCTGCACGCGGGAGACTTGCCGGTGTCGACCCATCATCCAGCCCTCGCCAATCGATCTCACAGCGCACGCCGAAGTCGGATGTTCAGATTGCAAAAGCACGTGAGTGGGCTCGTGCGGGCCACCTTCTCGAAGTCGATCACCAACCAAGCAGGCCCGCTCCTCGAGCTGCACTACGGCCGATGGACGCGTCTCGCTCCGGACCTCGCCCTTCCCGAAAATGCTCAGGTGGACTGGCTGAATGGCGTCGCTCGCGCCCCTGCCGCGTGGGACTTGCAGCTCAACCCAGATTCCATCGTGCTCTTCGATGCCGCGCGTGATGAATGGATCGATCTCGACGCGTCCGACCTCTTCATGCTGCCCGACGTTCGGCGAAGCATGACGCTCCACCAGATCATGAATCACGTAGAAAACTGGATGCAAACCAAAGCGTCGCCCGGGCTGGAGCCAGAGCGCATCAACTTCGACGATCTGCGCTTCGCATTCCTTCCATCAGACCTGAAGCAGCCATCACCGTTCGAGGAAGCTGTGGCCGCAGCTGCTCCGTCTGAAGGCCAGTCTGTACTCTATCATCGCGCCGACGGGAGCACCGCCCGTGCCAGTGTCAAGACCGTCAACGTGCCGCCGCCGCCACCGCCGCCCGTGGCCACGCCTCACGCACGGCAGGGACTGCCAATTCGGCACGAAGAGAGCCCGGCGGTCAAGCCGACGACGTTCACCATCGTGGTCGAGGATGGCACCGAGGTCTGCACAGTGCGCGAGCGCCTGTCGCGTGACGTCCTGGCACGGGCTCAAGGCCAAGGTTCGACCTCGTCCTCGAGCTTGCTGCCGTACGACAATGTGACGTTCCCAGATCCACATAGCACCGTCGAAACGTCTGTAGACTCCTTGGTACCGGCAATTGGCTATTGGGTACCGGTAGTTCAAGTTCAGGTAGACTCACAGGCTCACCGTGGTCTCGGAATCCTACAGAGCAACAGAATCAGTGTGTGCAGAGAGAGCTCTGTATGCGCGGTGCACACATTGAAAGCCCGGAGCCTTGACTTGACTAGACTTGACTTGACTTGACTTGACTTGACCTGGCTTGTCCTGGCAGCCGACTGCCCCTCACGTCTCTGCCTTTACGAGTTGGCGCGGTGTCTCATGACTCCCGGCTCCCCCCGGTTACCCCCCGGTGTCTTTTGTAACACCGGGGGGAGCCGGACACACGAGACAGACACGAACCTATGTGACTTTTTCCGACAGACGCGACGACCGGTGCTGCGGCACTGTTACTGCCCGCTCAGAATCCCTGTGTGTCCAAGCTCACCCCGGCGTCTTTTTACCGAATCAGTAGGAGGCGCAAGGCGTCCTCTGATTTTTACCGGTCTTTATAAAAAATACGTGGTTCAAAACAGTAATAAGTGTTTCACCGGTGTCTTTTTACCGGTGGTCCCGTGTGTGTCCCGGCTCCCCCCGGTGTCTTTTTACCGGTGGACACTGTACAGTATGTACACAGTATACCGCGATCTTCTCCAAGAGAGACGCCGTCGGGATGTTGCTGGTCGTGGTCTTCCTAGTCCTCAGCCTTCAAACTGCGGGGCAGTTTTGCACCAACACCTGCAGCTACGCAACCGATGACTACTGCGACGACGGCGGCCCCGGCTCCGAGTACCCGCTGTGCACCTACGGCACCGACTGCTTTGATTGTGGACCTCGCCAACCACGACCACCATCGGCGTCGCCTCCCGCGAGGCCTCCGCTGCCACCGCGTGCGCCCCAGTGCAGCAACGGCCTGCCCGTCGACCTAGTGCTTGTGTTCGACCACTCGGGAAGCATGCAGACCTGGCAGGCCGACGTGCTTGAGTTTGCGACTGAGCTCGTCCTCCAGTTGGATTTTGGTGCGAATGCGGCGCGCGTGGGGCTTGT
>Ga0210248_100201_pt1 | contig 50311 bp, 32 predicted proteins | sample ChrtobMetP3_32mM_FD_155493 | JGI IMG/M metagenome (GOLD analysis project Ga0210248, IMG submission 155493) | Chrysochromulina tobin associated microbial communities from unialgal haptophyte culture, Seattle, Washington, United States - P3_32mM | ecosystem: Host-associated > Algae > Haptophytes >...
GCGAGCGCCACGCCCTGCAACGCACGCAGATTCACTTCCTCAACGGGCGCGTCGTGGGCATGCCGGAGGCGGTGCAGCGCACGTGGGGCTTCAACATGCGTGCGGGCATGGGTGTCACTCACCTCACGACCCGGCCGCCTCATCTGCGCATGCGCGCCTTGGCGCGCACGGCTACTAGCACCGCTGACGACGACGACGAGGACGAGGACGACGAGCGCGCCTCCAACAGCGGTGCGAGCTCGGCTTCCGAGGCGTCCTCTGACGACGACGACGACAACGCTGCCAACGGTCTCGTCGATGGGGTTCCGAACAGCACGCCGCTGAAGTTCGCACTCGGGGCAATCGAGCACTACGAGAACCGACCGCTCTCGTGCGTGGACTTCGACTTCGAGAGCATGACGCTGGTCAACTTCCACCGATGCTTCAAGGTCGTGCGCGGCAGCAAGATCGGCGTCAAGAGGCGAGCCAGGCGGCAGTACTGGCCATGCACCGAGCGCGGAGTGCCCACAGCACGTGTTGCCCCCGCCCCCGACGAAGACGCACCTGGCGATGACGATGCAATCGAGCCCATCTCGCCCACGGCCTTCTACGCGGTGCCGCACTACCTCGACGTCAACGAGCGCCGCCCAGTCTCCGTCGAGTACGTGCTGCCGCACGTGCACGGGGAGCGCTTCTATTACCACCAACTCCTCGTCCACGTCCCCTTCCGCGACTCGACGCCCAGCGCGCTCATCTCCAACGAGAACACGAGTGGCACCCTCCGCGCCGAGCTCGAGCTCCGTGGCATCATCACGGCTGACGGTGGACTCGCAGCACTATGCGAGGCGGATGCGAAGGCGCGCCATCAGACCGAGGAGCAGATCGCAAACCTGCGCCAGCAGGTCACCGATTTCGAGGAGACCATCGCCAGCGGCGGAGCGAGCGGAGCCGCGGACGCGCACGTGGCGGCGGCGTGCGCGGACATGGATGCTGACGACCTTCGCCGCCTCCATCAGGACATTGCCAGCGCTGCAACCAGCCTCGATGCAGGCACGCCTGCTCCCGACGTGCGCACCGTCCGTGAGCGTGCTGACGACGGATCCATCGAGAGCGTCGCCTACTGGCATGAGGCGGAGGGGCAGGTCTGGAGGCTGAAGCGACGGCAGCACGTCGTGTACGAGCTCCTGAAGCACACGGGCCCCAAGCAGCTCCTCACGTTCCTGAGCGGCGAGGGCGGCATGGGAAAGTCGCTCCTCATCCGCCTCCTCGTCCAGTACTGGCGCTCGCAGGGGCTGCGCGTCCTCGTCTGCGCCTCGACTGCCAAGGCGGCGCGCCTCCTCGGCGGGCACACCGTGCACTCGGCCTTCAAGCTGCGCTCGACGGGCGGCTTCGTCAAGGCGGAGCTCGACGTGGCGCAGCACTCGAGGCACTGGACGTGGCTCTACACGCGCGACATCGTCATCATCGATGAGATCTCGATGCTGACCGCCGGCGCTCTCCACGGCGTCAACGAGGCTCTCAACTACATCACGAGCGCCAACGCCTCGGCCGCGACCAACTCGCACTTCGGAGGCAAGTCGGTGCTCGTCGTCGGCGACCTCTTCCAGCTCCCGGCAGTCGAGAAGTTCCGATTCCGCGATCAGATCTACTTCTCCACGCTCTGGCCTGCGTTCCGCTTCGTCGAGCTCGTCGAGTCGTGCCGGCAGCACGCGAGCGAGCACCGCTTCGCCGAGCTGCTCTCTCGCTTGCGTCTCGGCGCCGAACACCTGACGGAGGAGGACGTCGCGCTCCTGAAGAAGCGTGTGTGTGGCAGCCGTGGCCACGGCTCCGCCGCGACATGCACATGGGACGACCGTGTGCGCCGCCGACGCCGCGGTCGGGCGAACATGCGGCCTGACGGCGGCAACGAGGACGACGACGGGAACGTGAAGACCATCTCATGCCGTCACTGCGCGGTCGAACCCGATGCGACGATCGTGGCCGCCCTGCGCGACAAGGTCAACGAGCTCAACGCCGCCCACGAGGCCGCCGTCACGGCGACGGGCATGCAGGTGGTGCACGTGGATGCCATCGATCGCGCCCCGGGCGGCCGCGAGCTCACCGACGAGGGCACGCGCCGCGCCATCGATAAGCGCGCGGGCGGCCAACTCCGATGCCTCGGTGTGTACATCGGCATGCGCGCGCTCCTCACGTTCAACCAGGACGTCGAGAGCGATAACGTCAATGGCTCCGCGGGACGCATCGTCGGCATGGAGGACAACGACCAGGGCGACCTCAAGGCGATCCTCTTCAAGCCCGATAGCACGCCCTCGAGCGCTCCGCCGCTGCGCATCACGCGACGCACCGCGCGCGTCTTCGGTCGCGCCTTCGGCAGCGCTCAGCGGACGCAGTTCCCCATCTTGCCCTCGTACGCGGTCACCGTGCACCGCGTTCAGGGTGCGACGCTCGAGGGGGACGTGCACGTCCTCCTCAACTCCGACTTCTTCGCACCCGGTCAAGCGTACACGGCGCTCTCTCGCGCGCGCCGACTCGGGCAGCTCCACCTGTGGGGCTTCGACCTCGACGCCATCAAGGCAGATCCCGAAGTGGCGCGCGAGTATGCCCGTCTTCGCCGCCGCCCGCTCGACGCCGCCGCCATCGCACGCGCGCCGCCCTATGCGAAGGCCCCGCTGCCAGCCCTGGGCGCTATGGAGATCCACTTCCCTCCTAGCTTCGAAACGTACGGCGTGGCCGCAAGTGGTGCGGCGTGCATGCCATGTGAGGACGAGTGAGCTCATGAGCATCTGTGAACAATACACGGTCCCAGTGTGAAGTGTGAATCGTACTTCTCGGTGTGAACTCTGATGATGTGTACTTCGGAAGGAGTGAATGCACGGTTCAGTGTGAAGACTGATCTGTACTACGGCATGTGTGAAGAACCGGTTTCAAGGCAGGTGTATAAATACCCACGTGTGAAGTTGCCGATTCCAAAATAGGACACAAAGTACAAAGTTACTAAGGCAGCCTCTCGTCGCGCAGAAGATCCCGCATTCGTGCGTCGTGCACTCGCTGACGACCCAGTCACACAGCCAGGCGCGCTTCCTGTCCATCGATACTTCGAAGCCGCGATGCCCAAGGAACGTCACCGTGCCAAAAAGAAAAACCACAAGCACAGCCCGAGCAAGGTCTTCGCGCACGGCGTCATCAGGATTACCATCCTGACGACGAAGGATGGTCCCAAACTGAAGCATGCACCGGGCCTGAAGCAGATCGTCATCATCAGAACGTCGTGGAACAGAGACATCAAGCCAACGGAGCTCGTGCACGCCGCCGCAGCCGAGCTCGGATGCGAAGCGGTCTATAACGGAGAGGGCGGGTTCCCAGGACACGTGTTCGTCAACATCACCGTAAAGAGCTTCATGCACGTCTTCAAGCAGGTCGCCACGGCTCGCGCGCCCAACATGAACTTCGACGTCCACATCGAAAAAGTGGACAAATTCCGGAAGCGTTTCCTGGCAAAGAATATCCTCACCAAATTCGAGCGCGTGTACGGTCCCGATTCCACCTCGGAGTCTGAAGAGGCTGATGACTCGGAGTCTGAGGCGGAGAAGAAGAAGCCCGCGCGCATGCAGAAGAAGCCCAAGGCCGACGTGCCCGCCGACGACGATGACGATGACGACGACGACGATGACGCCGACGAAGATGACGAGGATGACGATGACGACGATGACGACGATGATGACGATGATGATGATCACGACGAGGACGACGACGACGACGTTCGGGCGTATAAGCAGGGGTACAGACCGCACGACCTGCAGGACGGGGAGGTCCTTCGTCACAGCGAGGACGGGAGGTCCTTCGTCACACGTCACAGCGAGGACGAAGACTCTTACGACAAGAAGAAAGGCAAGAAAGCGAAAAGTTCCCGCTTCGTCGTCAACATCTCCTCGGATGATGACGCCCCTGCTCCAACAGTCAAGAAGGCTCACAACAACGCCGAGGCAAGCTCGTCGGGCGACGCTATCGCTGCAGTCAAAGAGGCCGAATGGAAAGACGCTATCGCTGCGGACGAAGTCGCCAACGCAAATGGGCGACGCGCCTCGGAACGCAAGCGCAAGAAGACGGCATCGCGTGACGCGTGATGTGTGCAAGGGGATGTGTGGCATGCGGATGGGTGACCGAGATGTAACCCAGATGCGCGCCGCATGGGGAAGGGCGGGCGGTAAGGTATGTGTGTCGGACACCCGCTCCGACAGGCTACTACTATGAGCCCGGGCGGTCTGGCTGCTAGGTGTGTCCCCTCGGAGAGGGGGGTGACGACGACTAATTACATGTACCGGTACTGGGAGCGGGCGGAGGCAGGGTCGGGTTTGCTGGGGGCGGCCTCTTCTGAGTCGGCCGCGGGGAGCGGTCGGCTTCGGGCTTGCGGCTGTTGAGTCGGCCGCGGCTTCGGTCGTCGCGCTGACGTGCGGGGTGTTTGTTGTTGTTGGTGGGTTTGGCTGGTTGTGAGATTGGTCTGTGTGCCTTTGTGCGTCCGCGTGTCCCGTGTGTCCCGTGTGTGTCCCGGCTCCCCCCGGTGTCTTTTTACCTTACATCCTACTAACGGTACCGTTTTTTGGCACGCGGGTTTTTGCGCGAGCACGGGCTCCGACGGAAAACCGACGGAGATGCAATTAAGACGAGGCACATGATCGATCTCGACGAGCCGGCAGCAGTGCCACCAGCGCTACAGCTGCCCGCTGGGTCGCTTCCACCACCTCTGCACGAGGAGCCTCGAGTCACCTTAGAGTCGCTCCCCTGCGAAATGGTGTGGCACATGTGCCTCGAGTATGTCCCGCCAAAGAGCGTCCTCGCGCTCAGCTTCACGTGCCACGCTATCGCGCGAGTGCTGCGCGAGTGCTGCAGCTGCGAGTCCGGTACCCATCAGTTTTGGATCGAAATGACGACCAAGCACTTGGGGCGGTGTGCGTTTGATTATGGACTGGTACGTGCCGAGAAGCTGGGGCCTTGGCCGGCCTTTGGGGTCAAGCTCTTCGAGACGGGGCTCAACATGAGGCGCGAAGTGAAAGACAGGATTGAGATTGTCCTGGGTTCCGTTGCGGAGCAGGTTGGCGGCTGCACCGTCGTCGCCTGCCCATGCCTCGTCAATCTCGACCATTATGGCACTGGTGCGCAGGGCGCGGTGAGGCGCGCCGCGGGTGATGAGACGGAGGAAGCCGCCTCGAAGCTGCCCTTGCCGCTGGCGCCACTCTCGGCGAACCTGGTGACCGGCGGCAAGCTGGCAGACACGGTCGCGTTCTGCGTGACCAGTCCGCCGCGGGAGGTACACCAGATCATCTTGAACGGCATGTTCTTCCAAGGGTTTGGACAAATGCCGACGGTTGCGAGCGCCGACGGACTCTCGCCGCGCAGCCGCGTTGATCAGCTCGAGAGGCAAGTGAGTGACACGCTCCACCTCAACCTTTTCAGACGGATGCGCGAGGCAGGCCACAGCAGCGTCGCGATGCCGACACTCGGAACGGGTGGCATGGGCTTCGAGCTGCACAACATGTTACCCGGACTTAGCAATGCATACCTAGTCGACTTCCAGTCGAACCCACACCAGCCGCTGCGCGTGCGAATTGCATGCTACGAGCAGTCGCACTTCAACGCGGCACTTGAGATGAAGGAGGTGCTGCTCGAGCGTCTTCTGAACGAGCCCGCGCGACCAGATTCGCTCCCAACAATTCCAGGCCAACAGCCTCCGTCGCTCCTGGCGCCCGCCACGCCGGAGGACCCACCTACCACGCTGGTCCCTGAGGCGCCGGCGCCTGAGCCCGACGCGTTGGCGCCTGGCGCGCCGGCACCGGCCGCGCCTGCACATGACGGGCCGGGATCTGACGTACCGGTACTGGCCGCTGGCTACTGACGCGCACCAGGCTGCTATTGAGTAATCGGAGGAAGGCGGGGTTCGGAGACTCTCCGGTGCGGGAAGCATCCGAGATTGAAACCGTCTGATCGATCATTGAACTGTCGAGGGAGCGAAAAGGCGCCGCGCTTCTGGTCGCAGGTGTGGGTTTGGTTTTCAGTGGGGCCGAGTTTGGTTTTGAATCGGTTTGCCGGAATCGGCGGACGAGGATAAGACGTCATAAAGGACCTCCCCACCTCCCGGCACCCGGGGGGCCGGGCTATCCATTAAAGACATGGATCCGGCGTTGAAAAGCGTCATAACTCGATGCACCCAACCACAGTAGCCGTTCGCATCGTCATATTAGAACTCACCCAAAACTTTCCGTCGAAACAACATCGAATCCTCAGAATTGACGTGCCTCGACGAGATCCGCGAGATCGCCCGGTTTCGCTTCACGATTGCGGCTATTCGCTCGTCGGTGAATCGAAAGGCGGACATGAAGCAGCTACTTATCGTTGTGGCGGTGCTGGTGGGCTTTGCTTCAGCTGTTGACCCACGTGTGTGCGCGTTGCGAGGGAGAGACCTCGAGCAGCTCAAAATGATATGCAACAAGGCCTCAGTTCCATTTGAGGCGGATGCTGACGAGGAGAAGCTGCGCTCGATCCTCTTTGAGTACATGCAGAATGAGCTTCCCGAGACGATTCGGCCAAAGGGCACGCCGCTTGAGCCGTGGCCCGGTCCTGGCCAGCCTGGCGAGTGCGACGATCCGAAAAGTATGAAGCCTAATCCTGGCAGCACGCCCAAGCTTGAGCATATGGCAGCCAGGCTCTTCAACCGTCTGGACAAAAACTCGGACGATATGCTGCAGCGCGACGAAATGCGAGCCATGCTCGACGAAATCAATGCTGCGGCGCGTGCCAAAGGCGAGCCAGAGCATGACCTGTTCAAGACGCTCGACCGTGACCAGGACGGCAAGGTGAGCCGCACGGAAGCAGAGGAGACCTTCAAGGCGATGGCGGCAAAGATGATGCAGTCGACCTCGACGCCCGCAAGCAAAGCAGGGTCGAAGGATCAGTCGCCGGGCATGAGTGAACACGATATGGCGGACGGCATGTTCACGAACCTCGACGCTAACAAGGACGGACAGCTAAGCAAGGCGGAGATGAAGGCCGTCCTTGAGCAGTTCGCAGCTCAACAAAAGGCTGAAGGGGAGGACGAGGTGGATTTCTGGGCCTCACTCGATGCCGACACGAACGGCTATCTCAGCAAGACGGAGGTGCAAGGATTCATCGCGGCGATGATGAAAGCGGCCAAGCAGGGCGGCGACAAGGAGGATCTGTGAGTGTGACCTGAGACGCGGCGTGTGGAATTCCTACTTGAGATATTTTGTGCTTTTTGTCTCCCCGCACGAAGTTTGAAATCAGGGTATGAGGATAGTGAGCAAATCCAGATATTTATCCCTCCCCTACCCCCTTGCCGGCCTTGGGTAAAACAGATGAAGGTGTTTTGAAATAGCGCGCTAGCTTGCTGACTGTACCGGTAATTCCGTCTCGTGTGTCCGGCTCCCACCGGTGTCCCGTGTGTCCCGGCTCCTCCCGGCGTCTTTTTACTATACCGGTGTGTGTCTCGTGTAAGTCCCGGCTCCCCCCGGCGTCTTTTTCCCGGTATTTCCGGAACTCTTGTTGGAACATATCGCGACACGAACTCGCAACTATGCGCGGATCGAGCCGGCCGTCGTCCGCTCGCGCGTGGGATGATGATCCTGGAAGCCTGCAGAGGGCAGAGATACCAGAGACGAAGGCAAAGGCAGCGGAAAGCAGCGGCGACGACAGTGACGACGACATGGTGCCTGAATTGAGGGTGATCGAAGCGGGTGCGGTGAACTCTATGATCATCTCACCCATGCGACCGCCAGCGTCGGCGCGGTCGGAATCGCCGGAGCCTGAAGATGAAAAGCCTTCTTACGAACCCAAGCACAAGGCCGCTATTGCCGTGAGGTCTCCTCCCGAGCGGTCAAAGGCGGCGAAGCCCACCGCGCCTACGGGGTTGCCAGCACCTCCTGCAATCGGGCTGCCTGCGCTGCCTGCACCTCATCCAATTTCATTGCTCGCAATGCCGCCCACGGAGGGCGCCAAGAGCGGCAGCGACACGGCTGCCAGCAGCAGGGACAGTGTGGTGTCGTCCGCCGAGCCGTTTCCGCTGCTGGAGGGCTGGCTCCAAAAGAAGCACGCCAAGAAGAGGATGTTCGGCTCCGAATGGGGCACGCGCTACTTCTCGATCTCGCAGCGGTACGGCACGCTCAACTATGCCAAGAACAAGTCGCGCTCGGCCAACATCATGCTGCCGCTGTGCGACATGAAGAAAGTCGATCGGCTTCCGATAGAGGAGTATGGCCCGTACTGCTTCTCCGTGCACTGCCCGCCCGCGAGCCTCATCCTCAAGGCCGAGAACAACGCGGAGTGCAACCGGTGGATCGAGGCCATCACCTACCACGCCGCGCACTGGAAAAACAAGGCGGCGGGAGCGTTAGGATCGACGAGTAATAGCAAGAGTCCACCACCCGCTCCTCCCACCACGGACCCCGCCAGCACGGCAACGCGGGATTTCAGCACTGGCTTCATGTAGCCCGTGATTAGCCCCGGCTAGAGCCCCCCAGGCGCAGGTCGTTCTCCTGGGGAACTCTGAGTCAACATGTATGCAAATTGCGCCGCAGACTGTAGTAGTTACATTATTTAACAGCACCAGATCGCGGATGAGCTCGATAACTTCTCGGTGACGCCCGACTGGCGGTCCGAACAGGACGCACCGAAGTGTGTCGGGGCCCGACACACTTGACCACGCGCGACACTGCCTCCAATGCGGCACGACACTCGACTGGACACTTGACTGTCGACAGCATGGTCGACAGCCCGCGCGGGAACCCGCGCCACACGGCACACGCCAAACTTCTTACCGATTTCGCGCATCGTCGCGACCGGATTCACAACATCAACACGACAAGCGCCCAGACCACCCCTCCACCCGGCGCCCGCCCGCAACCGCCAACGTCATCGAGACGTCGCTTCGATACTTTTGGACGATCGATATCGATTAGTTGAGTCGACTTCCCGTTATGCCGATGCCCGATGGAGTGCCTTATGGCTTATGCGTTTCTTCGGTCGTTTACTGGTAATGATTTATAATCGAACGTCGGTTGACGAGAGTACGAGATCCCGGTCCCGCCCTCGCGCCGTCGGCGGGGCGCCTTGTGCCGACCACGTCGTCGGCCGCTCCCCCGCCCCCGTTTTAACTTAGTTTTATCCGTTATTTCCGGCGCGCGCGGGTAACAACAGTGTTTCGTTCGGACTCTGGCGGCGCACAATTTACGTACAGTATACGCTCGACGGAGGGGAGGCGACGCTGGCCGCGCCGGAAACTAAGGCTCCGGGCTGTTTAGCTGTACACCACAGAGGCTTCCGTCGCCGCCCTGCCGCCCTCATGTCATGAATAATCACTCGCATCATTCCGGACGTCGGATACCGTGTTGATGGCGTGTCGACTATGCACTATCGGATACGGTATTTAGACTTTTGGTAAGACTTTTCAGAGACTTTACACTTTTTGGGGAACGACAAACGGCCATGTACCCCCGTCGCCTCGTGTGCGCTCAAGCCATGTGGTCATGGCACCCACTGTGCAGTGTGACCACGGGCGAACGCGGGCGCCCCCCGCGTGCATGCATTTTAGCGTGCCCGCCCTGATGCTTCTCCTCTCGCTCGCTCCAGGCACGCATCCGCGGCCATGCCCGGCTGCCGCTCTCCCAGCCAACAGATGATCGATCCCTTTCGCGCGCGGCAGCCCCCTCCATGCTGGGCGTCTGCCCCCAGCGCCTTGGTACTCTCTACGGCGCTCTCTCGCGTGCGCGCGCCTCTCGGGTGACTCTCGGGGTAGTGTGCAGACGCACGCCGCCGGCAATGCCATGGCGCGACGGCTGGTCAGCCCTCGACCCGCGTGGGCAGATGGGGCTCGAGGAGGGAGCTGAGCAGGTCGCTGCTCGAGATCACGCCGCACACGGCGCCCGAGCTATCGACGCACACGAGCTGGCCCACGTCGGCGTTTGCTAGCCGACTGATGGCCGAGCCGACTGTGTCGGTCGGGCGGCACGTGTGCAGCCGTACCGGGCTGGGCGGCAAGCTGCGTAGGCTGAGCTCGATGGGCGTGGTGAGGTCGTCCGTGTGCGAGTGCGACGCGAGGTGGCGCACGTCGCGGCTCGAGAGCACATCGATGAGGGCGCCAGTTTCGTCAACGATCGGCAGGGCTTGCACAAGCTGTCGCTCGGAGAGCATCGCGAGGGCATCTGACAAGCGTAGGGCACGCCCGGCGGTGCGTGGCGGCGCGCAGTGCGGCAGCACGACCTCCTGTAAGCTGGCGGCAAAGAGCAGCGGCGCAGCCTGCTGTAGCTCGGGCGACGCAACGATGAACGCGAGCAGCTGCTCGGGCAACAGCAGGTGCAGCAGAGAGGTGGACGATGAGGAGTCGCCCAGGGGCAGGCAATCGAGCCGATACTGCCTGAGCATCGCGCAGCCATGGTAAAGGCTGTCGTCGACGGACGCCATGACGAAGCCCGTGGGCTTACTGCGCTTAAGCCCATGCAGATCGCGCAGCTGGCAGCGCTCGATCGCCTGCTGCGCCTCACCCCGGGGAGCGCCGTGCGGCTGCTCGGCGCCGCCGCCGGCCGCGGCGGCCGCGCTGCCGGCCAGCGCGCGGTGCGTGTACAGCACGATGTCGACGAGGTCGGTGCACGTGAACACGTCCACGAAGCGCTGCTGGTAGCTGTCCCAAACGGGCAGACACATCGCGCTGTGCGATGCGAGCGCATCGACGGCGTGCTTCATCGGCAGGTCGGCGTCGAGGGTGACGACCTTGCCATGAGCGGGCAGCAGCTCGAAGAGGTCGTGCTCGTTGAACCACTGGGCGAGGCGCGCGTGCTCCATTGTTGCTTTCTCCCAAACTTGCGTGATGTCTCAATGACGACGAGCTCTGGCTGATGAGGCGAACAATCTCGAAACTTGTTTCCACCCCCCCGTCCTCAAGGAAGCCGGACCTCACGTTTACTGAATTGCTGAATCATGATTGTCGTCAGGCATTGCCATGTAAATTTGTATCGCGCGGAATCCCCGCATAGTTCCGTGTCCCCCAACGTGCCGCACACGTCACACGACAGTCACGTCTCACGAACGATTGGATGAGTTCATCTTTGATATCATGTGTGCCACATGCAGCAATGCCTGGCAGAGCATGCCCCACACGCTCAAATGGCAAATCCCATGGCGTGGGACGCCATATCTCAACTGCCCTGTGCAGGCTCCACAGCACGCCCTCCATGGGCTAAGCCGGCTGCCAGCTACGGCCGGAGGATCCTCCGGCCGACATCTCTTCACGCCCATGTGCCGTGTCATCATCCCGGCTCCCACATGCCTCTCGCATGCCTTTAGCTCGGCCGCTGTCCTATGGAGACCACTGGCAGCGCTACCCACTGGCACCGCCACCGAAGCCTGCCTGCCTGCCTGCCGCACCGCCGCCGCCGCCGCACCGCCGCCGCCGCCGCCGCCGCCGCCGCCGCCAGTGGCACGCCTGTGGCACCCCTGTGACGACTCATAGGACCTGCACCACGGGCTGACCCGCTCGACGGCTATCCTGACCCTCGGTCTGCCTCGGGCCGCGGGGGGACCAGTCCGGATCAGCGCCCGCTTGCAGCGCCGCCCACTGCAGCTCCTGGGTGTAGCAGATGACGATCAGGGCGCGCCGGCCAGCGTCCTGAACCTCGGGCACCTTAAGGTTCTTGCGCAGCACGTTGACAATCGCCGGGATGACGCCATGGGCGTACGCCTTCTTCTTGAGCTCGTCGTACGGGTCGTTGCCATAGCAGAGCGACGCGAGCAAGTCACATGTGTGCACCACCATGGAGACGAGCTTCTTGTGCGCCTTGAGCGCCACGACCGTCGCCCGGAACACATCCTCACGGCTCAAAAAGTCTTTGATGTTCTGCGTCAGGGTCTCGTCGCGATCGTCCGCGGCGTAACCGGGCAGTGGCATCGGCTTGACAAGCACGTCCATCGCACGGCACGCCTTCTCGCGCATCGCCGCCAGGTTGCCTGTGCACCCCTGCCCCTTGAGTGCGCGCACAGCCAGTTTCGGCAGCGCCGACGAGGCCACAATCTCGCGCAGCTCGCGATTCGCGCACTGGCATAGGTTGTGCATGGCCCAGCAGCACCCCTCCTGCAGCAGCGCCGACGTCGGGTTGAGCTCCATCGTCGTCGCCAGGTCCTCCACAATCGACTTGCCCGCCACGGCGTGTGCGGCCAGCCCAGGCGTGAGCGTCGTGTCGGCACACGCGTGGATAGCCGCGCCCAGGACCGGGGAATCGGCCCCAAAGTTATTCACGGCGTAGTGGAGCGCAGCCACGACCAAGTCGACGCACCGGCACATATCCGGCGGCGGGTGGTACGCCTCACTCGCCGGCGTCATCGCATGCGTCGCGTAACGGCCAGAGACGTACGTGCCGAGGAGGTTACACCCGTGAAGCTGTACCTTCGGACGCACAGGCCAAGCCGTCATCACGTCGCACACGACTTGAACGGTACCCGCGGTGGCGATTCGGCGCCGCCACTCCCTGCACGCCGAGAGCCGCCGCTCGGAGGGCACCGCGTCTATCGTGGCCTCACCGAGGTTGAATTCTCGGCGGCACAGGTGCTGCAAGGCCCACACGCATCGCTCGACCACCTGAGCTCGCATCTCGACATCCTGCGGCTCGGTGGCGACCCCTTTTGACACATCCGTGGCATGCTTCACATTCGCGCGCAGCACCGCGTCCAGTATCTCGAGCACGCCGTGGTTCACGAGCACCGCCGCGCGATGGAACCCCGCGTCGTCGTCACCTGACGAGAGGTTGATCAGCGGAGGCAGCAGCCACACCACAACGTGCGGCTTCGCGCCATGTACTCGCAGGGCAAACGCGATCGCATCGAGCGCGCCGTGGGACGTGGCACGCGCCACCTTGTCGTACTTCGGGCACAGCTCGAGCAGCCGACGGCCCGCGTCAGCGATCTCTTCGTCAGGGCGGTCCTCTTTGAGTGCCTGGATGACGCGTGCGAGCGGCGCGCGCCCGATCTCGTGGCGCGCGGTGCGCGGCGTGAAGAGGCTCGCGAGGCTCGAGAATAGTGAGCGCGACGATAAGGGCCCCCCTTCCTGTGAGCCTGACCCATGCATGCCCGCCACGTTGAGCATCGGCTTGCTCGGAGGGCGGACTGCAGAGCTCATGGGCAACGGGCCGCACGTGTCGTCCCCCTCGTCACCGTCATACTCCACGTCAAACCCCCCAGCTGATGGTCTTGCATCACCGGGGTCGACAGCGAGCGCGGATGCAGCCGCCGACTGTGACGCTGTGGCCTCGGCTGCGGGCACCCTTGCCGAGGCTGCGGGTGTGTTAGCCCCATCGTCGCCACCTCCCAATCCGATGTTCCTTACGAGCTGACTCCACCAGTCGCCTCCCGCATCGGCACCCTGCTCTGCCATAGTCGCTGATCCACCCTCCACAGCTATCGCCTCCAGCGAGAGGGTCGAAAGCGCCGACCCCCAGTGCGTTTTGGGCTGTTTTCGATGCGAAACAAAAACACATCGATGGGCAGTTTTTTTGTTTGAAGCTGTGAACGTTCCTGTACTGTAATGTCGCACAGAGAAAAGCAGAGCGGACGAGTGTGGAGAAGGGTTTGGTCGCGGCAGGAGCAGTGCAGGAGCAGTGCAGGAGAGTTAGACCGACCGCTCCAAGAGAGGCTTCACGCATACACGCAACCACGGGAGTTCTGAAGGGAGTTCACGGTCGTCGGTCGACGGGTACGTTAGGGTACGTCACACTCACGCAGGCAGCAGGCACTCCCGCGCCGCCCGCAAGCGCTGCGCGCGCGCGCTATTGGGCGTGTCAGCTCGTCCGCGTGTGCGTCTTGGCACTTATAGGTGTTTCACAGCTTACGCACTTGAGGAGAGCGGTTGACGTTGAGCTTGAGGCTTGACGGCGTTTGAGGTGACTTGTCAATTTGTGACTTGTTAACACTACCAACTTGGCACCATCCGACATCCGGGTCCACCTCTCTTTAATACGTCATTACGTCATCCTCTGTTCCTGCTCCGCGCCGACGCTTCCGCAAACAATTGGGCGCTCATCCGAGGCAGCGCCAGCTGATGGGCGAGTGTCTGCCTGCGCACTAAGGCAACATGCTGTTCCGATTTGGCCGCTCCATCAGCCGCCTCGCGCTCACGTTCCCACCGGTCGGCCCGGGCGCGGGCGCTCTGGCTCGGGAGCGGTGGCGATTCGGGCGGTGGCGGCGGCGCGAAGCCGCCCGTGGCGCCCTCGACTCTGTCGACGATCCCCTTGTGAACGCAACGCAGTTCGTGGACCAACTGGCGAGAACGGCCCTCTGCGCGCTCAGCACGGCCACGCTCACGCTCGAGCGCGGCGGCAGCATCGGTGCGCTCGCCCCGCAGCTGCGCATCGAGCTGCAGCGCGCGCAAGTCGCTCTCGGCGCACAGCTTCTTCTGCGTGTCCACCCAGGTCAGGAGCGAGGCCTCGCACTGCGAAATCCACGCTGCACTGCGCTCGCCGCCGCTCGGGCGGCCAGCGCCACGACCAAAAGCACCGCCGCGGTAGGCGCCGCCGTCGTAGGCACCGCCGCCGAAGGTCCTTCCGCCGCGTCCGCCACCCTCGACGGCGTGCGTGCGCAGCATGAGGAGCTCGAGCACGTCGCATGCAGCGTTCGCCCGTGCGGTCGCTGCATCTGCCTGGGATACGAGGAGGGCGAAGCGCTTGTCGCCGCGCCCGCCGTCATCGAGCGCCTCGTCGCCGGCGCGCTTCCTTAGCTGCTGCTCCGATGGATACCGTAGTGCGCCGCGATAGTTGGCGATTGCGCGATGTGCCAACTCTGGTCCAATCCACGTGGCCTCAGACCGCACACCATCATCGTCGCCGTAAGGCTCCGCCGCGAGCTCATCATAGACAAGCTCGCCAGATATAGCGCCATAGCAGGTGCTTCCGGCACTCGCGACGCGCATCGGCTCGTACGGGGTCCCCAGAGCGAGCGCTCGCAGGCGCTCTGGGCTGCCAACGTCTCCGGGCTTGATGAGGCGCGAAGGACCGGGCAAGTCGACGAGATGCTGCTGTAACTGCTCAGCACGACGAACGACGTCCTCCAACGACTCCGCGATGGCAGCCTCTAGCTGCGTCACCGAGGCGTCCTCAACCTCCATTTGTTTTTCAATCGGCCGGGCCCGAGCGCTCCGAAGAAAACCGGCACCGTCGAAAGATCAATTTGCTCATCAAGGCGCCAGCGCTCAACAAATTGACCAAGTGAAGTGACGTAATTCGTGGTTGTTCTATTCATGGAGCTTCTCTGAAAAAGTGCGCAGAGAGCGAGTCCACCGGCACCGCACCGCTCCAATTTCCAATCTCATACTACATACAATCTCAAACACGCAGTGTGAGACTGTGAGTTCGTGAGCGGTCGTTAGTCGTTACGTCGAGTCACGTATCAAGAGAGCGCGAACCACGGGCACCGCCTCTCGAGAATTAGCTGAGAATACAAGCAACAATTGGCCGGACACACGACAGACTGGACGAGTTTGGACCAAGTTTGGACACGACTTGCAAGACACGACCCGAACACCCGTAGGCGGAAAGTTAAATATGCGAAAAGGTAAGGTAAAGGAGTTAAGGAGGCCCCCCGCCCCCGCCGGCGGAAACCCCATGCGGAAACGGGAAAGGGCGAAAGCGGCAAAGGGGCTGAGACCTAGCTGTAGCTCCTAAAACTGGTCTCGTCCAACACGGATTCATGTTACGGTCACAGATCACGGTCGGACCTAGTATGGATACCGAGCCTATCACTCACGCAGAGTGCGCCAGCTGATGGGCCCACTGGAGCGCGAGCATGTTGGCCTCGTATACAGCCTCGTCCACAGGAACGTACTGGAGGGCCCGCTTCCCCATCAGCGCTGCGAGTTTCTCGCGTTCGAGGTACGGGTTGTCGACGACGTGCAGCCATTCGCGCTCTGCATCGCGCGCCCATGGTTCCCGCCCTGCCGCCGTCCCATGCACGCGGATCCCGCGAAGCGACGCCGGCACTGGGGCCCAAGTCTGCGAGTCCCACTCTGGCTTGCCGGGGGGGGCGTGGTCCTCGCGCAGCTTGCAAGCGTCCATGTAGACCTCGTGGTTGGACTTGCGGTACGGCTTTCGCCGCTCGACGTAGTCACTTTGCAATTCGAGATTGAGGTAGCGATCTGCGTCGATCGTCCACGGCTCTTCTTTGACGATGTTGACCCCCTTGAGAACGGGTGGGACGTTGTAATATCGCTGAGGATTCCAGCCACGCTCGCGTGCCTGCTTGTCCTCCGGCGAAAGGAGACGCTCCGTGTGCGCCGTCTGCTTGCGGTCCCTCCGCTTGTCAGGCGGCGGCGCCAGACCGTGATACGAGGCTACGATTTTGCCCCTTCGGCCCTCGTAGAATTTCGAGAATACGCCCGGCTCGGGCGCCGTGGCCTCGGACGCTGCCGGGGCCTCGCCCTCGGGTGCTGCCGGGGCCACCGTAGGAGCTGACGCTGCAGCTGGCTTGCTCGACGCGCCGACCCATGCCGATGGGACGTGGATGTCATCCAAGACGGCTGCCAACACCGCCCTTGGATTTGTGATCCATCCAAACACCATGCCAGCAGTCGAGACGACACTGCTCAGGTTCACCTTGGGCTTGCCACCATTCGCAGCTGCCTCTTTCTGCTGCCGCACAAGGGTCGCGACGAATTCGTTGAAGTCAATCTCACCCGAGTTGTCGGGGTCGGCATCGTTCACGATCGCCTGGAGCTCTTCAGGGGTAAGATTCATACCAATGGCCTTGCACATCTCTGCGAGCTCCGTCGTCGACACGGTGCCAGAGGAGTTGGCATCGAACTTATCAAAGATGGGTCGCAGCTGAATGCGCAGCATGGCCGCCTCTATGGCGGTCTTGCTCTGATCCACCCACGATGTGGCCACTGCCTCCTTAGGGCTTACCTTAGGGCTCTGTCCGTGCTCGAGAGCAACTCCGCGACACCTCATGCAGCGGCCAAAGGGGCCGTTGGCAGGTCGGACGTGGACGTCAGCTGATCTTCCCATCTCCCCCACGCTGCTGCCTTGCACCGATGGCTGATCTGCATGCTTCGCATGAGCTCTAGCCTGCTCTTCAGTTCCCGTTGGAGCCGCTACGATGGCAGCGGCAGCTTCCTTCGCAGCATGCATTCTCGCCGCCTCCTCGTGTTCGAGCTGCGCAACGGTCTCGTGGACGAGCGACTCTGGAACCGGCGTGCTATCGGGTGCCGATGCCTCGCCAATCGAAAGCGACATTATCATCATGTTTGGCCGCTGGGCAGCAGCAGGGTCCACCGCCACCTCATCCGGCTCTCCTCGTCCTGGCGCCAAATCCACTGCTTCTGCTTCGTAGGCCATCGTCGGCCCACAGGAATTTGCCTTTATGAGGTAGAGGTAACTCTCTCCCGATTCCTTTTGTTTGAGCTGCGGCCAGGGCACCGTCCACGGTCACCCCAAGCGTGTGCGCGGAAAATTGCAAGGACCAAGGTGATGTGGTTTTTTCGCAGTGGTTTTGTCCCACGTTGAGACGAAACCGACACACCACGCGAGACGTGCATACTAACCGATCTTCCTCTTACACCCACAGTATGACCAGCCTGAGACCCTTCTTCTGAGACGCTGATGCGCTGACCTCTGTTGACACAAGTGTATCTACAGGACTACATCTCCACCTCCCTCACGCGTTCGCAACATGTGCAAGCGCGTCTCTCTCCAAGTCTCCATCACCATCTCTCCAGCAGTCTCTCTTCAGGCAACACGCAAGGCGCTGTCCGCTGACCCGTGGCCGCGCGCTCTCTCCGTCAGTCCGCGCCCCATTATCTGCAATACAATGTTTTCCGCCGCTCGCTCAACGGCAAAGGACCACTCGCAAGCCCTAAGAAGTCGTAGCGCATAAGTCGTGTGTTCGTGCGGCAGCATCAGCAGCAGCAGCATCATACCACCGTCGGCCACGTTCGCTGACTGAGCGAGTACCCCGACGAGGAGAGGGAGTGGTTCGTATGTGGCATCGACTGTTCTGGCCCCGGCCCCATGCGCAGCGTCCTTGGCGGCAGCCCGCGCTGCGAGGACGAGAAACCGTCGCCAAACGAGGTGGAGCGCTCCCAGCCGCCCGGCCCGGGCTGGCTCGACATGTCTTCTATTCCGCCGCCGCGGTAGCCGCCGCGGCCGCCGTGCAGGTGCGTCTCAGCGAACGCGCCAGGAGGCACCACGGCAGACTGTGGGAACACGCAGAGCCGCCCTGACGCATCGCGCCCGACAAGAGGCCTGCACGTGGCCACCGGCGAGAGCAGCCGCGCTTCCTTTGAGTGCGACTGCTGGAGAGTCCGAAGCTTCCTCTGGCTGTTCATCACGCTCGCCATGAAGTCAGGGCTGGGCGTCGGCGGAGGTGAGGTATGGAAGCGAGAGACAGTCACCGGCCCCGCGCAGGTTCCACGCGTCGCAGTCGGACAGACGAGCATCGGCCGCAGATGGCGCATGGACGGCGAGGCGGGAACCCCTTGGGAACTCGGGTGCGCCACCAGGTCGAGAATCGCGTCAAAGTGGTCGGCCTCGAAGCGCACGAGCACGAACGGCGCCGTCGGCATGCCGGCACGCAGCGCGTCAAGCCGCGGCTGCACGTCCTTCGCGAACTTACCGGATACCAGCACCTCCGCGCCGGTGGCGCGGTAGATGGTCACGTCTTCCTCGAACCGGTCAAGCGAGCTCCCCTGCATCGTGAGCGCCACGACATCCACGCCGTTGAGCGCGGCCCACGCCTTGATGTGCGCGCGGCCGGCCGACTCCGTGTCAGCTCGGAACAGGCTCACCTTGTCGGCGGAGATCGAGCCCCCAGTATGCAAATTCCTCTCGTGGCGAAGCGTGAACGCGTTTGCAGGGTCCAGGAGCCAATCACAGACGGCGTAGCGATCGGCACGCATTCTAGAGAGCAGCGCGCCGGTCTTCGGATGCCACTCCTTCCCCATCGGCGTGTCGTTCTGGGCGCCATGGCCCAGCAAATCGAATGAGCGCCGCTCAAACTTGCCGGTGCAGGTGCCGACCGACCAGAAGAAGCTCGCGCCATCCGGTGGACGCTTCACGAGCTCCAAGTTGCATCCCGAGAGCGTCGGCATCGGAACGTCGGAGACTGCGCGAGAGTCTCGATCACGCAAAGATCCATCGCAACGTAACGATCAAAACTTGTGGCACACGGTTGCTCTCAGGCAAACTCGCCCTAAACCTGCCTTAATATTTGAGACGTGGCTGAGTTTGGTCGGGCCACTCCGCGTGGAATTCACGCAACGGAAACGACTGAACGGAAAAGACTCGGGCGTTGGAGCAACTCACGAAGGATCCTACCGGCTCCAGGCACGTCCCGGCCGGCTCGCCGCCTCACCAGCCATGCACTCGGTAATCAGAAAGCGGCAGGGCCTGCCTTACACGCCACCCGAGTCCAAGGGCTTCTTGGCCAATAGCCAGCTTTTTACCTCGCAGCAAGTCCGAAAGGAGCCCTTTCCGCCCGACGAGCTAGGCCTAGCATACGGCACATTCCAGTACCCCAAGCTTGTAAATCAGGCTACGAGCAGCGACGATGAGCTGCGCCGGAAGGCACTGGCCCACATTTTGGAGATGCTGCGGGGCGCACGGGAGGTCAGCTCTCTCGTGCCAGTGGGCATCGTTGCGGCGCTCACGAAGAGTGCCGAGCTGCAGCACTGCATCGAGTCGCGAACCTTCGCCACCGCCGCGCTGCTGCCGCTCGCCAAGGACCTCAACGGTCGCGGGGCCATCCTCGCCCAAGGATCGGCCACGGTGGGCGCACTGCTGCGTCTCGTGTGCGACCCTGAGCCGGTGGTGCGTGCGAACGCTTTGGCCGTGTGCCTGCAGCTCTCACGCTTCCGTGATGGCGCGCGGGCGCTGATCGCGGGGGGCTGCGTGGCGGTCTTCGTGCGCCGCTGCTCAGAGGAGAAACTCGCCGACCAGCTTGCCGCCGTGCTGGCTGCCCTCACGATGGTCACCGACACAGAGGCCGCCGGGCTCGAGCAGGCGATCAAGGGCGGCGCGATCGAGACGGTCTGCGGACTTGTCGATGGCAAGTACCAGCTTGAGCAGCCTATCCCGGCGGTGTGCGAGCACGGGTTCGCGCTGCTGCGCACGCTGACCCTCGGGCCCGAGCAGAAGATGCTCGCTGTCTCTCAGGGCGTGCTTCGCGTCCTCGTGAGCATGCTCACACCCGCGGCCACCTACGGCATTGACACCGACCCGGAAGCGTTGCATCGGGTAGCCACGGAGGCAGCCGGTGCGCTGATGAGCATCACGGCGCATACCGAGTCCAAGGAGGAGGCCGTGAAGCTCGGCGCGATCGCACCCCTCAGCGACATCGTGCATGCTTCACACGACGCCGAGGCCAAACAGCTCATGACAAACGCGAGCTCGACACTGACCACGAATGCGCTCAAATGCATCTCGAATCTTGCTGAGTGCCCTCTGGGTCGGAAGCAGCTGCGCACCAAGGCTCTGCCCGACCTAAAGCCGCTCACCATCGCGTCTGAGCCGCTCGTGTCCAAGCACGCCGAGCTCGCCACGTACCGCGTGCAGTGGAAGCCTTGAGAGGCCTCGCCACACCGCTCTGCCGACGTGTGACGTGTCCGAGGTTCTTCGATGGGGCGAGGGTCGGAGGCGAGAGGTGGATTCGAAGACGGTAGACGACAGACGAGACGGCTCCGCGTGCCCACGTCGTCGGTCATGCCCACGACATGAAGCTGTGCGCGCCGCACGCTTCGTGCGTCGCGCCCAACAAATCAGAACAGAACGCTCTCGTTACAAAATGGTAGTTGGTACATGTTTGAATACTTAGTACATCGGCCAAGATCTCATCTGCGAATGACGAGAGATTTGCGCGTTTTGACCGGATTCCGCCATTTTTTCCGACGTCGCTCGTCGGGAACTCCGGGATGATTAGTCCACGCCGCAAGAGAGAAGAGTTGCCCCGGACCGCCCAGCGTGCAGCGACGAGCGGACCACCCCAACCCATGCCCCAACCCCAGTTTATGAGATCGCAGATGGAGATGCGTCCACGCCGCATTGCGATAATCCGATCCCGCGATCCATTTATGTATTTATCGAGTTAACAGTTATTCGATTCGTTCCCAAACATTCCCATTCGATTTGGATTTCGCGATTTCGGACGCGTCGACCGTGAATTAACGACCAAACTTGTCTGACGTAATGACGAGACGTAACCGGCGGCTAAAGCCTATAAAGCGCTAAACAAATCACGGCGCGAACGGTGTGGCGAAGCTTGCAACCGTCGGGAGTCTGAGACGTGAACGATTGCATTGGGCCCGATAGAGATCCAACAAAGGTCAAAGCCACTGTCTGAGCGAGAACGGCCGTACCGCATGCGTGTGGACCGGCTACAGGTACTCGAGCCCAAGCCATCGGCGCATCGCCTCGAAGAGCGGGAAGGTCAAGATTGCATGCGGGCCAAGCCGAAAGTAGGTGGGGAGCCAGCCGTTGAAGAGCGCCATGGGGCCCTCGTGCCGCAGCAGGCGAAGGAGCACGGATGCGAAGCCGTCGGCCGGATCCGAGGAGGCCATCGTGCGGGATTTGATCAGGTCAAATGGCGCGGCGACGGTCGTCGCCACGACGCCCGTGATCAGCGAGACGACCACGTGTAAGGCGAAGCTGTCCGTGAGCGAGACGCGAGCATAGCAGCAGGAGGCGTGAGAGAAAGGGGGTGGGGGAGAGAGCGTGCGAGAGAGCATGAAACGGCGGCGCGCCGCCTGCCCGCGAGCGCGCACCCGTCCTCGTAGTGCTGCCGCAGAATCGACTTTGTATGATCGTAAGTGGTCACCTCCCCTACGGCTATGGCAGCGCCTCGCGGCGCGGAGGCGCTGCAGCCGCGCAGCAGTAAGCCCGTGACGAGGCCCTCCTCGCGAGCGATGGCGCGCATCGCCGACAGCAGCCCGCCCTCGTAGCGCGCCGGCGCGTCAAACTGCCGGATCTTGACCACGTCGAAAGCGTTCGCTCCAATTGAGCCAGTGAAGCCCGTCGCCGACGCGGCTGCGACGCGCTGCATGAGCGTCGGCTCGCGATCGCCCGCAATGAAACCCCGAGCGATCGGGTACACGCCCTTGGTGCAGCCCGAGTACACGAGCTCGCGTGCGATCGTCGCCGAGAGGCCTGGTGCCCACAGCGCCACGATGCCGCCTCGACCCTCTTGTGAGAGCTTGCGGGCGACCTCGAGCGCCGAGAGCTCACGATAAGCAAAGAGCTGGCGTCGCGTCTTAATGACGTCCACCGGGTTCAAAAATGCTGAGACGATCGCCGTCGAGCCGCCACCAGCAAGGACCTCACGAAAAAAGGTCGTCGGCATTTTGAGCGTGAAACTCGCTCATGCGACGCGAAAGCCAAATCATGTGAATTCATGTGAATTCACACCGATACACTGTGAACGGACTTGCACCAGACTTTTCCGAAAAACATAGTAGGGAGCATCGGAATTCGCGGGGCCGAAACCTTCGCCAGGTCGCCTCACATCACAGCTCAAACAGGTCACCTCTGCGCGCAGTGTTGACGGATGACACGCTGCCCGCCGTCGCTCGCACGGGTCCCGCAGAGGCTGCCGGGGAGGCGCCTTCAACGGACCTCAACACGCACCGCGGCCTGAACGATGACTACCCGTATCCCGTACTTCGAGGATGATGGCCTTATGATGGCCACTGCTGGGGGCCAGAGGCATTGGCCAGAGAGGGGAGGGCCTCTGGGCCACACAGGTACAGTGTAACTCATGCAGGTACATGATGACTTCGACCCATCATAATTAAATCAGTCTTCGCGGGGTCTGATGAAGACCCATCATAATTAAATCAGTCTTCGCGGGGTCTGATGAAGACCCCGGTTAGTCATTCATTCTTTGCCTTAGCGAGCAGTGGCACCGCGAGGGAGCTCACCGAGTCAGCGTCAGCCGAGTCCTCAGAGGAGGTGGAGGCAGCGGTGGCCCTCTCCCTGTCCATGCGCCAGAGCGCCCACAGGAGGACGAAGGCGAGGCTCGCAGCGCTCGCAACTGCGGCGAGGCCCCCAAGCTGCAGCATCGCCACACCAGCGGACGGCCCTACGAGCCCAGCGAGCGCGAAGGCGGCATGCTCGGCGCCGACGAGGGTTCCTTTGAGATTGGGCGGTACCTGATGATGGATGCCATCCGGAAGACACTCAGGGAGGCCATCCGTGGCACTCAGAGGTACGCAGAGGCACGCAGAGGCACTCAGAGGCACTCAGTTGCGTACGCGCGAGGTGGAGAGAGCGGTGAGCGTGGTGGCTAGAGGGAACTGGAAGAGGCTGAGCAGTAGCGTGAGCGCCATGAATAACCACACGCCGCCATGCGGCGTCGACTGTGCGATGTTCGCGAAGGCCTCCTCGAATACCATCGCCATCACCGCGTAGCCCAGGGCCATCATGCCCAGGCACGTCACGATCGCCGAGCGCTCGCCGCCGAGCAACGCGGTGATCTTGCCGAGGCCGAGGCCGACGACGGCGTTGCCCAGGAACATGGCTGACATGAACGCACCCAGCCGCGACTGATCGAATGCGAAGCGCTCCTTGAGCAGCAACGGTCGCACAGCGCCAGCTGACGAGTTGATCAATCCACTTGCCATCTTTGTCGCGAGCAACGGCCACACAAGCGGAAGGATGGTGCGCATCAGCCGAGGCCAATTGGTGGTCGCGGCGGAGGAGGCGACCGCCGCCGGGAGCTTGTCCGCGCCCCTCTTGGCGTCCTGCGGCACCTCCTCTACCGTCGTGGGCAGCATCATCACAAGCAAGATCGCTGCAAACGACCCGACAACCGCCACGCGCGCGGCCACTTGTGTCCCCAGATGGCCACCCAGCGCGGGTCCGATCACGCCTCCGACGGTGTAGGCAGTCGTCAGCCGGCCGAGGCTGGTCGCGCGCTCTTGCCCGTCAGGTGTGAGCTTCGCCGAGGCCGTCTGTGCACACAGGAATCCCGCCTGGAAGAGAGCGGGGACCTTTGAAAGGAAGAGCATCTCGATGCTCGTGGCGCGTGCGAGGAGCGCGTACGATGCCGCACACGAGAGGAAGTTGAGCGCAAACATGGCACGCAAGCCAATAACGTCGAGAAGGTATCCGACGACGAAGGAACCGACGATTTGCATGAACGAGAAGAAGGAAACCAGCCGGGCATAAGAGGACGCCGCGTCCTCACCCTTGACAAACTTTTCGACAAGGAAAGGCTCGAGCGGGCTCTGCAGCTGGTAGCAGAGCGCGTAGAGCACGACGAGTGCGTACACAACCGTGAGGCTTGAGTCGGCCATTCTCGGAATTCTGTTCACGGTTCACATTCGCCCGCGAGCTCTGTGTCCAGAAGCGCTCGTTTTTATTCCGTGAACCATGTATTGTTTATTTGAGGGGGCCTTCAAGCTTCATCATGGAAGTCGAACAAACAATGCTCTACGAACTTCGCGTAACGCGCCATGGCGATCGGGCTGTTCACAGACCCTCTCTCGCTCCGTGGGACGCCCGAACACGTTCCGCCCCAGCCAGACCCCGTCGAGCGCCATCTCGGGCGCCATGTCGGGCGTCATGCCGGGCGTCATGTTGGGCGCCAAGCCGGGCCCGTCATGGCCAGCAGGCTCGGGCCGAGCGGGAGCCGCAGCCTGCGCAGTGCCCTCTCGTGGCTTGGTCTCGTGCGCGTCGGACTCGGGGTTCGTCAAGGGTTTCGGCACATCCGCTCCAAAGCACAGCGCATGGCGCAACGCAGTGTCTGCGGCCGCGTCGCCAGACACCCTTCGGAAGCACCGACGCTCCTCGGCACCCTCGACATCTCGTGCAGCACCTGAGCCCGTCGAGCAAGATGCATGCAGCCCCTCGAAATCTCCAGCACCGCCTGTGCCAACTCTGCCACCTGTGCCCGTTGAGCTCGGCGCACGCAGTCCCTCAAGCAGTGTGCACATGTCCTCAGCTACGTGTACCTTGTCGCTTGCCACGAAGACCACCCCCCCGGCAGGGAGCGCTTCGTACAAGTCGAGCGCAAGCTGCAAGGTGTTCACAGGCACGGTTCATAGTCAAGGTTCACAGCCGGTGGGTGGCCAGGAGCGAGGCACAGGGTGGCGATGAGGGGACTTTCGGTGGGGATTTCCCACAGCGATTTGCCAGTGGGCATGCGCGCACCTGCCGCGTCAGAGTTCGCCCTCGCTCGTCCCGTCGCTTGGGCGGATACGGGTCTGGGAAGCACACGCTGGCCACCCGCAAAGTCGGCGCAAGCGTAGCCAGCAACGCTCGCCGATGAGCCGTGTTATTCGCCATATCGACCGCGACATAGGCGGCGGTGGTGCCGTAGACGCCCTGCTCCGCTGCCACTCTGTTCGCATCGGCAACGAGGTCAGCACGGATCTCGACCGCCACGTGGTTCACATGCAGCTGCGACAGTGCCTCAGGGGGCTCCAGGCCGAGCTCGAGCACCCAACGCCCACGCGCACAGCCAATATCAAGGTGCACAGGTGCTTTAGGATAGGTCCAGCTGGGCAACGTGACCGCTGCTGGTGATGCGTCACTGGCCTCTGGAGCCCTAGGCGCTGCCGAGCTGGTGCCTTCAACGCGCTGCACCACCACGCGACTAGTCAAGTGCGTGGATTCGAGCCGCCGATAGCGTCGCTGGCCTGCGTCTGGTGCGGAAGGCACCACGTCTTTGGCCGCGTAGGATCGCTCGCGAGCCAGAGCGAGCGCCTCCGGTGTGTGCTGAGAGCAAAAGTGCTCACCGGTCTGAATGACCATCGAAGTGCACAGTCGCTCTTGCCGCCGGATCCAGTGCGCGCATCGACGCGGCGCGGCGGGTCCAGGCTCTTCAGAAGCCATGGTACCGGGTACTGTGAACACGGTACAGTACGGTGAACGCGGGGTTGGTTGGAAGGCTGTGCCCTCGAGGCTACAAGTAGTTGACGCTCCATTCATATGCACGCCGGTCCGGTTTCTGGGCTTTCTTGTTTCTTATTATTCGAGTTTCTCATCATTGACTGTGAACGGTACTTCCTGAACGTATGAATGTCCTTGCTTGGAACCATCAGAGGGCGGGGCCAGCCGTGGGGGCGGGGCATTCGGGAAGCCCAGAGGGTCGCTCCGACGTTGGGATATTGTTCACCATGTGGGGGTCTTAGGGGGAGTAACACACCGGGAGGAGTTAATCGCTTAATCCGGTCTCGGTTTATTATGCAGCCTTACCGCTTACGTGCAGCCGCGTCGCCGCGCCCTCTGCGTGTGCGGGGTCCGAGGGACCACTGGGACGCCGCTGCACGCCGCTAAGATGCGCGCAACTCCGCAAGGTTTGCGCACGATGAACTTCCGACGAGCGCCATGGCGTAGACTTTGAAAGGTCGTCATCCGCCGGGCGCGGTCCCCGGGGTCCCGCCGCGCGCCGCCTCCCCCGTTCGGTTGCCTTGCTAAAAAGTGAAGTGGTCACACAGCACTCTGGTGCTGTAATACACATCAGGATACTGATGCGTGAGTCCCCCGCCGGTGGAGCACACAGACAAGCGAAGCATGCCGAGGCGAAGGAATCCGCGGCGATCGCTGGTCACATCGAGCACCGGAAGATATGCACCTGCGATCGCACGTGGTCGGCTGCGTACAACCGCCCTTGTAGCGAGCCTTCGCTGCCGTCGCTGGCTGGGTGCCTGGCGCCGCTCAACTTCCTCACGCTCGTAGTACTGTCGACACTCATGCCAACTAGCTGCGAGGCGCTCAATGCTTTGGGGAGGTCGACGAGCTGCAACGGGTGCCCGTGCAGGCTGAGGACGAGAAGGCGCCCCTCCTCGCCGACGACGAGGCGGCTGCGCACGACAGCGAGGCTCGTGACCGCGCGCGTGCGGCGCGAGGCACCCGGCGGGCGTGGTAAGAGAAAGTGTCGCGTGAGCTTTCCCGTGCGGGGACAGAGGACAAGCACACCGCCCGAGTGTCGTCGCCGCTGCGCCGAGTCTAATACAAAGAGCTCGGCGTCGGCGCGCGAGTTTGCAAAAGGCTCATGGAGAGCGATGCCCTTTGGCTGGACAAGCGCAGTCGGGCCAGAGACGGCCTGCAGAGCCGTGAAGTCAGGGAACTCGAACGGGATGCCGTTAGGGATGCCGACCTGTGCTCCCCATGCCTGCCCCTCTGCCTCCCCATGCCCCTTGATTGTGAGGACCGGATCGAGGCGCGCCACGCCACCCGAGACGCCTTCGCTCCACGAGTCCGTGCGGAATGCACGCACCATGTAGTCCAGGTCGCGCGTGAGGAGGTACAGACGCTCAAAGCCGACCGCGATCCCGATCAGCTGCGCGTTCGGGCAGCTCGCGCGCGGGACGGAGACCCTCGATGCGCTGAGCTGGAGCCGCACCACGTCCCATTCCGTGGACACCATGTACACGTAGCCGAGCGTGTTCACCACGAAGATGCGCGCGCCATCGCATGCGAGGTGTGTGCACCTTAAGATCGTGCGCTCCGAGGTCGAGCAGGTACCATATATGGTAGGGCCCAGTTCTTCGACAGGTCTGAGGCGTCCATTTTCGTGCACCATGCGCTGCAGCCGGGAGTTGTGCGTGTCAGCAATCCAGACGTGGCCATCCGGTGCTGCGAGCGTAGCCGTGGGTTGATTAAAGCGACCAAGTGAACTACCCATGCCATTGCCTACAGAGCTCTCGAACTCAAGAAGGCGAATCGAGTCCTTCACCTGTGCTGCCGCTGCCAACCACGTCTTGCAAACCGCCGCACACGGTGCGAGCGTTGTGAGTGACACGGATTCGTTGGCAATGAAAATCAGCGTAACGAGCTCTTGCGGTAGCTCTGGAGGAGGCCGGATAGGTGGCTGTCGTCGTGCAGGAGGCATTGTGGCACGAAGTGGCTGTGCCGTGTGAATTAGAGTCACAATTTTATTTTCAGTTTTTCTCAGCATGTGTTACATGTACATGTATCGTCACCCAAATTTTTCCACACCTGTGTTCACGACAAACTTCGTTCGCGGCGGTCCATGTGATGAAGATGCAGTGCGGCAGCGAAATCCTTCTGCTCCTCGTCTTTTCGGCTGTTTCCGGGCTTAATGTGCCCATCGCCCAGCCTTCGTACGACGGAGTTATTCGACCAACAGGCGACGGTCGTGAGATCGCTTACATGATCCCTCCATTCGCTTCGAGCCACGCCTCCCACGTCCAACCCATCGTCGCTGGGGCAGGCCTGGCGATGGTCTGGTTCTCTGGAACGAAAGAGGGTGCTGACAACGTGAGCATTGTTATTGCGCACCTCACCACTGCCAACTCGTCGGCATGGTCGACGGCCTTTGTCATCTCGCGGCGCCCTGGCTACAGCAACCAGAATCCTGTACTGCACACATCCCAGGACGGTAGTCTACACCTGTTCCACTCTTCGCAGCCCGCCAGCCAGGGCGAGGACAATGCATCGGTCTGGACGGCAGTTGCGCCGGACGGCATTGGAGCGGCCCCTGGGATGTGGTCACAGCCTGAGGAGATCTTCAGCAAGGCTGGTAGCTTCACCAAGAATAGAGTTCTGTTCGCTTTGGACAACTCCACGTGGCTGCTCCCGATGTACTACGCCACCGGCCCTAACGATGATCAGTACAGCCACATCAAGACGAGTAACACCCTCGGCCAAGGCCCCTGGGGCAACCTCGACTTCAAGGACACCAGCCACCTGGTGCAGCCCACGGTGATCCGGAGCAGATCCGGCTACCCTCGTCTCACGGCTTTCTTCCGAGACCGCGACGCTGCCCACATCTACCGCGCGACATCCGATGATGACGGCAAGTCGTGGACCTCGCCGGCAGCGACGCCGCTGCCAAACAACAACGCTGGCATCCAAGCCTGCCAGCTGCAGGACGGCAGGGTGGCGATGGTCTTCAACCCGACCACCAAATCGCGCTCTCTCCTGGCAATCGCTCTGTCGGAGGACGAGGGGCTTACATGGCCGCACCAGCGGCTGCTTGAAAACGAGACGAGCGGGGAATTCTCCTACCCAACGCTGTTTCAGGACGCGGTGACCAGGCAGCTCCACGTCAGCTACACCTTTCTGCGTCAAACTATCAAGTGCGCTGCCGGCGTGTCCACGGACCTCCGCTCGCCCTAGACCTCGCCTGCCACACGCCCGGCACTGCCTGCATCGTCATTGCGCCTTTTCCCTTTACCGCTTACGCAAAACATCGCCATTGGCGTTGGACGATCGCAGGTACACTCGATTGGAGGTTGATTGGATCGCGCGGGTGCGCTGATCGCGCAGATCGTCCACGCCAGGGCTTAGAGGGCGCACCGCTGGGGGGACAGCGACGGGGGAGTGCGGGAGACGCTCCTCGCGGCTCGGGGAGACAGTCCAGACTCGAGACTGAAACTCCACAGGCGGGATAAATCGGACGGCCGCGTTCGGAAGATAATTGACGTTCGGGACGGGCCGCGTCGAGACCAGCTGTGAGCCGATCCCGTGAGGATTAAATTAGCTTTAAAAATTATTGGAGAGTTTTTTGGAGATTATTGGAGAGTTTTGGGTGACGAGTGTTGAATTTGTGAGTCTGGCTGCCGCCGGTCAAGGTGAGCTCGTGACTGCGTTCAGTTGGAGCTTAACAGCCTACCGTACCGCAAACCAAAGGGATCATGAAGATGTGCGTTTGCTTGCGCGATAGGATTCGATTCCCGCATCCGCTCGCTCTAACTATCGCTAAGAGCGGCGCTGTGGGCACGCGTGATTCGAATCCGTCAGTCGTTAGATGCATTAGAGGCAGATGGGGGAGCGTTGCTTCGGAGGGCGTAGGGCGAGCGCGTGGCATGTGCTGGAGGCATCTAGACAGGGAAGGTCACGGAAGATCGCCTTTTCTGCGCTGGACCTCGCTGGGATTAAATATGGCGCACGAGCGAACGATACACACGCCATGGAATGCCCCCGGTGCAGCGCCTCGTGTGCAGTCAAGACAGGAGACGCTGCACACGAGGGCGGCGAGTCGCGTTTAGACGTGCGCTTGTAGGTTCTTATGTAGCTCGGTATGTTGGCTTCGCGAGGGAGGCAGGCAGCACCGGGCTGACAACATACCGTAGCCATCACCAACATTACGCCGCCACCGCTGCGCTGGATGGGCGAAGCTTCCAATGGATGGGCGCGTCCCTGACACGTTGGGTTGAATTTGGAGAAGAATTTGGCCGCCGAGCGTGTACACTTGGTCCCATTGGAATCCATTCGTTCTCTAGCCGCACGACATGCTGCGAGCAAGGATTCGCGACGGGGAGTTGGTTGGCCCTCGAGCGGACCTCCCTGCCTTCTTGAGGGAGACGCCGCGCCGTCGGAATGGGGTTTCGTCGGTTTCGTTTCGGATGCCGTGGCCAATACTGGCTGCAACAGTTTCACAGCCTTTTTGTGAAAAAGGAGTCATTCTCGCAAATGTCGCGTTTTCGATTTCTAAGGCGACGACGCGTGCTCCACCGCGCAGTGTGAACACGACAGACGCGACAAGAGCCCCTCGGCCTCTCGCAACGCTCGCCGCTTCGGCGTGCTTACCAGGGATGGGCCAAGACTTGGTTGAGCGCTTTGCCGAAGAGCTGCAAATATTATCGCCATTCGAGAGGCGTGCAGCGTTGTCTGAGCTCGAGGCGCTTTTGCACACGAATGGGATTGAGTCCTCGCTACGCCGCCGAAGCACAACGGCACTGGTGATCAGCGCTGTGCTGGCTGTGGTGCTTGTCCGTGTGGTCGCCAACCGTGCAACATTCGGCGGAATACCTGCCTCCAGCACCGGCGTAAGCTGCAGCCGTTGGATTGAGCGGCCGCCGCTCGGTCCAGTGGCTGCAGACCGCGCCGGCGGCGGATGCAATTGTGCCACCTATGCTGCAGCTGAACCATCGAACGTTGCCATCACAACGAGCACAAGCGTTGACGACACGCTCCAACTGCTGGCGCATCCTGATGGACGAGCTACGCAGCCGAAGCTGCCACCATGGACGATTGGCCATCCGTGGCATCGGCTGCCCCGCTCGAGCTATCCAGCGCACGGGGCCTTTGACCATCCACAAGACGCCTTGCGCAAAGCACGCAAGGGTTCTTGGAACACCTCCGATTTCCCGCTTTACCTGTGCGTCGGCCAGGGAAAGACGGCGACCAAATCGCTCAACAAGGCATTTGTGATGCTCGGCATGAACACTGCACATTTTTATGGAGCTGGAGTGTACGGGTTGCTCCACGACAACGCAGCAGAACAACCAAATCACCATTTCATGTTCAATGTCAACGAGGAGAAGCATGTTGAGGCTGTTCTAGATACACCCGTCGTCGACTTCTGGAATGAGATTCTTCTTTCATACCCGAGAGCCAAAGTCATCCTGACCATCCGCAACCCGAGGAGCTGGCTGCGCTCGCAGCAAAAGTTCTACTCGGGCTTCGCGCGCGGCTGCCGTAAGTGGCTCGAGCCATGGCGACGCGGCAGCAATCTCGTCTACGGGACCGAGTGTCCATCCAAGGAGCAGGCTATCAAGCGCTACGTCCAGCACAACCGGAACGTCTTCGACTCGGTGCCTCCAGAACGACTGCTCATCATGGACATGACTGGCGGCGACGGTTGGGAGAAGCTGTGCCCCTTCATGGGGCTAGATCCGCCCGTCTGTCCACCCACCAACATCACGCAGTGCTTAAAGGCGGGAGTCTCGAGCTGCGCATTCCCGAACCGCAAGTAGCGAGTGCTGCGCTGGAGCTGTGCACACGTGCCTGCGGACTCTCCCCCACGGATAAACTTAGATGCCAGACGGAGAATGAGAGTGAGCACGGGGAGTCGAAGGGCCCAATTGGATGAAAAACATCGTAGATTCTTACTCGCGCAACTTTATTGATGTCGTGTGCCGCGGTGAATGGCGCGTTGCCTTACCTTTAGTGTCCGCCGACTTAGTGTGTCGCACTCGCAGCGACGCGGGCCGCCACACGCGGGCACGGCTGCGCCCGACATGACCGAGCACCGAGGGTGCTCGTGCGGTGCGAAGGCCGACGCGGGAATCCAAGACTTGAACTTGAACTTGAACTTGAACTTGAACTTGAACTTGTTGAACATCTCCTTGGGGTTGGTTATACTACCGGTACGGGTAGCAAGCAAGCAAGCTAACTAGGGTCTAGGCGAAACAACACAAGTATCTAAACAAGCGCAAACGAATACCCTCGTTGCCAGTAGAGTAGGAAAGGGTGGGCTTGCTTGCTTGCTTGCTTACGGGTACCGGTAGCCCCCCGGTGTCTTTTTACCGTCGAACCGTAGGGTGACGTGGCTGTGAACACTCCAGGCCTCGCCTCAAAATGTCATCGGGGCGCCGCGCGCTTGTCGTCGCTGCGTGCGCTGTGGTGACCCTAGTGCTGCTGCGATTCCGGAAGCGTAGAGCGCTGCGGGATGCCGAGACTTCATCATCCGAGATTTCTTCAAAAGCGTTCCTCGTGTGCAGCATGTGCAAGCGGCTGCAGATGCACACATGCTACACAGCGAAGCAAGCGCGGCGACACGACCATCTGCGAAAGTGCCGTGGATGCGTTGCCACCTTTGAAGCGACGCCCGAGTACCTGGAGGAGTCCGCTACCAGGCGTGCCCAGGCTGTAGCCGCCCGCACCGCCAAGGCCCGAACCCCTGTGGTGCTGCCCAGCGTGGCCGACTCTGTGGACGATCCGCTGCGGCTGGCACGCAAGGCGGAGACGGTGCTTTGCGGACGCACGGAGCGCGTCTGCCTCGTGCTCGAGAACTGCTCCGATGACCTCAACCACGTCGCCATCATGCGTACCTGCGAGGCGCTCGGCGTGCAGCGTGTCTGGCTTGTGCAGGCGGCCACGAAGCCCACTGAGGCCGACGATGCCTCGGCCGACGTGAAGCGCCTCGCGTGCTCGCGCGCGCGGCGGCGGCACGAGGCGCGGGCGGCGCAGCGAGGCCTCGGCTTCGATCCGCTGCTTGGGGTGCGCCGCGCACAGCTGTATGCACAGCACTTGGACGTTCAGGTCTTTCAGTCGACTGCCGCATGCGTGCTCGCAGCGCGCACCGAAGGACGCGCGCTCTGGGTGACGGACCTCGCGCAGGATGCACTGCCGCTTGGGAGTGACGTGGCGGCACTTGCAGCCGTGCTTCCACCGAAGGTCGCCATTGTCGTCGGCTCTGAGGGTGCGGGCGTCTCCCAGGTGTGAATGCATGCACGCGTGTGAATGCATGCACTGATGGCCTCGCTGATTGCCCCTCTGAGTGCCACCGAGTGCCACCGATCGAATCTCGCGTCCTCCAAGGCGATGCTCGCGGCGGCCGATCGGCGTGTCTTTCTCCCAATGTATGGCTTCACTGAGTCATTCAATGTCTCGGTCGCTGCCGCCCTAGTTCTCCAGAGGCTGCTCGACGCCGCCCACGAGTCGCGCGGCCAGCTGCCCGCGGCCGAGCTCGCCGCGCTACGGCTGCAATGGTACACCGAGCTCGCGCGCAGCGACGAGCAGCTGCGCACCTTTCTCGAGCTGGCGCGCGCGGGCGGAGCGGCGCCCTTTGCTGACACGAGGCGGCCCGAGGCGCACCGAGCCGAGCAGAGAGCGGACGGCCTGCGGAAGGCCTCGTTCCAGTGCGAGTGAATGCCTGTGTGTCGTACTTGACAAGGCCTTGTGTGACAAAATGCTAGGCCGGCCGCCGGGCAAGAGGCCAATGCAAGAGGGTAGAGGCACAAACTCGGTATATACGCCGGTCCGGTCCGGTGCGCTTGGGGTCATCTCTGCGTCCACGGAGGTTCGATTACGGAACCTTTGGTTGTGAAACGACCGCGAATCTCCGCACCCAAGTAACTGTGCCGTAGCACCGGTTGTGTGAGGTTTGTCTGTCCGTGTGTCCCGTGCGTGTCCCGACTCCCCCCGGTGTCATTTTACCCGTGTTAACGTTCACACAAGATGCATTTACCGCAGTTCTCGCACAGCCCGCGGCGCGATGGTGGGAACCAGTCGCAGCCTGTGCAAGTTGCTGCTCGTGTCGGCAGCGATGAGCCTCAGCGCTGCCGTGCAGATCCGTGCGCGTCACCCTGACCTCGCTGGTCGGTGCCGCGCGACGCGAACTCTGATGACAGACGTCAACATGGCATCAGAGCTCCTCAGCACGTGGACGCAAGCGATGGTGCCCGCTGCACACGCGACCGATGTGGACTTGCTGCAAGTGGCTCAGCGAGTTTCAGACACCGAGGCTCTCGGGGCATTTGGCCTCGGCAATGCGGCCAAGGAAGGTGATATTGGCCTTCGGCCAACCCTTGGCGGCGTCAATGTGTTCGTCTTCTATGTCATCTACCAGATCGCATTCCAAGTATACCTTCGCACGAAAAACCCGGGCGGTGCCAACGTCTCTCTGATCAACGGCAAGAGGTACGTCGATGGCAAGCTTGCAGACAAGGATGCCAACGGGCGCAAAGTGGTCCAGACAGCCGAGATTGAAACCTCGAGGCGGGGCATCTCTGGAATGCTTGGCGGCGGCAAGCTCAATGCCGAGATCCAGAAGAATCCGGTGGTTGAGGCCGGATCGCTCGCGGCGACTGTCATCGTGCTTGGTGCCCTCGTCTTTGGCGCCGTCAACCCGGCCTACATCGAGGAAAGTGCTCAGAAAAGCCAGGCAACTTGCGTCGAGAAGATCGTTCGAGGGCAAAGAATCGTCTGCCCGAGCCCAACAAGCTGAGCCATGGTGGTGGTGGGAGATTGGGGTATTTTTCTTTTGCCTCGCCTTGGCCTACAATGAAGCCTTCCTTGTCCCTTCATCACCTTTATATTCATTATGAATACACACAACACGTAAACGATACGACCGTGAAAGCAATACAGGATTACCGAATGAGGCACTTTCACTGAGAGTTTAACAGCCTGTGTTCACACCTTTTGGAGCTCGAGTTCCTGGCTCTGCGTGGAGCCCGACGTCAAAGCAGGAGCACGTCATGGACCTCACGGTTGCCAATGCCCCTTCGCAAGACCTCGCCTTCACCAACTGCGTGTACGTGACCCAGAGCACGCTCAGCACGCTCGGCGGCGACAAGGAGCTCTATGGCGAGATCAAGGGGCTCATCTACACGCTGAAGCCACACGACGGCATGCAGGCAAACTGCATAGGCCTCAACTCGATCCAGCGGCGCATACTCAGCGTGTCGGCGGGCGAGACCCTCACGGTTGCTGTCTTCCCGCAGCGCGACGCCACGCCGCTCTCCGCGGCGACCATCGAGGTCAACTACGTCGTGGCGAGCAAGCATCGGCCGGGTCAGACCATTGATGGCAAGGAGCTCTCGAGGCTGATCCTGCAGCGCTACAGCAGGCAGTATGTGACCACGGGTCAGCAGCTCGCAACCGAGTGCCAGGGCGTCAACCTGCTGCTGACCATCGGCGGCCTCGAGGCGGTCGGCGACGTCAAGGGGGACGCGGGCGGCAGCGGGGGCGTGGTGAAGCGCGGTGTGCTCGGCACGATGACGCAGGTGCTGCTCGCCAAGGCGGGCGGCTCGCCGATCGTGATCACCGGGCTCGAGGACCAAAACCGCAAGACCATCTTCAAGGCCGATTTCTCCTTCTCCGAGATGGGCATTGGCGGCCTTGACAAGGAGTTTAGCGACATCTTCCGCCGCGCCTTCGCCTCGCGCATCTTTCCGGCAGCAGTCGTCAAGAAGATGGGAGTGAGGCACGTCAAGGGTATGCTGCTGTACGGCCCCCCCGGCACGGGCAAGACCCTGATCGCGCGCCAGATCGGCAAGATGCTCAACGGTAAGGAGCCCAAGATTGTCAACGGTCCGGAGATCCTCTCTAAGTTCGTCGGCGAGTCTGAGGCCAACGTGCGCGGCCGATGACCACTGATGACTCTGATGACGGCCAGACACTGATGACTCTGATGACGTGCGCGGCCGATGACCACTGATGGACTCTGACGGCATCCCTCTGCTGGACCTGGATCGCCTCGGATTTCCTCGGATTGCCTTTGAGTCAGATAGGATCCCAGCCCCTTGATCTGATCTGGCTCGGATGGCCATCTTCGTCAGGTGCGTAAGCTCTTCGAGGACGCCGAGCTGCCCAGCATGCATGTGCTCACCACGACGCCTCGCTCCTTTCCCCACAGGTGCGTAAGCTCTTCGAAGACGCCGAGCTCGAGATGAAGGAGCGAGGCGATGACTCGGATTTGCACATCATCATCTTCGACGAGATCGACTCGGTCTGCAAGCAGCGCGGCTCCGGCGGCGCCGGTAGCACGGGCGTGGGCGACACCGTCGTCAACCAGATGCTCTCCAAGATCGATGGCGTCAACGCGCTGAACAACATCCTGCTCATCGGGATGACGAACCGGAAGGATATGATCGACGATGCGCTGCTGCGGCCCGGTCGTCTCGAGGTGCACGTCGAGATCTCGCTGCCCGACGAGGCGGGCCGCGTCCAGATCCTGAACATTCACACGAAGAGCATGCGTGAGGGCAACTACCTCGGCAAAGACGTCGACCTGCAGGTGCTCGCCTCCGAGACCAAGAACTTTTCGGGCGCTGAGATCGAGGGTCTGGTGAAGGCGGCGGCCTCGTATGCCTTCTCGCGCCAAGTGCAGGTCGACAACATCAAGTCCGTCAATGTGGAAGAGCTCCAGGTGACGCGTGCGGACTTTGAGCGTGCGCAGAAGGACGTCCTGCCAGCTTTTGGCGCCTCCACCGAGGATATGGAGATGTGCGCGCGCGGGGGCATCGTGGAGTACGGCGAGAAGCTCAAGCAGCTGCAACAGTCGGCGGCAAGCCTGATCAGTCAGCTACAGCAGTCGGAGCGCACCCCGCTGCTCTCCATCTTGCTCGAGGGTCCCGTGGGCTCCGGCAAGACAGCCCTCGCGGCGACGCTCGCCCTCCGCTCAGGCTTCCCGTTTGTCAAGCTGCTCGCGCCGACGAGCCTCGTGGGTATGGGTGAGACTCAGAAGGCGGCCGTGATCGCCCGTGTCTTCGACGACGCGTACAAGTCGCCGCTCTCACTGATCGTGCTCGACGAGGTAGAGCGGCTCCTCGAGTACGTGCGCATCGGGCCGCGCTTCTCGAACGTGGTGCTGCAGACGCTGATCACGTGCATCAAAAAGGTGCCTAAAAAGTCGAAGCTCATCGTCCTCGCGACCACCTCCTCGCTTGCGACTCTCGAATCGCTCGAGCTGCTCGACGCGTTCAATGTGACGCTGCACGTGCCCTCTCTCGGCACCATTGAGGCGATCAAGGTGCTCAAGGAGCTTGGCATCGGCAACATTAGCGACATCGAGCCGGTGCTGCGCACGGTGACAAAGGGGATCCCTATCAAGAAGCTCATGCTCGTGATCGAGATGTCGCTCGAGAAGGGTGCGGTGCTCGACCCGGAACGCTTCGAAAAGACGCTCCAAGAGACGGGTCTCCTGGACTGAGCATGCGAAGACACGCGCGCGCGACCGTACCGCACAGGCAATCGAGGTGTGGGCGCCATGGTGGGCGCCTCGGGACGACCCAGAACACGCGATTACGACAGGGTGGGGACCCGGATCGCCAACTGGGCGGTTTGGGGGCGGTGATATGTGTGTAACTGGGCCGCATGGTTGAGACTTGAGTGTAGATGCGCAAGACGAGCTCAGAGCAGACTCAACGTGTCAAAAGGGATGTATGAGCTATGACCTAAAGGCAAAAGGTGGAGACGTGGGGCGAAGCCGGAACGCGTGGGCGGCGTGCGATATACCGATATACGTAAAGCGACAGGGCGAACGGTCCCTACACCGTACACGCTCGTCTCTCGGGGAGAGAACCCGACCTCTCGCTCACTATAGCATAATGAGAGCGAGTGTACTACCGTACTCACCGACGAGGGTTGACCGAGCCGCACGCGGAGGGGGGCGTAGCGGCGGGGTACGTCCGACAGTAATGTTCCTCCCTCATCAGGTTCCCTCGCGCACGGCCATCATCAGGTTCCCTCGCGCACGGCCACCAGAGTGACGCGACTGTCGATGAACATTTCCTCCGTGTTGTTGTGGTTGTTGTGCTTGTTGCAAATCGGAGCCAGCCACCACTCGTTGCTGCTGCGCCCGTCGCACTTCATGACATGTCCGCCGACGAGGTCGGTGTGCGAGCACTCCAGCACGCAGCACGTCGTGCGGTTCGAGCCGGTGTGTTCCCGCCAGATCTGGAGCCAGCTCGAGCCGGTCATGCTACCGCTGTTCGCGTATCGCTCGCCGCTGGTGCCGTTAATGTTCTTCACCTTGAAGTGCGAGTTCATGGTCGCCATTATCCTGGACCCTGAAAAAGGCGAGCGCAGCAGCCTCTTCATGGCTCGGACCCCCTTTATTTCTGACGAGAACTCGATCTAGTTCTCGACTTTTCCATATCCCCCTTCTTCCATGGCGCGCACGCGCGCCTCCGCCCCGCTGCGGCCGGCTCCAGGCGCGTCGGAGGACGGAGCTGCTCCCAACCATCTCTCTATTTGCCATCGACCTGCCCGCCCCTTTCGCCGCGCGCCATGACGCGCGCGCGCTACGGAGGAGCTGAGCTCGGACTCCCAAGTCGGGCCAGCTCGTGCCCGCAGCACGGATCGATGGCGCTGAGCGCGCGCGCGTGCTTTGCAGGTGCGGCGGCGAAGGCGCCGACGCAGCGCGTTGCGCGGCGCAACCGGCGCCGAATGTGGTGCCTCGGCCTGCGGCTTGACGCCCACGGAGGCGGCGGCGGCCGCCGCGGCGATGGAAGCTACTTGTGCTCGACACCGTCGTAATGCGACAGTGTCGAGTGCGTCTTTGCGTTCCCCACGGGGGCGCGCGCCATCGGGCGCGTCGATGCACGCAGGTTTGATGCCGCCGGCGTCTCCAACACCGCCCCGACGGGCACGGTAGCAAGGAAGCGTCGGCGCATTGCAAGGCGATGTGGGACGGCATCCAGAACCGGGGGAGGCGACGATGGCGCCATTGTCTCTACGCGCCACGCCCCGCCATCTAGTCTCCACGCGCCGCGCCCCGCCATCGTCGCCTCCCCGCCTGGTGCGTGTGCGTAACCCACAGAGGCTGCCTCGCACCGATGCCGGCCCGGCGGTGCGCCGCAGGCGGCCTGCGCCCGCCGCCGACCCGCCCGGCTGCGTGGGAGGCGTCCGTAGGTGGCGTCCGCGGTTTCCGCTGACCGGGTCCGGGTGCAAGATTTTGTATATGAAGGGCTAATTTGGTTTTCGACCACCTTTTCGCTGTAAAATGGCGACTTCGCGGCCGTCCCGCGCGGCCGAGCGCGTACATGCGGGGGCGCGAGGCTTTCAGGGATGCTAAATCGACCGCCGAGCCGCGCGGCCGCCCCTTGAGGCTGAGGGGCTCTGCTGAGGACGATGCACCGGCCATGGCTCATGGCTCAGGCCGCACGGGCTGCTTGCCGACACGTGTGCTAGTGACAGCTGCTGCTGCAAGTACCTTGGCCGTCATCGCCGAGCTTGCGTATACCCAGGGCTGAGGCGACCATGATCTTGGCCGAGCCTGGCGAGAGGCCAAGCGGTGCGGCCATCACTTGCAAGCGCCCAGCCTTCCAAGCGTGCACGGCTAGAGGAGCCGATGGCGATGCCAACTCCAGTCACGCTTTTCATCGATCAGCTTACGGCGGCTAAGGGGAGAGCTGATCGATCGGCCACGACGCGCACTCGGGGAGCCACAGCGAGTGCCTTGGCACTTCTTACGCCAGAGCTGAGGCGCCCGTCAGCGCGTCCATTCTGCGCCCCCGTTCGCCCCGTGTTCCCCATGCAGCGACGGGTCGTCGACGACGACGAGAGGAGAGGGCGCGACGCCGAGGACGTTTTGTCGGAAACCAGAAATTGTCGAAAACCAAATTAGCCCTTCATAGAGAGACGAAAAGAAAAGCGGGTCCCCAGCCCTCGCCCCCTGGGCCCATATTTATTGTGGAAAAGGCAACTTTCTCTGCTAGTTTTCTTTCCTCACCAGAGACAGTGACCAAGTCAAGAGTGGCAGTGTGGCGGTTTTGCGTCGCAGTGTGATGACTCTGACTTGGTCTGTCTCTTTGGGTGGTACCTCCTACCTTCCTACCTTTACCGCGTAAGACCCAAAGTCGAAAATCCCATTTCGGAGACTTTCGGGTTTATGTGCTGGAACACACCGCGTTTGGCGGAGCTAATGGCGGCCGCAATGCACGCTTTGAAGAAGAAGCGCGCGCGCATGCAAGCGGAGGCGGCCTCGGTGGCCTCGGAATCCGACCCCCGCAAGCAACCCGCGAAAATGCTCAAGCGACAACTCACAAGACAACTCACAAGACAACTCACAAAACAATTCACGGCATCATTCGACAAGGCGCTCGATCGGCGGCCGAGAGGCTGCCCCCACGATATCGATCCGAAGGTGTACAAGGCTTTCCAAACGGCGGACACGGATAGCAGCGGGTATATTGAGGCGGCGGAGATGGTGGTCTCACTCAAGCAGCTCGACAGGACCATGACGGAGCGGCAGGCGTCGCGCTTGGTCACCGAGTGCGCCCGGCACGTCAACAGGACCTCGGGCAGCAATGATGAGCTCGACGTGCATGGATTCTCCACGCTCATGAAAATGATCGAAGAATTCAAGCCGACCGAGCCCTTTTTGGAGTACTCGATCTTGCCAAGGATCTATCCCAATCCAGCTCTGTGGCGGCTTATGGATGAAGACGAGCAGGCGACAGGTGCCGAGATTACCAACGACGCGCTCGCGGCCGCGCTCGCGGCAAAGAAGCTCCAGTTCAAACATCCCGAGCAAATTGGGTTGCGCAACCTGCCGGCTGGATGCTACATCCGTGTGGGCCGCGAGCGCTATCAGCCGGTGTTGAAGCCGAGACCGCTGCCGTATCAAAAGGAGGTACGCGCCGCTTACACCAATCCCATCGTCGTGTGGACCGTCGCGGCGATCATCATGGCCAACTTCATCATCAACATCCTCGAGAAGGAGTACGACCCCGACCTTGAGAGAATGAAGTTTACGCCCTTTTGGGAGGGAGCAGACGTCGTGTTCAACATCCTCTTCCTAATCGAGCTGCTGTGGAACATGTACGGTTATGGCTTTGGGAAGCGCTTCTGGCACAGCGGGTGGAACGTCTTCGACTTTATCATCGTGGCGGTGGGCATTCTTCTAATGACGGGTATCGATCTAGGAGAGCTGAGCAAGCTCAAGCTGCTGCGAGCGTTCCGCGTCTTCCGCCTCTTCAAACGGATCAAGTCGCTGAACAGGATCATTATGTCACTGATTGCGGCCGTCCCGGGCGTCACGAACGCCTTCGTGATCCTCTTCATCTTCTTCTGCATCTACGCCATCCTCGCCGTCGAGATCTTCCGCGACTTTGGCAAAGAGGGCTACTACCTCGTCTTCGACGCGCTCAACAATGTTTCTACTCCGGACTTCGACTCGCGGTGCGAGGATTGTTCGTTCGAGTATGTCGACTACTCGCGCCCGGATTCGACGACGCCGCGCGGCTACACGCACGGCATCGAGTACTACGGCACCTACACGCGCGCGATGCTGACGCTCTTCCAGGTGATGACTGGTGACTCGTGGGCAGAGTCGATCAACCGGCCGTTACTTTTCGGGCTGTACCAGAACAGCAAGTTCTTCGTCAGTGCGTACTACGTTAGCTTCGTCATCCTGTCGAGCATGGTCATGTCCAACGTTGTCATCGCCGTGCTCCTCGACAACATGGTCGCGCCGCCGGGCAAGGGCATGACGGACCCGGAGGTAGCCGTGCTCATCGAATTCATCAAGGACAAATTGGGGGTGACGACCCCCGACGCCGCCGACTCGGAAAACATGGAGCCCTCGCTCAACGGCGTCGTCCCTTTCCCGGCCGAGCGTGCCACGGGGCTTGAAAGCGATCGCCTATTGGGTGGGCGCGCCGAGCATTTGGAGTTTTCGCTGTTACAATTCGAGCGGAAGCTCGCCCGGCTCGCGGGGAAGCTTGACCTGATGATCGAACGCAAACGCTTACGACGCTAAGCGGCGACCCGCCCTGGGCGGCAACATCGGAATGACCAAAAGGTACAGACCCTCATAGCCTCAAGAGATCTCCAAAGCCACACATGAATACTCTCAAACGTCACTCTGTCATCAACGTATCTACGTACATCGTTTTACACCGCGGAGGCTAGTTAGAAAGAATTAATCCTGTCTCTACGACGTGATGTGCGGCGTCTTGGCACTTTGAGCAACCGCGTTGTTTTGGGCGCATTTTTGGAGAGAAGTGTGGAATTTGGGAGAGAGCCCTGTGGTTGTGCCGAGCCGTGGTGGCGAGGGCAATGGCGGGTATGGTAGCTGCTGCAAATGCAGCGCTACGTAAAAGAGCCTTGAAGAATGGACCCCCTCCAGGGATCCACTGGAAGATTTACAAGGCCTTCATGAGGATCGACAAAGATTCGAGCAACCTGCTCGAAGCGGAAGAGTTCGTTGTCTGCCTCGACGAGCTGGGACGGGGCATGACGGAGAAGCAGGCCTCGCGCTTGATCGCAGAGTGCGGGCCGCTCGTCAACGAGGGGAAGTATATAAACGACGATGGAAAGTGCTTTGCAGTCGACCTTGTTGGCTTTCAGACCATGTATCTTGAGATCGAGAAGTACAAGCCAACGGAGCCCTTCTTAAAGTACTCCATCCTAGGGAACAGACCGCTGCCGTATCAAGCTAAGGTTCGCGAAGCCTACTGCAATCCCATCGTCGTATGGACCGTCGCGGCCGTCATCATCGGCAACTTCATCGTCAACATCCTCGAGAAGGAGTACGACCCCGACCCCAAAGAATTGAAGTACGCGGAGCTTTGGATCAGCTTTGACACCGCGTTCAATGCCATCTTCCTGGTCGAGCTGCTGTGGAACATGTACGGCTTTGGCTTTGGGAAGCGCTTCTGGTACAGCGGGTGGAACGTCTTCGACTTTATTATCACCGGGGTGGGCGTTGTGCTGCTGGCGGGCGTGACAGGTCCCATTTCTCAGCTCAAGCTGCTGCGAGCGTTCCGCGTCTTCCGCCTCTTCAAACGGGTCAAGTCGCTGAACAAGATTGTCGTCGCACTGATCGCGGCCGTCCCGGGCGTGTCGAATGCCTTCGCGATTCTGTTCATCTTCTACTGCATCTACGCCATCCTCGCCGTCGAGCTCTTCCGCGACTTTGGCATCAACGGCACGTACATGACGGACGACCTCGGCAGCATCAGGCACGTTGTGGATTCGACGACGCCGCGCGGCTACACGCACGGCATCGAGTACTACGGCACCTACTCGCGCGCGATGTACACGCTCTTCGAGATCATGACGGGCGACTCGAACTTCGAGGCGCTCGCACGACCTCTCACGTTCGGGCTGTACCAGCGGAGTGCGTTCACGGTGAGTTTCTTCTTCGTCTCCTTCATCATCCTGACAAGCATGGTGATGTCCAACGTCGTCGTCGCTGTGCTCCTCGACCAATTCGTCGCGCCGCCTCCCGCGGGCCTCACAGATAACGAGGTGACCCTTTTTATCGACTATCTCAAGGAAGAGCTGTCGACGAAGAAGAGCCTCGAGGGGATCGATGCGAACCCTATCGAGGGACTTGGTGATGATGCTCTCTCCAAGCTGATCGAACGCATGGAGCAGCGGACCGAGCGCACGGAGCAGTATATATTGCGGCTCGAGGGTAAGCTCGATCAGCTGGTCAACAGCAGCTCCCACCCCGAGCCGCCGGCGCCGGCGGCTGGAGGGGGGGGGACTGCCTTGAAAAACGCTTCTTGGTTCGGCGGGCGCAGCGATCACAATGGAAGCACTCCTCCTTCTACGCGTTCACAATGAGGACGGCTGGATGGGAACCACTCGGGACATCTCTCTGCAAGCTCTTTGAGTCTCGACCTGCTCGCGACGCAAGTTGCAGAGCGGCGAGGTGGCATCGCACATCGCTCAGCTTTTGGAGCATAGCCCAGCACCATTCTTAATCTTGATCTTGCACCTAGGATTCCTGTGTCGGCCTTGAGCCAAGCAAGCAGCAGTCAACCAGTCATCAGACGGAGCATGGGGGGAGTGCTGGAGAACGGTATACCGAGCGCCCATGATGGCGCCAATGGCCGGTCTACTCGCGATCGCGGCCGAGGCGCCACGCCGCCATCGAAGTACCAAGATCCTAGATCGATGGCGTACAAGCCCGAATAACAGCAATCAGCATGTACGGATGCCATCTGCATGGCGAACTGTAGAAACGTCAATGCGGAATGCGAATCCGAATGGAGCGTAACAATTTGCAATGTCGAATGCGACCTTTGCGTGAGTGTAGGTTCCACGGTAACCAGGATCGCGCAAGTCGACACGACTCACGAGTCTCGCGTTCTCCATCGCGCTTCGCGGGGCAGACAAACATATATCTAACTTTGGCAAGTACACGATTGCTCGGCTCATTAACGGCTCATTAAAGCAAAACGTAGACCGTAACGCGTAAGCAAAACGGCTCCGACGCTGACCCGTCTGCCTCGACGTCTGCCCGTCGGCGTCGCCGCGGCGGGGTGGAGTCTATTACAAATGCCTGATCACGCGTCAGTACGACCCTGTGAACGACCCGACGAAGAAGAACCGCTACCGCGTCGAAGCGTACCTAGCCGGTAAAAAGACACCGGGGGGGAGCCGCCGGTACCGGCTAAGCCTGCCGGGTAGCCTCGCCTTTGCGAGCATGTGCGAGAAGAAAACGCCGAAATCGTCAGCAGAAATCGTCGTGACCACAGCACCACACACACGATAGGGGAGTGAGTCATGCACGACGCATGGGTCATTTGGTTGCGCGGTCGCTCGGAGACGCGCGAAGCGTGGGCTCACCTGCAATACCAGGCTGGCGCTGGGCTCCCTTGGGCACGATGGTCTTTCCCAGAGGAGGCTTCCGTAGGACTGGAGCTGGTGCCACCTTTGCGTTTCATCCGTGCAGAGGGCGTCGCGTGCATGGAGTTACCCGGCCTTGCCGCAGCCATTTCCGCTGTGCACGCCATCATCGCTCAGGCCGAGGCGATGGGTGTGCGCTCTGAGCGAATCGTGCTCGGCGGCTTCGGTCAGTGTGGCGCATTGGCGCTGGCTGCGGGCCGAAGCCATCGATCCCGACTCGCAGGCATCGCAAGCTTCAGCGGCTGGACGGCCGGGCCGTGCATTGCGAACGAGGCCAACGTAGAGACGCCGATTCTGCTCTGCCATGGGACAGCGGACCACGAGGTAGCATACGCGCTCATGAGCGAGAGCGTGCAGATGCTGCGCAAGCAGCACGCGGCGACACGGATCGTTGAACACACGCTCGACGGGCTCGGCCACGCCACCAACGCGGCCGAGAGCGCCTTGCTCCGCACCTTTTTTGACCAAGTCCTGCCGTGCCTCGAGCCAACGGACACGGACGCCGTACCTGCCGCGCTGCCCGCGACACCCGCTCTCACAAAGTCTGTCATCAAGGTGGGCGGCCGGCGGCCAGCGCCCGTGCCACCCGCACCCGCGCCGCCACCCACACCCACGCCGCCGCCCGCACCCGCCGCGTCGCTCCCCGCGCTGCCGCCCGCGCCTGCCTCGATCGAGCAGCACCCGGACGTCGAGATCTCCGAGATTCAGTCCGAGATTGCGGGAGCTTGGAAAATCGTCGTGCGCAATCTGGACGATGCGGAGAAGGGCATGGCGGACCTCGACTTGAGCCTGAGCGCCCAGAAGCTGAGCCTTGAGGTGCGTGGCCGACCGGCGCCGATCGTGGTGCTTCTCCCGAGCGCTGTCGACGAGGACAGTGCGATGGCCAAGTTTTCGACGAAACGTCGCGAGCTCGTTGTGACGCTGCGCCCGCTGCTCCTGCCGGAACTGGATTGACAACCAGTCGCGCTTTGAGCGTGAAGAGGAACCTTAAAAGGCTGTGCGTTGTGTCTCAAGATCGCGAGCGCCGTTGAGCGCCGTCTCAAGCGCCGTCTTCGCGCGCCGTATTGCACACTCGCGTGAAGTCGCGTGATGAACCCACGAGCAGCAGCCGCGTACCGGTAGCTTGATTCATGGCGGCCATAGCCTTGGCATCAGTGGCGATCTCGGTAGCCATGATCCCGTGTTGTTTACGCCGAACCGGCGTGCCGGCGCGTCTGTTTGCAGCCGCCACGCGCCGTCCACCAGCGGCCGTGCTGCGGCAGCCGCCACCAGATCAGCGCGGTCGCTTCATCGACTCCATTGACGAGGCGGCGGAGGCACTGCGTGCCGGGAGGCTAGTCGCTTTTCCGACCGAGACGGTGTACGGCCTCGGTGCGCACGCCTTTGACGCGGACGCTGTCGCTAGTATCTTCACCGTCAAGGGCCGGCCTCGCTCGGATCCTCTCATCGTGCACGTGTCAACTCCTGCTGCCGCGGAGGCGCTGGTGATGCTCGATGCCAAGGGACTCGCGCTCATGCGCCAGCTGATGGCGTCCTTCTGGCCTGGCCCGCTGACGCTCGTCGCGCCCGCGTGCCCGGCTCTGCCACCAGCTGTCACCGCCGGGACCGGCTGGGTGGGCGTGCGAATGCCGAAGCACACACGAGCCCTCGAGCTGCTCAGTGCCGCGGCGGTGCCCGTGGCCGCGCCGAGCGCCAACCGTTTCGGCCACGTGAGCCCGACGAGGCCTGAACACGTGATGGATGATCTTGGCGCACACCCCATCCTAGTCCTCAACCCTGACAAGGCGAGCGCAGGCGCACCCTCGACATGTTGTGACGTGGGGATCGAGAGCACGGTCCTCAAGTTGGATGCGGCAGCCAGCGAACTACTGCTGCTACGACGGGGCGGCGTGCCCGAGGCAGAGCTCGTGCGCTGGCTCGCTGCCACGCCGACGGGCTTCAAGCTGCGCATCCAGCCTCCCAAGCAGGCTCTCAAGCATCCACCACCGACCTCGCCCGTTGACGAAGCCGCCTCCGATGCTGCTGCTACGGGCTCGTCTGAAATGACGGGTATGGTGGCGCCAGGCATGCTGCTGACACACTACGCGCCCGACCTGCCTTCGTTTCTCGTGCGGGCGCCGCCACACGCCCCCACGGCGCCAGCCTCAGGCGCGCCGCTGCCACCGCCCATGCGCTTTGCGCTGCGCGACGCGGTCCTGCTCGACTTTGGCGGCCAGCTTCGACGTTTCGAGAGCTCGTGCTGCGCGTACCGCGACCTGTCGCCCACAGCGGACGCCAATGAGGCGGCCGCGTTGGTCTTCGAAGCTCTCCGGTGGGCCGAGGCGCACACCGCGCGCGGCGGACGCTGCGTGCTGCTGCCTAACCTGATGCCCCCATCGGAGGGCGGCATGGGGGGGGGGCGTGCCCCGCCCTCCTCATCGAGCTTGACGGACGAAGCACTTCCTGCGGTCGCGGATCGCCTCTTCCGGGCTGCCTCTGGCCGAGAGGCGTGGCTGAGCGCCGACGAACAGAGTCTCGTCGTCGAGCCCGAGGACTGATGGGGTGCGCTGCCTCGAGACCGAAGTAAATAACTCGAAGCAGACGGATCTGTGAGCAAGAGCGCAGATCGGAGCCGGTGACCTGGAGAGCGCGCGCGCGCAAGGCTCCGAAGGACACACACGAAGGACACACACGTGACACGACGAGCGGTTGCGCTCGACGGTTGTCGGTCGCGCACGCGTCGATTTGTCGTTACGTTCTTTATCTAGACGCAACAGACGCTGTGCGTTTCCTGCTTTCACTGTCCGGCACTGTCCGGTCGCGGCGTTGCTCTGGTCGACCGGGCAGAGTCCCACAGTGGATCAGTGCGGACGATGGACGTGTACCTTTTTTGATCGAACGCCACAAACCGTGCCGACGCCGGCAATAGAATCGAAACCGATCGAGGATCGACTGTGCGCCGCGCGGACCCCGCCCGGGAGCTCTCTCGCGCGGCCGCCGCGCGCCGGCCCTCGGCTCGTGCTGCCCCCCCCCCCCCCCCCGAGAGGCCCGCGCCCGGGGGCTCTGCCCCACTGGCAGCATATAGCCGGTGGCGCCGAAAGGTCTAAGGCCATCGATCCGCCTCCCCCGAGACCCCATCCCCGCTCTCCAGCCGAGCTCTGTCGTGCCTTGACCGTCGACTGTCGGGTCGATCGCGCCCTGCCGCCCCCGTCAAACACTATTCTTACTTGAGAGGGTGCCCCCGTGTGTCCTCCACAGTGTTGTGCTCGCTAATTGACCGTCGCAAGGTTGATCGTCGCACTATTGAGCTCGCGCATAAAGTCGAGCGTCCACATCCTATAGGGCACGCCCTCCCTCTCGAGCTCCTTCTCGGCGATGCGCCCCCACCAATCCGAGCACACAACCGGGTGGTTGAGTGCAAGCCCGACGATACGCAGCCGGAAGCTCATGAACGCGGCCATCACGAGATTGTCCGCTGCCTGCTCATACGGGTCCTGCGCCTTGAGATCGTCCATGAACTGCGCCACGTTCTTGTCGCCGAGGAGATCGCGCCCAAAAGTGTCGTTGCCAAAGCGGAGGAGCTTTACGATCACCTCCTTGTCCATGTGCTTGCTCTTGTAGCCGCCCGCGACCGCGAGGTTGTACAGGGTGTCCGCGTCGCGCCGTGCCAAGGCAGCATACATGCAGCACGCTGAGAGGCGCTCGGCGCGCTTGAGCCGCTTCGTCGAGCCGTAGTCGATGAGCGCGATCCGATCGTCGGGCATGAGCAGAAAGTTGCCCGCGTGCGTATCCGCGTTGAACACTCCGTCCACGAGCAGCTGCGTCCCGTGCACACGCATGAGGATATCCATCATCCGCGGTGCATTCGGAGGGAGTAACGTCTGCCTCCGCTCCAGGCGCCCGAATGCCCAGCCGAGGACGAGATTGAAGCTCACGATCAGCGAGTTTACGAGCGCGTCGCGCCAGCGCGCGAGCCGCAAGTACCGTTCGATCTGCGCCGCCGATGGCCCCTCGTACCTCGCGGGCACCCCTTCGCGCTCGATCTTGCGCCGCATCGCCAGCTCGAACTCCTCGATGGTCTGACCCTGCTCGGCGGCGAGCTTGGCGCCATAGCGGCGCAGCCCGTCGAGAAGCTTGCAGCCGGGCGTGAGCTCCATGACCAGCAGCCGCTCCGAGCAGAGCTCCACGCGAGGCGAGGGCACGACGACCTCCCGCGGCATGAAGCCGTGTTTCGTCATGTTGGCACTGACCTCTGCGAGATTGGCGGCCTCGTGACGGTAGTCAAACTCGAACTCGAACTGACGCTCGAGCTCGCCGAGCGTGATCAGCTGCTCCGGCGCCGCGAGCTTGAAGAAGCTCTTGATCGTGGACATGTCCGAGCGGAAGAAGGTTTTCGAATCTGGGTACTGCACCTTGACCGCGACTTCAGAGCCGTCGCTCGCGAGCGTGGCGCGGTGCACCTGGCCAATGGATGCGGAGCCGAGCGGCACCGGATCAAACGTTGAGAAGGTGGCTTCGACTGGCCGTCCCGTCTCCTCCACAATCGTCCGGTACACCACTTCCACGGACCGAGGTGGCACGGCATCCTCCAAATGGCGCAGCTCCTCAATCCAAATGGGTGAGAGCGTGTTGGTCATGCCCGCTGCGATCTGGCCGTACTTTGTGTACATGCCCTGCAGCTCCTCGAGCGTTTTCACAACCGGAACCGCGAAACGGCGATCGAGCGCACGCCACTCCTGCTCCGCCACGTCTTCGGGCGGTTGCAGCAGTGCGTGCTTGAACTCCACGGCGCGATATAATAACACGACTGGCCCGATCCGAAAGTAGAGCTGGCACGCACGACGAAAACCCTCGTTTGTGTTGTACTCGTAGGCGGCATAAGCGCTGGCGCCAGCCGCCGCGCCGGCCGAAACGCGACGAGCGAATCGAAGCATGTTGCGTGGATTCCCCAAAACGCCCAACACAGCGCCCCCGGCGGGGTTTCAAGATCCACACGAGGACTCGCGCCGTTGCGTGCTGCTACACAAAGGACTGCAGTACCCGGTACATGTATGAAACGTATGAAACAGCTGCTCGCGGTCCTCGAAGCCGCTTACCAAGGGCGCTTACCCATACGGTACCGGTACCTCCGCCTCCGCGCTGCCAGGTATGCGGAGGAGTGCCGTCAACGATGCCGTCGGACTCGCACCCTCGCTTCAACCACGTCTGGGCGCCGTCGCCATCACCGTCACCACCTCCGCGCTTGATCGCGGGGTGAGTGGTGTGGTGTGTCACGTGTGGCGACGCGTGCACTGCGTCCCGGGGTTCGGGTACGGTCTGGCGCGTGAGTCGGTGGGTGGGGTTGGTTTTGAGGTTGGTTTGTGAGGTTCTTGTGTGTCTCGTGTGGTTCCCGGCATCCCCCTCGTGTGGCACCTTTGAAAGTTTGAATCTCGGTGGTGGACGGCGTGGCGGGTGCGGCGAGGGCGATGGCTGGCGTGGAAGCCGCCTCGATGAGGCGCTGGCGCTTGCAGTCTAGTGCGGAGCCAGTGGACGCGGCG
>Ga0210248_100204_pt1 | contig 50145 bp, 31 predicted proteins | sample ChrtobMetP3_32mM_FD_155493 | JGI IMG/M metagenome (GOLD analysis project Ga0210248, IMG submission 155493) | Chrysochromulina tobin associated microbial communities from unialgal haptophyte culture, Seattle, Washington, United States - P3_32mM | ecosystem: Host-associated > Algae > Haptophytes >...
GGCGGCGGGGATGGCGGCGGTGGGGATGGCGGCGGCGGCGACGGCGGCGGCGACGGCGGCGGCGAGGGCGGTTGGGATGGCGGCGGGGATGGCGGCGGTGGGGATGGCGGCGGCGGCGGCGGCGACGACGGCGGTTGCATGTCGCAGTGGCTTGGTGCCACGAGGCCTAGGACGAAGAGGCAGAGCTTCATCTCGCGAAATGCGCGCGCGTTGCAGGTCCGTGCTTGTTTTCGAGGTTCGCGGTCGAAATAGAAATCCAAAATCGAAATTGCAGGAAGTTACTTTTGGAAAACTGCGCTAAACCAGTTGCAGCCGCGCCCTCCCGATTTCACACGCCGATTGTGCGCAGGAGCAGTGGCGGTAGCGCAATCGCGTTTGAACTTGACTTGACTTGCCTTGACTTGCCTTGACTGAACCCACGACCCGTGGAGATTCGTGCGATCACCGAAGCGAGACACCGGCGTGATGCGCGCCGCTGCCATGCTCCTCGGCTTTGTGGCCTCCGCGGAGGCGTACACGATGGGTGCGATGCCCGCCACCGGGCGGCGGGTGTCCGTCCAGATGGGCGGCATGGACACGAGCAAAACGTATGACTACCGCACTGGCTCGACGCCCGGGTACTCCGGAGAGAAGTTGCCATTCTCCCCGTCCTCACGCAAAATGTCTCTCAAGGGCGCGACTGGTGTCAAGTATGAGATCATCGGTGACATCACCTCCGCTATCACTGAAGCCGTGGCCTTCTATGGCAAGAAGGCGATTGCGAGCAAGGGAAGCTTCACGCTGTGCATCCCGGGCGGAAGCGTTGTCAAGGCAGCGAGCACGATGAAGAAGGACGCGATGGACTGGTCGAAGGTCCACGTCTTCTTCGCGAATGAGAAGCTGAATGACATGGCGTGCTACAACGGTGCGCAGGAGTTCATCAAGAACGTCGGCATTCCGGAGGCGAACGTGCACAAGACGATGGATGGCTCGTATGAGAAGGTTGCGGAGGACTACGCCGCAAAGATCTCTGAGCTCGTCCCCAAGAACAAGCATGGCGTGCCCTCCTTCGACCTCGTCCTCCTCGGCACGGGCGACGACGGCCATGTGGGCTCTCTGTATCCCAACACGCCCGAGCTCATCAACGGCTACGGCACTGGCAAGCTCGTGATGCCGATCAACAGCGGTGGCAAGGGGACTGTCGCGATCTCCATGGACCTGATGAACGCGGCCGATGCGGTCGTGCTCTCGGCCGTGGGTGCCATCCGCAAGGATATGGTGAAGGCCACCAAGGAGGGCCACTCTAGCATGCCCACGGGCCGAACTGGTGGCTGGATGTTCGGCAAGTTCGCGCAGTACCTGTGGCCGGCTGGCCTGGTGAAAACGGCGGATCCCCGCAACACCATCTGGCTTGTCGATGGGCCCGCCTCGCCGCTCTAAGCCGCTCGGGCTCGCAAGGCCTTCTTTGCAGCGTGCAGGTACTCCGGGTTCGAATCGGCCTCGATGCCGTGTCACCCACAGCACTGACGTCGCTCGTCGGGGATATCAGTCGCGGCGCTGCGTAGAGTCGTTCTCTTTGCACGACGGATGGTGGACATTCATAGTAGTCGTCCCGTCGCCCCGGGATAATACCATGTATTCGTGCATACTTGAAGTAATGAGGGTCAATTGGAACCAATACCTAAGCCTAACACCAGGCCCCTCTGTCCCAGCGCGCGGTTAGCGCTTCGAGCCGCCCGGCGTTATCCGCAATCCGGCGATTAAAAAGGTCCGTGCCCGAATCGTTCGGTTCCAGCCGCCTTCCGGGCGGTCGCCGTCGGCCGACGATCACGTTGGTGAGAGATGGCCGACGCGCGGCGCGGCTCGCGGCGCGCACGGACGGTATGGTAGTGGTACGCGTACCTGATACGCCGTGTGAGTGCGGGGCTTCACCGCGTGTCTCTGTCTGATGGTACGCCAACGGATCAACGCTAGGTTGATGAACGCGAATCGACCGTACATCGTGCATACATCGGCACATGTCTCGTGCGCGCGTACTGCACCGGGGCCCGTAGACGTCACCGTAGACATCGGACGGATCACGCTTTCTTGAAGAGGGCCTGCCATGCGTCGCTTCCCTGTGGGAAGTCACGCCCTGCGCTTGAAGCGACCGAAAAATCGGTGTCCGCCGCCACCTCGGAGCGCAAAGCCTCGACGAGCGCCATGGCGATGGCACCACGGTGGGAGTCGCCAGCCCCACCAGTCTCCGTGGTGGCGGTGAGCGCGGCCGAGAATCCCGGGCCTGGCAGCGTATCGCCACGGGTTAGCGAGACGGAGAGCGCGCCGCAGTCGTACAGAAGTCGCCAATTCACCTGCGTGAGGCGCGGTGTGTGGCACAGAGCGTCAGTCGTGGTGTGGCGTGCGCGGTGTGAACAGCGCACGTGCGCGACGTGGCGATACTGTAGTCTCGGCGCTCATCACGGCGCTGTGTGCGGCCCAGGCCTGGCGAGGCGTGGCGAGGCGTGGCGAGCGCCGTGCCGAGCGCATACCACGTCCTGCTGCCCGATCGTGTAGAAGGCCGGGTTGAGAAACATGGGCTCGCCGGCGCCGCCCATGAGTGCATCGCCCGAGGCGCCACCCTTGAGTGTGCCTGCGCGGATGATCGTCGTGCTCGCGCCGACCTCTTTTGCACGAGCGCGCACAGACGCCTCTTGGGCTTGATATTGTGCCACGAGGTCAGGATCGCCGGCCCATATCTCCGCGTTGGCCGCAAACTTGGCCGCCTTGGGAAAGAAGCCCATACCCGCGCCGTTGAGGTAGCGGCTCATCAGCGCGACACGCTTCAACTTCGAGCCCGTAGGCAAGAAGACGCTCAGAGCAGAGTCTGGCATGGCCTGCTTCTCCGAATCGAAGGCCACGATCAAGCCTTCGCAAGCTGCTGCAGCAGTTTCGATGCCCTTCTCGGCATCACCGCCAGCGATGGGCAGGAGCTTGATCGGCAGCGAGCCCTGCGGGTACTTATCGTCCCATAGGAAATCTTTGGCCTGCTCGATGAACTGAGGAACACATGCCAACGTGGTCTGGTAGCCTCGGATGGCTGCAAGGCGCGCAGCAAGGAGTTGAACTGCACCGTTGCCGACTACAAGCACCGGTGCACCCGGGAGCACCACGGCTAAGGCCGAGAGCGAGGCGCCGAGGAGTGCCATTGATAATTACATGAACGGCGAAATGCAGATTGCTTGGAGCAGTTGTGGAGATTGTTTCCAGCCGAATGGTGCTGAGCGATGTGTGTGCCTGTTACGGTACAGTACTTGACTTGACTTGACTAGTGGTGGCCGGCAACAAAGAGCGACTCAATCATCTTGCCAACCATGCCACGAAGCCTGGAGTCGACCTCCGCACTGCTGTGCGGCGGCACCGCAGGCATAGGCCTCGCGACGGCCAGAGCACTGGCGTCGGCTGGCGTGCCGCGAATCATGCTCGTGGGGCGGTCGCGAGAGCGAGGAGAGGCTGCTGTGAAGTCCGTGAGTGCTGCTGCTGCATCTGCCGATGTGCGCTTCACTGCGGCTGATGTGACGACGCCCAATGGCGCGACGCGAGCCGTGGCTGCAACCATCGAAGACTTCGGCGCCATCGACTTGCTGGTTAACACGGGTGGTGGCACTGGAATGCCCGAGCTGTGCTTCAAAACGCCGATCGAGACACTTACACAAGGCATGGATGGCCTGCTCCGTGGTGTGCTGCTGCCGTGCCGCGCGGCACTGCCGCATATGATGGAGCAGAAGAGTGGCACCATCATAAACGTGGCGTCTGATGCCGGCAAGTTAGCGACTCCCGGCGAAGCTGTCATCGGAGCTGGAATGGCTGGCGTGATGATGTTCAGCCGTGCGCTCGCACTAGAAGCGTCGCGAAATGGGATCCGTGTCAACTGTCTGACGCCGAGTATCGTGCGAGGCACACCCTTCTATGACGAGCTCATGGTGCACCCATTTGCCTCTAAAATCTTTGCGAAGGCCGAAAAGGCCGCATCGCTTGGCGTTGTTGATGCGGACGAACTTGCCCAGCTGGCCGTGTTTCTCGCGTCGCCGGCGGCCGCCAAGATTTCGGGGCAATGCATCTCAATGAACGGCGGCATCTCATTCGCGTGAGGGCCTGGGCGTGGAGCTAGGACCGCTAGAGCTCTACCGGGGTACCGTACCTCAGCATCTGGGCTCCTCACACCGCGGTTTGGAAGAATGGGCGCCGCCGTCGGCGCGGCCCCGGTGTGCGCTGTGCGCGCGCTGCGCTGCGCGCGCCCTCTCCCCCCGTGTTGACAGCACACTTACACGTTACTTACACGTACCCCCTAAACGCGAGTCCAAGATACATGTACGTCGCGGCGCCCTCACCCGAAACTTCCAGCACACTTTCGAGAACCAGGCACGACCTTTTCAACTGTGAGTTGGTGCCTTCTCGGAACCGAGCACGCTCCGGCTCACAGCCGTTTCACACAGAGCTGTTCTTTTCATGTTGCATGCTCGCCGCCTCGGGGTGGCGGTTGCAGCGGGGTCCGCTGCAGCTGGTTGTGCTTGGTTGTGCAAGCCTGGCACAACCATCCAACATACCTCGGCTGGGCCGCCGCAGGCGCTCGTCGCTGGGCAGCCGCTTCTGAGCACGTTGCACTCCAAGAGCTGGGTGTCGTCCGACACCGTGCGCTTGCGATTCGAGCTGCCGACGCCGGCGCACGCGCTCGGCCTTCCTGTGCCGGGCCATGTCATGGTGGTCGACGCGGCTACTAATTACCGGCCGTACTCGCCGATCTCAATCGACAGGAATGCCAAGGGCTTCTTCGAGTTGCTTGTGCGCAAGTACCCGCAGGGCCAGTTCTCTTCCCAGCTCGCTCGGATGGAACCTGGTGACCAGGCCACCTTCTTTGGGCCCGTGGCGAGCCGCTTCGAGTACCGGCGCGGCGCAACTCCGCAAATTGGACTCGTGGCTGCAGGCACGGGCATCACGCCGATGTGGCAGGTCATCCAGGCTGCGCTCGCTGACTCCACCGATACGACGCGGCTCTCGCTGGTGTATGCAAGCAAGTCGCCGAGCAGCATCCTGCTCAAGGGCGAGCTGGACCGTGCTGCAGCAGAGCATCCCGATAGGCTGCGTATTTGCTTCCTCGTCAGCCAGCCCGATCCGGCGCCAAGTGGTGGCACGCGCATGGTCGAATGGGAGGCCCTTCCCGCGGGCGTGCAGCTCGGCCGCATCGACGAGCATGTGCTGCGGGCGCATCTGCCAGCCGCGCCCGACTCTGCACGCACTGAGCGCCTTGAAGACGCGTGCCATGTGCTTGTGTGCGGTCCGGACTCGATGATCCGCGACCTCTGCGGCCCCCGCGCGCGCGATGGCGGCGTACAGCCCGGCCCGGGTGGCGCCATGCAAGCGCGCCACCCCGCTATCGGAGGCGTGTTGCGCAACCTTGGTTACCGGTCGAGCCAGGTGACTTGGTTGTGAGTCTGACGTTGCCTCAGTAGTGTAATAGAGATTACCCTAATTTGCGAATAAGTACGTACACACCACCCGCGCGGGATTTCGTTCACGCGGCAACGCGAGGTTCGTTCAAGCGCACATGTGCTTGTCCCTTCGCGCGCTTCGGTGCTGGCCCCCCCGCGCCCCGGCAGCGGCACGGCCGATCTGACTTCTGAGATGTGAGATCTGACAAGTGACATCTGTCGCGACCTAAGTAAGGCTAAGTCGAGTGTGGAGACTGCAGGCTGGAGACAGACAGTGTTGGGAGAGTAGATCGCTATGCGACTTACGTGACTATAGTGCGGAGTTTCACGGGCGTGCGTTCGAGGTGCGTGATTTTGGTGTGAATTCACGCCCCTCCCTTTCACTCCCTTTCTCTGGCCTCGCGCGCATTTCACGACCCGCGCGCGCCCCGTGCGTATGCCGACGCCGCCGCACGGCTACGTGCTTCTCGAGCGTCACATTGAGAAGAATGCAGGATCTACGTTTCGCGAGATTCTCTTCCAGAACGAGCTGCGCGGTAGGTGCATGTATTGGGGTTACCAGTTGCGGAGCGTTGCCTGGAACAGCTTCATCCCCGCGATGTACAATTTGAGCACCGAGGACATCCCTCCGCGAATCTGCATAGAGGCGCACAGCCACATCGACCACGTGACAACATGGGTGCAACGGTTCGAGCAGATGCAGGAGATGCGCGCTCATTTCGAGCGCAGACCGGAGCTCCGAAACAAAGTGGTGATGACGCTCCGCTTGCGCGAGCCGTTCTCACACTACGTCTCGTACTACCTGTGGACGGTCGTGGAGCGGCAGCACCGTCGGCCTGATCGCTTCGGCTCGAGCTTCGAGCAATGGGCGCGGAGCGTGCCCAATCTGCAGACGGAGCTGCTCCTCTCGTCCAAGGCGGCATTCACGGCCTCTTATGCGCCAGTCGGTAACAAAGATTTGGTCGCCTGGAAACGGAATTGGGACAACCCCGAGATAGCGGCCCAGCGGCGCTCGCTCGCGATTCGCATGGCCAGCGGCTTTGACGTGCTCGGCACGACGGAACGCTTCGACGAAACGACGCTGCTCGTCGCACAAGCTCTGAACTGGAGCACTGCCGACGCCGCGCAGGCTCCCAGCAAACGAGATGCTGCGCCGCAGCCGTCGGACTCTTGCATGACGCACAAGCGGGGCTATTTGGCAGGGCTGAGGAATCTGGGCCCGTGGCCTTGGTGGTGCCGCGTGCTCGGCCGCGACAAGGCCGCGGAGCAACGGCGGGTGCATCTGCGTGTGTGCCCCAATCAAACGGCATGCGCTCTGCTTATACGGCAGATAGCGCCAGTGGACCACGAGTTGTATGCGCTCGCGAAGACGCGCCTCGCCGCGGCGATCGCGAGAGCCGGGCCGAGCTGGGGCGCACAGATCGCGGAGGTGAAGCGGATCAACAGAGCCCCCAAACGAAGCTTCGACAGGGAGATGCTGTGCGCGTGGCGCACGATCCGGCCGATGGTCATTGGAGGGAAGGAGGCCGAAAAGAATCTGCGGCGCATCGTGTACGCCGCCGCGCCCAACTTTACGAGCAGCGAGACCGCTTGTATTCCGGGTGCGCAACAAGTGATGAAGCACATCTGGGCGGAGCATCGAATGGGCGGGCGCATGCCCCTCGGCTTTCCGATGGGCAGCCTTGTCCCGTACACGGCTGCGTTCCCGATCAAGTATCGCTTACGGCTGGAGAGTCTGATCCGCGCTCAGCAGGCCCGAAGAAACGAGAGCCGAGGCACGCGGCGAGCCCCGAAGAAAGCCACAGGGCGACGAAATGGACGAACTCGGACCATGAATCGGACTGCCGTCCCGAGTCGCGATGGTCGTCGCATTTCGACGCAATTGTCATGGACCTCGAAAACTGGTTGGTCGTTTTAGGTTGAAGGTTCGAAGGAGTTCACTGTCGACTGTGGTCACGCTCAGATCGAGCACACAAAGAGAAAAGAAGGACTGTCAAAGGCAAGATTAAGATTGCCCGTGTGTCGTGCCGCCCCACCTCGAGAAGCGGATCGGACTTGACGGAGTGCTCACGAGAGCGCCTTCGCTTGTTAATCCAGAGCGCAATATGGTCGCCGCTTTCTACCTCGCATCCCTGCTGTGCGCCTCATATGTGCCGGCGGCGCCGCGCGGCGCACCATTGCGCGCGGCGAGCCGAGTGACTGCACCCATGATGATGCCGATCGGTGTGCCCAAGGTCGCCTACCGCGTGCCTGGATCAGCATACGCCGACTGGGTAAGCAACCTATTGCCACAACGCGCTGCTCGCTTCTCGTCCTCCTCCATCATCGTCTCATTCTCCATCTTCGCCGCCAAAATATCCGCCGACACCACCTCCTCCGTTGTCCCACTAGCTGACGACGCGCATCCGTCCGCCCGCTGCACAGGTGGATCTCTACAACCGCTTGTACCGCGAGCGCATCCTCTTCCTTGGTCAGGAGATCAATGATGAGATCGCCAACCAGATCATTGGCGTGATGCTCTACCTCGACTCTGAGGACAACACGAAGCCCATCAGTCTGTACATCAACTCCCCAGGTGGCTCGGTGACCTCGGGCTTCGCCATGTTCGACACGATGCGCCACATCAAGTCGGAGGTTTCGACAATCAACGTGGGCCTCGCGGCCTCGATGGGCTCCTTCCTGCTCATGGGCGGCACCAAGGGCAAGCGGCTCGCGCTCCCGCACTCGCGCACGATGATCCACCAGCCGTCGGGCGGCGCCCAGGGACAGGCGTCGGACATCAAGGTCGAAGCCGAACAAATCCTCTCCATCCGCGAGCGCGTGGTCAACTACTACTCGCAGCTGAGCGGGCAGCCGCGCGAGAAGGTTCGCATGGATATCGACCGCGACAACTTCATGAGCGCCGAGGAGACGCTCAAGTACGGTTTAATCGATCGCGTCATCCAGAGGACGTGAGCGCCGCTCGCACCTTGAAGCCTGTGAAGCTTGCTGTGAAGGCGGGGCGCCCACCCGCCCGCCGCCGTCGAGGCTGCTGTGGCGCGGGCCGCACGATGATCCGCACGAGCGGGCGGTCTCCTCTCACGCGCTTTGAACACGTACTGCATAGCGCTGTGAACACGTACAGCATATAGCTCGGCACAGAGGCTTCATTGTACATATTGGGCGCACCGGCGCGAGCGGCGCGCGCGCGCGCGCGCGGTCGCCCGCACGCCGCAGCGGGCCGTTGTGCGTTGAGGCGGCTTTTGGCTTTGGTCCCTTTGCGTTGTATCTGATCGGATGAGCACACACCACTGAGAATTTCAGGACACTGTTTCGTACTTTCACCGTAAGACTTCGACGAATAAAAATAAAAATGGTTGAATCATGAATGTAGCGGAGAAGTCGACAGTTCCGACGGATAGGTAAAGGAGCCGGCCTCGCGAATCGACAGCCGTTCAAACGGCCTGTCTCGGTTACATCGCGCCGCGCGATCCGCGCGAGACGGCGGCTCTCGAGGCCCCGGGCGGCCATTCGTCCTCAGCAGGCCGGCCGCCGCCGGGCAAACCTGCTCACTTCTCCTTCCATGGACTGAGGAACTCGAATTGACGGAACTCTTGCGTGAGCTCGAGCGGCTCGGTGACGACGCGCTTCTTGCTCGGATCGTACCGGCACTCGACGAAGCCGGAGAGCGGGAAGTCCTTGCGCAGCGGGTGGCCCTGGAAGCCGTAGTCAGTCAGGATTCGGCGCAGGTCGGGGTGCCCCTCAAAGTAGATGCCGTACATGTCCCACACCTCACGCTCGAGCCAGTTGGCACTTGAGAAGATGCCAGCGAGCGACGGCACGCCGCTGTCGCCCTCGTGCCCGCCGACGAGCGTCTTGACACGCATGCGGCTATTGTGCTCCACGCTCAGCAGCTGGTACGCGACCTGCGCGAGGCGGGAGCAGGGTGTTTGGTACAGGGGTGATCGGAAAATGAGCCGAGGCTGCACCGGTGTGCATGCAGACAGGCGGCGCTCGAGATTGCAGCGGCAGTGGTGGCCGAGGCGGGCCTCAGGCGCACCTCGAAGCGCTTCTCGCGCGTCGGCACGTCGATGGCGGTCACATCCATCAGAGCCTTGCAGCGTGTGCCAGTGTGGTTCTTGAGGAAGTCGCACACGGTGAGCACATTGGCCGGCTCGACGTAGAGCGTGGGCTCGCCCGCCACAACGACGCCCGATGTCACCAGCCGCGGCAGCATCGACTTGATCGACTGCAGCGTCTTTTGCGCGGTCGTGAAAGCCAGCGACATGGTGGAGAACACAACACGCACGAAGGGCGAACCCCTTTCCAGTCCTGCTCGAGAACTTAGTCCGGTGAAAAGTCTCGTCCGGAAACTTCCCCCAGGCGTCCGGTTCCCCCTGGTGTTTTCGAACGGGTAGGAGGCGTGATTCCGTCTTCAGCCCAGTCCCCCCGCGCATGAAGGTCGCATGAAATGCTACTAAAGGGCGTCCACACAGCCTCCAAGAAGGCGCGGCGCAGGCTGCTCCTGCTGGCGTGCATCGCTCTCGCAATCCTCTCTCTGGACCGGCTGCGTCGCGCCCGTCTCGAAATCCTCCGCCGAGGACAGCGCTGGCTCGAGTGCCGCTTCAGCCGCACGCGGGCAAGCCTCGCGCACCACATTGACATGCAGGTCGAGGCGGCTCTCGACCGTGCGGCGAGGCACCTCAAGGCGCACTTCAAGGACCACTCGATGCCACTTATCCTGCAGCGCGCCATCGACCACGCCATGGATTTGCTCATCCCCGAGGTGCGTCAGGAGACGTTTAGAGTCCTTGATGAGAACCTACGGTTCCTGCAGGCATCGCGCCTGCCGCTGCAGGGCACGGGCGCGCGGCTTACTTTTTCGCCGCTCTCTCCGCGGCGTGTTCTCACCGGGCTGAGTGGCACGCCATCGCACGCCGCGTTCGACCTGGCGGGCGGCAGCAGCGCGGCGAGTGGAGATGGTCGGGTGGACAACCAGCAAGGGCTGCTGCTCCTGCTACGCCGTGGCCGCGCGACGATGCTTCACACGCTTTGGCCGCACGATCGAACCGTCTGGCGCTGCGTGCGCTCGCCGCACTGGTGGCTGCTCGAGCTGCTGGGCGTTCTGCCTTGGGTGGGCATGTGGTGGTGGCTGCTACTCGCCGCAGCAGTAGACAAGGCCGACGAGTACCAGCTGTGTCAGTTCATAGTGGCGCTCCGCTTCTCACACTTTGCGACGCTCGGCGTGGGCGCTACGCTCTACGCGTGCATCCAGTCGTATCGGTGCACCGTCGACGCGACGCTGCCATGCCAAGCGCTTGCTCCCCAACTGTCGACCCTCGATGCGTGCTTCTGGATGCTCCAGCTCGCGATCACGCTGCGAGCGTTCATGCTGCTGCCACACTCGCTCAAAAAGGGACAGCGCGTGCTCGAGCGGCGGAGTCGCCTCACGCCCGACTTCCGGGCCGCGATCGCGGCTGGCCAGCAGCCAGCGCCGCCCGACGGCGCACCGATGGGCGGCATGCTCGGCCACCTGATGTGGTTGGACGCTGCGCTTGCATCGCTCGCTCTGCTCGCGGCCGCGATGGCGATCATGCTCGCCGACGACGAGAGCGCGGCGCTGCGCATCACGCTCTACTGGATCCGCACGCTGCATGGGCTCGGCTCCTTGCCCTACGTCCTCTTCCGACTGCCGGGGGCGATGCCCCTTCTTACGCACGCCCGCCGAACCGGATATGACTCCCTCGGTCACACGGTACCCTTCCGCGACAATTCCACCTACTTGAGCGGCCCACCGCCGAGTGCAGCAGGCAGGGGTTCGGGCGAGCATGGCCCGGTGGCACGCCGACTCTTTGCGGAAGAACCTCTTGCTGAGCGCGGCGGTGGCTTGCGGTGGGCCGAGTGGTCTTCTTGGCAGTTGGTGGCGCGACCTAGCTCGTAGCTGGTTGCGCAGCAGCAGCGCAAGGAGAGGAGCGGACGGCGCCCCGCGTCATCAGAATCAGTGCCAACTCTCGTGACATCCACTGATATTAATCCGTCTCCACACACGTAACACACAATACGTATTTTCCTTTTTCGCCTAAATATTTGAAATAATCGATAATAAATTTTTAATACGTTATACGATACGTTAAGGATAGGGTCGAAATCGACGTGTCGCTGACTCGCTGTGCGAGTCGCGGTATTCTCAATTCTCGCTGTGACGGTGAGTGAGTCGGTATTCTCGATCCGCGCGCCCTGTTCGGATCGATCGTATCACGTATGTCAATCGGTGCTGATCATTGCGTCTGGACTGGTGCCCATGACTTTTGCGTTGTCGGCGTGGGGCGGGGCCCAGGGGACGCAGGAGGGGATGCACCGGAGAGCCGCGGCGCTCCGGAGGGAGCCGCGAGGCTTGGCTCGAGAGCGCGCCAGCGCGGCCGCGCGACGGCCCGCCGGCCCGCCTGCCGAGTGCCCGCCTGCCGAGTGCCGTTCCGACACGACCGAGAGGACGCGCGCGCCAGGCGCAGGCCGCACACCGGATTCTCCGTTCGAGTCGGCATCCGTACGGTGCATCGCCTCGCGTCGCGGGCACAGCGCAGCCACGCAGGTGACCACGAGCACTGGACCGGACTTACGACCGGATACGCGGATAGGCATCAACACACAGGTGCGCACTGTCGCCCGCGCCGACATGAGCACGCCGCACAGACCCGCAAGCCAGGCCCGTGCGCCTCGACTGACCGCACTCTCTCGGACCTCCACAGTCGCCTGCATACACGATGCAGCGGGGCTGGTCTGGGATTGGCATGGTATTGGCATGGTATGAGCCACACTCGCTCTGCATAGCCATATCGCTGATCGGGATTGCAGCTCGGTGCAGAGTATGCTAAGGAGGCGCGTATGGAGGCGCGTATGAAGCCCCCAGCTCCCCCCCTCCGCATGGGCACCCCCCCCCACCCCTACGAGAGCTCCGCCTGGCCGCGGGCAGCGCTTGCGAGTAGCTAGGCCACCGCAGCCGTGACCGAAGGTGGCGTTTTGTCATCGTCCTTCTGGCCGCCGCCAGCGCTCATCGCCAGCGCGCGCAGCCAAAACGCGACCCCCTTGGCGCCCGGGTCGGGCACGGCGGCGACTGTCTCCTGCGGGACGTACGAGGCGCGGCCGGCACCAGCGCTCATCGTCCTGGTCGCTTCGGCACCAGCCTCTGCAGCGTCGGCCGCCGCGGCGAGCGCCGCTGCCATCGTGCCGCCCGCAACCGCGACGCGATCGATGGCCTCAGCTGCTGGGATCAAGGCATCGAGCATCGTTCGGTTGCCGCGACTCGCTCCTCCGTAGCGCGTCATGGCCGCGCAGCCGGAGGCGAAGGCGGCGGCAGCGGCGGCGACCGAGGGCGGCGAGTTCATTAGCGCACCAGCCACCGCGTTTAGGAAGATAGAGTACAGTGCGCCCGACGAGCCGCCCATCGAGCGCCCAACGGATGAGGCGAGACCGAGCGCCGTCGTCGCCGGGTGCGTGAGGGCGTAGCTGCTGACATCGGCCAACACAGCGGTCGCACCAGCGGTGAGTGTCGTGCCACAGTCGCCGTCACCCGCAACCTCATCCCACGCCGTCAGCTGCTTCTCGCCCGCGATCAACGCCTCAGCGGCGGCGCGGATGGCGCTCGCGACCGCGGCTGCCTGCGCTGCGTCCAAACACAGCGCACCCGCAGGTGGAACGAGCGAGGCGAGCGATCCACCAGCGCCGCTCGGGAGCGCCGGCGCGGGCACGAAACGGTTGCGATTGATCCGCCCGCCGCCGGGCCACGCTGGCGCGCTGCATGGCGCGTCGAGCCGCGCGAGCATGCTGTCGCTCAGTCGGAGCACGCTCAGCGAGAACCCGACCATGTCGAGCGCCGTCATGAACGGACCGGTAAAGCATCGCTCGACGACGACGCCATAGGAGGCTCCCTCGAGTGTGGCGACGGCGCGGCGCGCGGCGATCGAGAGCTCCATCGCCGTGCTAGCCCCCAGGTTGTTGACGAGCACGGCCACCGGGTCGCCGCTCGTCAGCGTCACGTATTTACGGCCGGCCTCCTGCGATGTGATGTACTGAAGCAGCGTGTCGACGACGCCGTCGACGGGTTTCACAGGGCTCACGACGGCGCCTGGCTCGCCGTGGATACCGAGCCCCACCTCCATGTGCCCGTCCGCGATTCGTTCTTCGCGCGGCTGCCCGGGCAGCGTGCAGCTGCGTAGCGCCACGCCCATGCTGCCGACCGCCGCCGCGGCCGCTCGCGCCTCCGCTGCGACCTCGGCGAGGCTCATTCCCGCCTCGGCCGCAGCACCTGCGATCTTATGCACGAAGACGGTGCCAGCGATGCCGCGTCGGCCGGCGATGCCCATCCCTCGGTTGGCGAGCGCGCAATCGTCGCCCACCACCACGAGCTCAACTTTGAGGCCGGCGGCCTTGGCCTGCGGCCGCAGTGGTGGTGGCGGGTAGCAGTGGTAAACACACAGAGCGAATGTGTGCGGTCAGCCAAGGGCGCGGCGGCACGCGGAGCTCGCGCGGCGGGGGCTGGTTTGCTGGAGCGGCGGCTCGGTGTGCCGCTCGTGTCGGCGGCGACTGGAGAGGAACGCACCTGTTCGCACGCGAGGCCAAACCAGAGACGATCACCCGTGTAGTTCTTGACGATCACGAGGCAGCCGCCGCTGCCAGTGACGTGCATGATGGCCGCAAGGACAGAATTGCTCGCAGGGCTCGCAAACACGGGCCCGGCGACAGCTGCGGTGAGCATGCCAGCTCCCACCCACCCGGCATGCGACGGCTCGTGCCCAGAGCCGCCGCCAGAGATGAGCGCCACCTTGCTCTTGTCAATCGTGGCACGGACCACGACATTGTAACCTTCAATGCGCTGCAGATCTGGGTTGAGCGTGACGCCATCGATCATCTCATCGACCACGTTCTTCGGGTTGTTGATCAGCTGCGAGCAGCCGGCATCCGCGCCATTGCGGTCAGTGGAACACGAATTGAGTCGCTCCGTTCACAAGCAGGCGTTGGGTGCGGGCACATGAAAGAGCAGGTGCACGCTGTGGCGCGACACATGCGCCACAGCGTTCGATCGCGTGCACTCGGCGTACCTGCCGCGTCGTCGCCATGAGCGTCCGTTCCCGGGCTGTCCACGATTGGCAGATCGGCTCGAGCCTCGGGCCAAGCCGCGCCAGCGCCAGGTTGCCAGGTACCGCGAGCAAATCGGTCCGTGCTGCGGAATTGGAGTCGCAGATGCAATCTGAAAGGCGAGCGCTAGTCGGCCGCAGTTGAAAGATTGGCCGTCGACGCACATTTGCTCGGCCCCTAGCGTCGGCGTGTACAAGGCGTCTTGGGTGAGGGGGGCTACCAGTGTCTTCGATGCCCTCGGCGGCGTTTTGCCACCCTAGCCCACTGGGATGGACCCAACCCATGCCCCCTTAGTTCCTGACTTCAGGTTTTGCCTAGAAAACAAGTTTGGCGCCGTCCTGAGAACTTTGTCCTCAAAAACATGGACCCCGCGCCCTGTGGGCACGCGGCCGAGGCCTCTCCGTGCATCACACGCATGTTGGAGGTACGCATCTCGAATGTTGGGCTCCGTTCAAGTGCTCTGCTATAAATGCTGTCATCGCATCGCGTCACAGCCGTGCGGGAGCCTTGACTTTGGGGGTGGCACACTCGATGTCCACGGTGGGGCGTGCACACGATGCACAACGCGTCACGCGACCATGCGCTCGGCGCGGAGCGCTGCATCGATGCTACCGATGCTGCTCTCGCATCGCTTTCTAGCTGTGCCTGTGTGTTGAACTCGGGCGATGGGAAGTGGACGTGCGCACGAGGCATCGCGAGCGATGCGGGTATGCGCTCGGCTTCAACGCAGTGGCCCTCGGCGATGGCGGTGCGTGCTGCTGTGGCTATCACTATGACGTACGAGCCCGGCCGGGGTTCGACCCCTCGGCGAGCTGAGCCGACCACCTCACGAGTGAGCTGGGGGAGATATCTCTTATCGGTCCTCGACGAGCAGCGACGCCACGGGCAGAATGGCACCACGTGCGGCCTCTCACGCATCGCCCTCGCCCGAAGCATCGCCCTTGCCCGACGCGTCGCCCTCGCCCGACGCGGCGCCATGACGTGACCCTTGATGCGGACATATCGCCGTCGACCGAGTATCATGCATGCCATTTGCAGGCGTGTCACTGATGATGCCTGAGTGACACTGAACGATGATCTCGTGAGCTCACTGAGTGTCAGACTGTGACACCATGATTGCGACTGAGGCCTCGGTGGAAACCCTTCGTTCAGAAGGACGTCCTGATAGCCACTAGCACTCGTGACACGTGACCCAGCATAATCCACGTTAATTCACGTCAAGATCGCACGTTCGCCGTGCGCCGTAACCGGCTGAAACACCGTGAGTGGGCGCGGTGGGGAGGAACAGAATGAAGCAGTGCATTCGCGCATCGAACACCGCTCACACAGAGACAAGGCTTTTTACATGCTGAAAACGTATGCGCTCAGCGCGGCGCATGTGCATACATTTAAGCGCGGCGCATGCTGCTTACATATGATAAACAGCATAGGTTTATCATATAGAGATTCGCATTCCTATGGTATGGCACGAACTCGCGGCCACCTGTGAGATTGTCAACGTAACAGCGACGGCAGCATCGCCGTCGAGAACCTGCAGCACTAGCAGCAGAGCACCCGCGGCGCAGGGTCAACGGCGGCGCTGCGGCAACGGCGGTACCAACACGTCGTGGGAAGTGCGAGGCACTCGAGCGCAGCTTTCAGGCCAGCCGAGCTATGCCTTGAGCAGACCTGAGACGAAAGCGGCGCTCAGAGCACGCCGACCCGCGCTCTGAGCAGATGAGGCGAAGAGGAGCGCGAGGAGTGAGTGTGAGGAGTGAGGTTCAGGGCTCAGATGGGCGCGGTCGGGAGCTCGCCGCGGGTTCTGAACGCATGTCGGAGGTACGCTGGCGAGATGCGCCGACTTTGGGGATGCGAGCGCGTGTGGGTAGATGCACTCGTCGTCGGAAGGTCTCCAGATCGTGAAACACACGAATGTTGGTGCCGCCTGCCGGCCGCCAGGTGCCGCTGCAACCAGCCGACCCCATAGGTCACCAAACCGTCTTGACACCCTCTACAGGAGTGCTCGAGGCGCCGAGGTCGCCCGACGTCATGGGAAGCAACGCGTGAGCTACCTCCCTGCCGCCATTGCAGGAAGGAGGTACGAATCCATGAACCCCTACGAACACCAACGCTTTGACGAGCTAGAAAATTCGGCGTCCGCCGATCGTACGGCCCCGGATCCAAGTTGCAGGGAGACCCACTCCGACTTGTCGCGATCGATGTCCATCGCAGAATTCTACATCGAGAACGGGCTCGGTGAGGACTACGACATCGATGACTGGCTCCGTGACCAGCATGACAGCCTTGATGGGTTCGGTGTCGGGTCCGTGCATCGCAGCCGCAGTGGTAGGGGTGGCAGCGGCGGGCGAGGTGGCAGCAGTGGGCGGGGCGGCAGCGGAGGAAGTTTCGCGTGCTCTGCCTGTGGTAAGGTAAAGCCCGCGGGCTCCTTCAGCAAGAATCAGCTGACAAAAGGTGCAAAGCGGCGCTGTGTCGCTTGCGTTCCCGGCAAACCTCCGAATCTGGTTGCCGGCAGCAAACGCGCTGCCGAATGTCCACCGAAGCCGAGCCAACCTGCCAAGCGACCCGCTCAAGATGCGGCCGAATTTGAAGGTTGCTCCGCCGACATCCCCCGTGATGAGCGCCTCGCACGGCTGCGCTCCATCCTCGGCGACCGCGAGCCGCTCAAGAGCTACGATGCCGACTTCCCCTCTGTCTACGGCGACCAAGGCTTTTCGATGGATAAGGCGACGACGGACATTCCGGAGGACTGGTCGGAGCGCGCGGCGCTCGCGAAAGCATTGGTCGACTACGGCGAGGCGGTGAACTGGTCGAAGAAGACTGGATACTGGAAAATCGAGTGCAGCGGCAAGCCCTGCGGCCCGCCTGTCGTTGCCGATCTGGTGACGCTTGCAACCAAGTCCGGCGATCGCTACTCCCAGGAGACAGCGGTCAACACGCACGCGACGAGGATGCTCATGCTCAAGGGCCTCATGTACCGCCAGGATCTTATATCAGGGAACCCAGCGCAGGCGGGGCCGGGCCTATACGGCTTCCGCGACCCGCCGCTCGTCAAGTACGCACGGGCAGGCAGCGCGGCGATGGTCGCTCTGATGATCGAATTTGGAGCCAACCTCGAGCAGTGCCTCATGTGGAACGAGGATCACGACTATAAGGAGTACGACTGGCGCGGCGATACGGCGCTCATCGCGGCAGCGAAGGAGGGGCACGACGACGTCTGCTCGGTCCTGCTCGCTCGCGGCGCCAACCCGAGGCACACGTCCATGTACGACGAGGACTGCTCCGATAATGGCGCGGCAGCCGCTGCGCGCCGCTGCGGAAAGACACAGACAGCGGCGCTCATCGATTCATTTTCGCCGAGCGCACCTGCTGTCTGTCAGATCGTCACTGCCCTGTTGGCCACCGCGCACGAGGCCGCGCAGACCCTCAGGCAGACGCCGCGAGCCGTCGAATTCTCTCCTTCTTTCGTTCAGGGCCCCCAAAACAGCTCGAGCGCAGGCATGCGCGGCTCGGCCGTCGCCAACCCCGACGCAAGTCGGTCTGTCGAGACGGACGCACAAAAGGAGGCTGGGCTGCGTGCACGTCTCCTCGTGAGCCAGCTCACGCCGCTCTTCAAGCAAGTCACTCCCGAGGTGTGCGAGGAGCTGATGAGCAAGCTCGATGAAGCCTACGACGACGCCTGCGAGGACGCTGACGACAAGCCAGGTGGCGGCGGTTCCGGCGGTTCCGGCTACGGTGGCGGCTATGGCGGCTATGGCGGCTATGGTTACGGCGGCCACGACCATTACGGCGCCTTTGCGATGATGAACATGGGTGGCGCCGGCGGCAACAACAGCAGCGGCGGGCGCGGCCGGTTCGCCCGTAAATTGACCACGACCGTCGAGCAGACGCCGGGGCGCCTGGGCGCCCTCTGCCGCGGGTCGTACGTCATCGTGGTCGCGTGCGGCTGCCCGCCGGCCTATCCGCGCGCTGAGATAGGCTTCAGATTCTGCAATTGCCACGTGGCGATCTTCTGGAAGGACCACGAGGACTTGCTGCACCGCGACTGCGAAGAAATGTTCAAGGCCGACCTGGGCCACGTCATTGAGGAACTTGTGCCGTTTGCCGGCGGCAGCTACAGTGAGGACTCGGACGCGGGGAGTGCGCCGCCAGCGACAGACCTTGCAGCTAACGTTGTGGACGAGCGTGTTGCAGAACTCGCGCACCTCGACATGTTACGTTCCGAGTTCTGGTCCGGCGTGCGCATCTTCCTCGAGGCAGCCAACACAGGTGTTGACCCTGAGGAAGACGACCTGCCCGCGTGCTTCACGCACTTCATGAGGGCGGCAACACGCGGCACGGTCGTGCGCCTTCAGGAGCAAGGCGACTCGGCAGCACGCACAGCCATCGCCGCTCTCGGTGGCAACTGGCCGGCCGGAAGCCAGCCACCATCCTTGAAGTGGTGATTCATCATATGCCTAGTCCAGCCGTGGTAGCAGCTGCGTGAAGCGAACTGTTAGCGAACTGTAAATGTAATAGAGCTTCCAGGAAAGCAGGATGTAGGTGTGAGCCGGCAGACCCACTCACCCAGGACTCACCCAGCCACTCCCACTACACGCGCGAGCCGCGCTGAAAGTCCAAACCGAAACGATAAAACGAAAGTGTGTGCGCTGTGCCCCGGAGAAGCGGAGTCCGTCGATGGCGCATTCGCCGACGCGGCCGCGGGCCGGGATCGGCATCGGGCCGCGCGGATTGCGTGCGCGCGGCGGCGGGCTATGGCAATGGGGGGGTGTTTGCTGAGAACCAAGATTTGCATGCAGCACACACCACCCACGCATCGCACGCGCACAATGGGCCGATACAGATAAAAGCTAGAGCCGCAACCCAAGGCGTCGAGTCGGGGCGCAGAACCCCCAACACAGCTGTGAGACTGCGTGCAGCGCCTGAAACAGCGCGGCCCAGGAGTGTACGTAGAGCTGAGCAGCTGTAGGTCCGCTGAGCTCGAGCTCAGCGGTACGACTTCTGCCGGCGGGCGCGCGCACCAGGACCACCGAACTTCTTCGGCTCGCAACGGCGCGGATCGGCGACGAGAAGGGTGCGGTCATAGGAGACAAGCAACTCCTTGATCTCCATCTTCTGCGCCTCATCGACGTATTTCTGATAGTAGGCGATCACCGACTTGGCGATCGCTTGGCGAATGGCTGCGCACGCAAGAGGCGGGGGGGAGCGGGCACCGTCACGGAACGGAACCACCCCAACTAGCCGGCTGCACCAGAGCCACAGGGACCATTACAGCCACCGGAGAGTGCCCGAGCGCGGTGCGGCGATGAACAGCGGCCGAAGCTTCCCAGCGTCAGGCTGTGCTGCTGAGCCGCCGCCTGACCACTGAAGGTTGCGCGCAAGAACCCAGGGTGACCACCGCAGCTGCCGGGGTAGCGCGCACCGTAGATCTGCGACGTGTACCCACCACCCTTGACGCGGATGCGCAGGTCCATGATGGAGAATCGCTCGCGGCCGAGCAGCAGGATCGGCTCGAAGACCTTGTAGCGCAGCAGCACGGGCTCAACCAGCTCGATCGGGCTGCCGTTGATCTTGATCAGGCCACGGCCCTTTTTGCAATACGAGACGGCAATAGCATTCTTCTTGCGGCCGAAGGCCTGCACTGACTGCGGAGATCGAGAAAGCGAAACCGCCGGCATGCTCAGCACGCTGCAGGGCGAGCGGGTGTCAGGCGGGTCGCGCAGGCGCAGGGTCTGCTGCTAAGCAGGCCTCCACCTCGATCGCAGGCGCGGCCATTGTCCCCGTCGCAGGAATGTCTGTGGGAAAAACCTGGAAAAAATTGAAAAAAGACCAGAAGAGGCCCTCGGCCCGATACATGTATGGTGCACCAGAAAGTTTTGAAAGAGTTCTTGGACGTACAAAACGTACCCCTTTTCACAGCGTTGAGGTCGACGCGGCATCCTCGTCCGTCGTCCGTGTTAGCATGGCAAAGGCTGTTAAGAAGGCGAAGACGAAGCAGTTCGCGGCGACCAAGCGAATGATCACGCCGCACGACGGCCGCATCGTCAAGCCCGCGCACCAGTTACAGCAGCAGGTTAAGAAGAAGCCCGCCGGCGGCGGCGGCAGCAGCAGCAGCGGCGGCCAGGATGCAGTGCGGAACGTGGCGCAGACGTCGTCCGGCCTCTTCTTCACGCACAACGATTCGCTCGGCCCGCCCTACCATGTCCTCATCGACACCAACTTCATCAATTTTTCCATCCAGAACAAGCTCGACATCATGCGCGAGCTCATGAATTGTCTCTATGCCAAGGTGGTGCCTTGCATCACCGACGCGGTGATGGCCGAGCTCGAAAAGCTCGGGCCAAAGTACCGCGTCGCGCTGCGCATCGCCAAGGACCCGCGATTCACGCGGCTGCCGGCGATGAAACCGGGAGCCACGTACGCCGACGACGACCTGGTGGAGCGCGTTACCACGCACCGCATCTACATTGTGGCGACGTGCGACCGCGAGCTCAAGCGGCGCCTACGTAAGATCCCCGGCGTACCGCTCATATCGATCAAGGAACGAAAATACCAGGTGGAGAGGATGCCCGAGTCGCAGATTCGATGACGGGCTCTCAAGAGTGCGTGAGCGCTGCGACTCTCCACTCTGAGTCGACCGTCTAGAATCCGTGGAGGGCGTTGTGCACATCGTACAGAAAAACCATTTGTACCAAGACTTTTCCGAAACAGTTTCGAAACTCGCCAAGTTTTTATATTGGTCGAGGTGCCCGCACCAGGGCCGCTACGCGGCAACGGCGCCGGAGTTCAATGCCGCGGCTGACAGCGACCGAGCGGAAGCTCAAAGAGGAGGTGGCCATCGCCGAGGCGCACGCCCAGGAGCTGCTGCAGCGTGTGGCGGATCTGAAATCAGCAAGTGACTCAGCGGCTGAGGCGGCCATTGAAGCAGCCTCGGCGGCAGCAGAGGTGGATGTGATGGCAATACGAGCCCTTGCCGCCGAGGATGAAGCCAGACGACAGGCGGATGCTGCCGCCGCTGAGCTCAATGCCGCCGAGGCCGAGGCAGAGAACGCTACGAAGGCGGCGTATGAGGCCAGGATGCGTGCGCTCTTTCCTTTCACACCGACAAAAGGCGGCGGGAATCGTAGCGGCAATAGCGCGGCGCGCATGTGGGACGTGCAGGTAGCTGTGCACTGCATCAAGCCTACCGGCAAGCCTGCCGCCTGCAGCCAGTACGACGTGGGGAAGATGCTCGACGAGACGCGCCTCAAGCTTGAGCAGCTTAAGGAGACCATCGTGGACAAGCGCCAGCGGCTGGCGGACGCAAGTGTTGCGGTGAGGCGTTGCGGTGAGGCGGAGGAGGCAGCGAAGCAGGAGTACGAGAGCGTTCTGGAGGAGCAGGCTGCCCTCATTGAGCAGCAGAAGATGCTTGAGACCGGTGGCTGGAAGCCGCCCATGACGCCCGCGGGCGCCGAGGCGGCGCAATCAGCATGGCTCGCGACCCTCAACCACTTGAGGGATCGTCTCGAGCGGCTGCACAGCGAGGGGTACGTCGAGTACGCGGTGCTTGGCTTCGTACGCTCCGACGCACACGCGTGGCGCCGCTTTTGGACGCGCCAAGAAGTTGTCGGCAGCAGCGGCGACAGGAGCAGCAGTGGCGGTGGTGCTGGTGACGACGGCAGTCCGATAGCGCCTCCTCAGGCCGGCTTCGACTCTCCTCGCAAGGGCAGCGGCTTCGACTCTCCTCGCAAGGGCAGCGGGCAGGTCCCTACCGATCGCGTGGAGTGCGCGTACCCCAAGACGTGCGGTTGCGCGTTGTGTGCGCATCGTTGGGGAAAGGCACACCGCTCTGGAGCGCATCCGAGCATCGGCGAAGGCGGCGTCTTTGATGCCTTCACCGAGTTTCGAGACGCGAAGTCGGAGGCGCACAAGCACGCGGAGGGCCTCGGCGCGCGCGTGGGCACGCGCGTGTGCGGCGTGGTGCGCGTGTGCGCCGAGAGCGCCGAGGCGGGCATACGCTTCGTGAGTGGGCAGCTCTGCGCGGCGCTGCACGAGGCGCGTCCTGTCGTGCTTCGACCTACGATGCGTACCAAGCGAGACCTGATGAGCATGCGGCGGGACGAGATGATCTCCGCGCGTGCCTTTGAGCGTGAGGTGGTCACGAATCTCAAGCCGGACAACTTGCGCAAGATGGGCCTGTATGACGTCATGTGGCAGGAGCAGATCAGCTGTGCCTCGACCCCCGATCGCGGCGCCGACATGCATGCGCTCGTGGGCAGCAGCAGCGGCTTCGGCTCGTCTGTCCTCGGCGTCGGCGGCGGCGGCGGCGGCGCTCAGCCGCGATTGAAGCGCTCCAATTCGATGCCAATGCGGGGGGCTCGCACAGCCGGAGCCGCCTCCCCCTCTGACTCCCCTTCCTCTACTGCCTCGACATCTCCCACCGGCAAGATCGGCGCTCCGATGCGGCTCACCAAAGGTCACACGCGCGGAGCTTCGAGCTCGACCGACGCGCGCGGGGGAGGGAACCACCGACCGTTACTCACCAATCCGCATGCATCGCTGCTGCTCGACGTGCACACTCGGCTGCTGCGCACAGACGGGAATAGCTTCAGCTACATGAGCGGGCGCGCGCAACTCGACACGGATTTGCCATGGATTGGCATTGGGCGCGAGGAGCGAGCCTTTGTGGAAGATCGCAAGTCCTTAATGAGCTCGACGCGCCCTCTCTCGCCGCGGCCCGGGCGGCATGGCCTCCAGCCCTCGTCCCCCAGGAGCATGGCGCGCGAGCCCAGGACGGGGCAGGCGGCTGTCCACGCTACGGAAGGGAAGGCGCGCCCTCTCTGGTACGTAGCGCCGAGCACGCCGCATGCGACCGCCGAGATGGAAGGCCATGCGGTGCTCAATACGGCGCTCTCGGGTGGCACGCCACTGCTGGCGACGACGACGCTATCGGCGATGACTCCATCGCTGGCGACGCCGTGGGCGCCGGGAGAGGAAGAGCAGGCACCTGCCGCAGAGGCGCTCGCACCTTACTCTCGAGGCTGGCCGGCTGGGGAGGGGCTGGCCACAAAGGCAGCCGCGCGAGAGATGGCAACGAGCGCTGTGTCGAGCGCCGCACGGCTTCGCTTCGGTGCCGCAGCAAAGACAATGTCCAAATCGACTGGGCAACTGCCTGCGGATGCGCGCGCCGCCGCCGAGGCGGCAAGGGAGGCTGCCGAAGCCCAAGCCGTCGAGGCCGCCGAGATATCCCACAACACGCCCGACTCGCCACTTGTTGAGGTGAGATTGTAAAGTAGGAAAGTACGAACCTAGGTAGAATAAGGACCTTCACCTCACAACAATCACGACATTAAATCGCAAGTTGACGGGCGGTTGGTCACGTCAGCCGCGCGGCACGCACGCTTGCAATATGCAAACCGGAAGGTCTAATTATATGAGTAGGTAATGACGACGACACATGATGAAACCGCCCTTTGTCGTCAGCGTCGCACTACGCCACAAGGTTCACAGTGGTCGCTCAAGCCGATGTAGGAGGAATCCTACGTGAAGACTAGAGTGTTGTGTGTATTCATAGTGAAGACTTGAGTGTGAGAAAGGCATAGCCTGCGTGCGCCGACAATGAGGTTCATCGCCGCCGCCGCCACCGCCGCCGCGATGCACCCAACGTCACTACGAAGTGTGATATTAGCTCCGCGTCGCGCGTCGCTCCTAACCTTGGCTGAGATAGAAGGCTCACCCGTCATCATCATCCCAGGCTTCGGGAACGCCAACATAGACTATGTGGCTCCTCTCGGCCAGCCGGAGGAGACCGGGTTTCGCGCTGCTCTGCAGCGTCGAGGCTTCACCGACGTACGAATTCTGCCCGTGGAGCGCATCGAGTGGGCAAGAGTTATCTTCGGCCTCATCCTCGCGATCGTCTGGCGGCCGCTCGCGACGCCTTCCGGTCCAGCCTACAACTGGTTCGTGCAGCGGCTTCGCAACGCCGTGGACGAGGCGCACGCGCAGAGCGGCGGCGAGCGGGTTCTGCTCGTCGGCCACTCGGCCGGTGGTTGGCTTGCGCGCGCCATGCTCGCCGACGGCACTTGGCAGACAGCCGATGGCAAGAGTGAAGGTTGCGCCGCCGACAAGGTGAGCGGTTTGGTGACGCTGGGCACACCGCATTTCGCGCCACCCGAGGGATTCCCAGACATGACCCTCGGCGTCCTCAAGTTCGTCAACGATGAGTATCCGGGTGCCTTTCTTGCCGCAGCCGGCATCGCGTACGTCACCGTCGGCGGCGATGCCATCGTAGGCAGCAAGAGCCCAGCAGCAGCAGCAGCAGCGCCGCCATCAAGCAAGGTAGATTCGGCGTACGCGAAACGCGGCGAAGGCTCGGCCGCTCGCGTGGCATTCAACTCGTACGAGATGGTCTGTGGGCGCGGCGATGTGACCGGAGACGGTGTGGTGCCGCTCTCGTACACGCAGCTCGAAGGCGCGACGCAGCTTGAGCTCAAAGGGGTGCTACACTCGATCAACGAGGCCGGCACGACACTCCCGACCGAGCGCTGGTACGGCTCAGAGAACGTGGTTGATCGCTGGCTACCTGCCGTGCGCGCGCAGGTCGCGCGGGCGGAGCGCAGGCGCAGTGCAGCAGGCGGAGGCGGAGGCGGAGGCGGAAGCTTCGCCGATGCGACGAATGCGGTGATGGAGCAGGTGCGCGCGTGGCTTCTCGAGCAGGTCGGTGGGCCGCGGCGGTGATCCGATGTGCCGATGTGCGAGCATGAGCTCGACGAGCTCGTGCAACCGCCTTCTCGTTGGCACCAGGAAGCTAGAACTGTTCGAACACACTCACTTGGCTTGCATTATTCATAACTGGCCATACACTCTTCACAGAAAACATATATGCCCAACACGTGCTGAGTGTGTGGTGAGATGGACAAGGACGCGGGTCTCGCCCACTGCCGCCCTAGTCGCGGGACTTGCAGTTGTCTAGCCTCGTGAACGTGACCGCGCGCCGTGATGCCGAGTGCCGATTCCTATGGTGCGTCACCGTTGGGCTTCTGGTCGCCCTCCACAGCGGACATGGACTTCTGCGAGCCAAACTATGCGCATTCCCATTACGTGGCCGAGTTCTGGAACACGCTCACAAGCTTTGCCGTGGCATATATTGGAGCTGCTGGCATGCTGCTATGCCGGTGGCAGCGTCTGGGCAGCGAGCAGATGCTGTGCTACTCGTGCCTGAGTGTCGTGGGTGTTGGCTCGGTCGCGTTCCATGCGACGCTGCTGCGTGCAGGCCAGGTTCTCGACGAAGTGCCGATGCTCTGGGCGGTCACGACGCTCGTATATGGCGTCGCGCATCATCGCGCTGATCGTGAGCAGCGCCAACGCAAGTTACGAGGGCAGCCACCGACAGAGGCGACGACGCTTTCGCTCAGTGCGCTTCGCGGCGCGCTGATCGCGTATACAGCCGCCGCCACAGTCCTTTACTTTGCGTCGGGCTTCGTCGTGTTCATCGTCCTCTATACCTTGTCCGTCATAGCGCTAGTGTGCCTGGCCTTCAGAACGGTGCACCGAGCTGAGCCGCCGACGGGCGCCTCGCCGCGTAGACTGCTCGCGTGTGCAGCGCTCGCGTACGGTGGCGGAGCGCTGTTCCTGTGGATTCCTGGCGAGCTCCTCTGCCATCGCTATCCGCTCGTGCAGCGCCTTCCGCTGCACGCGCTCTTCCACCTATCGTCGGCCGCCGGGCCGCACTTGGGCCTGACGGCCTTCGCTCTCGCACGGTTCGAGGACGAGCGGCCGAGCGTGCAGCCCTCGCTGCTCTTCGCCGGCTTGCCCGCGATCGATAGGGGTGCCGCGGTGCACAAGCTGGTGTGACACGTGTTGGTGACCTCTGGGACAAGGACCGGGAGGCAAAATTGGCAGTTTCATGTCTGAAGTTGAGCAAGTTTCAAGTCTGACTTCGCGAGTATCCGTCCGCCGCGCGCGCGCGGCAACTAGATCGCTTTCTTGGCTGCCGACCAACCCGCAACTGCTGCGCCAATGAAGTTCAGCGCGGAGATTGTACTCAATGCGATTGAGGACGCCTTTGAGTCGATGTTCGAGCTCCTCATGCCCGTCGACCTCAACGATGACATCCAGCCCACGAAGGCCAAAGCCAAGGGCGACGAGTGGGAAACTTTCGAGGAGGACACAATCGCGCAGGAGAAGCTGAAGGCGTACGAGGAGATGCTGATGGATGGCGCCGCGGGGGGTGAGCCCGTCTTCTCGACCGCGCAGCCCGAGGTGGAGGAGTCGCGCAAGGCAGCGCCCGAGAAGCAGGCCAAAAAGGCCCGTAAGCAGCAGGGTGGCAAGAAGAAGTCCCCCAAGGCGGCGGGGGCAGCTACCACGCGTGTGGTGCCCAAGAAGCTGCAGGCGGGTGGCCACAAGGGCAAGGCGAAGCTTGGCATGGCCCCCGTTGCGAAGGCGGTGCGTGTGTAGAGATGCCCCCAGCCAGGAGGGGAGTGCGTTGCTGGGTCCGGCGCAGGGGCGTTCGTGGGGCCGACGCCATTGCGTTCCGGCGGCGAGAACCCCTATGGCAGAGTTTAGCTCCATGAGTGCCCCGATGCAACGTTTGGTCACCATGTCGGAGGCGGCCATTGAGGCGCGAGGCCGGGCACAGGCTGCGGGCGAGGCATCTCTTGCACGAACAGTATAAGAACAGAGCGCGTAGCGGCGTTCGGTGTGCATCGAGCCACGATGCCTTTTGTTCTAGGTTGTTGAAGTACGCATTAAGCTGGGCGCGGAGCAAACCGGTGTCGGCTTCGGGAGTTGTATGTTGTTTCGATCCCTCCTTGTAAAATTGTAAATAATCCTTAATAAAATCCCTCCCCTCCTGCTGACGTCTCCTCAGAAGTACAGGCTAACGCCGCCTGCCAGCCCGCCACCGCCAAGAGGCGCGGCGCCGAAGCAACGGCCAAACCGAACGCAAGCGCAAGCGCCGTAGCGCCCCGGCACCAGGTACGTGCGCCTCCGCCTCTCGCGTTTCGACACTCTCGAGCGCTCACGCGTGACATCAATCGCGCACTGGCGAGGTTGCTCCGGTCCGCTTCCGGCCCGGCACCGCCGGCCGCTACGCGTCATGCCAGCGTGCGCCTTCATTTGGCGTCTTTGGCCGACCGCTTGTTCGAGCATGCGCGGGGAACAATTGGCGGGGTGTCGCTCTGGGAGCGGGAGGCGGCAGGGTCAGGTTCGCAGGGTCGGTCTCTTCTGAGTCGGCCGCGGGGTACGGTCGGCTCCGGGATCGTGCGTGTTCGTTGGGGTTGTAACAGCCTAGGAATCCTATTCACAGCAACGCACGCCGGCGAGATGTTGTATGGTCGGACTCACGAGCTGGCGATTCGCGCGACGGGTCGGTTGGCCATTGGCATGGACGAAGCAGGCGTGGGAACTATCGCGGGGCCCGTGGTCGCCGCCGCGGTTCTTCTGCCTGCCGATTGGTCCTCTGCAGCGATTGCGGTAGACTCGAAATCGCTCTCGCGCTCAGAGCGTCGACTTGCCTTTGAGCAGCTTGACCGCACGCCGAATCTATGGTGGTCGGTGGGCGTGCAGCCGCACCATTGCGTCGATGCTCTCGGCCCACGGGAGGCGGCTCTGGTCGCCATGCAAATCGCGTCGCGACGGCTCGAAGAGCGCCTGGGAAGAAGGCAGCGAGATGGCGGTGGTGCTACGCTGCATCCCTTCTATCTCGTCGATGGCGAGTATTTGCCCCCGGGACTGGACGGGCGTGCAATTGTTCACGGCGACCGCGAAGAGACTGCCATTGCGGCCGCCTCAATCATCGCCGCTGCCGCGCACGATGCGGCGATGCATGCTCTGGCACGCCGCTGGCCACTGTGGGAGCTGGACTGTAATGCCGGCTGGCCGTCCCAGGAGCATCTGCGACACATCGCGGCGTATGGGCCGTCGCCGTGCCATCGCGCGCAGTGCTTCCCCTTCCAGCGGCGCCACGGCAAGCGGATGGCCTTCCACCGAGACCGGGCGGTGTACCAGAAGGTCCAACGCGAGCTGCAACATGCGGCATTGAGTTTGGCAGAGGCGCCCGGAGGGAGCGGCTCAGCGGATGAGCACTGGGCGCCTGCCGCCTTGGACGGCACCGATGGTGATGCGCGCGCTGCGCGCGCTGCGCGCTATCGGTCGATGCTGCTTCGCGCCCAGGACGAGACGTGGATGAACACTCTAGGCGGGTCGGGCTCTACGTCTTTAGTTACTTCTCTGCGGCGATCACGGAGCCGATAGTAGTTATGAAAACAGATCGGAAGGGGGTTATGAGCCCTCGAAGTGCTATGAGTACTCGAGAGCTGCGCCGCGTGAGCGTCGTAAACATCAAGCTGCTGCGTTTTGGGGTGACCGATATCAAATACGATTCATGATCATGTAAGGACCGAACCAAAGGTGTTACTCTTCTCTTGGATTAGCAAGTGCAGACATCTGCTCACCTGTGAGCTCGCCCGACTCGGCCAGAGCCTTCAGTCGTTCGATGTTGCGCTTCGCGATGCGCCGCTTTGTCAGTTCCTTCTCGTGGTCTATCATCTCATCCCAGTTCGCGATGCGCGAGAGCGTGCCATCCACGTTGACAACGACCGGCCCGAGATGATCCATCACAACTGGCTCTCCAGTGGACACGTTGAGAGTGATGGTGCCGGGCGCAGCATCGTCCTTTGGCGCCGGGAGCGCGAGCAGCGTTTGGGCGGGCGGCTCGTCGGACATCCAGACGTCGCGATTGCCGTGAGGTTGCAGGCACTTCCAAACGTCCTCAAAAGGGAAGACCAAGTGCCCAACTTTACATGTACCAGATCTCCCGCCCATTTGTTGGAGGTAACTGACCGCATCTCGGGCTTTCGGCGCGATTCGCTCGCACCCCCGTCGGCGACGCGACAACTCAATCACCCGCGCGCAAGCAGAGATGGCCGAGATGGAGTTGGGATACTGGAAGATCCGCGGCTTGGCCGCAGCGATCAGGATGATGTTGTACTACAAGCAGCAAACGTTCAAGGAGGTCGCCTACTCAAGCGAAGACGCCGACGCTGAGTGGTTTGGCAAGGACAAGCCGGAGCTTAAGAAGAAGAATTCGATGATCAACCTGCCGTACCTCATCGACGACGATGAGGTCATCACTCAGAGCAACTCGATCCTCCTTTACCTCGGCCTCAAGCTCGGCATCGACCTGCCCGAGCACATGATCGACAACCACCAGGTCCTTGACCAGTGCATGGACCTGACTGACGCCTACGTCAAGATTATCTACACCGGCAAACAATTGGCCGAGGGTGGCTTCAAGGCGATGGTGGAGAAGCACATGGAAACTGCCGCCGTGCACTTCACCAAGCTCGAGGGTTTCCTGAAGGGCCCGTACATGTGCGGTGCGGCCATGCAGTGCGCCGACTTCCGTGTGTTCGAGTTGATTGACGTGCACGTGCAGATGTGCGCGGAGACGGGCGTCGCCATTCCCAAATTTGCCAAGCTCATGGGCTTCCACGCGAAGATCAAGAATGACCCGGCGCTCGCCGCCTACTTCGCCTCCGACCATTACGCCAAGTACGCCGTGAACGGTATGTCCTCCAACTACTATGGCAAAGGGTTCGGTGCGGGCCCCGAGGGTCCGACCGTTCGTCACACCGTGGTGCCTCTCCCGCCGGTGGCGAAGGAGAAGAAGGAGCCGAAGGAGCAGCAGGCCAAGGAGACGCCGGAGGAGAAGGCGGCCAAGGAGGCCGCCAAGGCGAAGGACAAGCTCCTCAAGACGGTGATCAAGGAGGGCGGCAAGAAGGGAGTCGAGATCGAGGGCGCTGCCGAGATGGGTGGCCTCGACTTCTTTTGCACGACCATCGAGTCGCCTGAGGGCGACCAGGAGCTGCTGCTCACCGCGATGCAGGCCATGAACGCGGACCCCGACCCTCTCGCCGAGGAGCGCAAGGGTTGCTCGGGCTTCGTGGGCAAGATGATCTTCTCGGCGGGCACCGCGCAGCTCGCCATCGTCGCGTACGTTCCCAAGCCCGAGTCGAACAAGTCGTCCGAGAAGGTGGACGTGACGGCGTGGATCAAGCATGTGGCCGAGGCTGTCGGCGGGACGGTGACCAACGAGAAGATGGCTGCGCCCGACACGTTCGTCAACGAGGGCAAGCCCTTCCCGTGCCCGCACGGCGGCAACCTTGCCGAGGCGGTCGTCGTCTCCAACCCGGAGGCGGGCAAGTACGCGATCAAGGACAAGGACACGGCCATGGCGGCGGCCTTCGCCTACCTGCGATCGCACGGCGCCTTCCCCGAGGACACCGGGGACGACGATGACGAGATGGTGTTTGGCGACGACGACGACCTCTCTGCTTATGAGTGAGCCTACACAAGGTCTTGTGAGTCTATTGTGCGTCGCGTGTGACACCCGACACGTATAACGGCCCGCAGTGTCGAATCGACTCGGGTGCGATCGAGACCTGCGGGTGTGGCAGCGGCCGACGTGTGGCTCCACCAAACAGTCCTGCGAGGCGCTATCACGATGGTGCGGGTGCGGGTGTGACCAGTGTGGACTCAGTGTCGAAGGGAGAGTGAGCGGTCCTGACGAGTGATGTCTTTATTGTCGGTCCGCGCCGCGGGCCGGCGTGAGCCGCGGCGCACTCACACACACGTCCAGGCGTATTTTTCCATTTTATATTCCTGAGCCGCACCCACGTTGAGCCAACAGCATCAGCAACGTCATCAGTTACATCACGTGCACAGCTGCAAACCCGTCCGCGCGACCTCCGCGGCGGTGCGTCCACATCTCCTCCGCGCTCCGGGGCCCACCCGCGCGGCCACAAAGCACCGTCTCGCATACGGATACGCGGCGCGAGAAGGCCTCGCCCATGCCCCCACATCGCGCGCACACGCGCCCCGCAAGTACCAGCCACTCCTGTCAGCGTCCGTGTGGCGTCTCTCCGCTCTCTGCCGTGGCGACCTCGCGCCTCGCCGTCTTCCCCCTGCCGCCCACTTCCCGTAGCTCACCAGTGCGATCACCAGTGCGAGAGTGGCTTGGTGATCCGTCCAATCTGCGAGGGCGAGATCGGGTCGTCCTTGCCGCCCGGCTTCTTCGTCTTCTTGCCCTCGTCGAGCGCGCTGGGCACGTGGTCCGGGTTCTTCTTGAGCAACACGACGCCCTCGAGCACGGAGGTGAGTGGAAGGTACTCATCGGTGGCGAGCTCGGCGCGTTCTCCCGCGGCGAGCAGCACCGGCGTCGTGTGCGTCTGGAAGCCGGTGATCGTCTTCGGTCGGCCCGCCTGACCCACGGTGTCCACGGCCACGCCGACGCGCACCGAGACGGGCAGCGGCTTGAGATCCTCGTCGAGAGTCACGAGCATGCGAGGCCGGATGGTGCATGCAAGCACGAAGAGAAGATAGTGGTGCTTTCCGAGTACCAGGGAATCGAAGTCTAGCAGGATGTGCATGAGGGACACAATGCCAGCAAGGACCACGGGGTGGCACACGGTGCGATCGGGGTGGTAGGGCGAGAAGGTGACGAGCCCCTTGCCCGCGTGCGTCAGCCCCTGCGCGAGCCGCACCGCGAACAGTAAGCCGGGCTCCTTGGAGTAGTACGTGGCGAGCGACCGGAGCGAGGTGGCGACCCGCGAGTTGTTCGTGCCGCCGGCGACGAGGCCGAGCGAGATGATGGACGCGGTGGCCACCTCCCCATCGGGGTCGTGGCTCATCTTCGAAAGCGCGTCGATGACTCCCACGTTCATCGGGTTGGACACGGCGAGGAGCGCGAGCCCGAGGGGCACGGTGCGCTTCACGTTGATGTCCGCGTAGGCCATCATGTGGTAAAATGAGCGCGTGACCATCTCGGCGCCCAGGTTCTCGCCCATCGCGATCATCGCCACGCCCAACGTCGCAATCGCCTGCTTGTCGAGCTTCTCAGGCTTCTTGGCCTTCTTGGCGCCCGCTGCGGCGCTCGCCGCACCAGCCGCACCTGCCGCACCTGCCGCGCCTGCCGCGCCTGCCGCGCCTGCCGCGCCCGCCGCGCCCGCCGCGCCCGCCGCGCCCGCCGCGGCCGCGGCGCCGCCCTCGGCGCCCTCCTCCTCCCCCTCGTCGTCCTTGGGCGCATGCTCGCCGCAGATGCCGAGGAGGCGCTGCACCTTGAGCACATTGCCGGAGCCCGCATACGCACAAGTCTCAAGGGTGAGCGCAAGGTACTCAGCCAGCGGCTCCTCAAGCACCTTGGCGAGCTCGAGCGCGACCTCGACCGCCTGCTGCTTGCCAAGGTAGAGCAGACCGACGCCCAGGCAAATGAGGCGGGTCATCGAACTCCCCTTGAGCGTTTCCACCGGCTTCTCCATGAGCAGCGTCATCAGCGCCTGAGAAATCTCCTCGTGGCACGAGCCTGCGAAGCACAGCCCGAGCGCGAGCGCAGCGATGGCGGCCACCTCGAGGGGCGTCTCGTCGTTGACGACCACGGGCAGCAGCGCCTCGAGCACCTCGTCCTTCTTGGCACCGGCGTATGCGAGCCCAAGGCCGAAGATCGCTGCGGACTTGATGTGCACTGGATTGGTCCCCTCAGCGTACTCCGAGAGGAGAGCCAGTGCGGGATCGCACTCATTCCGAGTGCCGCACGAGAGCACGCCAACAGCGAGCAGCGCGCCCGCCTTGATGTTCTCGTCTGTCGAGTAGAGGAACTTGTCGATCTGCGTGAGACCACCGTCGACGTCCCAGAGCAGCAGCATACCGAGCGAGGCCGCCGCCGACATCATGCCGTGCTCCTTGTTCTTGTAGAGCCACTTGTTACCCTCGGTGAGCAGCAGCTTGTCCGTGCCGAACCCGACGTTGAGCAGCGCGTTCACAAAGGTCGCTGCGAGGTTCTGGCGCGCCGAGTCCACATTCGCCGCCCCCGCGGGCCGCTTCTCGAGGTGCGACTTGTATACGTCCTCGGGCACCTTGGGCTCGATGACGTCGAGGTCGCGCGCGAGCTCGAGGTAATGCTCCGTCGTATGCGCGCCGTCCATGATGCGCGCGAGCTCGTCCTCGGCCTCGGGTCGGCTGCCGGCACGTGAGAGCATGTATGCCATCTGCTTCTGCACGAGCGGGTCCTCGCACGCGCCCAGCACCTCGGCCACGAGCTCATCCTCGCCCAGCCGGACCGCGAGCATCAGCGCCTCGGGATACCGCCCAAGCTTGCGCTGCACGTCGACAGCCACGTGAAGAACCATCGAGTCATCCGGCTCGGGGACGTACTGCGCGAGCTGCGAGAGGTACGCGCACAACCGCTCCACATTCGTCGCGTCGCTGTACTGCACCACCTCGGCCAGCCGCCCCACCTCCATGAGCAGATCGATGGCCTCCGCCTCCGCATTGTGTTTCATGAAGAAGGGGGTAATCTGCGCGAGGATCAGCGGCAGCAGCTCGTCCGCGGGCTTGGGTGGCGCGTCGCTCATCACTGCGTCGCCCCCCGCTGCCGCCTTCTTGGCGGCCTCAGCCGCCGCCTCCGCCTGCGTGAGACGGTCATTGTACTCGGCGCCGATCTCTCCCGCGAGGTGGCGCACGTACTCGTGACCCCACGAGCCGAGGTCGTCGCGCGAGCCGAGCAGCTTGTAGTTCAGCGACTCGCGCACGCCGTCCTCGGCCATCGTCATCGCGAGCAGCGACAGCACGTCCGCGAGCATCGTCTTCGCGGGGCCTGGCGGCGCACTCGCATAAGTGACCTTGAGGGTGGGGTAGTGCGGCCGGAGGAACTTGAGTGGCTTGGGCACCGAAGTCATCGACGAGGTCGCGGTGCGTACCTCCTTGACCATCGTCTCGAGCGCGGTCAGCCGCAGCGCGGGCTCCGGGTCGGAGACGCGGGTCACGAGCAGCTCCATTTCCTCCTTGAGCGCCAAGTCCTCCTCGGACATGTCCTCCGCCTCCTCCTTCTTCTTCTTCTCCTCCTTGGTCAGAAGCTTGTCGTCGTCCTTGCCCTTGGGCGCCTTGGGCTTCTCAGCATTCTCCGCCATGCTCAAAGACGAGGACCTTCGGCTTCTCGGCCGCGAGCGGCGACAGTCACGCGCGCAGCGCGCTGGTCAGCGTTCACACTTCGTTGCCTGTCTCGAAACTTGTCTCGAAAACGCAGTCATCATCGACGGGACTGCGGCGCCAGATGCGAGGGCGCCCACTGAATGACATCTGCAATTTTAACCATGTACGCCGTTCACGAGAACTTCGTCGCATGCGTAGCCAGCTCCCTCGATGGAGGGTCTGGAGGGCGACATGAGGTCTCTTCCCACGGGCCTACGATACACGAATGCGACACACAGACGCGGCCGACGAAGCCAGCACCATGCCCTGGCATTGAGGACCGCGCGGCGCTCGTCGGCCTCCAATGCGTCGACCATGCTTGTGATGATCATCGGCTCGCTGCGCGGCGGCGATCGCACATGGCATTCTCTGCAACGCAACATGCTCCGTCCCAACAATGCTGACCTCGCACTTCTCGTGGCGCCCGGAGCGAAGCGCACGTATCTTCACCGGATCGCTACGCACATATGGGACTCGCATGAGTTTTCGGACTGGTCGCTTGCTCTCGACGGTATCGCGGGTGAGCTCGGCCTCAACCAGACGTCCTGGCGTAAGTTTGTCACGCCGAGCGTCCGCTTGTGCTGCAAGAAGGATCGCTCGTGCTGCATGCGGCCCCAGTTCCTCGGCCCGATCCGCTGGTCGGCCACTGTCAACCTGGTCATGCGCTGGCAGCTCAAGAAGCGGCTCCTTGCCGACGAGTTGACGAGCCGCTATGAGCGCTTTGTGATCACGCGCTCGGACCAGTTCTACGCCTGCCCGCTCACGAGCGCGTCGCTTGATGCGCAGTACGTGTGGATCCCGGGGGGCGAGGACTACTACGGGGTGACCGACCGCTTCGTCATCTGCAGCCGCGCCGATGTGCTTGGGTGCCTCTCCATTGTCGACGGCTTCCTGCATCAGCCGTGGGCGTACGATCCAACGGCGAACCCGGAGCGGTACTTCAAGCATCGGCTGATCGAGCAAGGGCTTTGGTCGCGCGTGCGCCGCTTCCCGCGCCAGATGTTCACCGCCACGGCGCCTGGCGACCAGACGCGAGGCTTTGCAGATGTGTCGAAGATGCCCGATCCCACCTGGGGCGTCCATTTCAAATACGAACGCGAATACGTGCGTGCCAAGTGGGGATGCGGCATGTGCGCCGAGGGCAGCCGGACGCCCTTCTGCTGCGGCCACATCGGCACCGCGTGGGTGCGTGAGCTTGCCGACCGGACGGGTATTCGCACGCAAACTTGGGACGAGCAAGGACATTGCCGGATGCTCAGATGGGTCTATGTCCTCGCGGCCGTTGCGGCCGCGAGCGTTGCTGGGGTGCTTGTCGTCGTCGTCCGACGAGCTACCGTGTATTTAACATAGATGCAGAGTAGCTTTGGAGTAGCAGTAGTTCTCGACTCTCTCTGTCCGCGCGCGGCGCGCAGGCGTGGAGGCGAGGTTACGTATACCGATTTTCGCCTAGGAAGCGGGGCCGCGGGGGCCGCGCGCGGGGCGCTGCGGCCAGCGCTATTTTATTTTCCTGGCCTAGCGCGCGGGGGGCATGGGGCCTCTAGAGATAATCATACAGTAGGCGGACGGGGACGGACACGTATTTCAAGCACCTAGCACGCAACAAGTTGGCACGCAACGGCTCAGCACAGCGTCGTCCTGAGCAAACCCGCAACCAGTAACTACGCCTGCATTCGCTACGGCTGCGCAAACTACGTATCAGGCGCGGGCCCGGCATGGGGCCCCGGGGAATACGCGCCCCGCGCTAAAGCCTACAAGGAATAAACGGGACGAAAAGAAGATATCATCAGATCGCAGATGTTCGCTAGTTGAGTCGATTAGGACGGGAGGCGGAGTGGCGTTGAATCGGGTTGATCGGGTTGATTTGGCCAATTTTGGATCCCGCGATCCAAATTTGGAACCCGCGACCGCTCGACGTCGAAATCGCCGCTCACACTGTCTCTCTGAGCATGCGCAGCGCAGGCAGCGCGTCCTCGAGGCGCTTGCCGTCAAGGCCGTACTTGGGCGCGATGCGACCCTGGTACGGGCGCGGCTGCGGCGGTGCCGAGGGCTTGAGCTTGGAAGGCTCGGCGAGCGAGTAGCCGTCGTAGTTGTCCTCGAAGCCCATCTCGGAATTCTTCCAGCCCTGCGGCAGCGGCCGCTCGAAGTCCTTGTCGTGCACGCGGCACTCGCAGAAGAAGCGCACGTCTTTGTCGCAGAGCGGGCACAGGTTGGCCTCCTTCTCCAACTTCTCCTTCTCCTTCCGCTGAGCCTCCGCGATCTTGTTACGCAGCTTGATCTCAAACGGCACGTCGTAGTAATTGGCCGCGATCATGCCACGCTCCACATACTGGTCGTGCTTGAAGAGCCGTCCCCAGTGCGAGTCGGCCCCCTTGCCCCGGGCGCCATTGTACAGGAGCAAGTTCTCCTTGATGCACGTGATCATGATGCAGGTGCCGTCGGTGGTCCACGTGGAGGTGTTCGGATTGATGGGCTCCTCGAGCTCGCCTGCCATGAAGATCTCTTTTGAGCGCACCGCCTGCACGTGCAGCAGCCGGCGCGCGAAGCTCACCTTGATCTCGTGGCCGCGGCACAGCTCCGTGGGCACCTTGTATGGGATCACACTCACCTCGGACGCGGTCTGCATCCAGCGGGCCGCTGGCGTCTGCACCCACACCGGCTCCGGCTCGTCGTCGTTGTGGACGCGCTGCATGCCAAAGGACAACGGCTCGAAATGGTCCGCTTTGTGAGCCCGCCCATCCTCGTGCACTAGCGTGTAGTTACGCGGCGGCAGCGTGAGGCGCGTCTCGCCGTCTGAGGTCTCAGGCACCCAGCGAGAGTCGTCCAGCAGGGCGGCGTCGCGCTTCGCCTCCTCGTCCTCGTCGCCGCTGTCTGAGAACTCGGTCACTGAAGAGTCTCCGCCATCGCTGTCTTCATCCGATCCCTTCGGTGCCACCTCCTCGACGTTGTCCTCGAGCACCAAGGAACGTCCTCTCTCCCTCTCGTCTGCATTCTCTTCGAGCACCAGCCCACTCTCCCTCTCGTCTGCATTCTCTTCGAGCACCAGCCCAGAGGCGCCGCCGCCCTCGCAGCCGCCGGCCTCCCGGCCGGCCGCCGGCGCCGCCGTGCTGCGTGCTGCGCCGCCTGACTCATCGGGCGGTTCCACACCGGGCATATAGGTGAGTGCGAACTCAACGCCAGCCGGTGGGCGCAGATTGTCACGATACTCGCGCTCGAAGGCCTCCGCGAGCACGCCGCCCCACTGGGAGATGTCCTTGATCTTGCCCGCCCTCTTCGCGGCCTGCTTGGCCTGGTACTTGGCCTCCTCATACGCGTCCGATGCTTGGCGGATGGTCGTGCGCTTGCGCGCCTTGGCGAGCTTCTCCTGCTGGGCGTACCACTCGTCGCGCTTCGTGCGCGCGACCGCAAGGGCCTTCTGCGCGTCCGCATTCTCCGGTTCGAGCTCGCATGCCCTCACGAAAGCTGCTACCGCCTCGTCGTGCCGCTGGTTGAGTTGCAAGCTCATGCCTAGCCGGTAGCGCCCCTTGCTCCAGTCGGGCGCGAGCTCGACAGCGCGCTCGGCATCGCGCAGTGCGTCCTCGTTCTTGCCCAACTTGATGTATGTCTGGCACCGGTTGCCGACCAGCACGTGGCTGTTGGGCGTCGCCTCAATTGCGTGTGTGTACTCAATGTATGCCGTGCGGTAGTTGCGATTCTTGTAGGCGGAATCTGCGCGGCCCTTGTAGACAGCGGCTCGCTCCTCGGGCGGCAGCAGCCGCACGTCGTACTGGCGTCGGGCAGCCAGGTGCTCGGGCGAGTTGGGGTCGTAGCCCTCCTCAATCGCTGGCACGTGCTCCTGCGGCAGGCAACGGCAGTGCGAGCAGCGCAGCGGCGCGATGTCCGCCGCATCGGCAGGCACGCCGTTCGCGACGTACTCGAGGCACGTCGCGTTGCGCTTGCACCAGCCACGGAAGCATCCAAACGTGTCGTACCCCATGTGAATGGCTCGCAGGTGCCCGATGTGTCGAGCAAACATCTCGTCTTCCCACAGACCGCTGCTGCTGCTGTTCAACACAACGCGCGCACACACTCCGGACCCCCAAGCACGAGGGCCACGGTCGCTATGGACGGAGGTGTGGCCGACACAGCCCGTGCTAACACAACACCCGTATTAACACAGGCCGTTAATCGGCGGAGCTTGGGGGAAGAGCGGACACGCTCCCGGTGTCATTACACGCTTTTACCGGTAGGTCACGTGGTCGTGTGAACGTTAACACGACAGACGCGACCACCGGTGCGAGCGACGGCACTGTGTGTGCTTGTTGCATGTGCTTGTACGGTCGGGTCTTCACGAGCACGAGGAATCGCCGAACCAGGCCCACATGATTGCGCGGTTAACGCCGCGCTCTCCATCGCCGCCTCTGCTCCTCCAGAGTGTAGAGTGCCGCGAGAGTGCACATGATGCACGCCCACCAAGCCGCCGCTTCCATGGCGACACTGAGGCCGCGGAAGAGTGGCTGCTCGGCAACCACATAGACGCAACTTTTGGCGGGCTAACGCTGCTGCACTGGGCCATCTCGTGGAGCGACGTGGCCCTGGTGGAGCTGCTTCTCGAACGACGAGCTGATACAAATTGCGTCACGAACGACGGCAAGTTCGCTCTACTGTGTGCGGTCAATGCCCAGCGCTCCCTGGCGCTCGTTGGCTTATTGATCAAGCACGCAGCCTCACTCGACACACATGACGACGCAGGCTGCACGGCTCTGATGCATGCGTGCGCACACGGCAAGGGCAAGGTAAAGATATCACCTTCCCAGTATGAGGACAGCGCGAGGGTGGTCGAACTGCTCATGGCTGCTGGCGCCGACTTTCGCATCCGTGACAAATCGGGCAAGAGCGCCATGGGTTATGCGTGGCCCAACCTGTGCTTGTGCCCCGGAGAGGATGGAGCCGTCGTAAAGCGGCTGATTGGCGCGAGGGCGGACGTGGACGAGCGCCATCTGGGTGTGACGCTGGCGTTGCATGCGGCGCGCAGAGCGCATGTCAGCCTCTTCCGCTTTTGCCTTGACGCCGGCGCCGACATCAGCGCGCAAGTCGTTGACAACAAGGGCCGTAACGTACTTGAGATGATGGTCGCAGATTGCGATGAGACCTGCGACGAGTACATGGATGGGACGCCGTGGCAGGCCCTTCTCCCTGCATTGGCCGGCGAGTACGCGCAAATCAAAGCATTGGTCCTCGACAAGATTCAGTCGATCATCCACTCCGAGAACTTGTCCCCGACCAAGAGGCAGATGGCGCTCGGATGGGCCGCCCAACTTCAGGCAGTGAGTCCGTCAGAGCCGGCCGCGGCTGCAGCGAGCCCGGCTCTGCCTGGTGGCTTTCAGGTCGGAGACGTTGTGTGGACGTCGGCGGACTTGTTGAGTTCAGTTGGCAGCGCCAACCTCAAGGAAACTCTGGTCTATGCTGGCTGCCGTGGAACCGTCTTGGGGCCCAACAGCCGTGATGCCGCTCGGATGAGAGTCAAATTTGAGCAGGCTGGGAACGGCACTGGCACCATACATGTGAATGTGTTGCCTGCCTCCCACGTGACACGAGCACCGCCCCTGAAGAGAGGGGGGCTCGCGGTGGGCGACGCTTGCTGGGCGGCGCGCGATTTATACATCGACTTGAATTCATTGACCGGAGCTATGGGCGTTGATCGGAACGCGCGGGGCTCGCGTCGCGGGTACCGCGTCGCGGCACTCACACGTGGCACCGTGATAGGACTTCCCATAGGCCGCGGCGTTGTCAATTCGCTGCGGAAAGTGGCGGTGGCCGTGCTCTTTGAACGCGACCACCATTTCACGCAAGGGAACGTGGGGAGCGTGATTGCGCGGCGTGAGCTTAGCCAGCGGCTCGCATCTGACTGCATTGCGGAGGCAGAGCCAGGGCTGGGCTTTCCCTTTCCCGACGTGTGTAGCACCATGCAGATGGCCAGAGAGTGCCAGCAGGCGCTGCAGTCGAGGGAGCGGGCGCTCGAGGAGGAGCGCGCCTTGCGCAATGAGTCCGCCAGAGAAGGAAAGCCCGACATGGACGAGCAGGCCAAGCAGCGACGGTGTTGGAGGAAGAAGCCCTCTATGGATGAGGCGCGCAAGTTGCGTGAGGTGGAGCGGGCGAAGGCGGAGATGGCTTACCTAGAGCTCGAGCTGATCAACAAAGAGAATGCGCGGCGGAAGGCCGACGAGGAGAGTGCGCAGGCAAAGGCGCGGTCGGCAAAGGCAAAGGCGGATGCGAAGGAGGCAGCGAAGGCCAAGGCGGCGCACAAGGCGGCGGAGGTGCAGCACCTGGTTGCCGATGGGCCTGCAATTTATGGTGCAGCAGCCGAGGGGAGCACCAAAACTCTCAAGCAGCTGCTCAAGAAGCTCAGCGAGATGGGCAAGATGAAAAGAAAGGAGCTGCTTCGATGGAGACATACAAATGGCGAGACTCCGCTGTACTGTGCTGCGTCGCGCGGCCACGCCGCGGTTGTGGCCCTCCTCCTTGACGCGCAGTTCTCGATGGACGACCAGCTCGAGCCGGCGAGCTGCGGCCTGGAGGGCGCCACGCCACTCTACGCGGCGTGCGAAGCGGGATCGGTGGAGGTTGTTCGACTGCTCTTGAAGCGAGGAGCCGAGCCGGAGCAGATGGCAGGTGGACGGCGTCTTGGGGAGGTCGCGCTTGAGAAGGGCCACGTTCGAATCTCGGAGATGCTCCAGAGCTGCGCCGAAAAGCGTGCCGTAGAGCGCCATATGGCTGCCGAAGAGATGACCACGAGAATGAGAGAGCTCGCGCGGCCTCGTGGCCAGACTCCATCCTCGTCAGCGCCTGGTGCCTCGGGCGCGTCGTTGCGCTTCCAGCCGGCCCTCAACGCGATTGCAGAGGATGCAGAGGGGGATGAAAAAGAGGACGAGGCTGACGAGCCAACCGAGGAGGGCAGCAATGAGTATGGCTCAGCAGGGGACAAAGCAGTGGAAGAGGATTTGGAAGAGGATTTGGCCGACATTGACGAATCCTCTGTGGAGTCGAGTGCGTACTGGGAGCGGCAGCTGGACAGCGCCACGAGCGCAGAGGCGTTACGAGAGGCGATCTCGGCGATCGAGCTCATCGCACGCGAGGCCGGGGTGTCGGCTGACTGCATCGCACCCCTGCTGCCCCTTGCGCGCGAGCGGTATCAATCTCTTCATCTGTATGCGACCACCTCCCTCCTCTTGACGGGTTGTGATCTGCCGTCGGATGTGTTGGAAAGGGGGGTGCTCTCTTTGGGAACCTCTCGAAAGGGAAGCGACGCCTTCGTCACAGCGCATACGATCCTACTGGTGGATTGCTCTGGCTCGATGAGCAAAGCGGACGTGGTGACCGCGCCCGTCGACAACGGGGGCGCAACGATGCAGACTCGCGCGAGTGCCGTCCTGGGGCTGCTGAGTCGCAACTTCGTGCGCACGCAGATCGAGGCGGGGGCTGTGAGCTCCGAGCGCGTCTCCCTCATCAAGATTCAAGGTGTCGAGACGGCGGCGAGTCTTCTGCGCGCTCTGCCCTTCGCGCTGCTCCCTATCGATCACAAGCTGGCTGGGAAGATCGATGCGGCCCTTGGGGAGCCGCGCTCTCACGGACCTTACCTGCCAGCGCTCAGCCTCCTCGCCAAACTCATCGAGCTGTGCGCCCCCTATTTGGTACCTCGTGCCAAAACGAATGTGCTCTTCCTCTCGGATGGCCGTCCATCCGATCGCGTCGACAGCACAGAGCTACCCGGCCGACTTAAGGCAGCTCTCGGCCGCGTGCACGACGCCTTTGTGAGCACGCACACCTTCCTCGAGAGCTTCCAGCTGCTTGGCTTCGGCGAGGCCGATGAAAAGCTCCTCAAGCTGATGGCAGGGATGATGCCCTCAAACGTCGCCACGTACAGCGTCGGCAGCGGCGCGGGCAGCTATGAGTCGCTCGCGCAGTCCGTCTCCGCGTTTGCGTCCTCCGTCGCCATCTCGCGCATCTCATCCGTGTCGCACATCGGTGGCAAAAGCCGCGCGCTGCGCCGCTCGGTGAGCGCGCTCCAAAATCGCATCTGTCGGTACAGGGACTGTGAGGTCTTCCTGCCCCCCACTCGCCTTGGTGACTTTGCGTCCGCACCAAGGCCACTTCGCGGGCTGCACGATGTAGAGATTGCAGGCCGGATGCTCGGACATGGCGGCGAGCGGAATGCCTTTTTGATGCGCTTCCTCACGCCGACCCGCTTCACGACGTGTGACGAGGAGTGGGTCGTCAAGGTCTGCCTCCCGCCTCGAACCGGGCTGCCTCTCGCCTCGAACCGGTCTGGCCACCCAATCCTTTGCGCCTCGCGTCTGACCACATGGCGCCGCTCTATTGCGCAGGAGAGCCGTCACAGCCGCACGACCGAGGAAGAGGACCATTTCCACCGCAAGGCGCTCGTCACGCAGAAGGCGGCGGAGGAGCTTGCGAATCGCTTCAACCAAGAGGCGGAGAGCCTCGGCCTCGCGGGGCTCCCTAAAGTGGCGTACATGACGTGCTGCCATCTCCAGACCGAGCGCATGGAGTTGCGAATCGGCGAAGTGCCGGATCCCGATGAGCCGGTGTGCAGCCCTGGCAGCCCTGATGGCCTTCTCCCTTCCGTATCTGCACCTCGGCTGACGAACCTCGGCTGACGAACCCCGGCTGACAAACCTCGGCTGACGAACCTCGGCTGACGAACCTCGGCTGACGAACCTCGGCTGACGAACCTCGGCTGACGAACCTCGGCTGACCCTCTGGCTGGCCCGTGGCTGGCTTGTCTCATGTTGGCAGGCCTCGCGTTCTCTCTTTGCCGAGCGTCGGATTGACGGCGTCTTCCGCAAGTGGAACACCAACTTTGGGGCTACGATCAAGACAGTGGAGCCGACGAGGATGGACGCGAACGAGGAGCCACTGAGTGCTGCCACCCCCCACAGTCCCAGCGGCGAGGCGCAGCAGCAGACGATGACGTTCAGCTCGGACCTCGTGCCGCAGGCCTTCTCCCACTTCACACTCGCCTACTCGGAGCGGCCGCTGTCACGATTCGTTGGGCCCGACGGCACACGCGGACGATGCCTCGTGTGCGACCTGCAGGGGAGCTTCGACCGGAGGCAAAACACGTTCCTACTGTCTGACCCAGTAATACACTCAGAGTTAGGCCGGCCGCACCTTTTCGGCGCGACAGACATGGGGCAGCTAGGCATCGACGCCTTTCTGCGCTCGCACAAGTGCAACGACGTCTGCAGGCTGCTCAAGCTGCCGGAGAACTTGGAGTTTGTGCGTGAGATCGTCGGGCAGCTCGAGACCTCATCTGTGAATACGGTCGATGTCTCCGTTGTGAAGACGAATCACTTGGTAGAGCGTCAGGGGCAGCGATGCATTGCTGACCTGGAGATACAGAGGGCGAAAAAGCACGGCGACAAGTTCCGCAGCTCAAACGGCGCCATCCGGCACGAGCTCGCCGACGTGTGCTATGTCACCACCAAGGACTTCAAGGTTGGCGTCACGGGCATCCGTCTAGAGAACCCCCTCAGGGCCCCGCCCTCCGCGCGCGCAGCCGCCCCAGCGACGACGCCAGTGCATGTTGAAGTCTCCATCGCGCCACAATGGGCCGCCGCCGCCGCAGGGCCGTCTGGAGGCTCGCCATCAGCCTCGCAATCAGCCTCGCAATCAGCCTCGCAATCAGCCTCGCAATCAGCCTCGCAATCAGCCTCGCAATCAGCCTCGCAATCATGGCCGTCTGGAAGCTCGCAGGACGTTGCCCCGAGAGCGGCGGCGAGTGGAAGAGGCGGGCCTGGGGGACGGGGGGGCGCGGGACGAGGCGGGAGGGTGGCTCAAGGTGCTGGCCGAGGAGCGGGTAGCGAAGGCATCTGCAGTGGAGGCGGCTGCAGCGGAGGCGTCTGCAGCGTAGGCGGCTGCAGCGGAGGCAGCTGCAGCGGAGGCAGCTGCAGCGGCACTGCTGCAGCCGCTGCCCCGGCCGCCCTCGCACCCTCCCATGTGGCGCCGCCGCCTCCGCCGCTTCCTCCCCCGACGCCGTCTCTGCTGGAGTCCGCGACGGCTGAGTCTGCTCGAAGGGACGAGCTGATGGGCGAGATGAATCGACGAAAGGCCGCGGGCGAGTCTCTGCGCGCTTGGTACCTTGAGATTCGGATGGTCGACCAGCTACTGCTCCTCGAGCACTTGCATCCCTCAGCGAGATCAGAGCTTCTGCGCGAGCCCGATGAAGCTGCCCCGGCGGTCGCCTCGGCCACCGAAGGCAGCACCTTCATGGAAGTGAGGGCGCTGCCGTCTCGGGCGGGGAGAGCCGCTGGCTCGGGCGGCAGCACGGGTGGAGGCGCGAGCCGCGGCGGGTCGGGCGCGGGCGGCGGCTTGGGTGGCGGCTTTGCGGCCCTCGACGGCCTCGAGGATGACACCCTCTCCAAATGGCAGAGGAAGCAGAAGAAGCGGAGGGAGCAGACGGAGCTTGAGGAGAGCATGGAGGCGGACGAGATGGAGCAGCAGCTCGCAAAGGCTCATTCGCTCGACACGGCGAGCAAGACGGCCAATCGTGCGCCAGCGAAGCATCCGCGGTACTCGAGCGCACAGATCGAAGAGATGACCGTGCGACAACTGAAGCGCGCCCTCGAGGAGCGCGGCGAGAGCTTCGATCTGGCGTGGGTGGGGCGGCCAGACGAGCGCAAGTTGCTGCAGCAACACGCCACCTCGCTCCGCACCATTTGCACCGATGCGTCGTCGAAGCGGTTCTTCAAGGATGCGGCGAAGTATGGCCGGCACAACCCAGCGTTCCAAGTGGAGCTCGACACGCTGGCAAGTCCGCAGGCCAAGCTAGAAAAGGGTGCTGTTGATGGGGCGTCGGCGGCCGCGACGCAATCGGCGGAGCTGCTTGAGCGACGAAGGCAGATAGAGTTGCAGGTGGCAGAGGCAAAGTTGAAGGTGGAGGCGGAGGCGGAGGCGGCGGAGAGGCGCGAGCGCAAGCGGCGTGTCGAGGCGGCCATCGATCAGCAGCGGCTCGACAAGGCTCAGGGCAACCTCGGCGCGAAAATTGAGCGCAGTCTGCAGCAGCAGCAGCAGCAGCAGCAGCAGCAGCAGCAGCAGCAGCCCGCAGCCGCAGAGAGTATACCTCAGCCGACGGTGCCTGCACAGCCGCAGCCGCCGACGCCGACGACGACGGCCCCCAAGCCGGGAGCCGACAGGCCGCGTCCAACGATGTCGCCCGCGCTGCTCGCGGCGGCCGCGCGTATTGGACAGGGCCAGATCGTCCGGCAGAGCACTGTTGAGGAGCCGGCTGCAGCGCCGCCGCACCCCGCGAAACCACTCTGCGAAACCACCCCGCCTGCAGCGCCGCCGCACCCCGCCAAACCATCCAAGGCGGCAGCGGTGCCGGTTGCAGCGGTGCCGGCGGTTACAGCGGTTACAGCGGTTACAGCGGTTACAGCGGTTACAGCGGTTACAGCGGTGCCGGTTGCAGCGGTGCCGGCGGCGCCGCCGGCGTCGATGACTCCAGCGGTGGCCAGCACGGGTGCTCCTGCGCCGTTCAGGGGCGCGGGAAGGGAGCTCTCGAGGTCGGGCAAGGGGGGGGGGCGCGGCCTCGGCGCCTTCCTGAGGGCATCGGACTCCGCTCCGAACCTAATTAGGACGACGTCGACCTCGGAGGCTGAGGTCGAGCCGAGTGGATCGACGCCCGGCACGGCGCCCGGTACGGCGCTCTGCACGGCGCTCGGTGCGCCGCCGCACCCCGCGAAACCAGCCCAACCCCTCGAAACCATCCCGGGCCGCACTAGCGGCAGCATTGAGCTGCGCCTGGCTCCCGACGGCTGCGCGTACAGCAAGGCTCAGTTCTGTGACTACTTTGACGGCAACGACGAGTGGGAGGCCGCCGCAAAGGATGAGGGAGGCAATCACATGCAATCGGCGCGCCACGTGCCGGTCGAGTGGGAGACCGTGCCCGTCGCAGCAGCCGACGGCACTGCCGACAATGCCGCAGCCGCTGACGCTGTCCGCAGTGCTGCGGCTGTCACTACCAGTGCCGGTGTCGGCGGTGATGACTGCGAGTCGGCGGTCGACATTGAGGCGCGCCCGCCGCCGGTCGCGGTGCCTCCCGAGAGACCGCCGCCGTACGTACCGCTTGTCCCTTACGGACAGACCAAGAGCGTGGCTCAGATGCTCAAGGAATACCTCAACTCCAAGAACTTGCGAACAACTCGGCACGAGGACGATTCCCGCGTGTCTGATGCCGATGGCAGCGGCATGCCAAGCAAGCCGGCGCTGGGTCAAGGAGGACGAGGAGGGCGAGGGGGGCGAGGAGGGCGAGGGGGGCGAGGAGCCACCGCCGAAGCTCAGTTTGGTGACTACTTTGACGGCAGCGACGAGCGGGAGGCCGTGCCCGTCGCAGCAGCCGACGGCACTGCCGACAATGCCGCAGCCGCTGACGTCGTCCGCAGTGCTGCGGCTGTCACTACCAGTGCCGGTGTCGGCGGTGATGACTGCGAGTCGGGGGTCAACACCGTGCCAAGCAAGCCGGTGCTTGGCCGAGGAGGACGAGGAGGGCGCGGAGGACGAGGAGGGCGGGGTGGGGCGATGAGCGCCACCTCCACCTCTATTTAGCAGTTTAACGCGTACCCAGCTGTGCGTATGGAGTGGTACAGTGCGGGACCGGTACTGTACTGGCTCCGGCCAAGGTCAGGGGCCCAGCCGGCCAGTAGTGGCGGAGCGTGTAACGCTGAGAACCCTTGGGAGATCTAGCGGGGACTCGCGATTGAACCATTGGAATCGGCCGCGCGAGCGTCGTGCTCACGTGCATAGAAAGAAGAAACGACGAGCGGGCAAACCGGAATAACGGGTCCGGCTCCGATAAGGTGCGAGAAGGAATAGTAAATAGAGCCTGGGTCGTTCACACTTAAGGGGTAGGTGTGAATGAGGGGTACCCCGAATGATCCACAAGACGATCTCAGCGGCAAACGAGCTTCGGGCGCCGCCCCATGGCCGAAGGTAACGTCCCAAACTTGTGGATCATTCGCGTTTGGCCGGAATCGAGAAAAACACCCGCACACGACGCCTCGTGTGGCGTCTCGGGTGGCGAGTGGAAGCTTTTTGCGTGGACACTGTGTGCGAGCCCTAGGGAGACAACGTGAGATGGGTTGATGGATGGGCCGTATCGCGTGAACGTGGACGGTTACGTCTTGATCGGCACTGGCGCCAAGGGGAGCACTTGCGCGTCGCACCGTGGATCTGCATGCTCTGCCTCTTTCCGTGTGGTTCATTTGCAGGAATTCTTTCTCATGGTTGGCGTTGGACTCCGAAAGCTTGGGCCGCGTTCGTTAAGTGCCACTCCTGAGTACGTCATTTTGGCGGGCATTTGCTTTCCACGTAGTGAAGCGTGCGCGACATTCGGGTTGCTTGCGCAGGAACTTGAACGCGTGGAGCCTCCAAGCCGAGCTTGGTGCGTGCGCACAGTGTTCGGCTTGGAGGCGCTTTGATCAGTGTTCGGCTTTCACCGCCAGTCGGACGCGTCGCCACGGCGTCATGCGCGCACGGCCGCTCCTGATGGCCGCAGGCAGCAATCAGGCGGCGGGCAAGCTGCCGGTCGCATGACACCGTCGTTACTCTACACCGTCGTCGTCACGCGACGGCGGCGTCGAGTGACTTCTTTTGCGTTCCCTCCGGGGGACGCGCCATTGGGCGCGTCTTCCGACAGTACTGACAACACCGCAGCCCGAAGGCTCGCGCCACCTGGAGAGCTAGGCCCCGCCTTAACGCGCCCGCGCCCGCCCGGCCGCAGGCTCTACACTGCTGGAGAACTGCTGGAGGTAGGCTATCCCGCCAGCGCCGCCGGACCCGCCCGCCGAAAGTAGCCCACGCAGCTCGCATTCATCGGGCCGGCGGCCGCGGCCAATTCGGATGGTGCTAGGCGGCTTGACGATGAGAGATCGACCCTGAAAATTTTTCGCCTGCGGCGGGCCGGACTCTTATTTACTAAAAAACACATCCGTTTCTTGCACCTTTTGGGAGCCGGACCCAAATTCCCTCCCCCCACGCCCCACCCAAAGACCTCTAAAAGACCTCAGTAGTCAGTTTACACACAGCTGGACCTGGAGAGGCCCCCGGCCCCTGTGACCTTGCGCCGCATCCAACTCGCCACTCAGCCGAGCCAGACTCCGATACACAGCACAGTCCGTACGCGTACCGGGCCGTACTTCCTACTTCGTGGTAGATTACTCGACTCGTTACGTGCAGCTGCAGGTATACCAGGCGTTTGAGGTGCTCGGCTTAGTCGAGTGAGGTGGTTCCGACACCGCCCGCTTGTGTGCGGCCCGGGTGTGCGCGGTATGGGTTCCGACTCCCGTCCCCTCCGTCGGTGCGGGTTTGTGATCCTTGAGTTCATTCTTTCCCCTGGTTTGTGATCCTTGAGTTTGTGTGTGGACCGGGATCCCGTTCCACGAACCACGTTCGCGTCTCAAAAGTAACTCAAAAAAACTCCGACGCTTTTGAGCATTGTCCATCATGAACATGTACATGATTCGATTGTGGCCGGGGCCTTGTCCCATGCCTTGTCCATTGTGCATTGAGCTTCAGAAAACGACTGAGAATGGGAGAGCAGTGGACACGTTCTGGCTCGAGTCTCATCAAAAACCTTTCGTGTTTTTGGAGATCAGGTTTCGCCCCATGCACACCATGAGCGGACTACCTTAAGAACGAGAAGCGTTACACACGCACAGACCCAGCGGCGTGCCGACACCACCACGTCAACCTGTGTCTGTTACTCGTCCCATAGTACGCCCGCCATGCTCGGCATCTCCTTTCTCAAGCGCTGAATGATCTCGCCTTTGATCGAACGCAGCGCCGCACCGGACCCTGTGAGCCGCAGAGTGCAGCTCGGCTGCAAGTCGTCGGGATCCACCGACAGCAGCACTACATCGCCGCCTGTCATCTTCAAAAAGGGTCGCACGTCCTTGAGCACAGCCTCAATGGCCTCCTCGGTGATCGGCACGCCATCGGCAGAAACCTGCTCGACCGAGATGATTTCAGGGATCTTGTCGCGCAGACCCTTTTCCAGACCCATCGTCAATGTCATGGACGACGACGGGCAAGTGCCACAAGCACCTTGCAGCTCAAGAACAACTGTGCCGCCATCGATCTCGCGCAGCGCCACGTTTCCGCCGTCCGCCATGAGGTACGGGCGCATCTCTTCCAGTACAGCCTCGACGTTCTCGGGCGTCAGCGGCAGTGGTCCCTCCAGTCTGGTGGATGCACGACCCGGCGTCTCAAATGGGGAAACGATTTCATCGAGGTGAATGATGCGCGAACGCGCCGAGCTGCGCACGGCTCGTGGGCACCACGCCGCTTGAAATCCGAAGGGTGCGGCCAAGCTGAACAAAGAGATGAGTAAGGAGGAGCGGAGCATCAACGCTCCCCGGGAGCGCATGGACGAGGCAAGATCGCCACAAGTTGTCAAGTCAAGTCAAGTCAAGTCAAGTCAAGTCAAGTCAAGTCAAGTTCAAAAATGGCGCCTTCGGCGCCGCCGCCTTTGGGGCGCACCACGGGCGCGAGATATCGGGTGGGCGCGCCGCGGCGCAAATGGCTGGGACTTGCAGCC
>Ga0210248_100205_pt1 | contig 50064 bp, 18 predicted proteins | sample ChrtobMetP3_32mM_FD_155493 | JGI IMG/M metagenome (GOLD analysis project Ga0210248, IMG submission 155493) | Chrysochromulina tobin associated microbial communities from unialgal haptophyte culture, Seattle, Washington, United States - P3_32mM | ecosystem: Host-associated > Algae > Haptophytes >...
CTTCCGGCCCCCAGCGCTCCTTGCAAACCCAGGATTCCGAAATTCCCGATTACACTTCCGGCCCCCAGCGCTCCTTGCAAACCCAGGATTCCGAAATTCCCGATTACACTTCCGGCCCCCAGCGCTCATTTGCAAACTCGCTATACCTGTACCTTGGCTCAGATTCCAAATTCCAATCCTGGCCCCAAGGCCCCCAAGGCCAAGATGTTTAGGATTCCGAGAGTCCGAAGGTTGAAATTACATTTCCCCCCCTGTAATGTCACACAACCGGGGTATTATGGCGTATGCCGCACCGCACCGCCTCACCCGAGTACGTGATCCGCACCGCCTCACCACTCAGAGGAGACGGGATAATACCGGTACGTTCCACCTTCACAAAGTTCCAAGTTTCGGCAAAATGCTCCATGTCGGCGTCGTCGGTGCGTCGAGCGTCGGCTGGGCCATTTGCCAAAGTGACCCGTCGAGCGAATTCATTCATATGTTCCAGCTCCGGCAAACACGATGAGGCCGTGCGAGGAAGAGGTCGAACAGGAAGACAGCGACGATGACTTGGGGTCAGAGGACTGCTCCAGCACCTACGACGCCCTAGCAATCCTCGTTTTCGTGAGCCTCAATGTCTTGATCGTGACTTGCTTGTTCTTCGCGGGAGCCAGTCACGACAGTGTTGTGAGCAATGATGCACTGCCACTCGGCAAACCGTTGCGCGAGTTTGCGAGTGCGCCGCGCCTCGTTGACATCGTTTACACTTGGGTCAACGGCAGTCAAGTGGAATTCCAGCACGCGCTGCGCAAGGCGACTTCGGAGGGCAGGCTGCCGTATGAACCAGACGTGTCCCGCTACCGCGACGACGGGCTGCTCCAGTACTCGCTACGCTCGCTTCTGCAAGCCGACGCGCTGATGCGCTCCGTTCGCCACGTGTACATTGTCTCTAGCGGCGAGGTACCCTCTTTCCTCCCCGCACATGCCTTTCGCCCCGTGGACATGACGGAGGCGTCGAGCACGGACCCGACGTGCGGCGCGGCCGTGGGCTTTACCCGCACGCCCATCAGCATGCATCTCAAGCCGCTGGTGGAGCGCAGCCGTCGAGGGCGCAGCGCCGGCGGCCCGATCGGCGGCGGCGAGGAGAGTCGTTTGTTCGTTGTGCCGCACGCGGCGATCTTTCCGGACGCGGCGGCGGAGCTGCCCACGTTCAACTCGAATGCGATCCTGTGCTCGCTCCATCGGCTGCCGGGGCTGTCCGACTGGTTCATCTACTCGGATGATGACACCGTCATCACCCAGCACAACATAAGCATGGACGCGTGGTGGGATGCGACAAGGCACGCGCAGCGGCTCTACATGATCCGCGGGCACGGAGTGCACCGGCAGCGCCGTCGCGTTGCAAACAATTGGGAGCAGGCGATGACGTTCATGAGTGGGCTGCTCGACGACGTCACACCGGAGGACGCTTTTGTGGGAAAGCTAGGCGGCGCTGGATCGCGGCCGCCGCCCGGATCACTTCCACAGTCTGGATCGCGGCCGCCCGGATCACTTCCACAGTCTGGATCGCGGCCGCCGCCGCACAGTCCGCCGCCGCCGCCGCCGCCAGACCCTACGCGTAAGCGCCTTTGCGAGCCCGTACCACTCACGGACGCTCCTCCACTACCAGCCATGCCCCCAGTCAGCAACTCCACCGGCACGCCCACTGGCCGCGCCGCCACTGATGCCTCCTCTGCTGCAGCGCCCGCCACAGCGCTCGCCAAGCCCGCGAATCCACCGCCAGTCAGGCGCATGCGGTACTACGCGCGCCCGCAGCACATGCCAGTGCTCATGTCGCGCGATCTCATGCTCGAGCTCGAGCGACGCTGGGCCTCCGAATTTGTGCGCACGCGCCGCCACCGGCTGCGGCTCGGCGACGAGCTCGAGCTCAATTTCTTGTACCACCACTATCTCCGCGCCATGCGGCTGCCCGTCACCGCCTCCGAGCCGGGCCACGTAGCCTTCACGTACTCACAGCATTGTGCGGCCGAAAAGGGCAAGGCCCATGCATTCGAATGCAAGAAAGCCATCACCGACCCAAGGATCCACTTTGCTACTTTCAACGACGATGCATCCACGGAGACGGAGTTCAAAGCTGGCCTCGCCTCGCTCAACACGGTCTTGAATGCACGCTTCGGGACGTTCGATGATCATGCTCGGTAAGCCCGATGGATGCCAGACTGGATGCATGTAAATTCGAGAGCTTGAAATTTCCAAAATTCTCAAGTTGCGATGAGAACTTCTTCCAAAATTCTCTAGTTGCGATGAGAACTTCCTTTCATAGCATGCAATCGTGTGTCGAACTAAACCCACTGTCAAAGATTGTTTCACGCCAATTGCGACTGTCTCAGCTCTCTCGGGCTCGACACTGCCGCCGGGTTTGGGAACATATATGCCGCAGGAGAGCCTGGAAGCACGGATAGAACGGGCCCAGCGGCGCCTCGCGGAGATTAGCCAAGCGAAGGCGTCGTCACCGCCTTCACCCAACGGCGGCGTGCCCAGTAGCTTAGAAGAGCGGCTGCTCAGTAGCTTAGAAGAGCGGTTGCTCGCCGCGATCAGTGCGTCGGAGGCGAACGTGTTGAGGCTGCTCCTCAGCGACGAGGGGGGCACGGTTCTGCCTTTCGTGTACGTTTCGCAGCTGCGCCACCTCCTGGCCGCCAAGGGTAGCGACGGCGGCGACGGCAGCATCAGCGGCGGCGGCCCCTTGACCGGCTGTTCGAACGGCGCTCTCATCGGCCCGTGCAGCCCGTCCGACCAGCCGACCTGGCAGAGGCTGCGACAGGCTACCGATCCGCGTTCCTCAGAAGCCATGTCGTTCCGACCCGTGGCAGCATCTCCGCAAGGTGGCACCGACAGCCATTCCTCTCGTGCCTCCTCCGTCACGTTTCGCGTCTCCTCCCCTTCCACCAGCGATGCGGGCGACAGCGCCCACGGTGGGAGCGCGTGCGCCAGTTCTCAGAGCCTTTCGCCCCAGCTCGAGCGAGACCAGACCAAGCGGCGGCTCCTCGGCCGCGTCGAGGAGGAGCCATCTGACGATCCGGGGCGTGAATGGGAACTCGTCGAGGGCGACCCAGACGTCAACGCGTTGCTCAAGGACGTGCGTGGGCGCATCGACGAGTACTACGTCAAGAATGCGCGCTACCAGCCGACGATAGCGGACTTCGAGGCTGAAGGGACGCTATACGTGCAACTGATCAGCGCGACGGGGCTGGTCGCGGCAGACTCCAACGGCCTGTCCGACCCGTACTGCAAGCTGGACCTCGGCGGGCAGCGCCAGCGTTCGCGCAAGCTCTACGAAACGCTCGACCCGGTATGGCATAATGAGATCTTCACCTTCCCCGGCGTCCTCGGCCAACTAGTCAACGAGCCGCTGAAGGCGTCTGTGTGGGACTTCGACTTGACCACCGCGGATGAACTGCTAGGCCAAGTCGACATCGAACTCGCCGACCACACGTACTGCAACGGGGTTCGGCGCGAGATCACCGCCTCTCTGGAACCGCAGGGCGATGTGCGCATCCAAGTCTGGTGGGAGCCCGAGGGCGAGGAGGACAGACCCAAGCAGGGCGGGACGCGAAGAAGCGGGCGCGGCCCGAACAAAGCGCCGAGCTCCATGTCACGCCTCAAGGCCTTTTTGCTCGAGCGCGTCATCCCGGAGAAATTCCAGACGCTCCACGGCTGCTGCGGCATGGTTTGCATCCCCGTGATGCACCCCGAATCGCGCTTCTGCTCGACCTGGAACGTGGTCCTAGCCTTCTTCATCCTGTACTGCGCCATCGCGGTGCCGCTCGAGATCGCCTTCGAGTCGGACATGGTCCGCGCCTTTTGTACCAAGCCGGAAGACCCCTTCGGACCACAAATATATCGCCAAGAATGCAATTCGTTCCAGCTCTGGTTCTGGCTCAACTTCTTCGTTGACGTGTGGTTCATGATCGACATTGTCGTCAACTTCCGCACTGGCTACATGCACGAGGGCCACTTTGTCAACGACGACTGGCCTGTGATGAAAGCCTACCTGACGGGCGCTTTCGGATTGGATGTGGCGGGCACAATCCCGCTCGGCATCATACAGATGCTCACCAACCCGGACAACCCGTTCGGCGACGAGCAGATCACGCAGATGAAGGTGGCGGCGGACGAAGCGGCGGGTGGCGGCAGCAGCAATTCCGCGCAATCCGCGCGGATGCTGCGCCTCATGCGCATGGCCAAGCTGACGAAACTCGCGCGCATGCGCAAGCTCGCTAAGGTGCTGGAGTCCTTCGAGGAATATCTCAACCCGAGCGTGCTCGCGGTCTTCAAGCTCGTCTTCATCTTGCTCTTCTGCTGCCACCTCTTCGGCTGCCTCTGGTGGATGATCTCCGACCTTGAGATCGCTGAGGAGTTGGACGGTGCGTCCAGCTACTCGTGGATGAACACGCCCTATTACGCCATCGGCTCGAGCGGCGATCACGGGTGGCACCCTCCCCACTGGCTCAAGAACGAGGCGAGTGTCACCATGAAGTACATGCATGCCTTCTTTTGGGGCGCTGGCTTGGTCACCTCGCTCGGGCCTGGTGTCAATCCGGTCACCGTAGTCGAGTTGATCGTCACCAGCGCAATCATGTTTTTCGCTCTGATACTCAACGCCTTTGTCATCTCGTCGCTCAACCAAGCCCTGGGCTCGATGAACGCCAAAGCGGAGCTCACGGGCAAGCAGATCGCTGCGATCAAGTCGTACCTCACGATCAAGCAAGTGCCGAAAGTCCTGCGCGGGCGCATCCTTGAGTATTACCATTATGTTCTTGGCTCGTCGGCGGCGCTTGAAGACATGAACTTGTTCGAGTCGATGCCGACCGCACTCACCACGCAGCTCAGCCTGACCACGAACAAGCGGCTCGCCATGAACTGCACCTTCTTCCACAAGGTCTCGAACGAGGCGCTCGTGCTTCTCCTTCGCGGCTTCGAAGCTGTGGTCTTCATCCCGGCACAGCGGGTTGCCAAGCAGGGCATGGCACTCAAGGCTGTCTACTTCATCAATCGGGGCATCGTTAAGATCTCGACGCACGACGGCACGGAGCGAACCATCTCGAACAACGAGAACCTTGGGCTCGATGATTACTGGACGGGCAGCATCTCGAACGAACGCCCACAGTGCTCCGGGACCGCGGACGCCGTCACCTACTGCGACCTCATGTGCCTCGAGGTCAAGATCATTGACAAATCGCTCGAGCGCGACAAGGCGTACCTCAAGAACGTAAAGGTGGCGCGCCGCGCTGCCGCCGCCGCACAGGCCGCCGCAAAAGCGGCAGCGGCGCGGCGCAAGTCCTCTAAGGGGGGTAAGAAGATGCCAAAGCTCAAGAAAGCGTCCAGCTCGTGGTTTGGCTCCAGCAATGGAGGCGGCATGGTCGGGGCGTTTCCCACCGTGAAGACGCTGTTGAAGCTGAAGAAGCACAGGGAGGCGAACTTACCGGAGCCCATGTGGCCTGTGAAGCATCCGCGCGGCAGTTACGAGGAGATTCTTGCCGTGAGCAGAGAGCTGGCCCAGGTTCTTCGGGAAATGGACAAGCAGACGCCCCCTATGGTACACTACAAGCTGCGAGAAGTGTTCCTCCGTGCGATGAACCGGATCGACTCCAATGGCTCTCAACACGGCAACAGCCCTCAACACGGCAGGCGTGGGCGCGCCAAATCTGGAGAGCTATCCGGTGGCAGCACGACGTCGACGTCTTCGCCCACGGTTGTGGATCTTTCCGCATGAGTCTTTATACTTTAGATTCACCATGTTAGATACGCGCGTGTTACTCAGAAACTAAAACAAAAGTCAAAGTGCACGTTTGACGTTACACACTCACGCCCACTGGAGTAAGTGTTAACCGAACCGTCCTCCGCGCAACCATCAGGTGCACACCCCGACCTTCTGCGTCTCACTTCAAGTTGCAGCGCTTCTGCCAGCCGCGGCAGTTGTCCGGCCAAAAGCCGCTGATACAGCACGTGTCCTTCCACTCGCCATCCACCCCACGCTTACGCCACAGATGCGTCCCGCTCGTCCCGACACTCCCGCCCACATGCTTCATCGTTGGCCCCATGGCCTGCGCCATGGTCACGCCGTGGCGCGACGTGTGCAGCCTCGTGTCCGTGCCGTTGTGCTCGTGAACGCCCGCCTCGTCACCCTCCTCAAAGGGGCTCTGCTCGACGAGGAGTCCTCCAGGGCGCAGCGCAGCCACCATCGCCGCCACCGTGCGCTCAAAGTGTGGCACATGCTCGAGCACGTCGAAGGCCAAGATGGTGCCAATCTTGCCGTGGAGTGGGGAGCTTGGCTTGAAGGCGGCCAGCGGGTCGAGCTTCCAGTCGCCGCTCACGTCATACGGCGGCAGCACACGAAAGCGGTCGGGTCCGAGGCCTCGTCGTGCGGCGCGGTACTGCGCGAACGACGCCTCCAGCACTGACAGGCCCGCGTACACGTACGGCACGCGCGCGTTCATAGCGAGATACAGTCCGTTGTTGGCGACGCCGGGAGAAAATTCGAGGATTGGCCCTTCGGCACGGAGATGCTTGTGCTTGGCGCGGCCGCGGAGCAGTGGCTCGACACCATGCCATGCCAAACCGAAGAGGTAGTCGACGGACGACCTATAGTACCAAGCGAGCTCTCGACTAGAGGAAGGGTCCCAAAACGCATGCTCGGCCGCGTAGTGGAAACGCCCTTGTCTGCGCAGGCGTGGTAGAATCTCGTTTGGCTGCATGCCTGTGAACCCGACGAGATCGTTGAGCACATCGAATCGGTCTGCCGAACGGAGGGCTTGCTGCAGGACTTGCTCGTCCACAAGCTGGATGCCGTGCCAGCTGTGCGAGTTGAACGCGGCTCGAGCATGTGCGAGGGTGCGGTTGCTCATCTTTGTTCTATGCGTAAATCCGGACTTCCGGACGACGCGAAGGCGACTTCAGAAAACACGCGGGTCAACGGGTTCTCACATAGGATAACGCATGCGTACTGTACGTCACAGGAACTTTGGATCTGCATGCTTCGCACACCTTTTCCGTCTCCCCACACGTCCACACGTGTATGTGTGAATATGAATTGTATTGTCTTCACAGCTGTGCTGCTTACGTGTTGTGTGTATTAATATGAATATGAACGTGCCGCGAAATGGACCTCATGAACATGATGGATGAGTTCATGAACGTCAGCATGGGCACATCTCGCTATGCTTCAACTCCTTGGCTAAAGCTACGTTTGGCACTGCTCGAGATGAACGACACACAATCCCGTGCAGATGATGCTTCGCGCATTTCCCATTCCTCAATCTTTGCTATCGCTGTTGCAGCTGCAGCAAAGCGAGCCGCAATACCCATGAATTTGCCTTATCATCAGACGACACAGGAGCACCTTTTTGCGCAGCTTCGTGCAACGGTGTGGTCGAATGATCGTAGTCGCATCATGGTCGATTTGGGAAGTCACGCTGGCCACGGCCGCCATCACAATTTATCGGATGCGATGATTTGGCTGCATTTCTTTAATCACAGCGGGCGTGTATTCGCGGTGGATGCTTTCGAGGACTTCGCCCTTGATTTGCAGCAGCGGTTCGACATGGTGCCACCCTACAGCAGCTCATCGCCAGCCGTGCGAAAGGAGTCGATCGTGGCTTCGCTCGCAGCAGTCGACAACACGAGCCGGGATATGTTCTGGCAGCTGAAACATCATGTCACGTGCTGCGCGGGCAACCATACTGTGCGGGCCTGGTGTGCATGGCCCACAAAAATGATCAATATTGATCATCTTTGTGGGATCACAATGCGGCGTATGTCGCTGCCATTCACAGGCCAATCACGCCCGCTGCCGCCCTCCTCGTATCCACACGAATTCTATGAACGAGCGCGACTCGGACGGTACACCGGCAAAGAGTGGCCCCCTTATCGCGTACGGACGCTGCGCGTCGACACGATCTGGCGCGAGCATCTCCACGGTGCTCGTCTTGATTTCGTCAAGATCGACGTGGACACGAGCTGGAAGGACATCGGCCTCGAAGGGATGTTTACGAATCGCGCCTTCTCGATGCTCGTGATCGAGCTGGACGCCTCGTGGGGCGGCCGGCTCTATTGGGGCGTGGGCCATGCGGATCAGCTCGCGTGGCTCGCAGCTCGCCATGGATACGACACGTACCTCAAGGTGCCGTGTCGCCGCCGGGGCGAGCTGGGCAGAAAGTTGCACCGCCGCTACGGGGCAAGCAACGATGAGCGCCTCGATGAGCGCAGCGATGTTGACGCCTACAAGTTTTTGCAGCCAGATCTCAGTACCTGGTATCACAGGCTTCACGCAAACTCCGAGCGTCCGTTTATTCCCTCGGGCGTCACGCAAGCATCCCTCGGTTCAGTTCAGGATCTTCTGATTCTCGATGCATCCTTATCATGGGATAGGCTGTTGGCAGCCGCGCGAGAAGACTGTGTGGGGATTCCACCTTCTCCAGACGGGGTGCGCACACAGAGATCACCCTAACGCTGGGCTAGGGGAGGAGGGGACACCGCACAGGGGAGGTTGCTTTGAGAACCTGGTCGATCCAAGTACGAGTTGTCGAATACCAAACCGAACCGGGAAATCGTTTTCAGAACCCTCGTCCGTTCAAAAGACACGCCAGCACCTTCGCACGCGAGGCCCGGCCACACGCACCATGACACGCACACACACACAATCATGTACTCGACTCGTCCTCTTGTGTAACGAATGACACGGATCCAGCACGCAACTCAGATTACGTTTTCGTTCGAAGGGCGCCCCGTCTTGGCCAGACACTGCGCACGGGCGAGCGGCGCATACAAAACATGGGTTCAACAGTGCATTGCTCGCGACACAGTTCGCGCGCCGTCGTCGTCGTCGTCGTCGTCGTCGTCGTCGTCGTCGTCGTCGCCACCGCCGTCATCTTCGTCGTCGTCGTCGTCGCCGTCGTCTTCGTCGTCCCCTCCTGTCGACGATGCCCTGACCAGGTCCGTGCCACCGAGGGCCGCTGTGCGGTAGGAATTCGTCCCCCCCGTCCTATCCCACTTGACCTTAATCCATCCATTCTCGTCGATCTTGAGGACAGTGCCGAGGCCGCCCACCCCGCCGTCCTGGTCGCTCCATTGCCAGTCCGGACCACGCCTGACGCGATCGCCTGCAGTGAGGGGCCCACCACCGCTGCCACCACCGCTGCCACCACCACCGCTCCGCCCGCCCACGGCCCTATCGAAGAGCTTCTCGAGCCCCGCCTCCTCCTCAAGCGCCGCGTCCCTGACGAGCCGCTTCTTCTTCAGCCGGCGTGCAGCGTCCTCCTCCTTCTCGCGCGGGTTGACGTACTCATCCTCCTCCGGCTCGTCCTCACTCGCGTCCGTTGCCATCGATGCGCTGCGCTGTGGCATCAGCGGCATCGCCTCCGCCTCCGCCGCCGCCGCCTCCGCCTCCGCCGCCTCGGCCTCAGCCGCTCCCGCCACTTCGAGAGAAAGCTCTTCCAGAGCCACGAGAAGTGCCTTGGACTGCTCCGTCTCGTGAGCACGCAGCAGCTCTACCGGCGATTCGGCCGCCTCGGACCGGTCGTATGGGTCCGCGCCTGCTTCGACGAGGACGCGCGCAACGGCCTCGTGCCCCTTGACGCACGCGACGTGCAGCGCCGTGTGCTTCTTGGACGCACTCGCCGTGTGCAGCTGGGCACCCGCCTCGAGAAGCAGCCTGCAGATCTTGGGCTGGTCCGCCGCCGCCGCCGCATGCAGCGCGGAGCATCCGCTGCTCGAGCCCACGCGCGAGGCTCGCGCCCCAGCGCCGAGCAGCGCACTCACCATCTCCTCATGCCCCACGAACGCGGCCATGTGGAGCAGCGTGTCGCCATAGGGCGGGCTCGACTCATCCACGTCCGCCAGCTGGTGGCTGCGAGGCTCGCGCTTGCGCCATCGCGCGCACAGCGCGATCTCGTGCGATCGGAGCGCCCCCAGCCGCTCGGCAACCTGCTCAGCGTCGCGCTCGTAGAGCGCCACCCAGAGGGGCGGAGCGAGGCGCGATTCGATCCTGGACAGCTGGGCGGTAACGCACGCGGCCACGGCGTTTGGCGTGAGGAAGGGCTTCGCCCTGTGCGCCTCACGCAAGAACAAACGGAGCGGCCCAGGCGCCGATGAAATCGCGTCACGGATGAGAAGAGACAGCAGCGCTGTGTGCTCCTTCTTTACCTCTTCAGCGTCGAGGACGCGCCCGTGCACCGTAATCGAGCGCACCTGAGACACGACCGCCTCATCCATGATCTGAAGCAGCTGCTCTTCGCGAACGGCCTCCTCCGTGAAGAAGCAAGCGAGACGCGACTGCAGCGCGAACGGACCGTCCTTGACCATCTCCTTGCTCTTCACCTCGCCCGTGCGCTCACCGTCGACATACGTGCACATCGTCCCGCTCACTGTGTCAACCGTCGCTGTGAGCGTGTGCCATTGGTTGTGGCGGATCGTCGGGCCGTTGCACGCCTCCTCCTCGCCGCCCTCAAAGACCATGTACTGGCCGCTCTCGTCCTCCTCAGACCCGAGCATGATCTCGGTCAGGCAAGGTTCGGAGGAATCGCCGCCCTCTGCCGCACCGACGGGCTTCACCTTGGGCGAGAGGTCGTCCCATCCCCCCGTGGCCAGGTAGCCACGTGGCAGCAGCGTCTCCGTCGGGTCGCTAAAGTAATTCGTCCACGCACCGGTGCCGCTGTGTGTGAAGCGCGCCTGCATCGTGAGCGTGTACAGGTTCACCCCCTTCGCCTGGTCGCCGCCGTTGCGCCGGATCGGTGGCTGAAGCACGAGGTAGCACGCGCCGCTCAGCGAAGCGCATGGCACCGTGCACAACCCTCGCTTGCCGACTTGTTGGAACTTCCACTTGCCCACGCCGCCGCCGCCGCTCAAATGGCGGACCTCCATGCGCAACGGCGCGCCCTCCTGCGTCTCCGCCTTGCCACGAGTGAAGTCGTAGAAGATGCAGCTCGCCAGCCTCTTCGGGTTGGCCCAGCCGTCGTCGCGCGCCTGCTGGATCCATTCGAACTCGGCAGACATCATGCCGTCGTTGAGGCGTTGCTTCGCTTGCTCGTAGAGGCGACGCTCCCCCTCCTCGATCTCGGCCGTCGCGCGCTGACGCGCCGACTTGAGCGCCTCGTACTGCGCCGCGAGCTCCGCCTCACCACGTGGCACCACAGGGCCCGAGGCCTGTCGGGAGGGCATGAGCGGCATGCCGTGGACCTTAGTCGGCTTGGAAGGCCTGAGCACCGGGGCCTTGGTGGAGGCCTTGGAGCCATGCTCGGAGGAGTCCGCGCGGCTCGGCTCGCCGTCCGTGTCCACGATCTCAAAGGGCTCCTCTGCCGGCTGCCCAGGCTGCCCCTCGACCTCCTCCTCGGCCTTGGGGTAGAGCACTTCGTAGAATTGCTCGTACAAGATGCGCCCCTCGGCCGAGATGGCGCTCACGAACTCGACCACGTCCTGCGGAGTCGCCTTGATGCATAGGTAGTCGAGCGCCCCCCACACTTCGCTAAAGGAGAGAGAGCCGTCGTCGTTCGCGTCGAACTTGTTGAATGCGTCGTACAGCCGCCAGCCCTTGGCCCGGATGGCCTCGCGCAGCCGCACCGCGTGCGCGCGCTCTTTGAGCATCGACCATTCGTCCTCGAGGTAGAAGAGCTTCGCGAGCGGCGTGTCCTTCCACTCCTTCTTGAGGCGGCGCCGGCAGCCGATCATATTCGTGAAGAAGAGGCGGCGCTTGCCCGGCAGCTCCGGGATCGAGCGCAGCAGAATGTTGATCTCCGCTGGCTTGAAGTGCATCGAGCCGTCGAGGAAGCGGAAGCAGTTGTGCGAGACTGCTCGCTGATACGCGGGCGAGGAGGGGTGGTTGGCGGTGGCGTCGAAGACGGCGTCGTGCGCCGTGATGCAGCGCAGCGCGAGCGCCGTGTCGCTGTCCTCGACGATCGACTTGTCCTGGCGCATGTGCATGATGCACCGGACCGTCTCGGCTTCCGCGAGTGAGAGGAGGATAAAGTAACGGCCGTCCTGCTCGGGGCGCAGCCGGCCGCTCGTGAGCAGCTCCTGCACCTTATCGAACCCAAGCGCCCCCGGCGATCCCGCGCTCTCGGAGAGCAGCCCCTCCATCTCCGGCCCCGTGAGCCCCGCCTCATCCGCGAGGAGCGCGGCCGCCTTGGCCGCCGCCTCCTTGCGCTCATAGTCCTCGGCCGAGTGCAGCATGTCGATGAGCTCCGTGCGCGAAAAGTCGCCGCTCTGGTCGACATCGAGCAGCTCGAGCGACTTTTTGAGCCGCTCCGACTGCGCGGCCGTGAGCACCGCCACGCGCGGCGGCAGTGCAGCCACCTCGGAGACGGATGGGCACCATTCGAGCACCATGATTGAGTTCTTCAGCCGACGCTCGCCGTGCCACTCGAGGTTGAAGGAGTTGCGGCTCACGCCCAAATAGGGTGGGAAGGGGAGCGGCGAGCGCGAGTTGAGGCGGAACTGGGAGGCCGGGTAGAAGATTCCCTCCGCAAAGGGCGTCGGCTTGTGCGAGGGGCCGCTCTTTTGGCCAAGGGCGCTGAAGGCCCATCGCATGGGCTCCTCGTCCTCGCGCAGGTACGCCATGTCGACGTAGCGCTCCATCTCGATCTCCTGCTCCTTTTGCTGCTCCTTTTGCTGCTCCTGCTCCTGCTCGCGCTCCTGCTCCTGCTCAATCTCGCCCACGGCGCCCAGGCTCGAGGCGCTCACGGCGTGCAGGATGGCCTCGGACTGCGCCATGTCTTCCTCGGAGCGTATGAACGCGCCAAACTTGTCGCGCAGCGCGCGCAGCTTCAGATCGTACGGCACGGCGAGGGGGACGCTCGTGGCCACGTCATTGTTCACATCCTCGAGGAAGACGAAGAGAGCGTCGCGCACACGCTCGGTGCGCTCGCGCTGCGGCGTGGGCGGCGCGTCGTCGGAGTCGCCCAGGCTGGCGATGCCCACCGTCGACGCCGAGCGCTTCAATGCAGCCCCTTCCGCCAGCAGGAGGTCGCGTAGCTCCGTCGCCTCGAAGACCACCTTGGAGCTGCTCTTCGTCAGCCCGAGCGAGTCGGCATCGCGGAGCAAGACCTTGAGACTGTCGAGGTTGCGCAGCCCGGTCGCCTTACGCAGCTGCTCCTCACGCTCCGCAGCGGGTCGAAGCTGCAACTCCCACGGGAAGAGGCTCCACGGGTCGGCCAGCGGGAAGAGCGCCCTGTCGATGGCGTGCTTGCTGCATTCCTTTTCGAGCTCGAGCAGCTGGTTCTTCTCGGTGAGCGCGCGCGTCATCTTGGTGCGCTGATTCGCGCGCTGCACTGCCTTGAGCTTCTCACGCGCCTGCTCGAGGATGGCCGTCTGCTGCCCGAAGGCGGTGACCGCAAACGTCCAGCGAGCGAGCCACACCTCGGTGTTTGCCAGGTTGGCCGTGGCGTCTTCGTCCAAGACCGGCGTGTGCCGCGAGTGGAAGAAAGCGACGACGCCCTCTTGATTCGGCTCGCCCTCGAGTTTCGGGATTGAGACGCCCGCTGGTTGCTTGAAGTACAGCGTGTTCGCACTTTGGATCCAAACGGCAAACTGATCACCCTTGCTCTCGTCCGACAGGACGCGCGCTGCGTGGTGGCGCGCGGCCGCGAGCGAGTCGCACTTGAGCGTCTGGACGGCCCTGTGCGGTGCATACGGTTGGAACTGCCACCCCGGCAGCTCCGAGATCTCGCTCGGCGACTCGGACGTTTCGGTCTGGAGCCACTTGAGCTCCTTCTTGACCGCCGCGGCGCCCTCAAGGGGCTCAAAGTGCAGCCACACGCACGCGTCGCTGAAGCTGAGCGTCCACTTGCCCGCCAGGCCGCCGTCGATGTCGGCCACAGTGGAACGATCGGCGTCGAAGCTCAGCTGCGCCTTGTCGGGGTCGATCGAGCACGCCGACTTGATCGGCGCGCTCGCAGACAGCTTGACAGCCACCTTCTCCTCGCTCTCGCCGTTCTCACCATTCTCGCCCTCCTCACCATTCTCGCCTTCCTCATCCTCCTTGTCCTCCTCGCCCTCCTCGCCCTCCTCGCCCTCCTTGCCCTCCTCGCCCTCCTCGCCCTCCTCGCCGCCGCCTCCGCCTCGGCGGCCGCGGCTGCCTCCGCCTCGGCCGCGGCCGCTGCCTCCGCTTCGGCGGCCGCGGCTGCCTCCGCCTCGGCCGCGGCCGCCGCCTCCCTTGTCTAAGGACTCAGTCAGCTCTCGAATGCGAGCCTGGACGTCCGGATCGTTGCGGTGGAGCGCCAAAATCTCATCGGTGACCAACTCCTCCGCTTGGGATCCTCCCCAGCATGCATCCTCCCCGGCATCCTCCCCGGCATCCTCCCCTTCATTGAAGCGTCGAATAAAGTCCACATCCTGTGCAAGAATATCGAGTAAATCGAGCACAAAACCTTTGTCCGCTTTGAGCTCGCTGCTGCAATACCCAAGCACATCTGAGTCCCCATGCCTCACCCAAACCTTCAAGGTTTCCAGGACAAAGTACTTCTGATCCGACAATTTAAAGTCCGCGAGCTCGCAAAATAGCAATGGGCAACACCCAGATGCTCCTTGATGCTCGTCTTCTTCCACTTGGACCCAACTTTTCATCATCCCGAGTATGTAGTCGGCGTCGGCCTTGAGCTCGTCTTCGATTGAGCTCGTGTCGGGATTGAGCTCGTCAAAAAACCCGCCGGATTCACAGTTTATCTCTCTCTCGTAGATGTCCTCCATCTTGGCATGTCCGTCCACTTGCTTTTGATTTTTGAGAATCGTCGGCTCCCAGAGACTCATAGCGTAAGACCGGCGAGACCGGCCATTTGTGATCTTCCGCGAGAGAAGCTCCTCGAATTCTCTCGAAACCTCGTCAGGTGACAAAGGCGGGGCACGAGGCGCGGCCAAGGCGCCCCACCCTGATACTCCTTTCCCTCCTGATTCTCGATCCTCACCTGATACTCGTTGGCAATACTCGAGCGCACCCGTGACGTTGCCGAAAAAGCCGATCGCCTCCTTCCCGTGACGGTGCTCGCGGCTGCGAATGAAAACCTTCGGCCACTCAGAATCTTCAGTCAGGCTTTGTGCTGTGGCCGTCGAGCTCGCAGACAGCTTGACAACCCGCGAGCGGTCCTTGCTGCTCTTGGCAGGCTGCGAGTCGCTCTGGCTCTTGACGGGAAGTCCCGTCGCGGTGCCGACGTGAAGCTTTCCATCGACGACCTCCATGAACACAGTGCTGTTGGGCAAGAGGAAGGGGCGACCCTCCCAAAAGCTCGCGCTGGCCTTGGCCTCGGTGGCGTGCTTCTTGCAGGCATCGATCTTGCCGAGCGCCGTAGTGGTACGCATGAAGCTCTCGGCTTGCTTGCGCAGGGTGGCACCGCCAGCCCGGAGCGCGTGCAGCACTCGGTTCTTAGTCGACGGCGGCACCGACGCGAGGTCAAACTCGGCCAGCGTTGCCGGCTCGCGCAGGGCGGCTACCACCTTCCGTGCCAGTGAGAGGTAGGTGAGCATCTGCAGTGCCGACTCGCGCTGCCCCTTGGCGTGCTTGAGGGCCCACACAGCCTGTGCGACGCTCGCCTGGCTGCCGTCCTGCTTGGTCTTGAGCAGCAGGGAGACAATGTCCTTCTTCGAGGCGCCGCCCGCGACGTCGGCGTCCTCAACTGCGAGCGTGCCCTCCATCTGCCGCTGCACCTCGACGATCTTACTCTCAAGCGCCACAACCTGCTCACCGACCTCGCTCAGGTGGCTCGCCAGCGTGTACGCCTCGACGGCCTTGAGCACGTACTCGGTCGCACGGTCTAGGAAGGATTGGAACTGCTCGCCGCCGATGCGCTGCACACGACTGTCCTTGAAGGACTCCGCGACGCTCTCCTTGGACTGCTCAAGGCCTGCGGCAAGCTCGGCGGTCTCCTTCCAGTTCTCCTCGCTCGTGTACTCCTTGACTCCCTCCCACCCCTCCCACCCCTTAGTGACCATGTGTTTCGTCACCTTGTGGAAGGCGGCCTGCTTGAGGTCGCCGCTCGGGGGGGGCACCACGAGCTCAAACACGTTGGTCTTGTCCTTGTCGCTCTTGCCCTTCTCGCCCAGTGCCGCCTGCTCTCCCGTCAGGTAGAAGAGCGCGGTGAAGCAGCACCGACAGGCCTTCAACCACGGAGCCTCCTCATTCTCGCCCTCGAGGGTGAGGAGGTCGGCAGCGATCTGGTGCGCATACCGATTGCTCAAGTCGATCAGAACAGGGCGTGCGGCCCTGAGCAGATTGATCGTGATGCGGATCGCATCTTGCAGGTCGTCCAAGATCGGCTCGTACTGTCGCTTTTGCTCTTCGAGCTCCATCTGCTGAGCATACAGCGCGTCCATCGCCTCGTATTTGACGGGCTCAGCATTCGGGAAGGCCGCCGCGAGCATCAGGGTGCCGCGCAGGTCGCCCACGGGCTCGCGGTCCGTCCCAATCTTGAACACGTCGCACACCGCCTCGCACACCGCCGACAGCTGCGGCGTAACGGTCACCTTGTCCATCGCGACGGCCTTCCTAGCAGCGGCAGCCTCGTTGGCGAAGATGGCATGCACCCAGCCCTGCAGCGTCGCCGCGAGCGTGCGCAGCGCATCGTTGGCCGGCGCCGTGGTGGGCACGAGAGGCGTCGCGAGGAAGCTCGTGAGCTTCGAGCGGGCCAGTGGTGGCAGCCGCACCGCGTTGTACTCGAGCAGCTTGTCCACGAACGCTGTGGGGTTCCTGAGCAGCCGGGACTGCGCATCGTAAAAGTAAGGGCGCTCCTCGAGCAGCGTGCACACCGCCTCCACGGCCGCCTCGAGCTCCGGCGGCGGCTCGAGCACGGAGCGCGCCTCCTCTAACGCCGCGAGCCCCTTGGCCTGCTTCAGGAGGGCGACGGCCTCTCGCGCCGTCTTGAGCGCCTCGGCGGCCGCGAGGAGCGCCGCCTGCACCTCGGCGGGCAGCTTGGGCGCCTCGTAGAATGTGGCCATCTCGGCCTTCTCCTGTGGCAGCAGCTTCGCGAGTGCGCCCACGCACGCGTCGATCGCGCCGCGCACTGGCAGCAGCTCTGCCTCGGCGGCTGCGACCAGCCGCTGCTGCTTGGCGACGCTCGTCTCACCTGACGAGGCGAAGAACATGGTCCAGAGCGCATTGTGCCGAAGGTTCTGCGCACCGTGCTCCGGGTGCGAGTGGAGGCAGCCGTTCGTCACGTACAGCATCTTTTCTTGTGACGACCACGCACAGCACACGTCCGGATCCGTGCCGATGGCGTCTGCGGCGAGCTCCCGGGCCTCCTTCTTGCTGTTCACGCCGGCGATCGTCTTGATGGTGCGCGCACTCATCGTGCTCGGATCGAGCGAGATGTTGTCGTGGCTCTCGAGGTGCTGGCCCCGGCTAGGCACGAACGGCTCAAAGCTCCTGGCCAGCTTGAGCACCTGCGCGCCGTTGCGAGTGATCGTCTCGCCGGTCGACTTGAGCAGGACGAGGGCATTCGACTCGGATGACATCTCGAACTGCTCCGCGAGCTGCTGGCGCCGCTGCACGTGCGAAAAGGGGACGGCGAGCCACTTCATCGCGCCGCGTCGCTGATCGTACGCCTCCTGCGAGTCGCACAGCGACACGTACACGAGCTCGAAGGAGCTCGCATTCTTGTCGTACAGCTCCTGCAGCGCGCTGAACAGGTCCGAGGAGCGGTTATTGGCAGCCTCGAAGTAGAGCCCGATCACCTTATTCTCGAAGTCGCGTGGCGTGCGCGTGTACGGCTTCGTGGGCGAATTGAAGGTCTTGCCCAGCATGTCCATGACGAAACCGCCTTCGGCATCCTCACGCACCTTGAAGTGCTGGTAGCCGTCGAGGAGCATCTCGAAGGCATTCTGGCGCCAGATATTGGCGAGGTTCTGGCCGCACAGTTGATTGTACTGCACGCGCTCGGTCTTCATCGAGTTGATGACGAGCCAGGCCGAAATATCCTTGAGCGTCTGCACCTCGCTCACGATCCCGGAGGGGTTGTAGCCCTGCACCTTGCTCAGCTGGCGCTTGATGAGCTGCTGCACCTCGGGGATCACGAACATGGTGACGCCCTGCCCGATGCCGATGCCGCGCATCCGGTAAGCGCCCTGCGCGAGCTCACGGAACACCATGTCCTTTCCGAGGGTGAGGGCCGCGCGCGCGGTGAGCGTGTGCTGGATGTCCATGCCCGTCGTGTGGATCTGGTCGTAGAAGGCAAACCGCTTCTCGAGGCTGATGCCGCACTGCGAGAGCTTGAGCACGCGCCCAGTCGCCTTGACCAGGATCACCTTCTCGTCGCTCTCGTCGATGAAGACGACGCCCTCGCACCAGGCCGACAGCCCGTTGGCCAAAAGGTACTCGGCGACCTCGTGGTTCGTCTTGCCGGTGATGAGCGCGCCGGTGTCGATGAGCGCGTGGTACTTGGGCGCACGCGCCGTCGCAATGCGCGTGAGCAGCGACTCAACAGACCAATGCTCCTCAGCGTACGTGACGCTCACGATCGATGGGTCGGTGAGAGTGTGCAGCACCTTGCCGTCCGAGCCCTTCTCGTAGCCGCAACGTCCCAGGTCTGAGGGCAGCAGGTCCGACGGCGTGCCCGAGAAGCCGATCCGCTTCGAGAAGAGCATCGCGCCACCGAGCTCCTGCCCCGAGGACGAGATCTTGACCTTCTGATGCTTCATGTACGCTGGGAAGGTGACTTGGTCGAGGTACCAGTGAATAGTGGCGGGCAGCTTGCAGAGCAGCTTGTACAGCTTCGCCATCTGCTCGTCGTTCGATTGCTTGAGCAGCCAGAGAGGCACGACCACGCGCTCGTCGTCCTCCTCGTCTTCGGCCGCGGCGCCGCCTTTGACAGCCACCGTGCTCGGCGCGACGGCAGCCGCTGCTGAGCTGCTGAGCTGCTCTCGGCCCTTGATGACGCCACCCGCCAGCGTGATCCACTTCTCGTACAGCTTGGACGAGGGCCGCTGGGCGTAAGGTCCGACCTCCTTTTCGAAGTCTGAACGGATGAGCCCAACGACATCCTGCGCAAACTCCTCGCTGCGCAGCCCCTCGTACCGGTAGGCGAGAACCGAGAGGCCGATGATGACGTCCGGATGCGCGAATTCGGAGGCTGGGGAGGGCACGTCCTTGCCTAAAAAGGGGATGGCGAGCTTGTAGCGCGATCTCGGCATATTCGGCTCGAGCTCGAGCGCGCGCTTGTACTCCTCCATCGAGAGCAGCCCGAAGCTCACGCGATCAATCTTCTGGAGGCAGTGAGGCAAAAAGGTGCGCAGCCACTCGCTCACGATGTTGAGCAGCTTGAGCGCCTTGGCATTGACGCGCGGCGTGACGGTGCCATCGGTCGAGATCGTCGTCTCGCGCGTCAGCTGGTACAGCGCGTACACGGCGTCGGTGGCAGGGTCGCCCTCCTTGCACTTCCTCGCCTCAGTGGGCTCCATCGTCTTCGAGTCGATGCCCGCCTCGAGCAGGGTCCAGTCGGCCATGATGTATTCCATCTGCTGCTCGCGGCTCATGCCCGCCACATGCTGGCTCTCGAGCCACAGCTGCATCCACTGCGCCATGATCGGCTTGAGCAGCTCGTGGTACCACTCGACGTTGAGCAGCACAAGATGCGGCTTGAGCTGCAGCGCCTTGACCTCTGGATCGAGCCCCCTCTGGATGACGGCACGCAGCTGCTCAAGGATACGGTGCGCCTTATTCGAGTCCTTGAAGTTGACCGACATGGGCGAGCCGTCGAAGGTGAAGATGGCGTCGAGCGCATGGATGGCGCATGCCCAGCGCTCCGGGCTCAGATCGAGCTTGAGCTTGTCGTCGAGCGGGAAGTTGAGCTCCGAGCGCAGCGGGTGCAGCAGCAGATCGACCTCATCCATCACCAGGCAGCCCGAGCGGAAGAGACGCATCACGTTGGCGAGCGCGCATACGTCGAGCTCCATCGCGGGCGAATGGCGCGCCGTGGCGTTGCTCAGCACGTACATCTTCTCGATCAGCTTGAGCTGGAGCGACTTGATGGTCTGCGCGGTGCACAGCACGACGCCGCAGTTGGTCGCAGCCGACTGGAGCTTCTCGACCGTGGACCATGTGATCTCCGAGCTCCGATCGAAGAGCAGCGTGAACGAGCGCTTGCGCATGATCGACGAGAAAGTGGCGCGCATGACTGCCTTCTGCTGCTCGAGGAGCGACGGCGGCATCGTGAGCATCACCAGCGTCTGGCCGTCTGCGAGCAGCAGCGCGAGCAGCGGAGCGATCACCTTCGACTTACCGCCGCCCATCAACATCTGTTCGACGATCGGCTTGCCGAGACGCAGCGAGTCGACGAGCTTGTTGACCATCTCGACCTGAGCCTTGCGCAGGATGATGTTGTGCGTGAACTCAAAGAGCAGGAAGCGCGGATCGTAGCTCGCGCTCGACTCGTCGACATACTGGCGGCGTGTCAGCAGCCCCTCGCCGAGCGTCAAGGCCTTGAGATTGAGCTCGGATGCCGCCTCGAGGCGCCTCTTTTGGTTGCTGTCCGAGGAGCCCTCGCGTACGACCGAAGGCACGGCGCCGGGCTCAGCGTTGGGCCCGGCGGCGGCGGCGGCGGCGGCGGCGGCGGCGGCGAGGTCGGAAGCGGCGGCCGACGGAGGCTGCAGCAGACTCGCGAGGGCTTGGGTGTCGTTGATCGCCCGATTGATGGCGCCGACGCGCGAGGCGTGCATGATCGTCGAGACGACGAGATTGAAGATTTGCTCGCTCTCCGCAGCACTCAGGAACGGATTGACCACGTTCAGGTCGTCGACGCTGCGCGAGGAGATGAGCAGGCAGAAGAGGAAATCGAGAGAAGCTTTGCCCTCGAGCTCGGCGGCCTGGCGCAGTGCGAAGACCTCGCGGGTGCGCGCGTCTGCCTCCGTGTCGAAGGCGCCGTCCGTAACGATAAAGTTGGTCAGGTGGAGCAGCAGCGGGAGCGCCTGCTGCACATAGGCCGCGTCGCGCTCGCGCTGGGCCGTGAGCGCCTCGAGGAGCTCATGCACGCCAGCGGCCGCCGTGGCACGTAGCGCGCCGCTCGTGTCGTCGATGAGCGCGACCACATCGCCGATGCACACGATCTCCGCCTTGCTCGCCTGGTTGTACTGCTGCGCGTACAGCCCGACGTCGGCCCGGATCCGATCGATCATGTCGATGGCCACCTTGCTCTTCGCGTCCGGATGTGTAACCACGTCAAAGGGCATCTCTCCGCTCGCTGTCGCCTGGCCACGTGCGGCGCGCGCGACGAAGCGCACGTACTTGGCCAAGTCCAGGACATCGATCGGCGTCTTGGCAAAGTAGCCCATCGCCGCTGGGGTCGTGAGCAGTGGCGACGTGCCCGCCCGCGTGATGTCTTTGTGGGGAAGCGCCAACGGCGCACCCCGCGGCATGGGCGGCATGGCGTCGCTGGAACTCATAGCCGCTGAGAGTGCCTCGGGCAGAGGCCGATCGGGCAGCGCGGCCACCGCCCGCAGCACGCGTGACTCGCAGTTGTGGTTGCTTGGCCTCGGCAGCGGCCGGCCGGCGGCAGGCAGCACGTAGAAGCCTTCGCGCTGCTCCTTGGTGAGGATGGCGGCAGGTAGCCCGCTCAGGACGGCGCTCGATGGGGTCTTCGGCTGCTGCTCCTTATCAAAGAGCTCGAGCTCCATCACGAGCCCAAGGTCACGCGTGGCGCTATCCACGAGCTTCTGCCGCTTCTGCTCGAGGCTCTCTCGCCCGTAGCCCCAACCGCCGCCCCAGCCGCCGCCCCGGCGGCCGCGGCCGCCGGCGCCCACGTCATCGTACTCGTAGTCGTTGTCGCCCCACGCGACGCCCTGGCCCCAGACGCCGCCGCCGCCGTAGCCGCCGTAGCCGCCGTAGCCGCTACTGATTGCAGCCGCGCGACGGGACTCGACTTCGACGAAGCGCTCAATGAGAGTCGCACCGACGCCTTCAATGACGCCAGGCTGCTTGTCGTTGAGCTGGTGCAGCTCGGTCACCACATCGCGGATCAGCCGCGATAGGAGAGAGCTGCCACCAAACTCATCCGGAGTGCCAAGGAATTGCGCCGGCTCGCCTTGCTTCGCCTCAAAGGTAGGCATGAACGGTCCGACGCGCGGGTTGCGTGCGAGCGTGAGGATGATCGAGGAGAGCAGCGTGTTCTCGGTGAGCAGCCCGCGCATCAAGGGTACGAAAAGCCGTGCGAGCGAGCCCGAGCAGTTGGTCGAGATCGCCTTGCACTGCGTCGCGCCCTGCAGAAGGTCATACAGCAGCAGGAAGCCCCCTGTCTCGAGCGTCATCTCGGAGTCCGACGAGGGCCTGTCCGTGTTGAGCCTGTCCATGAGCTCCATAATCTGCTCAAGCTCGAGACTCTTGCGTGGACGGTAGATCAGGCTCAGGTCGTACAAGTAGCCGTCGAGCTTCGCCGAGGGCTCGCGGTACTCGGTGATGGCGCTGTGCCACTTGTAGATCCAGCCCGAGTCGACCTTGGGCGCTCCTGGCCGCCACACAGAGCAGACGTCTGCTGGTGCTGGTGTGGTGCCTGCCATCGCCTCCACGCCTGCGCTTTGGCCTGCGCCGCCGGGCACAAGGGGCGGTTGCGAGGCGCGAACTCGAAGCTCGGAGCGACGATTCTTGCAGAGGAGCACCTGCACGATCGTGTACTTACCGGTATTGTAGCGTGGGTCGGCCGTGTCGCAGATGCACCGTTTGAGTAGCGCGAGCTCCTCGGATTGCGACAGCCGGCACTCGGTCGAGACGTGGGCGATCTTCGAGATGTACGCGGCCATCTGCGTCGTCAGGTCCCAGGGCAGCTCCACCGGCGCGTCGACCATCACGAGGGAGATGTGCAGCAGGCATGCGTGGGAGTCCGGGTGCTCATCGGGGGAACGGCTCGTGAGCAGCCGAAGCGTGTTGTTCTCCTCACGTGTCAGGCTAACGTCCGTGGACACCGTGTCGATGAGGCGCACCACCTGCTTGTACTGACGATGCAGGTAGCGGAGCAGCAGCAGGTAGAGCGCCGAGGCGAGCGTGGTCGAGTAAAGGAACGAGAGGCTGATGTGCACCGGGTACACGTAGTAGGGGTTCTCGAGCGCTGAGGCCCACTTCGCATCGCCCTGGTCGATGACCAGTGCCGTTGAGAAGGGCACCGTGGCGATGATCGGCCGTATCGGCATGTCCGCCGCTACGAGTACGGAGCGCTCACCATTGGAGTTGGAGAGGAGGAGCGAGTGTGGAATGCCCGCGAGCAGCTCGTCAGTGAGCTCATCACGCTCATTCGTGATGAAGAGGTCGGCATGGTCGATCGAGTACAGGCGCACAGTCCCACCGACGCGACGTGCCTGGAACGTCAGCTTGAGCCGCGGCAGCGCCACGATCGCGAGATCCTCTTGCGCGAACGCCGTGGGCTTGCCCATGTCCTTGGCCTCGTCGTACGGGGCCCAGGCGAGGATGGAACCAATCGCCTCGATGCGCGTGAGCACCGTCGCAAGGCTCTCGAGCAGGCTGCCCTTTGGAGCAGCGAGCAGATCGAGGAGCACAAACTCGCGATCCTCAATGTCGCTCGCCGACGCCACCGAGCCGGCCGACGCGGCCGGGCTGGCGGCGGCGGCGGCGCCGCCGGCAGCTGTGGGATCGGCGGCGCCCTTCTTGGCCAGGTTCGCTTTGGAGTCCACGGGCAGGTTGCCCGATTTGGCCACGCGCTGCGCCATCTCGAGGAGACTGTCCACGAGCTGGGGCAGAATCACGTCTGAGACGCGGTGGCGCTGCTGCCGACGCTTGAGAGTGAGCACGTCGACAGATTCGAGCAGCTCGTCGAACTGCTGCAGCGGCACCTTGCAGTCCGCCCCCGGCCCAAAGAAGTGACCGCCCAGCCGAGCGAGGAGCAGTGAGAGAGACTGCGCGAGCTTGAAGGTGGGACGAAACGCGTCCAGAAGCAGCCCGTGGCGCTTGGCGAACGCTTCAAGCGCCTCGAGCGCGCGGAGGGTCGCGTCGCGCATCCGCTCCATGCGTGCGCGCTTGAGGCGGTACACCTGGGTGCGCGAGGGCGGCAGTGCCATGCCATCGACATTCGCCGAGAGGAAGCGCTCGCCATGAGTTGCCACGTGAGCGCCCTTGTGAATCTTGACGAAGATGATGTCGCTGCATGCCTCGGCGTTGAGCGGGTAGCCGCGCAGGTTGTCGTCCTCATCCTGCCAAAAGCGGAAGTTGAGTACCAGAGCCTCGGGCAGCTGGCCGTGCAACAGGCGCGGCGGCAGGTACGTCTCGGTGCCCAACGAGAGATTCTCACTGAGCGCCCACTCGCGTGTGATGATGCACGTCGCGTCCGGGGTAGTCTTCGCTCCCGGATCGCCTGCTGCGTAGCGCTCCCACTGCGGCCACAGGTCCTCGCGGTCGCCAGTGGGCGGCTGCATCGCCGCCAGGCAGTAGCGCGCGTCCGACGAGTACGTGAGTGACCGGTAGAAGCGTCGACCGTGAGAGATGATACGGTACGCATGCACGACGCCGCGCGCCTTGTACACGAAGAATTCGTACAGGATGCCCGGCATGCCCGCGTAGTTGCCCACCAGGTATGCCACCTCCGCCGTCTCGGCCAGCGGCTCCTCCGGCAGGTAGACCATCAGCGGACAGAGGGGGTTGAAGAAGTACGTGTTGTAAAAGGGCTGGAAGATGGCCGGTAGCCACTTCTTCTCCGAGGGGTAGAGCTCCTGAGCATAGTACGAGCGCGCGGACTCGAGCTTGGGCATCCGCGTGTCGGGCTCCGGCCAATAGCCGAGCGTGTGCGCGCGTCCGACCAGCTGGTAGGACTCGCGATGCATGCAGCGCTCGATGAGCGACGCTTGCATGCTGATGCGCCCGAAGAGCTCGACGACGTCGCCATTTTTGGCAATGTGCTCGGGCAGGGCCTGCGGGTGACTCGCCTTCAAGGTGAGCTGCATCACTTGCACGTCGACCACCACATTCGCCTCTGCACCGGAGGGCAACTCGGCCGCCGTCTCCGCCGTCGACGCGGCAGCCGAGCGGCTGCGCGTGGCGTACTGCGTGAAGCGACCCTGGTTGGTTTCGCCCATCAGCTTCGCCCATTGGTAAGCGACCTCGTCTGAGGAGGGGAGCAGGGCACCATTCGAGGCGGAGGCGCGCAGCACGCTGTCCATGACGGTGTCCAGCCCGGACTGCGGCGCCTGACGCAACCAGTGTACGAGCCGACGACGCACCACCTGGAGCATCTCGTAGATCTCGGTCTCGGGCACACGCCAGCCGTCCCAGGTTCCCCGGGAGCCAGCCTGGTCGAGCAGCTCGCGGTTCCATTGATGGCGTGTCGCGAGGAAGATGACGCCGCGCGTGATGCTTGTGACCTTCGCTTCGTCAAGCTCGGCGAGTCTCGCGTTGCGCGCGCACAGCAGCACGTGCGCCTCGAGGTTGCAAATGTACTTGACATTGCGGTCGAGGATCGACTCGTCGTTCGTGCCGGCAAACTCCTTGACGAGTTTCAGATGCCAACGGCGCAGCACCTTGGTCACATTCGTCCACAAGAAGGCCTTGAGAGACGCCCGCGCCTCGAGCAGCCGCGCGCGCTGTGTCGGTCCGAGCTCGATGGGGCGTTGGGGCATGTGCGTCTTCATCGTCTCGTGTGTCCCCGCGTCGCAGTCGAGGACCATCTGCACGTAATTGTCCACGCGGCACGCGAGACGCGTCATGAAGAGGATGATGGTCGCCGTGGACGACTTGAGCGTGCCAGTATCGAGGTCGATGGCCTGCTTCATCAGGCGCGTGATCGAGCCGAGCAGCGTATCGGGTGACCGACACAGCTCGTTGATGAGCAGATGATGCGCTGTGCCGAGCAGCTCGGGCGCCGAGGTGGGCACATCCACCGGCTCCATGCCCTGGGCCTTGAGGGGAAGGTGGTGGCCGGGCTCGAACAGGGCGGCATCGAAGAGGCGCTGCAGCTGTGGGGACTGGAGGGAGTGGATGCGGTCATCCGATGCGAAGAAGGAGATGACGAGCGGGATGCGCAAATAAGGGACCGTCAGGTAGCTAAGCAGCAGCTCGGAGTCGTGCTGGCCAAGCGCATGCGTGTTCGCCACGTCGAGCTCGCCGAATGAAGGGAGATCCCACAGGTGCAGGATGTCGTCTTCATTGTCCGCCGACTGGGGCTTGACGTACTCGGACGCGACAGCCAAGGATGAGAAACGCTCCTTTGGTGGAATCTCGCCGCGCTTCCTTTTTGGCTGTGCCGAGAGGGGAATTTCGCCGCCCGCGCTGACCGTAAACTCGGCCGATGCGGGGTCCCAGCCAAACGAGAGTTGCATCTCGCGCTGCGTAAAGGGGCGGTCGCGCCTCGGGAAGCACTTCTTGTCGGGGTTGAGGAAGAACTTGAAGTAGAAGGCGATGTCGCGATAGTGGCGAAACTCGGGGTAGTTCTTCATAAGCAGCGCGTCCGGGTCCGTGACGTACTGTACGAGCGAGTTGGTGTCCGCGGGGAAGGCGCGATCCACGCACACGTGGCGCAGCCAATTCGCGAGCTCGACCGAGAACTTGTGCGATTTGTCCCATCGGAAGAGCTTGGGCAACTTGCGGAAGGAGCCGAAGTAGTCCAGGGCGGCCGTACGCGCCATGTTGAGCTCGGGCGTGTGGCAGGCGACCAGGGCGGCTTGGGCGGCGAGGGGGCCACAATCCAGGGTGAAGCCCTTGTGGAGAGCGTCCTCGCTCCCCTCGCTGATGCCCCCTAGGTGGGCGCACAGCTCGGACCGGTAGTTGATCGAGCGCTGACGAAGCACGCAGTCGGCAATGGCGGCGATGCATGCGGGCACCACCATTCGAACGCTGTCGGCGGGGCGCGTATGATTGAGGGAGAGCGTCGAGGCTGCAAAGTGCTCCATGATGCGCGCGAGGACCTCGAGCATCGTGCGTTGCTCCTCGTAATCGACCGGCGCGCGCCACACGCACGTCGCCACGCCTCTGCCGCGTCGCGGAGCGGGCAGCGGGAGCAGCTGCGTGAACACAAACTCGATGAGCGCAAACTTGAGGAACGCCGTGTTGTGCACTGAATGCGATTGGACAGCCAGAGCGGTGCAGAGCCAGTCGCAGTGGCGGACTGCCGCGACCGCCTGCTCGCGGGTGGACACCGAGGCGGGAAGGGCGATCAGGTCAATCTCCTTGTATCTCGGTAGCTCTTGCTTGGGGCCGGGATCGACGTCCGTCAGTCGAAGGAGCCGCTCACAGAGCATGTGCATGTGGGGCGTCTCAACCGGCTTCGTGCTGGACCAGGGGAAGCCATGGGTGTGCTTGCGAAGGAGGCGGACGCCATCGTTGGATACGATCTCGCCTTCAGCCGTGAGCAGCACGAGCTTCGGGATGCCATCCACTTCAAAGCGCTCCGCGAGTTTCGTCACGAGTGCCGAGCCGAAGCGAAGGGAAGGCCAGGGCATCTTCGAGCGGTACGCGTCGAACGCGCCCTCGGCTTGGTCGAGAGAGGCCAAGATGATCTGGAAGTTGCCGTGCATCTTCTGACGAATCCGATTGTATGAGCTCGCGAGCTGCGGTGTGAACTTGCGGCACGGCGGGCACCACGAGGCCGAGAAGTAGATGCCGAGCACCTCGACGCCCTCGAGCGAGCTCGCCATCGAGATCGTGAGCTCGGATCCCTCCGGAGCGAGTAACGGCTCGTGGCCCATGATCGTCAGGAGCGTCTCGCGCTGCAGGAGCATCTCTTGGCGCGAGAGGAGGAGCATTGGCGGCGGCGGGGTCGCGCCGGCGCCGGGCACACGCGCGACCGCCGCTCGCAACCCCTCGAGCTCGAGCCGAATCGACGCGATCGGCTGTAATCCAATGTCGGGGAAGCGCTCCGCAAGGCGCGCGGCCTTGTACGCGAGCTGGCGTGCCGCGAGATTGAGTACGGTGCGGTCGGCCTCGCCGAGCATGCCGACGAACGGCAGGTCGTTCGTCGCAAAGCGCAGGAGCTGCAGCCGAAGCAGCAGTGAGATATGCTTCGCGTCGGCAAGGCTCATATCATGGACGCGCGTGAGCAGGTAGTGCGCGGTGGTACGCGCCACGCCGTAGCCCGGGTGAGTGCGCCGTGCCGAGCGCATGGGCGACGGTCCGATCCCAAGCGCCTCGCAGCACGTGTGCGTGTGCACCATCGCATCCTCGAGAGACTTCTCCGTGAGGAATGGGATGAGCACTGTGAAGAGGACGTCGTCGCCGTCGCGCTTGCCGCTACGGTTGGCGGCGTACCAAGCGCCCACCCACAATGCCTCGTCGCACACACGCGAGAATTGCACGCCACGCACCTCGAAGCTCGTCTGGTACTTGATCTTGGGTGGCTGGGCCACGTTTGGATGGTACCCGAGCCCACCCGGGCCTGCGCAGCAGATCGTCATCGTGCACATGTGCTCCTCAGGCGCAGGCGCACGGCGCACGATCACGAGCCGCGGCGTGTGCTTGATGACGAGCGGGATCACCATGAGCTCGCCAGGCGGCAGCTTCGTCAGTGACGTGACCAGGGGGCGTAGGAAGAGGTGCACGGCGTTCGCGCCCTCCGCGCGCCTCAACTTATGAGCGAACGTGAGGCACTCATCGAGTGCGTACGTAGCCGCATTCAACGCCTGGAGCGCTGGCGACGACAGTGCACTCGTCGCCAGTCCATCGGACGTTTGCATCCGCTTGAGGGCAAACAGCATCACTTCGAGGCTCATGTGTAGAGAGCCCGCCGCCAACGGCGTGCCGCCAATGAAAGCGTCGCCGAACTCGGCAGCAAAGCCAGGGTGCTTCCAAATCGGCGGGGGCTTGTCATACAATCCTCGGAGACTCAACTGCTTCTGACGCGCGAGCTGCACCGCCTCGGTCACCTCCTCCTCCTCGTCGCGCACGCGCAGCGCGTGCAGCCGTTGGCGGATCACCTCCTCGTCCCAGCACGTGTTCGCCACGATGGAGAGGTAGCGGATCGACAGCCCGCGCTCCGCACCAGACTCGCGCGCGACAGCCTCCTCCTCCGAGAGCAGCTCGTACAAGAAAGCGCATCCCTGGCGATCGAGCACAAACTTCTCCTTAGGCCCACTCTTGGGCTTGGCACCCTTGCCCGAGCGCGGCGTGTCGTCTTCTCCCATATCAGGACGCCCCCCCTCCTCCTGCCCCTCCTCCTCCTCTTCCTGCTCGCGCTCCTGCTCGCGCTTGGGCTTGCGCTTGGGCTTGCCGTCGTCCGCATCGGGCTTGAGGCTCACCTGATGAGGAATGCAATCAGAGGCCGTCAGAGGCCGTCAGAGGCCATCAGAGGTCATCAGAGGTCATCAGAGGTCATCAGAGGTCATCAGAGGCCATCAGAGGCCATCAGAAGTCATCAGAGGTCATCAGAGGTCATCAAGCGCTAGGGCTCGCCGTCATCCGTATCGGGCTTGATGTGGCTTACCTGATGAGGAATGCAATCAGAGGTCATCAGAGGTCATCAGAGGTCATCAGAGGTCATCAGAGGTCATCACGCGCTAGGGCTTACCTGGGCGCAAGGCATCGCGTTCACGTACGTGTGCAGCGTGTCGTCTTTGCGCGTGATCGTGATCCATGCCCAGCGCTGCGCGCGCACCGCCGCCGCCTGCGTGCCCATCGAGCCGAGGGCGCCCACGCCCCCATTCTTGTAGACGGCCACGTTCTCGAGCGCCTCGCCTGGGCGCGGCGGCATTTGGCCACAGAAGAGCGCCATCGGGAGCTTGGGAAGTGCTTCCAGGCGCAGGCACAGCATGATCGAGTAGGTGCGCACGAGCCCGTCGTCCTTGACTGCCCCCCACCCCCCACCCCCACCGCCGCCCGCCCCGTACCCGCCCCAGCCACCGCCCCAGCCACCCCCCACCCCACCCCAGCCACGCACGATCGGCTTGGGCAACTTGATCTTGAAGAATGCACCGTCGGTGAGGGTGAGGGCCATGGCGCCGTCCTCCTGCTCGTCCAGTTGCACCTCAGCCGGCGTATGGTCCGGGTTGAGCAGCTCGACATTATTCGGCATTCGGTAAGTTTCCGACTTGCCCTCCCGAAAGTCGGCAGTGACGGTGCAGTCGCCTTTGGCGGAGCCAGGCAGATCGGCGGCGGGATCGTCGTAGGTGCCGGGGTCGTCGTAGCTGTCTTCGCCCCAGAATCCGTCCTCCTTCACGTCGTCGTCAGCAGCGTTTCTGTGTGAGCTGACACCCGCCCCCACGGCTTGCCAGGAAGCGACCGCGACCGTCACTCCTGTCCCGTAGTTTGACTGGGCTCGGATGGTGTTGTCAGGCTTGTCGTACGCCGCCGTCGTCTTCTTCACCGAGGGCATGCCTGCTGGTTCTTTGGAAATGGATTGTCGTACGCCGCTGCCGAACAAGTCGCGCGCGCGCGCGGTGGCGGCGCGCGCCTGCAAGCACACTCGTTCGGAGCGCTCGCAAAAGACGAGGGGACGGGAAGGGCTCGGGAAGTGAATTCCCACACACCTAGAACCCACCGTCTTCCCACAGGGTGCAGCGATGCACACGGTTGTCGCGTCTGTCGTGCTAACGTTCACACGGGTCTCCGAGAGGATCCCACACATCAACACACATTCGTACACTCGCGCTTGCGCTTCTTACTTCGGTCCGTCAGCTCGGGGCACTTTTTGGCAAACGCGAGCATCGCTCTCGCAAGCTCAGGATGGCGCTCCTCAATGCCCCCGTGCACCTGGCGGTTGAGCGCGACCGTCGGGTCGGTTGACGTTGCCGCGGCTGCTGGCGCGCTCGGCAGCGTCAGGCGCACCAGAACAATCGGAGAGCTCGCAAAGCGCCCGAGAAGGGCCTCGTCGACGGCGGCTCGGATCGTTTTTGAGGAGGCACGGGCATCGAGGCGCACGACAGGCGGCCCATCACCCGTCTCCCGCCGCACGCGACGCATCTCGAGCTCGAGCTCCGTCGGGCTGACCAAATCGAGTGTGTCCGCACACTTAGCCACGCGGAAGACGCATGCAATCCCCTTGGCGGCATGCACGTGCCAGAAGCACCGATTCGGCAGCGTGCCCGGCTCGAGGAACTCGGCGGCGGGATCGTGGCAGTCGAGGGCAGGAAGCACCAAGGAGCGACTCGAGAGCTCCGCCAAGCCACCCAGCAGCAGTTGCAGCGCGTTGAGCTCTGCCCAAGGCCGCGGCGCCAATGGCGAGTCAAGCGTCGCATCTTCTAAGGCGAGCAGAGGACGCCCGGGACGACGCCCGCGCTGTGCGCCCGTCGCGTTGACTGCTGCTCTCGATTCGGACGTTCGGTCGAGCGACGGCGCGAGCGCCGTCTCGGGCGACGCACTACGCGACGGCGGCACCGCCCGAGACGGCGCGTGCCCATCGAATCCGAGCGCGTGCTCGACTGCCTCATGGTGCCATCTCCCGAAGAGTTGCATCGGTAGGATGCGTGAGCCCTCGCCCGTCGCGACGCACACAAAGTGGAGCAGCACGCACGGCGGTGGGCGCGCGCCGTACCTGAGGAGGGAGGCAATCATACGTACTTAGAGACACACTCACAGGCCATCAGAGGCCATCAGAGGCGGTGGGTGCGCTCCGCGAATTGCTTGTTCTAGTACCGGGCCATCAGAGGCCATCAGAGGCCATCAGAGGCCATCAGAGGCCATCAGAGGCGGTGGGTGCGCGTACTGCTTGTGCTTGTAACGATGTCCGAGCGAGTTATCGGCGGCGATGAGCCACGGCGGCGCGAGAAGGATCCGCTCACCTGATGAGGAATGCAATCAGAGGTCATCAGCGGTCATCAGCGGTCATCAGAGGTCATCAGAGGTCATCAGAGGTCATCAGAGGACATCAGAGGTCATCAGAGGTCATCAGAGGCCATCAGAGGCGGCGGCGCGAGAAGGACCCACTCACCGCCGCCGCCCTGCCCCGGCACCACTGCATCTGCAGAGGCCGCCGCTGCAGGCGAGAGCTCCCGCCACCGGTAATCGGCGTGCTCTGGGAACCAAGGCGAGATCGCACGCAGCGGCTTGGGTGTCGAGACGGCGTGTTGGGGTACACGCCAGCCACTCGGCCATGACGCCATGCGGCGCGCGCTGGTCCCGGCGATCTTGTCACCTGATGAGGGAGGTCATGAGCGGTCATCAGCGATCATCAGCGATCATCAGCGGTCATCAGCGGTCATCAGCGGTCATCAGTGGTCATCAGCGGTCATCAGCGGTCATCAGAGGTCTCGTCACCCGCACTCCCCCAGTCCTCAGGGCGTCCCAGCAAGTTGAGCGCGTCCGCGTGTGTGCGCGTCCAGGCATCGTCCGTTCCGTCGGGTAGGAAGACCGCCCTTCGCACTAGATTGGAGAGCAGAACCTTGTTGAAGAGGTTCTGGGTCCCGGAGAGAAGCAGAAGGACGAACTCAGTCGCAGTCCGAGGCAATCAGAGGACAAGCAGAGGTCAATCATATTGCAATCATATTGCAATCATATTGCAATCATATTGCAATCATATTGCAATCATATTGCAATCATGTGCAATCAGTGGCAATCACCTGATCCCAAAAGAGGCGCGGCGCCATGTACGCGCGCCTGCCGGCGTCCTTGGGCGGCGGCATGCGCAGCGCGAGCGCCACGCGCCGCTCGAACTCGCGGAAGAGCCCGTGCACCGGCCCGCCAACGCTCGCATTCTGTATGTACATGACGCCCACGTTGATGTTCGCAAAGCCTCCCTTGGTGTCGAAGGCGGTGACGAGGGCGTACCGACCAAATGGTCCTCGCAGGTGCGGGTAAGGGTCGGTGGTGGCCACAACATCCGAATCGAGCGCGAGGACGTTGATGCGCCGCTCGAGCAGCCGGCGCATGTAGTGGAACTTCTGGATCCACGCCACGTAGCGCGACTCGAGCGTCCATACGGCTCGTCGTGCAGCCAACTCCGCCTGGTCCCCTACCGCCTGTTCGTCCCACAAGAAGCTCGAGTGGGCGCATGCAATGAGGTCGCGCGGCTTGAGCCGCGCGCACGTCGCCGAGTCGAAACCGAGCAGCAGGATGTGGTCGATCCCGTGCTCGTTGAGGTTCGCGATCAGGTTGACGATCATGCGCAGTCGGTTGCCGTCGCCGTGGAGCAGCACGAGCTCACCGCGCGCGCTCATCGTGCGTACCATGCGCTCGAACTCGCCTGGCTGCTCGAGGTCGCCATAGTACGGGCCGCGTGTGAAGGCTTCCGACGGCGTCCTCTTTCGCCGGGGCTCCATTTCGTCGATCTCTTCGTGATGACCAAGCCCGCCACGGCCCGCGGCGTCGAGAAGGCCACGCTGGGGACGGTACGATGGGTGATGTGACGCCGCGATGCTCGCAAGCACCGTGCTCGGCACGACCCTATCCCACGAGCCCTGTCGCCACGCTGATCCCACTCGAGAGCAAAGGGTGCCAACTAGGAGGCCGCCACAGAAGGCAAACACGACACGCAGATACCTTGAGCACTTCTCCCCATCCTCTTGCTCATAGTCGCCTCGCCGGCGTGTGACTGTGCTGCTGGAGCGGCCGCCAGTCAGCGGCGCCTCGTCGTCCTCGTCGTCCTCGTCCTCGCCAGCACGTGTCACCATGGGCACCGAAAAGGGAGGGCGCCCCCCCCTTAAGTCGGAAGATGAGTGTGAATTCACACATGTCCCGGGGACTATCGATTTTGTAACCGGACACCTCGATTTCTGTGGACGCCGCACGCGCCGACCGCCGTACCGCAACAGACGCAGACTGCGCGACAACTTTCACACACACTTAAACACTTGCGGTTCAAGCTAACAACTTTCACACAGAAAAGGGTTCAAGCTAACGACTTTACGGCGGCCGCAACCCGTCAGTACAAAAGACGAGCGTCTGTGACCAGCGGGCATTGCCAATCGGCATGCGAACATGTAACGTTGCGGGCGATACGGCATCGAGCAGCGGCGCGTGCGTCGGAGCCGACTGCGGCCGTGCTCGAGCCAGCACTCGCCTGCCGCGCGCGTCCAGTTGCGCCACAGCCTCCGCCTCGTCCTCATCAGTGATCCCGAGCTCGGGTGGCAGCCATGGAGGCAGCAGCTTGCCGTTACTCGGCCGTGGGTCCTTCCGAGGATCCTCGAGCACGCTGGCGGTACGAGCCCCTAGCCAGCGAGCGTACATCTCATCAGCTGCGGGCTGCCTCACGTTGAGGGGCAGCTGCCGCCTGGTCTGCTTCGCGTTGAGCTGTTGGCGGCCGGCATGCAGCACGGTCTTCGCGTCGGCATACGAAGCGCCGTGCCCGTGCCATGGGTTAGATGCGATGAGCGGTTTGTCCGGCGAGGCCATGGCCTTGTGTGGTGCTGAGCTTGATGGTGAACTACGGTCATTCGCGGAATAGATTGAGATGGGGGAGCTCGTACAGGCCGAACCGCCGACGGTCAGTCCCTCACCTGAGCGAACGGTCACGAGAGGAGTTCCCCAAAACGTACTAGGCCGCTCTGCCATGTTCATACAGCCTGTAAGCTCGGCCACGGGGGGAGTCTTGGTGGACACCTGCTCGAGACCATTCACAAGACCATTCATGGCCGTTGATGGCCCTTGGTCAAACGTGACCATTCGTGACCGTTGGGATTGAAGATAGTGCAGAGGGGAGCCAGCTGTGCGATCTGCGCCATGAGCTTGAGGTTGCGTGGCTTGTCGCAGAATGGGCTGTCCTACAACATCTGAAGCGGGAGTCGAAGTGGTGACCAATGTCGATCGCACCGCGCCCACGAATTCATCAAGCGCCAGCTCATACTTCATGGCACCAGACAATATCGGCTCAGAGTCCCTCAACATGGTTGGATCTGGGAGAGGTGGTGTGGCTTGTTTGCGCATGCGCAATGGAGGTGGCGGCGTTTTTGACATCTTCTTGACCGCAGACATCGTCATGTACGCGCCGCTCGGCGACGTGTGGATGCGCTCACAAGACGGCGAGGGCCTGAGCGAGGCCATGTGAACACTGCCAGGGCGTGCGTGGGGGTCCAATGTCCAATGCCTTTGAAGTAGGGGCGAATGGGCGATTGAAGGGGCGGTCGCAGAGTTCCTATCCCTGTCTTGCAATGAGATGATGTGCGGTTGCAACAAGACAGATGTTTGATTGAAGACATCTCTCATCTGTCTTGAACTCTGTCCTCGAACTGTGCTGTCCTGCGGTGGATGAGCGCGCACGGTCGCGGGTTTCATGTCCTTTTGAGGTCCTTTCCGCGGAGTTCACTCGAAACGGTTTTAGTTCTGTTCAGTTTGTTGAGTGCATGCGTGCTACATGCGTGCCACGACTCCCTCCCCGCGCAGCGGAGCCCGCGAGCCCCTCTACAATGCTACTTCAAGCTAGAAAATGCATGAGAACGAGACAGAGCACAGCCACTGACAGCCGCGACCCGCCCGAGGCGCAGCAAAGGCGCAGCGCCGGGCGCGCGGTGCCGCGGCTGGCTGCCGCGCGCCCTGCCGAGCGGCGCGGTGAACCGCGGTGTCGCGAGCCGGCGGAGCCGCGCCGGAGGGGTCGGGTCGATCCCGGGCGGTACCGGATCGGCGCGGGATCGCGACGAGTTCCGAGGAGCGAGCAACGAGCATGGTCCATGGAGCGAGGTTTGCAGGTTTTGGGCTAATTTATTTGCCGCAGACGACTTCAAACTGCTCTCTTTACTCTTACCTCAGAACCCCGCGACTGCGTTGGCAGCACACGCCCGCGCACGTAAATTAGCCGGATGATCGGATGAAGGTGTGCCAGCCCGCCCACCGCCACGCTAGCACGTTACCACCGGGCATGTTCGGAGAGACGACAGTCTCCGGTGGCTCTCTCACACACAGCTGCGCTTCCGGGCCTCCGCCTGTGGGCGTCACGCGTGCGCGCGGCAATGCTGCGGACCTCACGAGTTGATGGCCCCCTCCTGCGCGATGTACTGCAGCACGTAGAAAGCGTAGCTGCAGAGACCCACGTAGTCCACCTTGCCGTCGACGGGCTCGCCGACCGACACGAGCGCGGCGCACTCGTTGGGCGTCAGGCCGAGCTGCGAGCTGCTGAGCACCGGCATGAGCTTCTGCATGGAGATGACGCCCGCGCCGTGTGTCGCCGCGTCGAACTCGGCCAAGAGCACTTCCTGCAGCTGAGCCTGCGACATGCCCTTGACCATATTCGGATCAAACCCGGTCAGCTGCTCAATCGCTGCCCTGCGCTCGAGCTGCGCGTCGACGTCGAGCATGCGGTAGATGAGGTCGGCGGCCTTGGGCACGAACTTCATGTAGTCGCAAAGGCCTTGGTCGTCAAACGCGGCCTCCGAGAGCACTGAGTGAAGCTGCACCTTATTGAGGCCCAGATCTGCATGCACGAGTGCTTGCTTCATCTGGACAGGATCGAGCAGACCCTCCTGCATCTGGTCGGCCTGGGCCCAGATGGACTCGAGGAACTGGTTGAGCTGGTCGTTACCGCGCTTCTCCACGAGGAGCTCGTCCTTCATAATCTCCGTCAGCATCTCGAAGCATAGCGGTATGAACTCGTCGTATGAGATCGTGCCGTCTCCGTCGACGTCGCACTGATGCATGAGGACATTGATCTCCTTGCGAGTGAGGCCGATGTCGGCGTCCTTGCAGCACTTTTGGAACTCGACCGCGTCAAGCTTGCCAGAGCCGTCCACGTCCGATTTGCGGAAGATTTCTGACATGATCGCCTCCACCTCTTCCTTCTTCATCCCATGCACCAAGAACTCCTTTGCCTCGTTGCGCGCGTCCTCCTCGTCCGCCGCGCGCGCCGCCTCCGCATCCATTCGCGCGTACATCGCGTGTACCAGCTCGACGGCCAGCGGGATGAACTCCTCGTAGCTGATCTCGCCGTTGCCGTCCATGTCCGCCTCGGCCATGATGTACTTGGTCTCGCGATCGGAGAGGCCCAGGTCCGCCATCTTGAGCACCTCCTTGAACTCGTTGAGCGACAGCGCGCCCGAGCCATCCGTGTCAGCCTCGTGGAACATATTGCTCAGCAGCTCCTGAAGCTCCGCCGGGCTCAGGCGGCGAGGGCCGGAGTCGCCGGCCGCATCTGCATCCTGCTGCGCCTGCAGCTCGGAGAAGTACTGCGCGCCAAACTCATAGATGTTGCTGGGCTGAGCGCGCAGGCACTCTCGTGTGAATGCCTTGAGCAGGCTCGGAAACTCCTTGGGCACGGCAAATTCCTGCACAGAGCAGAAGCCACGGAAGGACGGTCAGGCGGAGCTGATTCATCGCAGGCGGCGCATTGCCAGTATGTGCGCCGCCGCACGGAGCAGGAGACGATGCGTTTCGCGGTCACGGCAGAACGAGATGGTGCGGAGCAGGAGCTGGCGTGGCATGGTGGCGCTGAAAGAGCCGCACCTTGCCGAACTTGGATGGCATGACGAGAGCCAGCCAGAGCAAGGATCGGAAGGCCACAACGACAATGTAAAGCGCGCTGTGGCTGTTAAAAATTGGTCAGCCACTTAGCAGGTTTTGGTTTGCTCGAAACTTTGTGTCCTCATACCGAACCTAACTTTCATCATTCATATCTGTAGATTACAGTCTTGGTAGACGCGGGGTCTCCGAGAGAGCAGCATCCAATGCCCGTTCCTCGACGTCGCTCATCGCAAACCGGTCGTCCACAACAGCGGGGCCGTCGTCCGCACAGTCACGCGCTCGCCCACAATCTCATTCGACGACGAGACGAGGTCGCCGAACTCGAGCGCGCGGTCGCCATCGAGGTTCCACCTCAGCCTGTGTGGGGAAGGGTGAGAGAGCAAGGTGATGGCGGATGGGGTCGGGTAAGGGCGAGGGAAGGGGCAGCAGGGCGAGCAGTGGCGGCACGAAGGGCGGGACTGCGCGAGCAGCGTGGTTCATGCGCCGGCACGCCACGCGATGAGCGCGCACGTGCACGCGCCGAGCGCGCACCCGGTCGTGACGACGCCCTCGCACCGGCCGCCGAGGGGTATGAGGCCGCAGCTCCCATCTTCAGCGTCCAAATCGGGCTCGATGACGTGCGCGCCCGGTCGGAGCAGGAAGGCGACCGAATGGTCGGAGAGCAAGAAGAGGTGGCGGAAGCAGTCGAACGTGTACGCCATGTTCAGGTTCGCCATCTGCTGGTCCAGCCGTCCGCCAAAGGCGCCGTACGCCACCACCGAGTAGAGAGGTAGGCCAGCGGCGCGCTCGGCGACACCGCCGCCGCGGCTGCCGACGTCCCGATACGGGGTCGTCGCGCTCGCCTCTGCGGATACTGGATATGGCGCTCCACGTTCCTGCTCGGCCGCCGCCGCCACCTCGCTGTCTTGTTCACGCTGCAGCCATCGCAGGCACTTTTCGAAGTCGTTCGACTCCTGCTCAGACACGCCCGTGATGACCACACCGCGAGCGGCATAGAAGGAGCTCACGTCGCCACGCAGCGAGTCGAGGTCGCCGGTGATAATGTCGGGCAGCATCGAGCTGCGCTGCGGCTCCTCTAGCCTATCGTGCAGCCGGTTGGCTGCACCGTCTGCACAGAGCTTCACCGAGGACTGCTGCCACAGATGCTCAAAGCGCGTCCCTTTGGAGTCCCCGCACTCGACGTTGAGGATGACCAGGGCGATATTGAGCGGCGTCACGCGTGAGAGGAAGGACGTCGAGTGGTGGTACGTCGCACTCGAGAGCGACGATTGCGCCTTGGGCAGCATCGGACGTGATGTCCGTGATAGGCTCCTGAACCCCGCACCCCACCGAGCGAAAGGTTACATGTACTAATTTGGGCAACCTGTTTGAGCTGGTACTCTAGCGCTGTCGGGAAACATGCCAAACGCGACAAGTTTGAGTGTAATGGAACCGTCACGTCAGAAGGCCGTGGCAGCGGCCGAGGCCCGTGAGCTCGAGAAGCAGCTTGCCGCCACGGAGAAGGCCGCCACGGAGAAGGCCGCCGCCGAGAAGGCCGCCGCCGAGAAGGCCGCCGTCGAAAAGGCCGCCGCCGAGAAGGCCGCCGCCGAGAAGGCCGCAGCTGAACAGAAGCGCAAAGCGCGGGCTGAGCGCGCGAAATACTTTTCTGCGCTGCGCACGGAGGTGCACGCGGTGGAGGCGGCCGTTGGCCGAGTCCAAGACGATGAAGCCGACATCGACGCCGACGCCGAGGTGAACAGCATCCTCTATCCGAGCGTGCCCAGGCTCGATCCGGCGGCGGAGCTTGCCCTGTCCAAGGCTCGCGTCGGCCGGCTGCTGAGCTCGCTACACGTCGACTCGCACGTCGCCGAGCTGGGGACGGTGCTCGATTGGTTGGACGGTGCGGCCGACCACAGCGGCGAGCACGAGAAGGTCTACCGGGCCCAGGAGGACGAGGGCGTGCAGCTCGAGGCGCTGCTGCGCGATAGTGCCGAGGTAGCTCTGAAGCAAGGGCTGGATAAGCGCGACGAGCTCACGAGCCGACGGCTCGGCGGCTTTGGCGAGCAGCTGAGCAGCCATGCCGCGCTCCAGCGCGCGCGCGAGGCCAAGCGAGAAGCCAAGCAGCAGCGGCAGGGCTACGAGACTGCTGCCCGCGACGGCGCTGCCGCGGCGGAAGCGTCAGTCGAGGCCGCGGCCGCGGCGGAGGCGGCGGCGGCGAGCGCGGCGCAGCTCGAACTCATGGGCGGGCTCCTGCGAGATCGAGATCTGCTTCAAGCAGAGCTCGTGCGCCTCGAGCTGCGATCTCGAGAAGGCAACGCGAGGGGCGAAGCTGGGCCGCCCGCGACGGCGCTGCTTGAGCTGGGCGAAGATTCGTCAGAACGTAGGGCGAAGGTTCGTCAGCTGGTAGGCGAGCAGGCGGCACAGCTCGAGGCGGAGCGTTCGAGGATCGCGCAGCTAGAGACGTCCCTCACCCTCGTGCACCAGCAGCAGCGCGCCTTGAGGCACGAGCGCGAGTGCCACGCGCGCCGCCGGCCACTGCTGCAGGCAGAGGTCGCGGAGTATGCCCGCTTGCGCGGGGAGGAGACGGCGCGGGTCGAGGCAGCGCTCGAGGCGGCGCGCGGGCAGCAGGCGCGCCGGCGGCTCGAGGAGTCCCAGCGACTCGCCGAGGAGCGCGAGAGCGAGCTTTGCATCTCGAGGCGCGAGATCGAGCGTCGCGAGAAGCTCGCAGCTGAGGCCATCGCCGCGGCAGCGGAGGCGGAGGCGGCGGCGGAGGCGGAGCAGGCGAGCAAGGCGGCGAGCAAGGCGGCGAGCGACGCACGGGCAGCAGCGGCGGAGCGCGCGGCGCTCATCACGGCGCTCCATAAGGAACATCTCGAGCTGCTCGAGGCCGTGACGAAGCTCGAAGAGGCCACCCGCTCCGTCCTATTCACAGCGGCCCCTGCCGACCTCGCGGCGGCCGTTACAGCCGAGGCTCAGGCGCGCGCCGCTGCGGCCGCCGCAACCGCCAAGGCGGAGGCGGAGGCGCGAGCGGCGGCGGCCACGGCGGCGGCCAAGACGAAGGCCACGGCGGCGGCCGAGGCGGGGGCGGCCAATGCGACAGTCAAGGCGGCGGCCGAGCCGGCGGCCGAGGCGGCGGCGGCCGAGAAGAAGGCGGCGGCCGAGGCGGCGGCGGCGACCGTGGCGGGTGTGGATGCGAAGACGGCGGAGCAGCTAGGTCTGAATGCGAAGACGGCGGAACAGCTAGGTCTGAATGCGAAGACGGCGGAACAGCTAGGCAGGATCGGCCAGCTTGGCGCAGCGATCAGCGACGACGCCGACCTGCTTCTAGGGACGCGCGAGCTTTGGGAGGAGGCGGCTGTGGAGCACGCTGCGCGCACAGCGCAGCTCCGTGAGCAGCTGGGCAGACTGCGCGAGCAGGAGATTGGCCAGATTGGCCAGATCGAACAGACCAAGGCGCAGCAGGCGGCCGCGCAGGCGGCCGCACAACGGCGCCTCGAGCTACCAGCTGAGCGCCGTGGCGGGCGACGAGGTTCGTCAGGTCCCGAGGGTCCAGGCGCCGAGGAGGAGATGCCGCCGCCGCCGCGCGTCTGGGGCGCGGCGCCGGCGGCAGCGTGTGCCGCCGCCGGTGCTGCTGGTGCCGCCGACGCTCCCCTCGACGGGGCGAGTGTAACGGCACTGCGTGAGATGCTGACTGTCATGGGCCGTCGTGCGTCTGCCCACCGCTCCAAGCTGCTCGAGAGCGCTCTGAGTGATCGTCCGATTGGATCGTCGAGTTGGTTTCGCCTGCATGCATGGGTGGAGACTCACACGCGCTGCTGGACGGCGGAATGCGAGCACGCTCGCGCGCGGTTGCAAGCCGAAGCAAGCCAGCTGCGGCGGGACGCTTCCGAAGCCGAGCACTTCCGAAGCCGAGCACCCGAAGCAAGCCAGCTGCGGCTGGACGCTTCCGAAGCCGAGCACTTCCGAAGCCGAGCACTCGAGCAAGAGGTGGGCGCGCTCGAGGCCAAGATGATTGGCCTCGAAGGACGCCGCACCGAGCTGCTGCAAGCCATCGAGGCCGCACGTGCCTCGGCCGCCGCCGCCGCCGCCGCCTCCGCCGCCGCCGCGACCGCCGCGTCGATTTCGGACGATCTCAGCAGCAGCGACGGTCCCCAGGGCGGCGGGAAGCTGAAGCTCAAAGGCAAGGGAGGCTTGAGTGGTCTGCTCAGAGGCGCGGCGGCGCCCGCCACGGCGGAGGCGCGGCTGAGCAAGCTACGCGCGACGCAGTTCACGCTGTCGGTGCTCGTCGCTCAGAGCGAGCAACTGGCGGGGAGCGAGGACGCGCTCAATATGGCGCGCGTGATGCTCGACGAGATGCAGGCCGAGATCGCCCAGATTAGCAGCCAGATCGAGCAGTTGCACGGCGAGGTGCGCGTGATCGAGACGGCGCTCGCGGCGGCCGACGCGGCCATCGAGGCGCCGTTGGTACCCTTCACGGCCGCGGGCTGGGAGGCCGAGGGTGAGTTGTCGCGTGAAAAGGCGCGTGCGCACGCGCGCTACGCTCAGTTGCGGAGCGCGCTCGACGAGCTCGCCGGTCCAGCGCAGAAGCTGAAGCAGCTCGAGAAGCAGCTCAGGTGGTGGCGAGCACGCTGGGCGAGCCGCTTTCCCGGACCCGAGGGAGGGTACTCGAAGGCACTGGACGAGATGGATGGGGATGAGTTGCTGAAGAGCCTGAGCGCGATGGCTGCGGACCCGGCGGCCGCAGCGGCGGCGGTGGAGGCGGAAGCCAAGGCGGCGGCGGAGGCGGAGGCGGCGCGCTCGAGTGCAGAGAAGGCGGCAGCGGAGGCGGCGGCGCGGGCGGCGGCGGAGGAGGCGGCGAGGCGGGCGGCGGAGGATGCGGCGAGGCGGGCGGCGGAGGCCGCGGCGGCCGAGGAGGTGGCGAGGCTGGCTAGGCTGGCTGAGGACGAGGCCGCGCGGCGTCGGGCGGCAGAGGAGGCGGCCAGGCGGGCGGCGGAGGAGGCGGCCAGGCGGGCGGCGGCGGAGGCGGCGGCGCGAGAGGCGGCGGCGCGAGCGGCAGCCGAGGCGGCGGCGGCCAAGGCAGCAGAGGACGCAGCTCGCCTCGCGGCCGATGCCGCAGCGGCCAAGGAGGCAGCGAGGCTGGCCGCAGCACAGGCGCAAGCTTCCGGGGACGAGTTAGCCGCGGAGATGGCTCGGGAGGCGGCCGAAGCGGCCAACTTGGCGGCGGCCGTAGCGGCGGGGGCCGAGGCGAGGGCGGAGGCGGCGAGGCGGGCGGCGGAGGCGGCGGCGGCCGAGGAGGTGGCGAGGCTGGCTAGGCTGGCTGAGGACGAGGCGGCGCGGCGTCGGGCGGCGGAGGAGGCGGCCAGGCGGGCGGCGGAGGAGGCGGCCAGGCTCGCCAGGTTGGCTGCCGAGGCGGAGGCCGACCTTGAGGCGAGGCGAAGGCGAGACGAGGCCGATCGGCGAGCGGCCGAGGAGAGAGCATGTCGGGCGGCGGAAGCGGCGGCGGTGAAGGCGGCGGCGCGCGCTGCGGCCGAGGCGGAAGCGTTGCGCGAGCAGCGGCTGAGGACGGAGCTCTTTTCGAACGAGTCCCTCCTCTTCGCGGGCGCAGAGGACGCGGAAACGGCCGAGGATGCGCCCGGCGAGGGCGACGAGGGAGATCAGGGAGATACCGTCGCGCCCACGGAGGAGGAGGCGAGTTCTAGCCCAGACTCTAGGTTGCCCACGGCGCCGGTGCCGCCGCCGCCGCGCCCCCCGCCGAAGCCAAAGAACGAAGCGGCCGCAGGCCTCGTCGGGTTCGGACGCTTCAAGGTCGCCGCCCCGACAGCACGTGCGACTCCCGACGCGAGCTTCCTCGATGGCAGCTTTACCCTCGGTGGCGCGAGCTCGCTCACTCCACCGGACGCAGACGCTGGCAGCTGTGTGGGCACCGCCGACGCGGACGCCGCCGAGGCGAAGCGTAAGCGGATGAGCTTCAAGACGCTCACGAAGCTCATTAAGACCTCGTCGCGGATGGCGCGTACGGCGCAAGACGCCAAACGGACAAGGGACCTGTACGAGCAACGGGCGCTGGATGGCAAGCGCGTGCATCAGCCGTTGAAGCTGGACACCCACCTACGCTCGCTCGTGGGCCCGCCGAGCCCCGGGGAGCCCATTGAGTTTCGTGTGGGCGGGATCGATCCGTTGATGAGGCTCAAAGTGGTCGCCGAGGAGGGGGAGGAGAGGCAACCGTCGTGGGCAGGCGCGGGCCGACGACCTGGCGCAGGATCACCGCAGCCCGTGGACACGGCCGCCCAACCCCCCGCCGCTCTGCCCGCCGCCCCTCCCCCCACCTCCATCGGCACCCGCACCGCCCTCCCCATCGCCCCCACCGCCCCCACCGCCATCGTCCTCTCGCCACGCAAGTCTCTCAGCCCAGACTCTATGCTGCGCACGGCGCCAGTCTCGCCGCCGCTGCGCCCCCCAGACTCCATGTTGCATACGGCGCCGGCCTTGCCGCCGCCGCTGCGCCCCCCAGACTCCATGCTGCCCACGGCGCCGGCCTTGCCGCCGCCGCTGCGCCCCCCAGACTCAATGTTGCCCACGGCGCCGGCCTTGCCGCCGCCGCTGCGCCCCCCGCCGAAGCCAAAGAACGAAGCGGCCGCAGGCCTCGTCGGGTTCGGACGCTTCAAGGCCGGCGCCCCGACGCCGATAACGCCCGAGACGCGCGACTCGCGCAGCGCACCGGGCGCGGGCGCGATGGGGTACACAGGCGCGCCAAAGGGCGTGCCGGTCGCCTCTGGCTCTTCCGAGCGCCAACGAGCCGCATCGCCACCGCTGTATGCATATGCTACCAGTACGTCCCTTTTGTCGCCGATACCGCGGGAGATACCCTCGCCGGCAGGCTATCACGAGTTCTCGCGGCTGCCCACGCCCACCTCCTACCTGGGCAGGGTGGCTGCGTCGCCGCGCGTTCCTACGTCGCCAGGCGATGGTGCTAGCCCGCCCCTGCGGCAGATCGTGACTGCCGCGAGCCTGATGCCGCAAGGATGGGAAGCGGCGCACCTGCGCCCGATCTCGCCCACCGAGCAGCCGCCGGATGCTCTGCTCGAGCTGGTTCGTCAACGCCACTCGCTCTCGCCCACGCCTCACACAGTCGATCCTGTGGCGCTCGACAGTGGCAGGGTGGCGGTACGTGGCATAGGGGGGACGCTGCTTGATGCTGCCAGGGGCACCGGCCCTTTTGATGCAGCCGCCGATGCAGCAGTGACAAGGGCGGCGGCCATCGCGGCCAAGTCAGGCCTCTCCTCGCGTCCGACGACCAAGGCTGGCTGGGTTCAAAGCTATGCCTCTCTCGCCGCCCATGTGGAGCACTGGAGTTCACGGGAGACGCTCCACCGCGCGCTCGCAGTCGGCCCTGTGTCTGGAGTGCCGCCGGCGTCGCCGCGCACCAAGTCCCGCCCCGCTACTGTGGCTCTTCACAGTAGCTCTTCACACCCCGCTACTGTGGCCGCATCTAACCGTGCGCGGACGCCCTGGCAAGCTCCGCAGAGCCCTCGGACGCGCACCGCAGGCCGACACAGCGCGCCGCCGATACAGCAGCTGCCGACGCAACTGCCGACGCAGTCACCACCGCAGCTGCCGCCACCGCAGCCGTCGTTGCCTTCTCACGCGCTGCTAGTGTCGCCTACCGGTACCGATGCGCCCCCCACTGCCGACGCGCTCAGCTTTCTGCGACCTCCCCCCGTGAAGGCACCGGTAACTGAGGTACCGCTGCCCTCGTCGGGCATGCACAGCGGTGCCGCCTCCTTGGCGCCCGTGACGGCGCGCTCGGGCATTCACAGCGGTGCCGCCTCCTCGGCGCCCGTGACGGCGCGTTCTCTCGCGCTCACGTCGGCGCGCCTTCCGAGCCTCAGCAGCTCCGGCGTCGTCGGGAGCGCCGCCGGAGGCCCGCCCAGCGCGAGCACAGGCGCCGTCTCGGGCGCCGTCTCTCCGCTGACGCGCGGCTCGCTCCCGAGTGGCACGCCTCGCTTGCGGACGCCCGCGCAGCCCGCGACTCCTGACTCACGCGCAGGCGGACCGCGCTACCACGTCCGTGTGCTGCGCGACCCGACTGGTCAGGCGGCGACTGGAAGCAACCCGTGGGCGTGGCCGGCCGGCCTCCAGCCTGGCCTGAGACCCGATGTTTTCGTGGGACATGGCAGCTGAAGCGATGTGCTTCACGAAAGAACCACGATAGTAACCCACCCTTGCCGTGTGTGTGAACCGGCCCCCCGGTGTCTTTTTACCGGTACCGGTACGGTACCGGTAACGAAACTATGCGGGCGCAGCCAAAAGCCATTCCCATTAACTTTCCCATTGCCACGAGCGACGAGCCCATGATCTTTACGCGGCGCGAACACAGCACCGACGTCCCTGATGCTTCGCTATCCCTTGCGGACGCTCTTGAGGCAAAGGATCTCAGGCGGAAGGCCATCAATGCAGAAAAAAACTCGCCAACACCAGCGATACATGGCACACCGGCGGAAACTGAACTGGCAGCTGAGCTGAAGGCACGCCGGCGAGTGCTGATCGCAAAAAACATAAAGCAGGAGCTCGAGATGGGGGATCTTATTCAGCACGAGGTGTTCATCGAGCAGCGTGCCCAGGAGACCCTTGCATTACGTGAGCAGCTAGCTCAACAACATCGGCGGGCGCATGCGCGGCTGCAGCTGGCGAGGCGGACAGACAAGCGTGGCGAAAATGTTGGCAAGATGGCTGTGGCTATCACGCAGGGCGAGAACGTCGAGCGAGAAGTCGACAAGCTCAACGTCAACGTGCGGCTGCTGCACGCAGAGGCAGACTGGCTACATGCGTCTGCGGGGTGGAAGCAGCTGCTATTGCACTTGCAGCAGACGACCATTCGGACTAAAACGGGGGAGGTCTTTGACACCGCCCAGCTGGAAGAAGACGAAGAACTCTATGGCGAGGGCGGCGAGCTCTCATTTGAGAGCCTGCTTCAATCGATGAAGGAGGAGGCGCGCGAGGCATCTGCCACAGGTGGCGACGCGTCGGGGCGCCGCGAGGGCGACGGCCGCTCCACCGGACGCGCCGCCGTGGGCACTTCTAGCGACGGCGAGCGACAAGGCGAGCCAGGGAAGAGCAGGGCCCACAAGACGCGCGCGCGCAAAACGTCCTCACAAAAGGTGAATCTGCACGGCGCCTCGTTCAGCGTGGACAAGAAGGCAGCGACCACGAGAGTCGCCACGCTGACATGAGAACTGCGTCCAAGGTTGACCATGGCTGTGCTGCAGTCCCACACACGACACCGTCGACTGTTTAATACTGTGTCTTTTAGGTCGGTCGTTGTTGAAGTGTGTGTCGCGCCGTCCCGGCTCTAACCCGGCTCCCCACACGTCTTCGGTTTAACTTCGGTTCGAGCGAAACGGACGGACCCACACGCGACACGCCGGAATAGTCGAAACAGCCCGAATTGGAAATACAGCGTACAAGAGGACGTTGACGTCGTCTGCGATGCGCGCCACGCGAGCACGCCGCGCTCATACCTCAAAATTGGTGACGACCAACGTTGATGCAGTCAGCGTCGCACCTCGATGCCAGCCTCCTGGCCCGAGGCCTCCAATATGTGGCGGAACCGGAAGCACGAAGCGCACGAATCGCGTCGGAGCATCGGTGGGCGGGGAAGGTGCGTGTGCTCGCGGCGAGTCGAGTGGACGCCACCGAACAAGAGGCGTCGCGAGGGGGCCGTCCGCCCTCTCCCCACATGGCTCAAGTGTTCTCGCAACGAACATCTGTAACCAGCTGCGTTTTTGTAACCGCACCTGTAACCAACGAAAGGTTAGTTAACCACCCCAAAGAAGAGAAACTCGCCAACAGGGGCGGGGTTCGCTTCCGTCGGGCTATTGGAGACAAACAATTCATCGTGAGACGGAACTTCTCATCTTCGGTACCGGTAAAAAGACACCGGGGGGAGCCGGGACACACACGGGACACACGGGACACGCGGACGCACAAAGGCTCACAGACCACACAGATCGGTTCCGGTACTGTACAGTACAGTTTCGTCAGACGCACTCTTCGGTGAACCTCCATTTCTTATGCACTCTGCCCACGTTTCGCCGTCGGGCACGGCGCTGCCATGGAAGCCATCCATTCAAATCGCCCTCTGTTACGTAATCCAGGCCATGCTGCTAATTGCTCTCATCGGGCTCATCGCCATTCCCTTAGTGCCTCTCTTTATGTTCGGGGCGCACCTCTACTTGCACGGCTTGTTCGCGATGCCCCGCGCGGTCCACTCGTGCATCCTGCCCGTGACCCTGATCATGGGCATCGTGAGTGCAATCGTCTTGTGTGTGGAGTTTGTCTATCTCCCACTCTCGCTCTTGTGCCTGACCGTCGGCATCAGGCTGTGCTCCTGCTGTGGCATTCCGTCATCGGAGCGTCTCGAACCGTCCCCATCGCTTCGCGAGGTGGCACTCTCACACCCGAGAGGTACGAGCCCTGCCGTCTCCTCCGAAGAAGCACAGGCGGCTGCGCAGCGCTACCTCGGCCACGATGAGGTCTGGGCAGCGCTCGAGGGCGACGGCGTCAAGGAGAGCGAGCGGCCGGTGCGCCTGGTGCGCCTTTCGTGGCTGCTCGCGCTCGGCCAGCCAGGTAGCAGCGTGCACAGAGAATACGGCGGCGTCCTGCCGCGGCGGCAGGAGCTGCCTGAGGCCGCCTTCATCGGCGTCGACGAGCTGCGGGATATCTCACGGCAGGCGAAGCGCGGCGTGGACTTTTATTCGATTTACGAGATGGTTGTGCTCGAGATGCATCTTGGTAAGGGAAATTCGTTCAAGCGCGCGTTGCGCCTGCTCTTCCAGATCTTCTCGTGCAAGTTTGTCAAGCGCAACGTCGACGACCTGCTCCCTATCGTCGCCGTCTCATAGTAGGCGTCACGGCGCGCCGAACGCCCCGTCGTTGAGAGATGCAATCCCCATCGTTGTGTCGATGCCGGCGCCCCACCACTCACCCGTTCCGCATGTCCCCGCGTGCACTCGCAGTTGCTGGCTGGAACCGAGGCACCCGGACTGCGACGGCGAGCAGCTGCGGCTGCTGTGCACACGGCTGAAGACCCTCTTCCCAAGCTTCGGCGTGCTGCGCCGCTCCGGGCTGCTCGGCGTGTGCCAGGCCTACGGCTTCCGCGACATGGGCGTCTTCTTCGACTGGGCCTCCCTCTTTCAGAAGGATCACAAGCTGTGGACTGAGGCCGAGCTCATAGCCGAAGAGGAACGTACCGAGGACCAGCGGCTCGCGGCCAATCGCTACCGCGACAGCAAAACGGAGGCGCAGGCCCAGGCGGCGAAATTTGCACTGGGCACGCTGGACTTGTGGTACGCGCACTCCAAGACGACGGTCGTTCTGCTCACCGAGCTGCCCAAGAAGCTGCCGAAATCGTTCGATGCCAAGCGCACGTACGACAGCCGCGGCTGGACGACGTACGAACGGTGCTCTGCGGAGCTCTGCAAGACGTTCCGCCTTCAGCAGGCGGGTTGGCCCCTCGTCATCGACCTGATGAGCCCTGATTGCCTCCCTCATCAGTCTGATTGCATCCCTCATCAGTCTGATTGCCTCCCTCATCAGGCGGGTTGGCCTCTCGTCATCGACCTCGGCAAGCAGCGTGCAGCACTTCGCAGGCTGCCGACAACGCCCGAGCGGATGGAGGAACTCTTCAAGAAGTGCAGTTTCACCAACGGCGCCGACCGGGTGCAGGTGCTTGAAAAGTACAAGAAGACGGCACGCGCCGTCCTCGGTGGCGTCAAGGAGCTCTCTTTCTTCGGCATCCCCTTCCACCCTATGGACCCGTGGCACTCGCCGGAGCGGCTCGGCCAGGCGCTCAACTTTTGCGTCAACCTGAAGAGGCTCGATCTCAACTTTACCGACCTCACCGATGAGCATCTCGCCTCCATCAGTGGGGTCCTCTCCTCCGGCGCGCTGCCCCGGCTCGAGCAGCTCTTCCTTGGATTCAACCACCTCGGCCCACGCGGCGTCGAGGCCCTCGGTAGCGCGCTGATCAGTGGCGTCGCGCCCGGCCTCAAGGTGATGTTCTTCGTCGGCAACGACTTAGGCGACGCGGGCCTGCAATCCTTCGCGGCCTTCATCGCCAAGGGCATGGCGCCCGAGCTGCAGTTGGTCGAGCTGGTCGGCAACGACATTGGCGATGCCGGCGCCGTCGCCCTTGCAGACGCGGTGCGGCTGCGGCTGGCGAACGGCGAGTGCAGGGGCGGAACCTTTTTTCAGTGTGGTTTCAACCACGTGGGCATGCGCGGTCGCTTGGCGCTCTCTGCTGCGGTCAAGATTAAGAACCGTGCGCCGGACTTCCTGCAATTCTTTTTGTCCAACTGGGTGAACGCCCTCTATCCGCGCGGCATCACAGAGGGCTGCAAGCGGACATTCAGGCACGTTGCTTACTCGTACCTCCACGCGGAGTACCGAGATCACCACGCGCGAAGCAAGCGCGATCTTTTGGTGGATGCGCAGGAGAAGCTGGCCATAAGTAGGTGACCTGCGTGCACCTGCTTCGGGTCTCGGTAAGATGCCCCAGTGTACGTGATGCGTGATGCTACGCTTCACGCCACATCCTTGGTGTACCCGTTCAGTAAATTCCGCACACCTTGTGGACTCTCCCTCGCGTTTTTCGGCAGTTCTGGAACACACCTTTTTTTTTCTCTAAGGGGCGGATCGCACTTGAGCGCGTCGCTGCCGGGCTCCCTGGCGGCTTCAGACGCGCTCGGGTCGGCCCGTTCGGGCTTCGAGGCGACGCCCGTGGTCGATGCCGACCACGGCAAGAGCGAATCGCACCGACGGCGACGCCGAGGCCGGTG